>Ga0315293_10007414_pt1 | contig 10188 bp, 10 predicted proteins | sample YL17G13_20_MG_FD_203071 | JGI IMG/M metagenome (GOLD analysis project Ga0315293, IMG submission 203071) | Sediment microbial communities from Yellowstone Lake, YNP, Wyoming, USA - YL17G13_20 | ecosystem: Environmental > Aquatic > Freshwater > Lake > Sediment | place: USA: Wyoming | collected... | reverse complement strand
TGAATCAATGTTGCGCGTCAGACTCCTAGCTTGAATCAATGTTGCTCACTCGCCTCTCTAAAAACGTTTATCGACAGCATCGGTCACTCACCGACATCGAGAGACGTCTGGCATTAGTCCCATAAGTGCCAAGGGGAAATTGCCTAGGCGGACGTAACTCCGACGATACATGCTATCAGTCTCGAGCAGAGAAGCGGGGGAGGTATCTCGTGGACCTCGTCGGAACTGGACGAAGGCTGAAAAGCGCAGAGTTGTTGGCCGCCGCGAACAAGCTCGGCGTTGATGCGGCGACGCTCCGTGCCGTTCTTGAAGTTGAAACGGCGGGCGCAGGCTTCGATGCCAGGAAGCGGCTGAAGCTTCTCTTCGAGCCTCACATCTTCTATAGGCAGCTTGGACCCGGTCCCAAGCGGGACGAGGCGGTCAAAAAAGGCCTTGCTTATGCCAAAGCAGGATCTCGTCCCTATCCGCCTCTTTATAAGCGCTATGATCAGATTGCCGCTGCCATTGCGATCGATGAGACCGCAGCGCTGAATTCTGCCTCGTGGGGACTTCCCCAAATCATGGGCTTCAATCACAAGGCAGCGGGCTTCCAAAGCGCAAAGGCCATGGTGGCTTCCATGCTGGAGGGTGAGGGCCAGCAGATTGAGGCCTTCGCCAATCTACTTTCCGATTGGAAGTTAAGTGATGCGCTCAGGAACAGGGATTGGCGCCGGTTTGCGCTCAAATACAACGGCCCAAATGCCCTCAAGCACAGGTACGACAAGAAGCTCACGGCGGCCTTCGAAAAGTTCTCCAGTCTTGCTGCACGCGCCGTAGCGAGGCCAGGCACAAACAAGAGCTTTGTTTTTTTTGAGTGGATTCTAGCTGGTGTTGTTACATTAAGTCAGACTGAGCGGAATTTGCCGACAATCGCCAATGTTGGCGCAAGGGATTTCAAAGACTTAGCCTGTTGGTTGATCGTCCAAATTGGGCCAATTTCACTTAACGTGACAACGCCATCCTTGGGCCTAGCGCCCAATCTCGTGCAGACGATGCTTGATACGATCGAAAGCATCAAAAAATCCGGCATCACGACCATGCTAGTCGAACAGAACACCTCTCAGCTGGAGAAATTCATCGACCGCGTGTACGTTCTGGAAGAAGGGAAAAATGCTGGCGAGAGCTCGATAGAGGCCCTCCGCCAGCAGGCAACAAGGGTTTAAAAAACGCTAGGGACGGCCACGGGCTAACGCTGGTGGTGGTGGATGCCGGCCATCATCAAAGGCTGGATGATCGGGTTTGGAACAATGGCTGGGCCTACGGGGAACGAGACTACCCGCACAAACGCGTTTGGATGATCGTGATTGCCGGTAACAAAGCTGCCAGCTACCAAAGCGAGGCTACGACACGGCGATGCAAATCCAGCTTGATACAGGTATTTTCGGATATTGCGGCCGGGGACCGGCGCCTGGACGTCCTCTATGGATTCTATCGAGGGCAAGCCCTACCCGGCGGAGATCATCGAGGACGCGCGCAGAATTGGTGCATCATTCTAACAAGCTGACGTGCGGGTCGCGGCCCCCAGCGGGAGGCTGCCGTATCCATCGATCGCAGCGTCACGGATTGAGGTAACGCAGCATGTCGCAAGAGCGGCGCGAACAAGACCTCGCGGCCTTCAACTGGGAAGATCCCTTTCTCCTCGAGGCGCAGCTGACCGATGATGAGCGCATGCTGCGCGATGGGGCGCGCGCCTTCGCGCAGGATAAGCTGCAACCGCGGGTCTTGAGGGCCTACGCGGAGGAAATCACGGATCCGAATGTCTTTTCCGAGATGGGCGAGGCGGGGCTCCTCGGTGTCACTATTCCTGAAGAGTACGGCGGACTAGGGGCGAGTTACGTGACCTACGGCCTCGTCGCCCGCGAGATCGAGCGGGTCGACAGCGGCTACCGCTCGATGATGTCAGTTCAGAACTCACTCGTGATGTACGCGATTTATGCCTACGGCTCCGAGGCGCAGCGCAAGACCTATCTGCCCAAGCTTGCGAGCGGACAGCTGATCGGCTGTTTCGGCCTGACGGAGCCGGCTGCCGGCTCTGACCCATCAGCCATGACGACGCGCGCGGAAAGGACCGCCTGCGGGTATAGGCTCATTGGCACCAAGACGTGGATCTCGAACTCGCCAATTGCCGATGTGTTCATCGTCTGGGCGAAGTCCCAAGCAGATGGCGGCAAGATCCGCGGCTTCGTGATCGAGAAGGGGACGCCGGGCCTTTCTGCGCCCAGGATCGGCGGCAAGCTAAGTCTCAGGGTCTCGGTTACGGGGGAAATCGTCATGGACGGAGTCGAGGTTGCCGAGGATGGACTTTTGCCCGGCGTCGAGGGATTGAGAGGACCCTTCGGCTGTCTCAATCGCGCAAGGTATGGCATCAGTTGGGGCGTCATGGGCGCGGCTGAATTCTGCTGGCACGCCGCACGCAAGTATGGCCTCGACCGCGAACAGTTCGGCCGCCCGCTGGCCCAGACGCAACTTTTCCAGAAGAAGCTCGCCGACATGCAGACGGAGATCGCGCTTGGCGTTCAAGGCGCGCTGCGTGTGGGGCGCCTGCTGGACGAAGGCTTGGCTGCGCCGGAGGCGATCTCGATGATGAAGCGCAACAACTGCGGCAAGGCTCTCGACATCGCGCGTATGGCGCGGGATATGCACGGCGGCAACGGTATCACGGAAGAGTTTCAGGTGATGCGCCACATGGTGAATCTCGAATCGGTGAATACTTACGAAGGCACCCACGACGTGCATGCGCTCATTCTCGGGCGGGCACAGACAGGCTTGCAGGCCTTCAATTGAGAGAGGTGTAACCGATGAGCTGTCCACTCGACGGGATTCGCGTGCTCGATCTTTCGCGGGTCCTGGCGGGCCCGTGGGCAAGCCAAACCCTGGCTGACCTCGGCGCGGAGGTCATTAAGGTCGAGCGGCCCGGCACAGGAGACGATACCAGGAGCTGGGGCCCACCCTACGCAACCGACGCCCGAGGCAAGTCCACCAGCGACTCTGCCTATTTCCTCTCGACAAATCGGGGAAAGAAGTCGGTGGCGATCGACATTACCGACCCGCGCGGCCAGAGCGCCATTCGCGAGCTTGCAAGGACATCGGACGTCTTGATCGAGAACTTCAAGGTCGGAGGACTGGCGAAGTATGCTCTCGACTATGGCACGCTCGCGCCGATCAACCCCAGGCTCGTCTATTGCTCGATCACTGGTTTCGGCCAGACTGGCCCCTATCGCGACCGCGCGGGTTATGACTTCATGGTGCAGGGGCTTGGTGGTCTCATGAGCATTACCGGCGCTCCCGACAGCACACCGGGCGGCGGACCGATCAAGGTTGGGGTTGCCGTCGCCGACATCTTCACGGGTCTTTATGCTGCGATCGGCATACTCGCGGCCCTTCGCCATCGCGAGCAGACGGGGCGCGGCGATCACATCGACATGGCCCTTCTTGACGTGCAGGTGGCGGTCCTTGCTAACCAAGCTTTGAACTATCTCATGACGGGTGTTTCACCCGCGAGACTCGGCAACGCTCACCCCAACATCGTCCCCTATCAGACCTTTGCTGCGTCCGATGGCCACTTCATTCTTGCTGTCGGTAACGACAGCCAGTTTCGCCGCTTCTGCGAAACGGCGGGATGTCCGGAACTCGCCGACGACGAGCTGTTCGCGAATAATCCGGCCCGCGTCGCGAACCGGGAGGCGCTTGTGCCGCTGATCGAGGCACGGACTCGTCGCCGTCCTACCGGTCGCTGGATTGCGGACCTCGAGGCCGCTGGTGTGCCCTGCGGGCGGATCAACGATCTCGAGGCCGTGTTCGCCGACGAGCAGGTACGCCACAGAGGTTTGCGCCTCGATCTGCCGCACGCCGTTGCCGGAACCGTGCCATCGGTTGCCTGTCCGATCCAATTTCTCCACGCCAAGCTGAACTTGCGAAATGGCCCGCCTGCCTTGGGTGAACACACACGCGAGGTGCTCGGCAATTTGGTTGGCTCAGACGCATCATGACCAAAACAACTACCCGACCTTCACCAAGCCTCGGACGTCAGCTTTGGGTCGATTGTGTTGAAAAAGTCGGGGGTCTCGCGAGGCAGACGCCGACGGTAGAATAGCGTTTCCCACCGCGGGGATTTTTGGAAACAGGATTCGCGATCAGCTGGGTCGCGGAATGGCATTCTCCGCAACGTAGCGGAAGTGCTTACTCGAAGAGTTTTTCAACAAAATTGGTCATTAGCGGACTTTACAACGCCGAAGCGCGATGTCTGCTTCTTGCCCACGAGCCGACATGAGTCAGCAATGGCAAGGCGAGGCAACACGGCATCAATTCCAAAGACCAGCAGCTGATCGAACTCAGCGTCCGAGCCCTGGTCGAAAACCGCGCGGCAGCAATGCGTCGGCGTGACCTCGATCTATAATCATACGCTGGCCATGCCCTATCACCACCCCGAGGTGATCGCGCTTGGCGAGCAAATCCTCGAAGCGGCGGGCGTGCCTGTGATCTCGGAGGCAACCGCGCGCGCTATGGACCGGATCGGGCTAAGGCGTGAAGCGGGTTTGCCGGTACCTCAAGATGCAATCCAAGCCGTGCTGTACGCCGTGGCAGTCGCTACTAGCGAAGCCCGCCAGCTAGAGGACGCCTGAATGTCGGGGCTCCTGATCGGCATCGCCGTGCCTGTCGCCCTGGCGCTGATCGTGTTCTTGCATGCAGCTCGGACTGTAATTAAGCTGCTCGTCGCCTTGCCAGAATGGCTGGTGTTAGCCTGATTAGAGTGGGGTCCTAGTAATGCGTATTCCTCGCCTCAATCGCGGCAGTTCCGCGTCATTTGAACGTACACCGCGCAACCTGTTAGCGCTGGTCGATTGGCACTCCTCGCCAGGATGCTTGAGGGGACAAATAGCCGATCTTTTTTACCTGGCACTTTTTGCGGTGATTGCCGCGAGCGTACCAAGGCGGCACTGAAAGCTGCCAAGCAATATTTGGTCAGCGCGGCTAAGGCCGGGCTATCGGATAGGAGACATCGATGCCACGTTGGGCAGGCAGATCCTCGACATCCCAAAAGCTCAGAGGAAATCGGAAATACAGCCAGACGGCATGCTGGATGACCTCGGCCGGAAAACGGTGGCGGTCATAGGAGACGGTGTGCATCGGTGAGTGATGGCACATGAGCTCAACGCGGCAGGCCCAAGGGGTTATCAGTGGAAAAATAACGCTGCGTCCTGGTCAACGCGGGGCTGCTGCCAGGAGCCATGCCCCGCCGGCAATGAATCCCGCACCGGAGATTCGGGAGATCAGCCGGCCAGCCGGAATGACCTTCTCCAAGAGCACCAAGATCGCTAGGGTGGCAATCCACAGTACATTCATCACCCCGCCAACGAATAGCAGCGCCATCAGCTCCCAGCAGCAGCCGACGCAATAGACTCCGTGCCGCGCACCGAGCGCGAGCGAACTCGCCGTATGGCGCCGGAAGCCGCCGTGGCGCTGAATGAAGTGTAGCGGAGCTTGACACTGCGACAAGCAGGCATCCTTGAGCGGCGTGCATTGATAGAGCCCGGCCGCGATCAGTACGATGCTGCCAAGCAAGTTGCTCGTGCCTTCCATCATCGAGTTGAGCAGGGCGGCGCGGTCGAGCGCCCGTTGCGCCGAGGTCGCGGCGAGCACAAAGAGGGTCCAGACCAGGAGATAACCAGCGGCGAACCAACCCGTCGCAGCGAACGGCTTATCTTGCGCCGCCGCCTGCCGGCCGACGCGCGCATAGATCAGGATCATCGGCGCGGCCGAGGGGATCATCATGCCGAACATCATTACCGCCCACATTGCGATAACCCATACGAACTCGCCGCCTTTCCACGGTGCGGTGGCGGGCATCATCAGGCCAATGCCGGCAGGAATCATCCGAAGCCAGTCATGTCCACGCCGCCCCTTTCCATGTCCGCGGCAAGCCACAGCAGATAAAGCCAGGAGAGCGCGGCAATCACGGAGAGCGCCATGGTGACCAGGACGCGGTCGCGCCGCAGCACAACTTCAAGCGCACGTAGGTCATTGGCAGTCAGCGTACGATTCCACTCTGGCTGAGATTGAGTTCGCAGAACTGGCCGTAGGAATCGGTAAGCTCATATGCGATTGGAAGTGAAGTCTTGGACCACCCGCGTCCAATCTCAGCTAGCGTATATTCGAACCCACCGATCATATCGATGCGCACTCGGTGGTCCTGGCCCGTGACCGGATTGAGTATCGGCTCGCCGCGCGGCCATCGATATCCACTTCGAAGTCAATCTTGCTGAAGATCGGCTCATGCAGCTTTGCAAGCGTCGAGGCGAAAACGTTGAAGATGGTCGCGCCGGGTTCGGTGTCCTGTCCGGTGAGAATGCGCAGCAGCGCCTCGCGCTGAGGCGCCGTTGCGCAGCCGACGCGACATCTTCAAGCAGCACAACTTCGCCGCGTTGGCCGAGTGGCGTCAACTGGCAGCCTGAGGCAATCCGCTTCGCGCACTTCGCTGTCCGGTTCGCATTAGTTTGACACCGCCTAGCTGGGAGAGGGGGCGAAAAGTATCGTTCCGCACCTATGGGCAGGTGATCGCGACGCAGCTCAGGAGAAACAGTAGCGTATCTCTTTGACCGTGTGTGGCGTTGCCGACAACGGTTTCGCGGCTTGCGCTCCTTGGCAACCAGCCGACAGAACGGAAGACACCACCACCAACACGGCTGCGATAATTCGCAAGCTACACCCATCCTTCAATGAGCGGCAGTTCACCAACGTTATCTCTTAAGGGCTTTCCGATGCGTAAACACGGTGCGCCTCGTGCGGCAAATGCATTTTGCTTGAGACGATGAGCATCGAGGAGCTGATCGCTCTAACCAGTGATTACCGGGTTGCGCGGGCTGCATTCGAAGCAATCAAGCGCCGGCCAGGGCGCACTATCACTCTGTTCGAGATTGAGCGCGAGGAAGCCGCGGTCTCGAGCTGCTCCAGGAGCTCGCTGGCGAGCTCGCCGTCACCATGGCGATGATTGCCCGGCGCCGATTTCGGCAGCCCTCCCATCACTGCGGCCCCGGTGTGGCCCCAGAGCGGTGTGATGCCTTAAAAATACTTGATTTTTGGCTCCCCGGGCCGGATTCGAACCAGCGACCCAGCGGTTAACAGCCGCTTGCTCTACCTGCTGAGCTACCGGGGAGCAGAGCGCGCTATCGACGCGCAACGTGACGGGTCTTAGCAAATGCAAAGCGACCTTGCCAGAGCTTTGCAACGCCCCTGAGGCGAAATCGGCGGTTGCGGCGCTCACCATCCATGCCTATGTGGAGGCGAACCCCCAAAAAGATCCCATGCCCGCCAAAGTCCGCTTCGCCAATCGTCATTTCCACCTGCCGCAGTCGAAGCCGCTACGCCTTGGTCTCGGCATCCTGCTCGTGGCTGGGGGGTTGGTCGGCTTCCTGCCCGTGGTCGGGTTCTGGATGATTCCGCTCGGCCTGCTCGTGCTTTCGGTGGATATTCCCATCGTGCGGCGATGGCGCCGCAGGCTCGCCATCTGGTGGCATCGTGACCGCAAGGAGGTCAGTAAGACCGGTGCGCCGCCGAGCGACGTGCCGGGAACCAAGGTGGGATAAATGCTGGTCTAGGACTTTGGAGGCCACGCCCGGAATCGAACCGGGGTGTACGGATTTGCAGTCCGCTGCGTCACCACTCCGCCACGTGGCCAATCCAAGACGAAGCGCCCGGGACCGTTAACTAGGTGCCGATTGCCCATTGCGTCAATATGGCTTGAATCCCCCTTGAGTGAACGGTCGCAGTCTATAGACGCGCGGTTGGGACGCCAGCAAACTGGGACCGAGTAGTTAAAGCTGTAGAAAATCGGGGTCCTCGGCTGGGCTCCGCGTGGGCAAGAGAGGGGCAAGATGAAGGATTTCGAGGTGGCGCGGCAGACCATGGTGGAGTCGCAGCTGCGCCCAAGCCAGGTCACCGATCGGCGCCTCCTGGCGGCTTTTGCGATGCTGCCCCGGGAACGCTTCGTGCCGCCGGCGAAGCAGACGCTCGCTTATATGGATACGAGTCTGGAGGTCTGGCCGTCGATCGACGGCGCCCCGGCGCGCTTCCTGCTGGCGCCCGTGGTGCTGGCGCGGCTGATCCAGCTCGCCGCGGTTGAGGCCAACGACGCCGTGCTCGATATCGGCTGCACCACGGGTTATTCGACCGCAGTGCTCGCGCATCTTGCCCGTTCGGTTACAGCCGTCGAGGCCGAGCCCGAGCTTGCCGCCGCCGCGAGCAGGAACCTGCGCGAGCTTGGCATCGCCAATGCAAGCGTGGTCGAGGGTGAGCTCGCGCAAGGGGCTCCCGCGGGCGCCCCTTACGACGTGATCCTGCTGAATGGCAGCGTACCGGAGGCGCCCAGGACGCTGCTCGTGCAGCTGAAGGAAGGCGGCCGGCTCGTGACGATTGTCGCCCAGGACCGCGAGGGAAGGGCCCGTCAAGGCAAAGCCTGTCGTTTCGTCACGGTGGAAGGAGAGGCAAGCGGCCTGCCGCATTTTGACGCCAATGCCAAGCTGCTGCCGGGCTTTGCGCCTGCCCCGTGCTTCATCTTCTAATCGGCCGCGGCCACGCGCCGCACTGTTGCTACGATCCCACAGTGCTTTGAGTTTTTTTGAGAATTGGACCGATCCGGCGTCAACGACTATCCCTCCGCGTCTTGGGTGCTCTATGTTTGAACCGCGGGCGGGGGCGGGAGCGTCGCTAGCTGCGGAGGCTGCGAAAAAGTGATCGGCGTCCTGAGCAGGCATGATACGTCCTGCGCGGAGAGTTCGTCGCCGCGTGGCGGGGCGGCGACAATTGTTTGTCTCCTCAGCGCGGTTGCTCTCTGCGCACTCTGCGCGCGCCCGGTCTCGGCCGAGACGCTGGACGAGGCGTTGGCCAACGCCTACCTGATCAACCCTTCGCTGAATTCCGAGCGCGCGCGCTTGCGCGCCACCGACGAGCAGGTCGCTATCGCCAAATCGGGATTTCGCCCGAACATCAACGCGAGCGGCGACGCCGCCTTTCAGAACTCGGACAGTGACCTTGCTGGCGGCGGGGGAAACTCCAATCAGCAAACGTGCAACAGCCCTCAGCGACTGGCCGAGCCAGGCTTCTGCGCCTTCCTCGATAGCGGGTCCCTCAGCACCAACACATCCAACGAGGGCATCACGCATCCTCGCGGTTATGCCGTTACGCTGAGCCAGCCTTTGTTCGAAGGCTTTCAGAACCTCAATGCGCTGCGTCAGGCGAAGTCGATCGTGCAGGCGGGGCGGGAGAGCCTGCGCATCGTGGAGCAGACCACGCTGCTCAATGCGGTCACGGCCTATGTCGATGTGGTGCGCGACCAGGCGGTGGTGAAGCTCCGCCAGTCCAACGTCGATGTGTTGTCCGAGCAGCTGCGGCAGACCAAGGATCGGTTCAATGTGGGCGAGGTGACGCGCACCGACGTGGCGCAAGCCGAGGCGCGCCGCTCCGACGCCATCACCCAGCTCTACGCGGCTCAAGCGAACTACAAGTCGAGCCGCGCGACCTACGAGCAGGTGATCGGGCATCCTCCTTCCGACCTCTCCTACCCAACGACGATCGCGCACCTCCTGCCGACCGGGCTTGACGAGTCCATGACCCTTGCCGACGGGCAGAACCCGCTCATTCTCAATACCGTCTATCTGGAGGAGGCCTCGCTCTATAACGTCAACCAGATCCTTGGCGAGCTCCTGCCTCAGGTCAGCCTCGAAGCGCAATATGCGCAGCGCTTCGACGAGAGCAAAACGCTGATCGAGCAGGAGACGACGACGGTGATGGGGCGGGTGAACGTGCCCCTCTACCAGGGCGGCGGGGTCGCCGCGCGCATCCGTCAGGCCAAGGAGGCCAACAATCAACTGAAGAAGGAAGTCGAGGACGCGCGGCTCAGGACCCACGCCGAGGTGATTTCGAATTGGGCGCAGCTGCAAGCGACCGCCTCGGAGATCCAATCGGCGCAATCCTCGCTCGACGCCAACGGGATTGCGCTCGAGGGCGTCCGCGAGGAGGAGAAGGTCGGGCAGCGCACCACGCTCGATGTGCTGAACGCTCAGCTCGAATATTTGGGCTCGCAGATCCAGCTGGTGACGGCAAAACGGGATCGCGTGGTCGCCGAATATGCCCTGTATTCGTCAGTCGGCCGAC
>Ga0315293_10007412_pt1 | contig 10190 bp, 20 predicted proteins | sample YL17G13_20_MG_FD_203071 | JGI IMG/M metagenome (GOLD analysis project Ga0315293, IMG submission 203071) | Sediment microbial communities from Yellowstone Lake, YNP, Wyoming, USA - YL17G13_20 | ecosystem: Environmental > Aquatic > Freshwater > Lake > Sediment | place: USA: Wyoming | collected... | reverse complement strand
GCACTCCCAGTCGCCATGGTTATAATGCCACCAATGACGCATCAACAAGAATAACGTACCTTTCTATACGAAAGGAATTCCTGAATACAAAACACCGTAGCGACATACATTTTCTCGGGATATGGGACGAGGGAAGAATGTCCGGGTGGAATATAGACCGTTACGAAAAGGATGCTAAGGATGACCCCGAAGTAAAAGGTTTTATTGAGGATATTCTCAAATACTTTAATTGATTCTTCAAAACATTAGCAGAACCATCACTGAGAATGTCAGCATGCTGCTCAAATCACCAACAGATGTTGCTATCGGAATGGGAAGGTTGTTCGGGTCATCCTTCTTTTTGCACACGTAGAACCCCAACCGGCTGACACCCAGAATATCAGGCATACTAGGAGCAGTGTCAATATCACCGACACGAACAGTACCTTAAGATATTTAAAATTTCAGTGAATAGATTATGGTATGGGTAATAATCTGGGTAATTATGCCCTCTGTCTTGCAGTATTATCACTTATGGGATTAATGGGCTACACATGGCACAATGATGCTGCAAAAATTAACAAAACAAGAGACTTGCTGATGGGAACCAGGGGAGAAAAAGTTGGTGCGACGGCGTACGACACGAACAGGGATGGTTTTCCTGATTATATTGAGGTTAACGGCGAAGTCTATATGCTGAAGGGGATTGAATCAGTAGGGAACCCTTATCCATGATAAAGATGGTTAATATGGACAGAGATACAAGAGAGACAATAGATGCGTGGTGCGGATTTGGTGGAGCCATTGCTTTTTTATACATGGTTTTTATGCCCCTTGGTTATGGAGCATATCTTAGTGGAAAACATGACCAAAAAATACAAGCAAGGAGAAATGCGATTATTGGAGAAGGAAAAGAGGTAATGCATGGAACGCTATACGATGCAAATAAAGATGGCCGACCTGATTTTATCGAGGTCAATGGTGTGGTTTACAGGATAGATGGCGTGAAACCGGTTGGAAGAATACCAGAATGAAAGCTTCCTGATTCTATAAGGCTTTAATAATAAAAAATCAAACTATTCTCATGCCTAGATTTGTTGTTCACCTTCATTTTGCTACGCATAAACACTGGGATTTTCGTTTAGAGCTAGACAACACATTAAAAAGCTGGGCTGTCCCGAAGGAGCCACCCAGAAAGGGTGGAATCAAGCGGCTGGCTGTGCAGGTCGATGACCATCCCACCTCTTACATAGATTTTCAGGGCGTTATTGAGGAAGGCTATGGAAAAGGCAGTGTAGAAATCTGGGACAAAGGTAAATTCGAGCTTATTGAGAGAAAGGACGGAAAGATTGTGTTTAATTTGCATGGCAAAAGGATGAAAGGCGAATACGTACTTCTAAGGTTCAAGACAAAGGGAGAGAAACGCGCTGGAAAAAACTGGCTGCTCTTCAAAAAATGAAATCCTTTTGATTTTTTGAATAAATGTTTATAATTGATTTTTTTTCAAAGTTCTCTCGATGTCGTTTTTCAGAGAACTTCAAAAAATAGGCTTTTAAAGATTGTTCTTAAACTTTAGCTGATATCTATGTTTCATCCGGGAAGGGTTGTCAGCATTTTCGGTCCCAGGGACCGGAGCATCGAGTCCGCAGACGGCGGGACGCAGGCGATGCTGGAGATGTGGGATGACAATATGATAACTGTTTCTGTGGACCCGCACCTGACTGAAAAAGTCAAGAAGGATGACATCGTGCTGGTTGATTATTCCACGCCAAAACTGAACGTGATGAAAATCCTGCGCGGCGAGCTCGGCAAGCAGACCTGGAAGAAATACAAGGAACGCTTCGAGAAGAGGAAGCCTCAGCAGATGGCGATACCAATGCCCAGGCCGAAGCAGCAGTCAGAGCAGTACGTGGGCTGATTCTGTGTTTCTAAAAGAAGCCTTTTTAAAGATTGGTAATATTGTCATCTAATGGTAGTTACTAATTTAGTTAATAAAGAGCTATTTCGAGAGATGCCTCTTGCTCCAGAAGATGCACGGGCGGGAATACGTGACAGACTAATACTTAGAAACATCCCGCTAGTCTTGAATATTGCTAAGCGATATGCCAGTCGGGCAAGGAATGCAGGCCTGGCATTTGACGACATTTTTGGTGCTGGAAGAATTGGTTTGATAGAAGCGGTTGATATGTACGATATTTCTCGTGGTTTTGAATTTTCCACCTACGCCACCCGCAAGATTGATGGTTATATAAAAAATTGTTTGCGTAGCGAGGGACGACATCCCAGATCTTTATATGAAAGGTATCCAAATTACGGCGAGACCAGTGAAAGATTGACACAAGAATTGGGTGCCACCCCGACTGCCAAAGAACTTGCAGAGGGACTTAATCTATCCGAGGAAGAGAGCACTGACTCGTATCAAATGATGGCTCTTGCATACGCTGATTCCTTACACCGACGTCCCTTTAATGATGGGAGAGAACTTTATGAAAGGGTGAGCGATGGAAGCTCATTAACGGCACAACCAATGCGAGGATTTTCTTATGAAAGGGTATCGATACTGGCAGTAAGAGAAGCGATGAACAAACTTCCTGAACTGTGGAGAAGGGTTGTTGAACTTTATTACTCAGAGGATGGCATGTCTATGGAGGAAGTGGGAAAAACTGTTGGCTGCACAAAGCAGCATGTTTCGAGGGTGTTGAAGAAAGCCATCAAACGGCTAAGAATATGTCTGGAACCGGCATTATCCTGAATACAGAACAGTAAAAGCTTATTAACTTTTGGTGGAGCGATATTATTATGGCATCCAAAACAGCAGAGGAGTTGCTGACTGAAATGTATTACGCCACAGATGGCAGGCGGGAGAGAATACGCGAGCAGGCAATTGAAAAGCATATGGGTCTGGTGCGGTACGTTGCTCAAAAATATAGAAAGAGGGCGAAAAAAGAGGGTTATGAATTCGGTGACATTGAAGGTGCTGGTTTTATTGGTTTGATTAAGGCTGTAGAGAGGTATGACCCAAACAGGGGTCCAAAGTTTGCGACGTACGCAACCCCCACCATTGATGGTGAAATCAAACGATATTTCAGAGACCACCCCAGAATGCAAATTCCGAGATGCCATCAGGAACGGATGTCAGAATATGAAAGAACTATTGATATACTAGCACAGACGGATGGAAAAACACCGCCTCACAAAGAGGTGTGTAGGGAAATGGGTATGCCTGAAGAGGAGGCTGAAGAGAGGTGGATTGCGATGAACTCCCAGTTCCCGGCTTCACTCGATGATCCTGCTCACGAAGAAGACGGGATTGCGGGGTGTCTTTCTGATGATATTGGGGATGGTCGTTCTCTGACAATGGGCAAACTGCAAGAGGACGGTTGCCCGTATCCAATAATGGAGGCTGTGGAAAGACTGAAAGAACCTTTCAAAAAGACTATCCTGCTGCATTATTTTGAGAACCATAGCCAAACGGAAGTAGCAAGAGAGATGGGTTGTTCCCAGATGCATGTATCAAGACGGCTCCGGCAAGCACGTCAAGCCCTAAGAGAGTATATCATGAGAGAAGAGAGAAAGGTTCATGCCAGCATGTGAATTTTGCCAAATTCTCATAGGTAAAACTATATAAATCACCTCTGAAAAAGTATATATGAAGTGGGGTGTTTCGAAAGTCATTCTTGTATTTTCGGAACTCCGTATAGATATATAATGGAGGAATTAGAAATGGTAGCTAAGAAAAAATTTGGTGGGTATTCCATTTCCTTCAAAGGACGAAAGGAAACAATGGAATCCGTATTCGGCAGCGGCTCGATAGCACCAAGTGAAATGACAAAAAAAATTTGGACATACGTCAAGAAACACAAACTTGGCGGAAAGAAATAAAAAATTTGATAATTTTTTATTTTTTATTTCATTCTTTTATATTTCGTTGATTGCTAACTTTTTGAGAACCAGTTACTTCTTAATATCTTCCTTTTGTATCAGCGACCATCCACACTTGCCGCAATACTTGCGGTTCTTGTAATGAGCCAGAAACGTGCCTGGCCCGCATCTTGGGCATGATTCGTTCTTTCTCACGACCTTTCCGTCTTCGACCTTGTAAAGCTTCCAGACCTGCACCTTTGTGTGCTTTTTCTTGCTGCGAGGACGCTCCTTCTGTGATTTCTTCTCCTTTTTCTTTTCTTCCTTTGGCGCCTCCTCAACGGGCGCTTCCACCGGCTTTCCTTTCACCATCGCTGGTCTTGCCGGGGCTGGCGCTGCAGCTACTGGCTTCTTCTCCTCCTTCTTTTTCGGTTTTTTAATATCTCTTGGTCCAGCCATCCAAACCACAAACCTACGGTTTTTAGTCTCAGGTTCTTCCTGATTTCCCTTTGAGTTTGTGAAACAAACTCATTTTATTTTTAGTTGACGGAAAACGCTCAATCAATCTTCAACAATTAATTATTAAAGCCTAATTTGCTTCTCCTGACGCGACTTCTTCTTTCTTCTCTTCCTGCGGTTTTGGCTTTGATAAATCTTCCGCGCGCTTCTCATTCCAGACAAAGACCTTTGCACGGGATTGCTGCTTGCCGACCGATGAAAAAATACTCTTGATGTCGACCTGTTGCGCATCCAGATTGAGCTCCCTGGCAATAAGGTGCTGTAATCCTGCACGGGACGGCGTGGAGCCTGCCACGTGCTCGACAGATATAATAAGCTCCCTGCGAGCCATGTGCGGGTTGTGTTTTTCATTTATTATTACGACTTTCATGAATTCACCGTTTTTCCCTAAACTTGCCCCATGCAAGGTATATCAAAATCAAGCCGGCTGCTATTCTGAGGAGCCTGAAGAAGTGCTCCAAGAGGCTCTGGTCAAGATAATAAATTATGCTTACAATACCGTCAATCGCGACCCACAAACCAAGTAGCTTAATTATCAGCCATTTGATTTTGTTTCTCATCTATTATTCACTACTCATCTCTGAATTCGTAATTTTATATAGCTTTCTATCAATACGTGAGTGATTACAATGGAGTTGTTAACAAAGTCAGGAGCGAGGTACAGAAGGTGAAACACCATAAATATATCAGAAGGAACGAATGGTGTGGCATAAAATGCTTGAAGAACTGGCGAAGCAACCCTGTAGTTAAAATATTATATATATTCTCATGACTAATAAATATAATTGACTAATATGGGGCTTTCATCCCTGCTTCAAAATTATATGCAGGAAAGAGCGATTCAGAAGCGGATTGAAGAAGATAGATGGCATGACCTTGTTCCTGGCGACGTTGTTGAATATAATGGCCAGCAATATCTCTTTCGTGGCATGAACCCGCATGGCGACCCTATGGCATATAGGGGAACCCCGGAACCTGTGTTTAGTCCTGCTGATCCGAGAAGTGAAGATACCACCGAATATCTCAGAGGAGAAGATAGATTTAGCCCGATCAACAGACATGAGTTAGAAAGAGTCGGTCACATCGCGCCTGAAGAATGGCATAGAATGTGTGAAGAAGCCGCGGCAGAGCTGTATGGCAGTTAGGATTATTTATTATTTCTGTCTCATATAATATTTGATAGAATGAGTCTTGTTGCAGGTGTGAGGCGTTATTTTGCAAGTAGGGAAGACCGGGTAATGCAGGCAGAAAAAGCGAGAAAGCGGAGAAGATACATAAAAGAAAACAGATGGGAAGGGCTTGTTCCTGGTGATGTTGTCGAATATAGAGGTAGGTTGTACAGGTACCACGCTTTGCGACCGGGTCGGTATCCGAGAGTAATTGAGAAGGGTGTATTCTATCTCATTCATCCTGCAAAACATTGGGAGGGGGAAATTGAACTTGGTTACGGAGATAGATACCTTATAAACAGAGTCGGGCATCTCCAACCAGAAATATGGGAAAAAATGGAGAGAGAAGCGTCGACAGCAATGCAATCCTAAACCTTCAGCGCGTATTTTCCGGGCTCAGTGATGCCCATCTTCTTTGCAAGCTCTGAATTGACATCAAATATAACGACTGTGCCCTGAAAGCTACTGGTCGTGTCGGAAGACTTGCAGTTCGGGCAGATGTTGCCTCTGGTTATCACCCGCTTGCAGATTTTACACGCTCTTTTCATAAAAATACCTCACTATATTCCTGTGTATTAATTATTTTTCCCCTGTTCTCTTTTTCTTTTTGTCCTTTTCAATCCAGTCAATCGCACCTAGGGATGGCTGGCGCATGGTGAGAGCGACCTTGCTTCTGCCGCCCTTGCCCAGAGAAAGGCCAACAACCCGGCCGCGCACAAGGTCGCCTTCCTCCAGCTTCTTGCCGGTTTTCTTGCCTATGAACACGGCTGATTTTGAATTATAACTTATCTTGTCGTCCATGACCTGGCTGACGTGAATCAATGCGTCAATCGGCCCTATCCTTGTGAACGCTCCGAATTCCGTGACATCAACGACCTCGCCCATCACGATTTCATTCATCTCCGGGGAGTATGATAGGACCTTGAATTCAGCAGGATAATAAATCGCTCCGTCTTCCGGCAGTATTTTTCCTTCCCCGATGCTCAGAATCTCTGTGACTGCGAGGAACACGCCTATGTCCGGGTCCAGCTTGCCTTCTATCTGCTCCTGCAGGCTCTGCTTTATGGCATCGTTCATCTCCATGCCAAATTTTGTCGGAGGCACACGCGCTTCGTCGCGAACTGAAAGAATTTTGAACACACAATCACTCCAAAACCAGATATTTCCGCTGTCTTAACGTAAGATGAAACCGAGTTGCTCGCCGCACCTTTGGTGCGGATTGGGCTGGTTTCTCTTTACGTATAATCATGTTCAGAAAGCGTAGCTTTCTGACATCTCAAAGAGCTTCGCTCTTTGCAGATTTCCCTTTGAGTTACTTTGTAACTCATAATAGACTACTCGATAATCAAATATTTCCGCTGTCTTAACCGAATAATCTTTATTTCCTTAATTCTTAACCTTTTAATAAGTTTCTTATCGTTGGTTGCGACCACGCAGCCGTGTTCCATGGCGAATTTCAGTATGGCATTGTCTGCACTTTTCTCCACGGTTTTTACGATTTCTATATTATGCTTCTTTATAAGCTCGAGAGCGATGCGGGCAGATACGCCTGATACACTTTTTCTTTTTCCTATTATTTTGAGTTCCCTTACTGCCGAATCCAAAACCACGAAATCGTCACCAAATTCCTTCAGCTGCTCAAATATATCAACCTTGAACTGGGCCGGAACCAGCAGGAAGTTTGTATCCAGCAGTATTTTAGCCATGAGTATACCTTCCTGCCCTTGTTTTTAAAAAGATTAGCGGGATAAAAATATGTGATTGAGATGACAACTCTGGCGGAAGATGAATTGACGATGCCTGGTTCGCCTGACATCTATCTGGAAATAGTTAGGACGCTGCCATTGATTCCGGCAAATGTTGAACTGGATTTTTATGCAGACGGAATCAAAAGATCATACCACGATTCCCCCATACAAACAGAACAATATGTTATTCAGTGTAGAGAACGTGGTATCATACCCTTTTCTGAACTAAAATTGAAATATGACTGTGACTGGGGCGTGTTACTCCCTTCTTTTGGTCTCTATGATAATATTTTATCTCTCGACAAGAGCAGAACTTGGGAACAGATAAAAGAAGCCAGAAGTTCTCTCTTATCTGGTAGAAAAATAAATAAAGTTGGCATCGTTTCAGATAGAATTAACGAAAATGATTTTCGCGAAATCAAAGATTTGGCAGAAGAGTTGGTTTCAAAGGGGTACACCCTGCTGGGAGGAGACCTCGGGCTTTCTGTGTACGAAGGAATCAGAGATGCAGGTATAAGATTTGGCTTTTCAGGCCATGCTGGAGTAAAAATGTATTTGACCGAACATGTCGACACTCCTCAATTAAGAAGCTGGTTCGAACAACTAAGGCAGAAGGCAGCTGGGCAGCAACGGCTGCCAACCCAGTGATAACTGCTATAGATGCCTAGTAAGAAACAGCTTGCCAGAAAGTGATATTATGCCAGAGCAACCACATGAATATTCTCTATTCGGGTTGAATTTTAGAATCACCAATTTATTCGGAAGGGTTATCGGTGCAGACAGGGAGAAGGCTTGTACTGCTGGGGAAAAAAGAGCAAGAGCTCTCGGTTATGCAATAGCCCATGTCAAAAGCACTTTCTTTCAACGCTATCATCTTGAAGGCATCGAGCAACTTCCGTGAAAGTTGATTGGAGGCAAGCAGAATGAAAAATGTTTATTCTATGCCTTACCTGCGCGATGTGAGAGACTACTCTGAAAGGCAATTCGAGATACCATCAGACACCACGCACGTAAGGCTGTTTCATGGCACCAGCACTGCTTATCTTGATGTGATATTGGAAAAAGGTTGGTGAACAGGGCAACCTCCCATGAAGGAGAATATGAGGGCGATTGGAATGCCTTGCCACATCTTGTTTATCTGGGGCATCCTCGTAGATGTCTTTATGAATATGCGAGAAGGACTGCCAGGAAAAAAGGCGGGGAAGCGATTTTAATCGAAGTTGAGGTTCCTGTCAATAATTATTTGATAGAAGATTTCGAAGAAACCCGGGGTTACTACACCGACTGGAAGGACTGTCTCGAGCATTTTCTTATCTGTGCACATCGTGGAAATTTGGCTCAGGAACAAATACATGCTGTCCATTTTTTTGGTCGTTTCATTTTCGTGCCGACTTCCTATAATGACATGTGCAATGGCTCGAGAGATGGATATCATGTAAGAGTCGGGCATGAAGATTTTGGTTCAATCAATGCTGAAAAAATAATTGGAGAACTCGAAGCTAGGTCTTTTAAACAACAAGCAAGGCGTGCACCCCTAATGAAGCGTGCCGATATCCTTTTAAATATAATATTCTAGCTTGATAAAAATAAAGATATAAAGATTTCTGGGATAAAAGCATTGATTAAAATGGCAGTAGCAGTTCAAGACAAATTGAAAATGCCTGGATCCCCGCAGGCATACGCAAATGTTATAAGGACTTTACCAGTTGCACCAATTTCTATATTTCTCGATTTTTATTTGCATGATATCAAACCACCGAAAGGATTTGAAAACCCAGAGCACGAAAGAATAGAGCGTGGTGAAGTAAAAGATTATCTTGAACGATGCAGGCATTATGGCATTGTGCCTTTCTCTGATGTGCAATTTAGATACTCTAAGAAACAACAACTAATCTTTCCTCAATACCCTCACAATTCAGACTCGGGTTTTGCTCCCGACCCATACGCTAATGTTATAGAAGTGCTCACCCCACCGGAAATTAGTGGATTGCGAGATGCTTTGTTAGCTCCAGGGAGGGTTAACCAATTATACCTTCACTGTTCCTTACCGGATAAGAGCCAGAAACATCCAGAATGCAAAAAAATGTTCGCAGCTGCCAGAGATTTTACCGAAGATATGCTTTCAAGAAAATATAGCATAGGTAGCGGGAGTTTTGATTTCTCTTTTTTCAGTCATGGTGGAGATATGAGCGGACTTAGACTTGGGCCAGACATATACGGACGGACCCCCAAGCCAATTATAGAACTGTCCCCGGAGCATATATTTGACCATACTTCATGTGAAACTCTACTAGAGTGGTTTGAACAACTAAGAAAACATGCCTAAAAATCTGTTTCTCACACAACCAGCAGCACGTGCGTAGCTATCAGGGTTGCGAATAGGATTGCAATCGTGTTTATGACTTTTATCAGGGGGTTTAATGCAGGGCCTGACGTGTCCTTGAATGCGTCACCGACTGTGTCGCCGACCACAGCTGCCTTGTGCGCATCGCTTCCTTTGCCGCCAAGGTTTCCTAACTCGATATACTTCTTTGCATTGTCCCAGGAAGCGCCGCCTGTGGTCATTGTTATTGCTAAAAGTAAACCTGTAATGATTGCGCCTGCGAGCAGGCCACCCAATGCTGCTGGCCCCAGCACGAATCCGACAACAAGCGGTATGATAACTGCAAGCAGCGCCGGCACTATCAACTCGTGGATTGCAGAGCGTGTGCAGATATCAACGCATTTTGCATAGTCTGGCTTGGCCTTTCCTTTCGCAAGGCCTGGAATTGATTTCCACTGCCTGCGCACCTCTTCCACAATCTGGTAAGCTGCCTTTCCAACCGCGCGCATTGTCAGAGAAGAGAATATGAACGGCAGCATGCCGCCAATGAACAATCCTATGATAACGGGCATGCTCAGTATATTTATTGCT
>Ga0315293_10007410_pt1 | contig 10191 bp, 8 predicted proteins | sample YL17G13_20_MG_FD_203071 | JGI IMG/M metagenome (GOLD analysis project Ga0315293, IMG submission 203071) | Sediment microbial communities from Yellowstone Lake, YNP, Wyoming, USA - YL17G13_20 | ecosystem: Environmental > Aquatic > Freshwater > Lake > Sediment | place: USA: Wyoming | collected... | reverse complement strand
TTTCTCGTCGCAGCTCGGCTACCGGATCGAGAAGGACACGCTCGGCTGCATCGAGAGGATGACCAGGAAGAAGGGGCGCAAGTTCTTCTCCCAGGGTGGGTTCGTGTCCTCCGAGCGGATCAGGGACGAGATCTCCAAGATGCTGCTCAGCAGGGACCCGGTCGGGGCCATCAAGACGATGTCCAAGATCGGCCTGCTCGGCATCATCATCCCGGAGGTCCAGAAATTCAGGGAGATCGGGCATGTCGGCCACAAGGACATCTGGGATCACACCATGATCGTGATGGCGAACGCCATCGACATCCCGGACGACATCAGGTCGGCCTGTGATGAGATCGGCGACGACGCCTTCACCGTGACGAGACTGAGGATCGCCCTCTCCGCCATGCTACATGACATCGGCAAGATGGTCACGAGGGACTATGGTGTCTCCACCTGCACGAAGTGCGATCACAAGGTCAAGATGTTGAACAGGCCGGAACGCCGATGCAGATGTGGCGAGACCGTCAAATTCATCAGGGATGCCGTCACTTTCCACGACCACCACAAGGCATCGGCGAGGATGGCGAGGAACATCCTGGCAGGTCTGAAGTTCGAGAACCAGATGATCGATTGGGTCTCCGAGGACTGTTTCCAGCACACGCTGGATGACAGGTTCCTCGAAGAGGGGACCGTCGAGACTCCGATGGAAGGTGACACGAAACATGTTCCGAGTCCGAAGATCCCGATCGAGAGGCTGATCAACAGGTTCGCCTCATCGAAGGGTGAGTACGACCCGAGGTGGGGCAAGGTGAACGAACTCGTGAGGTGGCATGTCCTCTCGTCCGACGCATCCGGCGAGAGGAGGGAGATCGTCGAGATCGTCGCCAGGCTGAGGGCCAGGGCTTCCGAGATCCAGATGCTCAGGAAGGAGGAGGCCGAGTCCATTCGGGCCAACAGGCCGCTCATCGGCGGAGACGAGCTGAGGGACATCTTCGGCATCATCCCCGGCCCGTGGATCGGAGAGGCCCACAGGAGGATGAGAGACGACAGGCTCGAGAATCCAGACTCCCACGATCGGGAGAGGGCGATGGAGATAGCCCGCTCCGTCGTCCACGAACTGCTCGGGCAGTGAGCACGAGAGAGGGCCACCCCGCAGGGTGGCCCTCTTCATTCGTCCCCGTCACTCATCACACCTGGGCGATGGCCCTCTCGGAGTACGTCCTCACATCGTACACGCCGGTTCCCCCACCGGATGCGGTTGCGAGCGTGATCTCCTTCATCAACCTGACGACCTTGGCTGCAGTGTAGTAGGTGTGCTGCAGGTTGCCAGTCAGGAGCAGCGACGTGTTGGCGGTGACGCCGGCCGAGGCGATGGCATGTACCTCATTCCAACCATCTCCCTTCTCCGACTGCAATCTCATGAATGCGGCATCCGCCACGACGTAGGCGTCGGTGGCGATGTTGCTTGTGAACTTTATCTTGCCCTCTCGATAGTCGATGTCCTCGATGGTGTATGACCTGTCGGTCCCTCCCACCTTCTTCAGGTAGACCGCATCTCCCGTGTCGTACCATCCGATCTGTGCCGGAGTGAAGTAGGCGTAGGGCTGGGAGAGTGGCGTGTCTGCGATCATCTTGGTCGGGTATGTCTTGTCGATCAACAGGACGTGCTGTCCAGCAACCATCCCTGCGGTCACCCCCATCGTGACGGTCGCAGTCCCGAGCGAGCAGAGACCGGATGCCATGTTGTAACCGATCAGCTCGGCGACATTCTTGAGCATCCCGGTTGCCGTGGTGGTCTCGGTCGCCGTGGTGGCGTCGCTGTACTCGACGGCCATTGCGATGCTGTAGGTCCCCGATCCCGTCGTCATGCATTCTACGCAGAAGGCCGCATAGCTGCAGTTCGATGGCATCGCTCCCGACGCTGCGGTCCAGGAGGAGGTGGCATCGACGAGTGTTCCCCAGGACTCGTCACCATCCGGGAACACGAGGCCTGCCGTGACGTGACTCCCACTGGACGGGTAGTAGATGTAGCTGTCGTAGGATTGTGGGACCCTCAGGTAGCGATCTCCGATCAAGCCGACGACGCTGGTGGACCCGGCAGCAGTCGCCCTCGTGCTCAGCCATGTCTGCATGCTGGACCACTGAGCATAGAGGCTCGTGCCGGCATCCAACGCAATGTCCGCCGCATCCGCCGCAGCGGCCCCGTTGTCGATGTCCGCAGGATTGTGCTCCCTCGTCACATAGTCGAAAAGATCGACCGTGGTCGTGTAGGATTCCGCCTGTGACTTGCTCACGGCCGCCATCTGGTCGATGATGTCGAGGAGTGTGCTATTGCTGATGTTCGCCATGATCTGGACCTCCCTGTCACTTCGCAATCGCTGCGTTGTTTGTTATTTCTGTCGCCCCGTAATTCCTGCTCTTACCATCAGATGGGCCTCATGGAATTGAAGGCCCCCGAGTGGGCGATGCAGTTCTCGCACACCCTGTCATCTCCCGCAGTCAGCCACTGCTGTCCCATTCCGAGATCGACGATACTGCACCTGCACTTGGCATGTAGGGGTGGCCTCGGCTGATAGGACATCTGCGCCCTCTTGCCGGTGGCCTTCTGCTCGAATCTCTGTCGCTCTCTATCCTCGATCTGATCCTCCTGAGGAAGTCTGTTGTCGTTCGGATCGAGCGTGAAGGGATTGGGGAGGACGACGGGGGTCTCCGGATTCACGTCCACCGGAGGCTGGAGCCCGAGATTCTCGGCCTTCTCCACCGCCTTCCTCCTGGCCCAGTAATGCTTCTCGTTCTCGATCCTCTCCGACACCCTCGGGCCGGCCGATGGGAATCTTCCCCTCGATCCGACCTCGAACACGATGTGATCGAGACCCATCTGGGTGACACGATCGTTGGCATTCCTGACCGCCTGTCGCATGTCGGCAGCGGTCGGCTCCGGTGACGGGACGAGTCCTGCCCTGAACCTCTCCTCCAACCCCATCCTGATCTTCGAGACCTCATCCCTGTAGATCTGACCGACGACCTCTGCGAGATCCTGATCCTCGAGTGGCTTGGGAGCCATTGCGATGTCTCTGAGAAGAGGCGTCCTCCTCTGAGTCGCAGGCTTCAACTCACGAAGTCTTCCCCTCTGCCCGACGACGAACTCCTTGGGGAGTCCCAGTCCCTCGATGGCCGCCTCCTCGGAGATGCGCTGGTTGGCGGTCTGTCTTGCCGCCCTCATCTCGGCGACGGTTGGTGTCGCCCCCTGTCCTCTCGCCATCATGGCCGCATCGTTCGCCCTCCTGATCTCCTCACCGAGGATCCGCCCCGCCTTGAAGTTGGAGTAGGAATCCTGGATGCGCCGCTTCAGAGCCTCGTTGGGGACATTGGATGTCTCCCTTCCCATCTCTTGGAGGAACCTCTGATCCCCGAGGAATGGTCGGAGATCCTGCGGCCCCGTGAGTCCGAGTCTGTCGGCGATCCCGGCTTGAGACAGGGAATGCCAAAGGCTGTCGACTGCCCCCGCCATTCTGACCATGGCTTCTCGGCGCATCTCGCCAAATTCTGATTTCGCTCGCTCATACCACATTAGAATCACCGGATGTCCTCTTCTCGCAATAGCCGCCAAACACCTTCTCAGGTATAAGGGAACGACATGGAGGAATCGGCAGCGATCTGGGACGGCCTCCTACACATATCAACATGGAGATTATGGAATGCCGCAACAGAACCCACTCTCGATCATAGACTTCGATGAGGACTACTATGCCATCCTCGATGTGAAGAGGGAGGACCTCCCCAGGGGGAGGGATGTCGAGTCCCGGAAGTTCCTCAGGATCGTGCTCCACACGGCCTATCGTGAGAAGGTGTTCGAGGTCCACCCCGATAGGGGAGGGAGCCCCGAAGCATTCAAGGCCGTCGTCAGGGCGCACACCATCCTGGGCGACCCGATCCTGCGAGACATCTACGACAAGGGCGAGGCCCCACTGGATGGACTCGAGCTGGGGATGAAGATCGACTGGACCAAGCTCGGGAAGTACAGAAGGGGAAGCCTGGCCGACCAGGAGGGAACGACGCTCTTCCTGATGATCATGGAGAGGTCCGGCATTCCCAACATCGCCCCCAGGTTCGCACCCAACGACCCGGAGTTCGACAACTACTCGTGGGAGTTCTCGGTCCCGGGCATCGACAAGAACATCATCCTGTCCATCGTCGACGACGAGGACGAGGTCCTGAAGTTGACGGATGGACAGAACATCTCCGACGAGATCATGCCGTTCAAGATCTACATCTACATCCCCAATGTGAGGATGGTCTTCGTCCGCAAGCAGGACAGCGTGGTCACGGATCCAGACGGCATCCAGGGTGTGGTGAGGGGGAAGTTCTCCGGTGCGGAGTTCAGGGACATCAACTTCCTCAGCACGACCGACCACGATGAGGCGAGGAGATTCATCACCGATGGTGACCTCGAGTCGGCACTCGGGCGCTATGCGTCCGGTACCTACGAGGAACCCACGCCGAAACGCAATTCAGCTGAACCGGAGAGTGCGAAGCTCGTCGATCCGTACGAGCAACACAGGGTCGAACAGAAACATCTCCAGGATCTGGTCTCGCTGTCGAGACGGAGATGGCGTGAGGAGGAGCATCCCGACCATGACAGGCTGAGGCCGGGATCGCACCTGAAACCGGAGGAAGAACCGATCGTGAAGATCTCGGAGTCGTGATGGAATTCGAGCGGCTCCGCAAATTCCGCTCTCGGAGGCACGAGCGTCAGCGAGTGCCGTGCGGAGTTCGAGCGAAGCGAGAGGGGCTTGCCACGTGGTCGATCTCTCATGATGGGCGATGAGGAGAGGGACAGGGCCGTGTGGACGATCCTGTCCCTCTTGCTCGAATGACATCGATGTCAGGCCTCGTCACAACAGCATGTCTCGACAGGCTCCTCGCAGCACACATCATCGTCAGCCTCGATCTCCACCGGCTCCTCGCAACAGCCCTCATCGTCCACGGCGGCAACCTCGACGACCTCCTCGGTACATCCGCAACATCCCTTGTCGTCTACCATGTCTGATCGACCTCCCTCGTTCTGTTCCCGTCGGATGCGGGATCTTCTGAAACCGAATTGCACATCTGGAATGGTCAGCACATCGATGCTCTGCCCCGTGGGTCATGGAGGGGAGCTCGTTGTTCGCAACCGTGAATCTCAGCGAGACCCACCGGTCTCCATTTGCGAAGCTGGTTTCGAAACGGTTGATGTGGCGGACGAGGCGGCGGCATCATCCTTGAACAGTGGTGCCGCTCCCTTGTCCACCGCCTCGGTCGTCCCGAGATGATACCAGTTTCCGTTGTAGTAGATGACGGGACGGCCGTCCTCGGAGTGGGCTTGTCCATCTGGACCGATGAGTATCCTGTTCCCACCCGGTGTGGTCACGGTCTGGGACTGTCCCATTGGTTGAGTCTTCTGCGTGGATGGAGCAACTTGAGAAGATGCTCCGCCCACGGGATTCCATCCTCCCTCTCCCCTGGCGTACTCCACCCACGGATCTCCAGGTCCCTCCTGAGCCCAGTGCCTCCCGGCCTCGTCTTTGTACCATGCGTTCCCACCGGCATCCTGTCCGAGCATCTTTCCCTTGTACGGCTTCCATGCCGACGAGTCATCCTTCGATACCGGGGACCACCCTCTCTCGCCCTTTCTGTACTGGACCCAGTCGTCCGTCCCAGGATCCTGATGCCAGTAGTTGCCAACCTCGTCCTGATACATCTTGCCCTTGATCGAGGCATCTTCCGGGAGGAACTTGCCCTTCTCCTCGTAACCCTCCCCCTTGCCGGTTTCCGCCCACTCCCCACCTTTCTTGATATACTGCTTCCACTCCTGTCCCTCACTCCCTCGGTAGAAGAAGTTGCCACGGGGATCTAGGAACCAGTCCCCACCGGTGTTGGCATCCTTGCCGAGCATCCTGCCATGGAAGCCGCCAGCCTGAGGATCGGAAGTATCCCACCACTGCGACGATGCCGCCATCTTCGCCATGACATCATCCAGCTCGTCTACGATGTCGTGATGACCTTCGGCGTCGAGCCTTCTTGCGATGACATTCAGCCTCTTGATCTCCTCGTTCATGATATGGCACCTCCGAGTAGTTGGATAAGATGATTCCGAGAGAGACTATGTTTGTCCTTCTTCAGAAGAGGTGAAAGAGGATGCCCATCAGCATCAACCTGATATCCGGAAGCGGTGCCCACCAGGGAAGGGGATCATGGATCTTCTCTGGGATGGCACGACGCATCGTACAGTTCGCAGACCCGAACGAGTTCGAGATCGTCCTGACCGAGGGTCCCGACTTGTCTCGCCCATATGACATCTACCACTACCTGCACTCCACGCTGGCCGTGAATCATCAGGAGAAGCTCCACAGGGCGCTGGTGACCGTCGTCGCCCTGGATGACATCGCAGAACACAGGACGTTCGCCAGCAAGAGGGAGACCCTCCAGAAATGCCGCAGGATGAGCACCATCTGCAGGGATGTGAGGGATTCCCTCATCTATCAAGGGGCCCCAGAGGGCCTGATAGAGTACACCCCCATCGGCGTGGATCTGGAGGCATTCGCACCGACCGGTGAGGATAGGGAGGCCGTCCTCGTTCGCCGTGGCGGGACATTCATCGATGGACAGGTGAGGATCGGGCTCGTCGGGAGGTCGTATCCGGATGGGAGGAAGGGTGAGGAGTTCCTCTCCAACATCCTCACAGAGCTGTCGATGAGGAACGGTGACACGGGCTCGGCCAAGGATTCGATTTGTATGGTGTTCATCGGAGAATGGAACGGGAAAGCCATCATCGAGAAGGCATCACTTTACGACACCTTCCCAAGAGTCGAATACGATGAGCACATCATCGATGAGACATGCACCTACGAGGACTACCCAGATCTCTATGAGACCCTGGACGGCATCGTCGTGACCTCCAAGACGGAGTCCGGCCCCGCCTGCATCCTCGAGGCGCTGGCGAAAGGTCTTCCCATCATCTCGACACCTGGGGGGATGGCCAACGAGTTCCTCACGAGGAGGATGAGGAGGACGAGGGGGACCAAAGATAAGATCGGGGCCGTCATCTCCCATAACGATGTTCACGGATTCGTCGACGCCATCGAGGAGCACATCCTGAATCCCGAATTCAGGAGATCCGTGGAGATCAGGAAGAGGGTGTCTCAAGTCCTCGTGGACCCCGGAGTCGCCCCATCGATGAGCCACGGCGAGGAGTTCCCTGACGAGTATCCGTACTCCTGGGAGAACTGGTCCAGGCGGTTCCAGCGCATCTACCGAGAGATGGCGGCCGAGATGGAGGGGAAGCAGTTCTTCCTGGATCACCTGAACCTGGACGAGAAGGAGAAGATCGAGGACACGTTCCACCAGAGGGCGGATTCCTCACTGCCGGATCTGTACCTCGAGAACTTCATGAACATGATGGACTACTGCAAGAGGGGGATCGGACTCAAACACTTCGCCAACATCCTCCGAAAGAAACCGGCCATCATCGTCGGTGTCGGCCCGAGCCTCACGGGACAGCTCCCGCTCATCGAACGGCACCAGGATGATGTCGTGATCATCTCCTGCGATGCCGCCATCCCCGTCCTCACCAGGAATGGCATCGCACCACACATCGTCGTCGTGGCGGATCCGACCGAGAGGCAGATCGCCAACTTCCATGGGACGGATTGCTCGGGGTTCCTGACGGTGATGCCGACCATCGTTCATCCGATGGTCTTCCACGAGAGCAGGAAGTCGGATTGTCACACCATCTGGTACAACATCATCCAGGATGGTTCGCTCATCTGTCGCCTCATACCCAAGGTGGTGGGACAGAAGGGAGGGCTCATCCCCGGCGTCCTCACGACGGGGATGGCCCTTCAGGTTGCTATGTACATGGGATGTTGGCCGATCACATTCGTCGGACATGACCTGTGCTGGTACGACGTGAATGGGGATGGCTATGCAGAGGGCATCGCCCCGGCCAAGATAGAGTGGCAGAGAGCCAACAAGATGGCGGGGAAGGATGTCCTGATCATCCCCGACATCCACGGAGATCGTGTGACGACCGAGATCAACTTCTTCGTCTTCACGGACTGGGTGAACAGGCTCCTCCAGAGTGGGGGGCTCTACATCCACAACTCGACGGGATGTGGCATCCTGTATGGTGAGAACATCGTCCAGATGCCACTGGAGGGATGGATCGAGGAGTTCTCCCAGCATCACGATGCGGCGGAGGATCTGGCCATGAGATTCGGGGCGATCCAGAATCAGATCGATCGGGACTGCTGCCATCAGTATGATGAGGAGACGATGGTCCGCATGAGATCTCTCGCATGAAACAAGGTGTTTGGTTTTGCCATGTGGTATAAGAACCTTGAGAGGAGGTGATATCACATGGCATCACCAAGTTTGACTTGGAAGAAGCACACGAGTCCCACCAGCGGAGGGGCGACGAAGACCGAGATCACGATGGGGACCGTGACGGCCAACGCCTGGTCGACGGCCGTCTGCTACAACATCGAAGTCGCAGCCAATGCCGTGCAGAACTTCAGATTGTGGATGAACGACAGCACGGCAATCGTCAACGGCACGGCGGTCAGCCTCGGAAGTGCGACCAAGACGTGGGGAATCAGGGGGACGACGACCACCACGCTCGCCGGGACGACCTCGTTCTTCGCCAGCAAGGGTGGGGCATGGGGCGCTGCGACGAGCCTCGCCGCCGACTTCAAGGCCGCCCCGAACAACTCCGTCGGAGCAGGGAAGGCGATGGGGTATGGAACGAGCGTCGGAGTCAGCACATCGAGCGTGAGCAAGTATGCGTTCCTGTCCATCAAGCCGCATGTCAGTGCGTACGATGGCGAGCATACGGGGTTCACCTATCAGGTCGGATATGATTTCTCATAAGGAATCATGATGAGGTCTCCCGATACAACGGGAGACGGATGGGCGGAATCAATGCAATGAGACGTCCATCTCCCCTCATCAAGGAGCCGAGAAATGGAAGATGTGCGAGTCCTCGTCTCACCGAAATATCCTTTGTTTTGGAACGCAATATATCCAGATCATTTGAGAGAAATCAAGGTCCCCATCTGCCGACGCTGTGGCAAGCTGATCAGAATCTCATCCTACGACCGCATCGTGTGCAACAACAGTATCGAGGTCGATTCGAGACCGATGCCATGTTCATCCGAGGACGTGTCCTTCGATCCCGATGAGGGAGCCCTGGTCGTTCCCCTTCAAGAGGGAGTCATCTGTGAGTTCGATGGCGATGGGAACGAGACGATAAACTTCAGATACCTCCCGACAGATGGGCTTCAAGCATTCGGACTCATCGACCCATTTCTCGACCCTGCACCGTTTTACTTTCTGAATCTTCGAAGTGGGAATTTGGAGGTTGGGACCTCCTTGACAGGTGTCGCCATTCCAATCGGGATCGGGATCGAATTCCCGACCAGGGACGGCAGCAACCTCGTACCCATCTCCAACGTCCTTGATCGATATGGTCAAGGAGGATGTTTGATCCATTACAAACATGCGATCTCCAGCATCGAAGGGTCAGCCGCCGTCCAGGGAGACGGGCAGGTTGAGATGGGGAGGTTCGTGATGGACAAGAATGTCCTAAACATCTCCAACATCGTCATTGGATACAAATGTCGCATCCCTGGAGAATCCGGCGAGATGGAATGGGACGTTCAGGTGAAAGTCAATGTCGATTGCCGATCCCATATCCCATTTATCACCACCAAGGCGACCAGGAAGTCCCAGTCAACCACCCACGACTGAAGTCGTGGGTTTCCTTGCCAAACAGAATCATGAACCCCCCCTCATTCACCGTCGGTCACGAGATGAGCTTGCAGATCGTCGGACTGCTGCTGGAGGAACCCCTCCTGTCGAACGAGGATGTCGCCAGGAGATTCGGCGCAGACGTCGACAGCCCATTCTTCATCACGGACATGAAAATCGCAAGGATCATCCTTGCGAGCCCCGATGACTACCACCTATCCGATGGGTTCCAGCGCCTCGCATCCCACCAGGCGAGGAATGTCATGCTGTGCGTCGGCCTCGATGTGTGTCACAGGCTGGGAGAGAGATTCGGAGAGCAGACATCGAAGGACCTGGAGCGTTGGCGGGGGATCGTGTCATTCCTCTCCGAGAATCCGATGATGAGTCAGCATGTGGACATGGCGATTCGCACCAGGAAAATAC
>Ga0315293_10007409_pt1 | contig 10191 bp, 16 predicted proteins | sample YL17G13_20_MG_FD_203071 | JGI IMG/M metagenome (GOLD analysis project Ga0315293, IMG submission 203071) | Sediment microbial communities from Yellowstone Lake, YNP, Wyoming, USA - YL17G13_20 | ecosystem: Environmental > Aquatic > Freshwater > Lake > Sediment | place: USA: Wyoming | collected... | reverse complement strand
CATCCACATCAGCCGGCTGAGGCAGCGGCCTGGCGCGTGCGATTGCGTGTTGTAGTGGCACGGCCTGCCGTGCCACTACTGTTCAGGGGGCGTCAGGCGACCCGTAGGGGCGGGTTTCGAGCTCCCGCCCCTACGGGTTGAGAGGGCCGTTGTGGCGACCTAGAAGTCGCCCCCTTGGCATTCTGCAGGGTGATTGACTCGCCGGCCGCGCCTCAATCGCCCGTGCACGCGAAGATGTACTCGCACGCGAAGGCGTTGGGGAACGCGGCTCGGCCTTGGGACTGCAGGGACTGCAGGCTTGGCACCGCCTCTTCATCGCGGCAGAACTCGATATACACCCTCTGCAGGTCATCGAGGACGATGCCACGCCATTGCAGCGGGAAAGATCCGGACCCCGAGCCTACCTGCCCCTCCTGCACGGGAGACGGCGAGTGGCCAAGGCTGCGGGGGAGGCCCAGCGGCCTTGGCCGGGAGCCGAGGCAACCAAGTCTTGCCCTTGACAAAACCTGGACAAGAAGGGTAGGATAGGTCATTATTCCTGATCGCACGAGGGGCGAATGAGAGACGCAACCACTTCTGCTGCACCTGCTGCCAAAGGCGCGAGCCTTGCGCTGTGGCTGGGGATCGCCTTCAGCCTGGGGTTCACGGCGCTGATCGCCTGGGCCGGACCCCGGCTCGATGCCGTTGGGCTGCTGCCTGACCAGGGCGCGGCTTGGTACTACTGGAAGCTGCCCGAGCCGACTGTCTGGACGCGGTTGTCCGTGTGGTCGCTCTACCTGCTTCATCAGGTGGGGCTTTGGGGCCTGATCGCCTATGCCCAGAAGACCCGCCCTGCATACACTGGCGGGCTGCACAAGGTCAACGTCGTGGCGCTGGGCGTCAATGCGCTCTTCATCCTGCTCCACTTCGCCCAGACCCACTTGTTCTACGACGGGCTGGCACAGGACGTGTCGATCTTCTCGTCGCAGGGCTCGGTGATCGTACTCCTGGTGTGGGTGCTGCTGATGGAGAACTCCCGGCGGGGTTTGTTCTTCGGCAAGAAGGCGCCCATCCGGCAGGAGATCATCCGCTTCGCCCGCACGTACCATGGCTACTTCTTCGCCTGGGCGACGGTCTATACCTTCTGGTACCACCCGATGGTCTCGACGCCGGGGCACCTGATCGGTTTCGTCTACATGTTCCTGCTGCTCCTGCAGGGCAGCCTGTTCTTCACCCGCGTCCACGTCAACAAGTACTGGACCTTCGCGCAGGAAGGCTTGGTGGGAATCCACGGCACGCTGGTGGCGGTGATGCAGGGCGCCGGGCTGTGGCCGATGTTCTTCTTCGGTTTCGCCGGCATCTTCGTCATCACGCAGATGCACGGACTGGGGTTGAAGCGCTGGGCGCGGCTGGCGATCTTCGCCGCCTTCGCCGGCTCTGTACTGTGGGTGTACTCGGTGCGTGGCTGGACGCAGTTGAACGAGATCATCCGCATCCCGCTGATCGACTACCTCGCCGTGTTCGTCCTGGCCGGGCTGTTCGGCGGCGGGCTGTGGATCGCCCGGCGCGTTCGCGGCCGGCGTGTCCCGGCGGAACAAGGAGCGGCCGCATGAGCGACGTCCTGCGTGGCAAGGTAGCCGTGATCACCGGTGGGACGCGCGGCCTCGGGCTGGCCATTGCCCGGGCGTTCGCCGCCGAGGGTGCCGCGGTCGTCCTCTCCGGTCGTTCGTCGCAGGCGGTCGAGGCGGCCGTCGCTGAGCTGACGACCAGCGGCAGCGCGCTGGTTTCCGGCGTGCGCTGTGACGTCTCGGATCCTGGGCAGGTGCAGACGCTGGCGGCCTTCACCTTGCAGAAGCACGGGCGCTTCGACGTGTGGGTCAACAACGCCGGCGTAACGGCGCCATTTGGTCCGACTTTCGCCACGTCGCCGGCGGAGTTCGAGAACATCCTGCGCACCAACGTCCTGGGCGTGTACTACGGCAGCCGCGCGGCACTGGAGCACTTCCTGCCGCGCCGCGCGGGTAAGCTGATCAACCTGCTCGGCCGCGGCGCCCGCTCCCCCGCCCCGCTGCAGAACCCGTATGGCGCCAGCAAAGCGTGGGTGACTTCGTTCACCGCCGCGCTGGCCAAGGAGTACGCCGGCCGCGGCGTGGGCATCTTTGCCCTGGCGCCCGGCATGATGCGCACCGACATGCTGCTGCGGCCAACGGCCTTTGTCGGCTATGCCGAGCAGCTGGGCGGCGCGTTCCAGACTGTGCTGCGCATGTGGTCGCAGCCGCCCGAGGCGGCTGCGCGTAGGACCGTTTGGCTGGCGAGCGCCGCCACCGACGGCAAGACCGGACTGACGGCGCAGGCGATGGGACCGGCGGCGATGCTTGCCGGCTCGCTGCGCGAGCTCATTCGCCGCCTGACCGGCAAGGCGGAGACGCTCGACGTTCAGGTCGTATCCGTAGAGCCCGAGCCGTTTGGCGAGAGCCCCGTGCAGCTGACGAAATGACCACACCGCGCCGCGTCCTGGTCACCGGAGCGACAGGCTACGTCGGTGGTCGTCTCGTGCCGCGCCTGCTCCAGGCCGGCTACCGCGTGCGTGCCCTGGTCCGCGACCCGGCGCGCCTGCAGGGCCGCCCGTGGCTGGCGCAGGTCGAGATCGCGCAGGGCGACTTGCTGCGCCCTGAGACGCTGACGCCGGCGCTCGAGTCCGTCGATGCGGCATTCTACCTGGTGCACAGCATGCTGGCCCACGGCGACTTCGCGGCGCAGGACATCAGCGCGGCGCAAGCTTTCGGCCAGGCGGCGCTCAAGGCCGGCGTGCAGCACATCGTCTACCTGGGCGGCCTCGGCGACCCGCAGGCGGACCTCTCCGAACACCTGCGCTCGCGCCAGCAGACCGGCGAAGCGCTGCGGCTCGCGGGCGTGCCGGTGACCGAGCTGCGCGCGGCGGTCATCGTCGGATCGGGCAGCCTGTCGTTCGAGATGATCCGCAACCTGACCGAGCGCCTGCCGGTGATGATCTGCCCGCGCTGGGTCTTCACCCGCATCCAGCCGATCGCCATCGACGACGTGCTCGAATACCTGACGGCGTCGCTTGAGACGCCAGCGGCGCGCGGGCGCATCGTAGAAATCGGCGGGACCGACGTGATCACGTACGGCGACATGATGCGGGGCTACGCCTCAGCTCGAGGCCTGCGCCGGCTGTTGATCGCCGTCCCGGTGCTCACGCCCCGACTGTCTTCGTATTGGGTGCACTGGATGACGCCCATCCCGGCCGGCATCGCCCGGCCGCTGATCGAGGGGCTGCGCAACGAGGTCGTCGTGCGCGATGACACCGCTCGCCGGATCTTCCCCGCCATCCACCCGCTGGACTTTCCCACGGCGGTCAGGAAGGCGCTGGCCCAACTGGAGGCCGGCCCGGTCGAGACCACCTGGTCGGATGCACTGGTGACGACCGAAGGCGACCACGCCGCCGTCATGCTCACGCTGCGTGAAGGAATGATCGTCGAGCGGCGGCAGCAGACACTGAACGCCCCGGCAGAACGAGCCTACGCCGCCTTCAGCCGGCTGGGCGGACAGACCGGTTGGCTGTACGCCACCTGGCTCTGGCGAATCCGCGGCGCGTTCGACCGATTGGCAGGTGGCGTCGGTATGCGGCGCGGCCGGCGCGACCCGGTTGACGTGCGCGTGGGCGACGCCCTCGATTTCTGGCGCGTCGAAGCCGTCGAACCAGGGCGTTTGCTCCGCCTGCGGGCCGAGATGAAGGTACCCGGCCGCGCCTGGCTGCAATTCGAGGCGCTGCCCCGAGAGCCATCCGGCTCGCGCCTGGTCCAGACGGCATTCTTCGCCCCGCGTGGTTTGCTGGGGCTGGCGTATTGGTATGGACTGTATCCGATCCACGCGCTGATCTTCTCCGGCCTTGTTCGTCGGCTGGCCGCGCGAACCGAGAATCACGCGGCGCTCACCGGCTAACGCAGCCGCGCGCCGCCGGGGGTCATCCCATGCTAGACAAGGTCCGCAAGTTCCTCGAATCACTGCTCGCCCGCCTGGGTGGCCGCAAGCTGGCGCCGCAGCCCGTGCGCGTGCGCCGGATCCGCTGAGACAACGAGGTCTGTATCTGATGCAAAAACGATCGCTCCTGACCATCTTCATCATCGTCTTCGTCGATCTGCTCGGTTTCGGGCTGATCCTGCCGCTGCTGCCGTTCTACGCCGAGCAATTCGGCGCCTCGGCGGCGGTGATCGGGCTGCTGGTGGCTTCGTATGCGGCCGCGCAGCTCATCGGCGCGCCGATCCTCGGCCGCCTGTCGGACCGCTTCGGCCGCCGACCGATCCTGCTGGTCAGCCTGGCCGGCACGTTCATCGGCTTCCTGATGCTCGGTTTCGCTCCCTCGCTCGGAATGATGCTGGCCTCCAGCCTCGACCCCTCACGTGCGGGCCTTGCCTCAACCATCACGCTGGCGATCCTGTTCGCCAGCCGCATCCTGGATGGGCTGACCGGGGGCAATATCTCCGTCGCCCAGGCGTACATCACCGATGTCACCGACGCATCCAACCGGGCGCGCGGGCTGGGGCTGATCGGCGCCGCTTTCGGACTGGGGTTTATCATCGGCCCGGCGCTCGGTGGAACGTTGAGCGTGCTGGGCTTTGCCGTCCCGGCCTTCGCCGCTGCGGGGCTGTCGTTTGTGAATCTGATCCTTGTCTTCGCCTGGCTGCCGGAGTCGCTCACACCCGAGCGGCGCGCGGCGCTGGAGGCGCAGGTACGCCCGCCGTTCACGCTGGGCGCCATGCTCGGCGCGTTGAGCCGTCCGCGCGTCGGCCCCTTGCTCCATATCCGGCTGTTCTTCGGGCTGGCGTCGGCGATGTTCCAGACCATCTTCGCACTCTACGCTCAGAGCAAGCTGGGGCTGACGGCGCAGTCAACCGGCTTCGTGCTGACCTACGTCGGCGTCCTGGCCGTTCTGGTGCAGGGCGTGGGCGTCGGCTGGCTGACCGCCCGCTACGCCGAACGCTGGATTATCTTCGTTTCCACAGCAGTCATGGCCGTTTCCCTTCTGGCATGGGCCTTCGTCCCTTCGGTCGGAAGCCTGCTGGTCGTGCTGGCGCCGCTGGCAGCAGCCACCGGCACGCTCAACACCGTGATCAGCAGCGCACTAACCAAGACGGTCTACCCGGAAGAGGTCGGCGGGACGTTGGGGCTCTCGGCGTCGCTCGAGAGCCTTACGCGAGTTGTGGCGCCTTCGGCTGGCGGCGTGCTGCTGCAGCAGGTCGGCGCCTGGGCGCCGGGCGTGTTCAGCGCGCTGATCATGGCCTGGGTGGTGTCTTTCGCCTGGCGTCGGCTGATCGCCCGGCCGGATGCACCGCTTCCGCCGCGCGTGGAAGCAACCGTTCAGACTATTCGGGCCTGAGAAACGGCGATGCCTTGGCACACGAGCCGACGGGAGAGTGACATCGATGAGTGACCCGATAGTGCAGTTCGATCGGCAGAGCTTCCTGAATCTGGAGACCTTCAAGCGGTCCGGCCAGGGCGTGAAGACGCCGGTGTGGTTTGTCCAGGACGGACCGACGTTGTACGTGCGCACCGGCGCCGAGTCTGGCAAGGTCAAGCGGGTGCGCAACAACGGGCGGGCGCGCGTGGTGCCGTCCGACGCTCAGGGCAACCCCCTGGGCGAGTGGGTCGACGCCTCGGCGCGGCTGGTGGACGCGGATGAGGCGGTGCGGGTCAATCGGATGGCGACGCGCAAGTACGGAGTCATGAAAGCCGGCTTCGACATGATGAACCGGCTGCAAGGGCGCGCCTGGGCAACGATCCGTGTCGACCTGCCCACGCAGGCTGTGCCATGAAGCGCCTGCTGCTGCGGGTCCTGGCGGCCATTGGCGTCTTCACCGGCGTGGCCGTGATCGGGTTCGTCGTCTGGGGCAGCACGCCGCAGCCGGCGACCAGCGAAGCGCTCCAGGCGCTGGTCAGCGACTCGGTCGTCGTGGTTGAGGCGGAGCCGTGGATTACATTCTCGCCCGCCGGGCAGGCTACGCAGGCCGGGCTGATCGTCTATCCGGGTGGACATGTCGACCCACGCGCCTACGCGCCGCTGGCGCGGCAGATCGCGGCGCAGGGTTACCGGGTGGTCATCGTGCCGATGCCGCTGGCGCTGGCGGTGATGGCGCCGAATCGCGCCCTGCAAGTCATGGCGCAAGATCCTTCGATCGAGATGTGGGCTGTCGGTGGGCATTCGCTGGGCGGCGCGATGGCCGCCCGCTTCGCCTTCACTCACCCCGACGCCGTGGACGGGCTGGTGCTGTGGGCCTCGTACCCGGCCTCGACCGACGATCTGTCGAGCTTCGACATCGTGGTCGCTTCGATCTATGGCACGCTGGACGGGCTTTCCACCGGAGACAAGATCGACGCATCGCGACCGCTTCTCCCCGCCGGGACACGTTGGGTTCCGATCGAGGGCGGCAACCACGCCCAGTTCGGCAACTACGGCCTGCAGGCCGGTGACGGACAGGCGACGATCACGGCTGAGGAGCAGCAAGCGCAGGCAGCCGGGGCGACGGTGGCACTGCTCAGAGCCATGGTGGAAGCAACTCGATGAAGCGTTGGCTCCGAGTCCTGCTCATTGGATTGGGGATCCTTCTGGCGGCAGCGATCGTCGTGCCGCTGGTGATCCCGGTTCCGCCGGCGGGCGACACGCAACCCGCGCGCGAGCTGGCGGGGCCCGACAGCCGGTTCCTGGAGGTCACTGGCCTCGAGGTGCACCTGCAGCAGGCCGGCAGCGGCGGGCTCCCCCTGATCCTGCTGCACGGCTTTGGGGCGAGCGTGTTCTCGTGGCACGCGGTGCTCGAGCCGCTGGCCGTCGACCGGCTCGTGGTCGGGTTCGATCGGCCGGGGTTCGGGCTGACCGAGCGGCCGATGCCGCCCTACCCTGGCGGCGACAGCCCGTACTCGCCAACGGCCCAGGTTGACCTGACGCTAAGTTTGATGGACGCGCTGGGCGTTGAGCGCGCGGTGCTGGTCGGCAACTCGGCCGGCGGGACGATCTCGCTCCTGACGGCGCTGGAGCATCCCGAACGCGTGGCGGCGCTGGTGCTGGTCGACCCGGCGGTGTTTGCCGGTGGCGGCGCGCCGAGCTGGGCGCGCCCGTTCCTGAAGCTGCCCCAGGTGCGCCGGATCGGGCCGATGTTCGTGCGCAACATCCGCGACTGGGGACGCGACCTGATCGACACCGCCTGGCACGATCCGGCGAAGATCACGCCGGAGACCATCGCTGGGTACACGCTCCCGCTGCACGCGGAGAACTGGGACCGGGCACTGTGGGAGCTCACCCTGGCCAGCCAGGAGCTGGATCTGGCCTCGCGGCTTAGCGAGCTGAAGATGCCCGTCCTGGTGATCACCGGCGACGACGACCGGATCGTTCCTACGGCCGACAGCATCCGCCTGGCCGGCGAAATCCCCGGCGCCGAGCTGGTGGTCGTCCCGGCCTGCGGGCACGTCCCGCACGAGGAGTGCCCGGAGGCGTTCCTGGAGGCGGTTGAGGCTTTCCTGGCGAAGATCCCAGGTACGGGCTGACAACGACTCCCGCGGTCGCCCGGCCCATGAACCTTCGGAGCAGTTCGATGCTCGTGAAGCCGTCCGATCTCAAGAGCGTGTTCGAGGAACTGCGAGGTCCGCTCGAGGCTTACTCACCGCTGCTGGTGGCCAAGATGAACGAAGCCCAGCGCTTCGCCCTTTGGTCGGAGAAGGACGTGATGATTGAAGGGCGGTAGCAATCGGAGGTGCCCTTTGCCTCCGTGATCATCCAGAAGTCGTACGTCGGTCTATACTACATGCCGGTCTACACCAACCCGGAGATGAAGAAGATCTTCCCACTGGAGCTCTTGGCGCTGCTGAAGGGCAAGTCGTGCTTCCAGATTAGGATTTCGGATGCTCGGCTGGTAGCGCACATCAAGTCGGCGCTGGCGTCAGGTTTCCGGCAGTACAAGAAGAACGGCTGGGCCTAGAGGTCCGGCCGGGAACCTCTCCAGCCGGGTCCCTGTGGGACAAAGTGCGCGTTTCTGGCCATCACTGGGCCATCCGGTCCCGCGGAACTACCTTGTCCGAGGCGCCTTGACAGGTGCCATCCCAAGGCTTTGGTCCGGAGGGGCTTTCCGGCCGGACCTCTAGGCCGGCCTGGGCCCGTGGCCTGACCAGGCCGAAGCGCGCGAGGGGATACCCGATCGGCCGCATGCCGATGGGGCGGCGCACGTCGTAAGGGAGGGGACGATGCCCAAGGTCGAGATCAACACGCCGGCGCCGGACTTCAGTCTTGCAGACTTCCGCGGCAGCGTGGTGCGGCTGTCCGACTTCCGGGGCAAGGCCCCGGTCCTGCTGGTGTTCAACCGCGGCTTCACCTGACCGTTCTGCCGCCGGCACATGGCGCAGTTGCGCCACGACCATCACGAGTTCGTTCGGCGTGGGGCGCAGATCCTCGTCATCGGCCCTGAAGAATCCTCGGCCTTCGCCCGCTACTGGCAAGAGAATGACCTGCCCTTCGTCGGCTTGCCGGATCCAAATCACGGCGTGCTGAAGCTGTTTGGACAGGAAGTGAACCTGTTCAAGCTGGGCCGCATGCCGGCCCAGGTCGTCGTCGACCGCCAGGGCGTCGCCCGCTTCATCCACTACGGGCACAGCATGGAAGACATCCCGCCGAATGCCGAGATCCTGGAGATCCTGGATTCGCTGGAGAGCGCGCCGGGCTGAGACCGCCGTAGGACGAAAGTCCTCCCACGCCGGACGGCCGGAGCTGTGAGTCGAGGGATCCCATCCGGGCAAGGCCCCGGAACGTTGGTGCAGCGCTGGTCGTCAGCTGTCCCACGCCAGCACCTCCAGCGAGAAGGCGGCCAACGCCCATCGATGACCCCTGCGTCGGAACCTTGTCCACCCCCTCCCCTCGGCGGCAGGAAACCCCTCATCCTGGGTGCGGGGTGAAACGTGCAAGGAGGATGCAAGCCCAGGGGCTGCTTCGGCAAGCCTGACGCAAGCTCCATGGCCTACAATCGAACCAGTCGGCTGTTGGAATGCGCGCCTCGGAGGTTATGCCGGATGTCGACGGTTCTGGTCGTGGACGACGAGCCCCTGTTTCGCGATGTCGTCGGCGACATCCTCACGGCCGCCGGACACTCCGTGATTCTCGCTTCGAGCGTCCACGACGCACTGAAGGCCATGCGCCTTGAGAAGCCGGGTGTGATCCTTACCGATCAGATGATGCCGGATCTCGACGGCCTGAGCTTCGTCGTTCGGGTACGCGCCGACCGCGAATGGTCGGACGTGAGGGTGATCGTCGTCTCTGCCAAATCGGCGCCGGAGGACATTGAACGGGCGCGGCGGGCGGGCGCGGATGACTACCTGGTGAAGCCCTTCTCGGCCGGCGAGCTCCGGTCGATGGTCGCGGGACCTTGCGTGACGCCCAGCTAGCGGCCGTCGCGCGTACCCTGCCCGGAAACGCACGCGGCCGCCGCACCCCCGGGGGTGCGGCGGCCGCGTCGCACAATCGTAGGCAGCCTACTTCTTCGACACGGTCTCGAACGGGCTCAACTTACGGATCTTCACCAGCAACCGCTCGCGCACCTTGCTGTCCTGCGTCGTCTCGAACTTGGTCTTCAACGCCCGGAGCTTCCCTACCCGGCGCCGTCGGCGCTCGAGCAGCTTCTGCTTGGCTGTCATCGGCATGGTCTCACCTCCCACGGGACCTACTATAACGGAAACCCGGCCGCGCCTCAACCGTGGCACGACCCCGCTTCGGAAGCCCTCCGGACTACGGAAGTAGGGCTGCGGCTTGACGGCCACGCCGCCAACCGCTAGAATTCGGACCAATCAACTCGCATCGTGAGGGACCCGGGATGAACGTGCGGCGTGTGGTCGTGTGGCTGGTGTCGGTGGGGTTTGGGGCGGCGTGCGTCTTGGGCGCGCTGCGCCTGTTCGACACGACGCTCGAGAAGTTCGCCCTGTCGAATGCGCTGCTGGTGTTCCTGTCAATGGGCGCCCTGGGCTTCATCTGGCTGGACTTCGTCTTCCGCACCAACTACCTTCGCTCCTGACCCGGCGCCAACCGCTCTCACATTGAGTAGGGAGAGCGGGTCGCCCGCCCCCCCTCTCACACCACCGGACATGCGGGTCCGCATCCGGCGGTTCGGTGAACGTCAGGGCACCTAACGAACCTTAGCCCTCGAGCCCTTGTTGGCGGTC
>Ga0315293_10007399_pt1 | contig 10194 bp, 10 predicted proteins | sample YL17G13_20_MG_FD_203071 | JGI IMG/M metagenome (GOLD analysis project Ga0315293, IMG submission 203071) | Sediment microbial communities from Yellowstone Lake, YNP, Wyoming, USA - YL17G13_20 | ecosystem: Environmental > Aquatic > Freshwater > Lake > Sediment | place: USA: Wyoming | collected... | reverse complement strand
CGGTTTCGGGCCAGAGGGGCTTCGGCGCTTGCGAGGAATTGACCGCGTCTGCTCGCCAGAAATGAGCCAATTGATTATTTCGCCGGTTCTACCCCCAATATCCTGAGCCGTTCTGCCCCTCAAATGGTGACGATGAGTCACCATGCCAGATACTAAGAAGAAACCCTGCCGAATCTGTCGTAAATGGTTCCGGCCTGACGTCCGCGTAGGTGATCGCCAGCACACATGCGGTCGGCTTGAATGTCAGGTCATTCGTCGCAAGAAGACCCAAGCAGCTTGGCGCGCCTGGAATCTCGAATACTTCGTGGCGTGGCGGATTCAAGCGCGTTCAGAATCTAAACGAACGCCGGAACCATTACGGCTACCGCATCCGTTATCAAGCCTTCCCTGGGACCTTGCACAAGAGGAATTCGGCGTCAAAGGAGCGGATTTTATCGGGGCGATTGGCAGAGTACTGCTCCGGGCCACGAAAGACCAGTTCAAGGGACAAGTCATTGATTCTCCAAGGGATCCTGGGACACTTCCCCTGCCGCCCGCGAAAGACCAGTTACAAGCTCAACTCGTTGATTCTTCTTGAGATCCAGCACCACTTCCCCGGGTAGCCGCGAAAGACCAGATCGGACTTCAGCTATCGTTGGAGCATGGACAACGGCATGGAGGGGAAATGACATGGATCTTGAGTTCCATCAGCTCGATTTGCGCCACGAAGGGCTTCGGGTGCGACGTCCGGAGCGCGAGCGGCGGCTGTTGTCTTCCCTGGCCGACCGAGGACAGCAGGTGGCCATTGTCGTCATTCGCCTGCCGGAAGAGCCAAACCGGTTCCTGGTCATCGACGGTTACAAGAGGATCCGGGCTTTGCAGCGCCTCGGGCACGATACGGTGCGCGCCACGGTTTGGGACATGGACGAAACCGAAGCCTTGATCCTGGACCGGTCCCAGCGCACGGCGGAAGGAGAAACGGCGCTCGAACAAGGCTGGCTGCTGGCCGAGCTGCATCGCAGCTTCGGTCTCAGCCTGGAAGATCTTGCGCGGCGGTTTGACCGGAGCGTGTCGTGGGTTTCGCGCCGTCTGGCTCTGGTGCGCGAGTTGCCCGAGTCCGTCCAGCAGTTCGTACGGCTTGGGAAAATCGGAGCGCACTCGGCCATGAAGTACCTGACGCCGATAGCGCGCGCCAACCGGTATGACTGTGAACGCCTCGCCGTAGAGATTGCTCACAGTCAGCTCAGTACCCGGGAAGTAGGCATCCTGTATGCGGCCTGGCGCAATGGAGTCCCCTCGGTACGACGCCGTGTCATCGGGGATCCGAAGCTTTTCCTGCGCGCCAGGCGCGAGATCGAACAGGAAGATCCGGTTTCCGTGCGCGCCGGGGAAGAGCTATTGCGCAACCTGGACATGGTCGGAGCCATTGCCCGGCGCGCCGCGCGCCAATGGCGCGAGGCGGCGGCAACGATGGATGAGGCCGAGCGCGAGAGCACGTGGATGTGCTTGCAGCAGGCCATAGAGGATCTCACCCGGCTATCGAACAAAATCGAAAAGGAGAATGGTTATGTTGAGTCAGAGCCAACGGACAGCAATCCTGGAGCTTCATCGCAAGGGCGTGGGCAAGCGTCAGATTGCACGGGCGCTGCGAGTTTCGCGGCAGGCGATCAACAAAGTAATCCGCTCGCAATCGACTGTGCCGCCGCTGATCATCCGTGCCGAAAAGGCGGAACCCCATCGGCCGGAGATCCTGGAACTATACGCCTCCTGCCAAGGGAATCTAGTCCGGGTCCATGAGGAGTTGCTGGCGACAGGGGCGCACCTGTCCTATCAGGCCTTGACGGCTTTCTGTCGCCGCCAGGGAATCGGCCAGCAGCCCAAACTCCCGGCAGGACAGTACAACTTTGAGCCCGGGGTTGAATGCCAGCACGATACTTCGCCCCACAAGGTCAAGATGGCCGGCCAGCTACGTCCTGTGCAGACCGCGTCCGCAGTGCTGTGCTATTCGCGCATGCTGTTTTTCCAGTTTTACCCGACATTCCAGCGCTTCGACTGCAAAGTTTTCCTTACCGAGGCGTTGAAGTATTTTGGTGGCAGCTGTGGGGTCATGATGATCGATAACACCCACGTTGTGGTGTTGCACGGCACGGGGCCGGACATGATTCCCGTGCCGGAGATGGCAGCCTTTGCCGAGCGCTACGGCTTCGAGTTTCACGCCCATAGAATCCGTGACGCCAACCGGTCGGGCCGCGTCGAGAGGCCGTTTTTCTTTATCGAGAAAAACTTTCTCGCCGGCCGGGAGTTCGCCGATTGGAACGATCTCAACCAGCGGGCGCGTACGTGGTGCGATCAGGTTAACAGCACTTATAAAAAGCACATCCGTGCCGTTCCCAGAGAGCTGTATGTCACCGAGCGCCCCTATTTGAAACCGTTGCCGGTCTGGGTGCCGGAGGTGTACCGGCTGCACCATCGCATCGTCGATGTCGAGGGATATGTGGCGGTGCAAACGAATCGTTACTCGGTCCCGGTGGCTTGGATCGGGCGCCAGGTCGAGGTCCGGGAAAGCAAGGATCGCATCGAAATCCAGTGCGGACTCCGGCAATCGGTTGGCCATGAACGCGTGATTGAGTCGATGGGCAAGAGGATCACGCTCGCCGAGCATCGCCCGGTACGCGGCCAGGGAATCAAGCGAACCGATCCTCGTCCGGAAGAAAAGATACTCGGCGAAGTGATTCCCGAGATCGCCGGTTACGTAGCGGCGCTAAAGAAAAATGGGCGGAAATACATGACGATCACCCTGCGCCAACTGTTGCGCATGGCCCGCGAATACCCCCGCGATGCGTTTCTTGCGGCCGTGGCCGAAGCCGCGCATTACGGGCTTTACGATCTGGAACGGCTCGAGCGCATGATCCTGCGCCGCATCGCCAGCGAATATTTTCAACTCGACATCAAACCTAAATAAACCCCAAGGAGAAAATGATGACCGAAGAACTTGAACAGCTGATGAAGAACCTGCACCTCAGGCACATGCTCGAAATCTATGCCGAGCAACTCCGATCCGCCGAGAAAGAAGATCTGTCCTATACAGAGTTTCTTGTCAGGATGCTGCGCCCGGAGTGGCATTCCCGGCAGCAACATTCTCTTCAGGCACGCATCAAGCGGGCGCGCCTGCCGGAACTCTGGACTTTGGAAACATTCCCCTACCCCAAACAGCCCGGCGTCAATCGCCGGCAGATCCGGGCATTCGCGGAACTGGACTTCATCCCGAAAGTGGAAAACATTGTTTTTATCGGCAAATCCGGTGTGGGCAAAACCGGCTTGGCCGGCGGCATTCTGCTCAAAGCGCTGGAGAACGGCTATCGTGGCCAGTTCATCCGCGCCCAGGACCTGTTCGATGAGATGTACGCCTCCCTGGCCGACCGCTCCTCACGCAAGCTCCTCAATCGACTGGTAAAGCTCGACGTGCTTCTGATCGACGAGATGGGATATCTCAACATAAAACCGGAACAGGCGAACATTTTCTTCAAACTCATGGAAGAGCGATACCGCCACCGGCCAACGATCATTACAACGAATTTATCGTATGACGAATGGTCCAACTTCCTGGGCAATCCGCAGATGGTCGACGCCCTGCTCGGCCGCCTCCGGCATTACTGCCATACCGTCTCAATCGATGGACCGTCCCTCAGAGACCCACAAGGTTAAGAAGTTTGTTTTGAGCCGGTCGCGACATCGGATCATTGATGGGAGGGAAAGTGACATGGAGACCAAAACATCGGATGCCAAGCAGTACATAAAACAGCTTCTGGAGCTTTACTGCCGCACCCCTGGAACTCTCGGCTGCGTCCGGCGGGAAGATCGCCGTTTAGCCGTTGAACTTTATAACCGCGGGGTTTCTCTTCAGACGATCGAAGATGCTTTTCTGCTCGCCACCGCACGTCGATGTCTTCGCGCTCCGGATGCCGCGCCGCTCGCCCCGGTCCGCTCACTGGCTTACTTCGTCCCGGTGATCGAGGAGGTGATGACCACTCCATTGCCGGGCGAATACGGTGACTATCTCAAACATAAACTCAGAAAAATCCAGGCCGCCCACAACAACACGCGCGCCAACACATCCGGGCAATCAAAACCCGGCTGACGTCTCGGCTGACACCCCGATTCCCCCCGCACCCCCCTGCACGCCTGCGGCGTGGATGATATCGAGTCCATCTTCCCTGATCATCTCTCTACAAACTGTGTTCTTCGTCTGGATCACTTCTATCAAGCGATAGTGGGTAACTTCTGGCAAGCGCCGAAGGACTCTACGCGTCTTGAATGCTGCGGTGGCTGAACGAGTATATTTGATTCCATAATAGTAGGCATTTTACATCAGGGTGACGCCCTAGAAGGGAAAAAACATTATTTAGTGGCGCGCCTATAGCGCTCAGATAAATTGACCCCTCCGCGCTCAGATAAACTGACCCCCTGAGGTTTCTTATTCCAAGGAGAAAAGGTAAAGCTGCAGGAAGAAGCTCGTACTTGTTTACTTGGCCGGTGCCCGACGGTCCGAAGGTTTTGCGCGGCGACGGCGCAAAGGCGTGATCATCCGGTTGACATCATCGATGGAGAAAACGTCGGGATCATAGTTGTCCCCAATCCAATCCTGCAGTTCGTCATGCTGTTCGTGGGTAGGATCTCCGAGAGCATCCAGTAAGTTGTAAAATCCGGGGATACCGCCGCAATCTTCAGGTGGACAGGCGCATTCGCCGCCGGTGCAAACCGGATAGTCGGTGCCGGGATCAGCAGGCAGACGCTTTTCCAGCACGATGCCATGCTCCCAGCTATCGCCAAAATCGTACGTGTAGATGGCCTTAGCGCCTACCCTGCCTAACACGTTGGACAGATGCACGGTGCGCTCATTTTCGACTGGAGGCATTCCCATCAGCCGATCTTCCGGATTAGGTTTTCCAAAATGCCGATGGCCGGCGCGAAATTCATGCATGTGGCAGTCCTGCCATCCCATCACGGCCTGCAGCACGTCGTGCAACTGTGCCAGCGTCAGATTGGCAGGCACCAGTAGCCGGCGCCAGATTGGCGGCATCGAGTCCAGCAGAGTAACCTTAAGCTGAAAGACTTCGGGTGGAACCGTGATCTTCTCTGCCGGCATAGTGAGAGCTCCTCGATCTTCACTCCTGCACAGCCGCTGGGGCGCGTCGCACACCAGCGGATAAATAGGCCTCGTCCTACCTCTCGACACACGGCGTGCCGATCGTGTAGGACGAAGCCGTGCAAACAAACATAAGTATCATAAGTGAAACGCTGGGTTTTTGATTATCAAAATCCAGGAACATTTTCAGTTCGGGCCGGGCTGGTACCGCTGGGGCGCAGTTCGGGATCTGGTAGTGCAGTACTATTTTGTGCTCCGGTCCGTTCTGAGGGCCCAGCCATGCCTACGGCGGTGCCTGGCAAGGTGTCGACACTGCCGGATTTTCTTTTTGACCCATCCACGCAACGCCGGCCGCAAAGACCTCGGTTGTCCCTTTGGGTGCAAAGATGCGCACTGCAAACGGGGTTCCACCAAACGCAGTGTGGAGTATTACCGCACGCCGGAGGGCAAGCTCAAGAAGAAGATTCAGAACGACAAGCGAAGCACGGTTGAAGCGAAGGCGGTGCTGAACGACTGCCGACAGGCCGGGAGCAACCTGGCGCCACAAGAATGCGGGTTTAGCGCTCCTATGCTGTGCTATCTGGGGATGGTCATAAGTCTGATCGAAGGCCGGAGGGTGGGCGCGGCGGAGATTCTGGAGATGCTGGCCAGGGTGCTGAGACAACACAGCATGGTTCGACGCCGGAGGATCGATTACATTCTGCAGTATTTGAATGAACGCGCTCCGTGAGGGCTTGCATGATGCGGGAAGTCGAGCTTTCGGCCTTGGATTTGCGATACGAGAGCTACCGGATGAAGAATCCTGGGCTTGAAGCGCGGCTGCTCACCTCGATCGCGCAGCGCGGCATCGAGGAACCACTGGAAGGGGCGGGCAGCGGCGAGCGAAGCCTGTTGCTGAACGGTTTCAAGCGCTATCGCTGCGCCCGGAAACTCGGCATTGGCAAGGCGCCCTACGCCTCGCTGGGAGAGGATGAAGCCCTGGGCATCATGAACCTGCTGCGCGTTTCCAACAGCCGATCTCTCGGCATTCTGGAGCAGGCTCGATTCATTGACGAACTGCGGAAGCTGCACAGGATGACCGTGGCGGAGATCGCGGCGGAGTTGTCCCGGAGCAAAGCCTGGGTGAGCATGCGCCTGGGTCTGATCGGCGAGATGAGCGAGAAAGTGCGACAGGAGATCTTCAGCGGACGTTTCCCGATGTATCCGTACATGTACACGATGCGGCAGTTCATGCGCATGAACGGAATCAAGAAGCAGGAGATTGAGGATTTTGTGGTGGCCCTGAGCGGCAGAAAACTGAGCGTGCGCGAGATCGAACAGCTTGCCCATGGATACTTCCGGGGGCCGGATTCGTTCCGGGAGGCGATTCGAAACGGTCACATCGGCCTGCCCCTGCAGTGGATCCGGCAGGCGCCCGAGGATCCGGACGGCTGCAATGCGTTCGAAGGCGCGCTTCTGAATGATCTGGAGATCACACGCAAGTACATGCAGCGGGTCATGGGCAAGAGCGACGACCGGCGGCTGAAAACGCGGGCCTTTCACGCCCAGGCGAATCTGTTGACCGCGGGCATTTTGAGCAAGGCCCGGGCGTTTTTCGAAACCTTGAGGAATCTCCATGATCGAAGCGGACAAGCGCACGGCGATCTATCTGCTCCACCAGGAAGGCATGAGCCTGAAAGAGATTGTCCGCCAACTCAGAGTCAGCCGTAACACGGTTCGCGAGGTCATCAAACAGCAAGGCAAGGTGCCGCCCTCGACCCGTCGGGACAAAATCAGGATCGACGCGGAGCTTCTTGATCGGCTCCATCAGAGATGCGATGGCTTTGTTCAGCGGATCCACGAGATCCTGGTGGAAGAGGAGGGTATCCAGGTCAAGTATTCCACCTTGACGCGGATGCTGCGCGGTCTGGGGATCGGCAAGCAGAAGCAAACACGATGCGATCGGGTGCCGGATAAGCCCGGAGCTGAGTTCCAGCACGATACGTCGCCCCATGAGATCAAGCTGGCGGGCATAGCTACCCGGCTGATCGCAAGCCTCATGTACCTGCGTTACTCCAAGCGCCGGCACCTGAAGTTTTATCGCGTGTTCAACCGCTTCAAGATGAAGTGCTTCCTGCACGAGGGGCTGATGCACTGGGGACACGCAGCCCCCGAGTGCATCATCGACAATACGAACCTTGCCCGTTTGCGGGGCACGGGCCGCAATGCGGTGATGGTGCCGGAGATGGCGGCCTTCTCCCATCAGTACGGCTTCAAGTTCGTTTGTCATGCAGTCAAGCACTCCAACCGCAAAGCGGGCGAGGAGAGGAGCTTTTATACCGTGGAAACCAACTTTTTCCCCGGACGCACTTTCGAGAGCCTGGAAGATCTGAATCGGCAGGCTTTCGAGTGGGCCACCGTCCGCATGTACAACCGGCCGACCGACACCGGACTGATTCCGGCCAAAGCCTTCGAGTATGAGCGCGCGTATCTGATCGAGCTCCCGTGCCATCTTCCCGCGCCCTATCTGATCCATGAGCGCGGCACGGACCAGTATGGCTATGTCGCCTTTGACGGCAACTACTTCTGGGTGCCGGGAACGGATCGCAACAAATTGAAGATGCTCGAATACGGCGATCGATTGAAGATTTACCTGAACCGAGAAGACTCGGTCGAGTACCGGCTGCCGGCCGACGGGATTAAAAACCAACGCTTCAGTCCCGAGGGGATGCCCCCGCCCCGTTATCAGCCGCGCAATCGCAAGCGCCCCACCGAGGAAGAGGAGAAGAGGCTGAGGGCCTTGTCGCCAGTCGTGGCCGGCTACCTGGATTTCGTCTTGAAGGGAGCTGGCGGCGTCCAGCGTCACCGCTTTATCCGGGAGCTGTTTGCGTTGTCAGGCCGCATGCCGGACTCCGTTTTTCTTCAGGCGATTGAACGGGCCCAGCGCTATCAGATCACCAGTATGGAAACTGTCGAGCGCATCGCGCTGCTGCAAATGACCCAGGATGTTCCGAGGCTTCCCCTTGTCGAAGTGGATGAGGCCTATCTCGATCGCGAGGCATACCTGGAAGGAAGCCTCACGGACGCCCCGGACTTATCCATCTATGACCAGCTGCTGGAGGATGACGATGAATGACGAAACGGCCAAGGTCCTAAAGTATCTGCGGCTGCGAGGCCTGCTGGACCACTGGGACGAGTACCTGGCGCTGGCCCGGAAACAGGGCTTTTCGCACGTCCGACTGCTGGAGTATGTCCTGGAACAAGAGTGGCAAATCAAGATCGAGAATGCCCGCCAGCTCCGAATGCGGCGCGCCCGTATTCCCGAGCCCTGCGTCATGGAGACCTATCCCTTTGACAGGCAGCCGAAGCTGGACAAGAAAAAGATGCTGTCCTTGTATGACGCCTTCGATTTTCTGGCCAACAAACAGAACATCATCTGGATGGGGCCCACGGGATGCGGAAAAACCGGATTGGCCACCAGCTTCCTGACGCAGGCGATTCATCGTGGTTTTACGGGCAGATTCATCCTGTTTCCGGAACTGGTCGCCGAACTGTACAGGGCCGTGGCTGATCACTCCGAACAGAAAGTGATCCGGCGATTTGTCGCCTATGATTGCCTGCTCATCGATGAACTTGATTACGTGGAAGTGGAACCGGTCCAGGTCGGACTGTTCTTCACGCTGATGCACAAGCGGCATAGAAAAAGGCCAACGCTGATCACGTCCAACACCGGCTTCAGCGAATGGAAATCGTTTCTGAAGAACGACCGCCTGACGGCGGCTCTCATCGATCGCCTGACCGAGAGCAGCTATGTCATCAACATGAAAAACTGCGTAAGTCTCAGACCCAAGCTGAGCCAGGAGTCATGACTTTCCAGGACATTCGAGACCGGGCCGATCGGGTCCGATGCATTCCTCTGCAAGAGGTGCTGCAGCTGGCTGGAGCGAAGCGAGATCGCTACGATAAGGCCAAATGGCATACGTGCAAAGGCGCGATCTCTTGCACTGCCGCCAAGTTCATGAACTGGAACCAGGGTGTGGGCGGCGGCGGGGCCATTGACCTGGCGATGCATCTGAACAATCTCGGGTTCAAAGCGGCGGTCGAGTGGCTCTGCCGTCATTTTCGGAATCTTGATGTCCAGGCGCCTCCGGAGCCCGCACGCGCCATGGAATTGATCCTGCCGCCCGAGGATGCCGGAAAACTTCCGGCCGTGAAACGGTACCTGACTGACCAACGCTCCATCGCCCCATCCCTGATCCGGCGTCTCATCGAATGCGGCCGGCTCTATGCCGATACCCGAGGCAACGCCGTTTTTCTCCTACTTGAAAAGGAAGACAGGATCGTGGGCGCCGAACTTCGCGGAACCTCAAGCGCGCGCTGGCGCGGCATGGCTTTCGGTTCCCAAAGGGACCGCGGCTACTTCTCTGTGCCGGCTCCCGGCGCAACGACCATCATCCTGTGCGAATCCGCCATCGATGCCATCAGCTGCCTTGAACTTTATCCATGTTGCCTGTGCGTATCCACGTCCGGCGCCAGGCCAAATCCAAGCTGGCTCCCCTTGTTGCTTCGCCAGCACCGTGAAATTTACTGCGGTTATGATTTGGATTCGGCCGGCGAGGCAATAGCCACCAACATGATGGCACTGTACCCCGAAATCAGGCGATTACGCCCCAGCCAACACGACTGGAACGACGTCCTCAAGCAATACCGCACGCGGCGCTTATAATCCTTTTGATTAATCCGACCCTCTCGCGATTGCTCTACTTGGAGAGTGGACGATCTCCGCCTCATGCAAAGTTTGACTTCCCCTACTTGAAAAAAACACGTCTACTTGGAAAGAAAAAACATCCCTTCATGATTTGCACAGGGGGGTCAATTTATCTGAGCACAAAGGGGTCAATTTATCTGAGCGCTATAGCGCGCCGGCGCGGAAGCGCCGTCGGGCATGAAAATCACAATTTTCACCGTCTCAAGGTCCCGCACCGCGCTCTCGATGCGGAAACGGACCTCGCTCCAGGCAAGCCCGCCCAATCCAGCACCGAGCGCCGGGATCGCAATCGAGTGGATGCGGTGCTTCTGAATCTCGCCCA
>Ga0315293_10007398_pt1 | contig 10196 bp, 6 predicted proteins | sample YL17G13_20_MG_FD_203071 | JGI IMG/M metagenome (GOLD analysis project Ga0315293, IMG submission 203071) | Sediment microbial communities from Yellowstone Lake, YNP, Wyoming, USA - YL17G13_20 | ecosystem: Environmental > Aquatic > Freshwater > Lake > Sediment | place: USA: Wyoming | collected... | reverse complement strand
TCATCTCCGGAAAACGCCGCAACGCCGTTCTCCTGTCCGAGGAAGATTGGCGGTCCGTTCAGGAGACGCTCTATCTTGTCTCGATTCCCGGCATGCGCAAATCGATCGTCGAGGGATTGAAAACGCCGGTTTCCAAATGCGCCAAGAAAATCGCCTGGTGAGATGGACGCTCGTATATACGGGCCAAGCGCTTAAGGACTCCAAGAAGCTGGCGGCGGCAGGGCTCAAGGAAAAAGCTCTGGATCTGCTCGACATCCTCGAACGCGATCCGTTTCAATCACCCCCGCCCTTCGAGAAACTCGTCGGGGATCTGTCCGGCGCCTTTTCAAGGAGGATCAACGTGCTGCATCGTCTTGTTTATCAAGTTCTCGAAAAAGAAAGAATCGTGAAAATCATCCGGCTCTGGACCCACTATGAGTGACCGCAATCCTTCCCTATTTGACGCCCCCGAATTCTACGACCTTCTGTTCGATTCGCTCGACTTTGACATTCCCTATTGGCTCGAGGTCGCCCGGGCCGCGGGATTCGCCCGCTGGGAAATCCTCGGCGGCTTCGACGGACGCCCCTTGCGGGCGGTCGACGACCAGATGATCGCCTGGGCCTTCAGATCCTGAGATCGGGATGTCCGGCGATGTCAACCGCCTGTTTTCTTAGCGAAATCTTTTGAATTTCCCTAATAAATAGAAACAAAAAGACCAATTTCTTATCAGTTCATCCGGTGGACGGTGGATTCGTTTTATTGGCGATTGAGATGAGGGGATTATTTAAGTATATAATCAGATAAAGTGCATCAAATCTTTAAGCTGCCGGCACTCTCTTATTCCTTGAATTGAAGGAGAATCCTGTGCGGTCCAGACAAAGAAAAAATAAGTTGTCGTTATTTGCCGCCCTCTTAATGGTTGGATTAATGACTTTAGCCAATAATTGCTCAACGGGATACGAGTATAACATCACCACTTCAGGTGTTTATGAAGGAGTTTGCAGCTTTTGCGGCAGTTTTGTGACGGGAGGTCCCGCTCGTTGTCCCCAGTGCGGTGCAGCCTTTGTAAATAGCTATCGTGTCAATGTCGAATTGGTCATCACGACGGATGATCAGAAAAAGCTCGCCTCTATTGCTATAAACAGTCAAGATGATGCCGTTCGTGAGGCTGCAACGGAAAGGCTCACGGATCAAACCGCCCTGGCTACGATCGCCAAGACAGACAGAATAGTGAGCATCCGCAGCGCCGCAGTGAAAAAGCTCATATACCCGGAGGCCCTAGCCGATATCGTCAAGACGGAAACGGATGCCGACGTGCGTTGGGACGCGATCGACAGGCTTTCGGATCAGGCCACTCTTGTTCAGATCGCCAACTCCAGCGACAAGCTGGATGTGCTCGAAGCTGTGGTGCCAAAAGTACGTAACCCGGAAGAAGTCGCGCAAATCCATCAAACGGTTTACATAAACCTTGCCAGGACCAGCAAAAACTCTAACGCGCGCTCGATCGCGGCTGAAAGGATCACAGACCAAGCGGTCCTCGCCGAGATCGCCAGGACAGACACAGTAGGGACCACGCGCGCCTCCGCGGTAAGAAGGCTCAAAGACCAAGCGGTCCTCGCCGAGATCGCCAAGACGGACAAAGAGTCCGGCAACCGTGAAGACGCGGTGAAAGGGCTCACGGACCAGACAGCCCTTGCCGAAATCGCCAGAACGGAAAAAGATGCCGGGGTGCGCAAAGTCGCCGTCGAGAAGCTCACGGATCAAAAACTCCTCGCCGAGATCGCCAAGACGGACAAAAGCGTCGATGCGCGGGAAGCCGCGGTGAAAAGGCTCACGGATCAGAAGCTGCTCGCCGAGATCGCCAAGACAGAGAAGGAATGGAAAACGCGCAGGGCCGCGGCGGGAAGGCTCACGGATCAGGCGCTGCTCACGAAGATGGCGAAATCCGATGAAAGCATCGACGTGCGCGAGGCCGCGACAGGAAGGCTGACGGACCAGGCGACACTCACCTCGATCGCGAGGACGGATAAAGAGCATACGATACGAAGGGCCGCAACGAAGGGGCTCACGGATCAGGCGCTGCTCACGAAGATAGCCAAATCCGATGAAAGCAATTTCGTGCGGATAGCCGCAATGGCCAAGCTGACGGACCAGGCGACAATCGCCGAGATCGTCAAGGCGGCAGAATACGAAGTGAGCTATGCCGCGGTGAACATGATCACGGATCAGGCCCTGCTCGCCGGAATCGCCAAGACAAGGAGTCAGGTTAAGCTGACCGCATTATTCAAGCTTAGAGACGAGAGGTTGTTGGCTGATATCGCCAAGACGGCCGAGCTAGCCACCGTGCGCAGGGAGGCTGTCCTCCTGCTGACCGATCAGGCGACGCTCGCCGAGATCGCAAAAACGGACATCGATGTCACCGTGCGCATAGCGGCATTGAATAAGCTCGCGGATCAGGCGCTGCTCACGAAGATGGCCAAATCCGATGAAAACCTGGAAGTGCGCAAGGCCGCGGTAGGAAAGCTCACAGACCAAGCGGCCCTCACCGAGATCGCTAAGACAGACAGAGAGGCCATCATGCGTGAAGACGCGGTGGGAAGGCTCACGGATCAGAAGTCGCGTGCCGAGATCGCCAAGACGGACAAAGAATGGAGAATACGCTGGATCGCGGTGATGGGGCTTACCGACCAGGCGGCCCTCGAAGAAATCGTCAAAACGGATAAAGAATACACGGTACGCATCACCGCGATGAATAATCTGACGGATCAGAAGCCGCTCGCCGAGATCGCCAAAACAGACAGAGATTCGAGAATACGCCTGGTTGCCATAGAAAAGCTCACGGATCAGGCATTGCTCAAGAAGATGGCGATATCTGATGAAAACCTGGAGGTGCAGAAGGCCGCAGTTAGAGGGCTTACAAACAAATCGGTTCTTGCCGAGATCGCCAAAACCGGCGAATCTTTGGCTGTGCGCGAGACCGCGGCCGAAATGCTTAGAAGTGAGGAGTCGCTCGCTAAGCTCGCCCGGACCTCCCTGGATGCCTCCCATCGGGAATGGGCGGTGAAAAGACTAATAGATCAAGCGACACTCGCCGAGATCGCCAAGACGGACAAAGATGCCTCCGTCCGCAGAATCGCGGCGGAGAAGCTCGGTGATCAGGCGTTGCTCACGAAGATGGCCACATCTGATGAAAGCATATCCGTGCGGATAGCGGCAATAGGAAGGATTAAAGACCAGACGACGCTCGCCGAGATCGCCAGGACAAACGAAGAAACGAAAGTGCGCAGAGCGGCCATAGAAAAGATCACGGATCAGGCTTTGCTGGCAAAGATGGCAAAATCCGATAAAAACGAGGAGGTGCGCTCGATCGCGGAGAAGAGGCTCCAAGAGCTAAAAAAGGGAACGCCCGTAAAAAGATAGCTGCTAAAAAGCCAACGTGCGTCAAGAGGAGACCGCCATGCCGACGATCGCCCGGAAGACCGCTTTTTGGATGATTTTGGTGGGTGCCGCCGTCCTGATGCTCGGGGCCGGCCAGAACTCGCCTCTCCAGAAAAAACCCGTCCCCCGGCGGGACGCTTTCTTCGGCCTCCATTTCGACCTCCATCCCAGCGAATCGGATGTCGCTCTGGGCGCCGATATCTCGGAGGAGAATATCGGGAGGCTCCTCGAGCGGGTCCGTCCGGACTACGTCCAATACGACTGCAAGGGGCACGTCGGCTGGGCCGGCTATCCGACCAAGGTCGGCTGGCCCGCGCCGGGGATCAAGAAGGACAGCCTGGCCGTCTGGCGCAAGGCGACGCGCGAGCGCGGGGTGGGGTTATACATTCATTATTCGGGCGTCTGGGACGGGCAAGCGATTGCCCATCATCCCGACTGGGCCCGGATCGACGAAAAGGGCGGCCGCGATCCCAATAACACGAGCGTTTTCGGGCCGTACAAGGACGAACTGCTCATCCCCCAGCTCAAAGAGGTCGTCGCCGCCTACGACCTGGACGGGCTGTGGGTGGACGGCGAATGCTGGGCGGCCCAGCTCGACTATTCGCCGCGGGCGATCGAGGCCTGGCGGAAAGCGACTGGGAAAACGGCCGCGCCCAAGAAGCGGGGCGAGCCGAATTGGCTCGAATGGAAAATGTTCCAGCGGCAGGCCTTCGAGAATTATCTTGGGGCGTGGGTGGACGCGCTCCACGCCTTCAAGCCGGGGCTCCAGATCACGAGCAATTGGATGTACACGACGTTCGCCCCGAAGCCGGTCGAGGTCAAGCTCGATTATCTGAGCGGCGACTATTCGCCATCGCTGTCGTTGGACCGGGCGCGGGTTGAGGCGCGCTATTTGGCGAGCACGGGCATGCCCTGGGACCTGATGGCCTGGGGCTTCGACAAAGGGAGGGACCAGAACTGGTCGATCAAGACGCCGGTCCAGCTCATGCAAGAGGCGTCCGTCGTTCTGATGCAGGGCGGCGGGTTCCAGATCTACCACCAGCCGACGCGCTCGGGCTATATCGCCGAGGCCATTATCGAGCAAGAGGGGAGGGTGGCGGATTTTTGCGCGGCGCGGAAAGAAGCGAGCTTCAAGAGCCGGACCGTCCCTCAAGTGGCGCTGCTATTATCGTCGGAATCGCACTGGGACAAGTCGGATAGAGTTTTTGCGCCGTGGGGCGGGGAATTCGACGATCTGGAAGGCGCCCTGCACGCGCTTTTGGAACTCCATTATTCGGTGGACGTACTGGCCGAGCACCAGTTGTTGGCGGGGCAACGCCTGAACGAATTTCCGCTGGTGGTCGTACCCGACTCGCCCAAATTATCAGAGGAGTTCAAAGCGGCCCTGCTTCGGTATGTGGAGCGGGGCGGGAGCCTGCTTCTCCTGGGCGAGAAGTGCGCCCGGCTGTTCGAGCCGGTGCTGGGGGTAAAGTTCGTCGGCGCGGCGCGGAGCGTGAGCGAGGAATTGGCCACGCCGGCGGGGCCGATCAGCATCGGCGGGGAATGGCAGGAGGTCGCGCCGACGACGGCCAAAACGGTCGGGCTTAGATACGCGACCCGCGATACGCGCAAGGAAGCCAGGACGGCCGCGACGATCGCGAATTACGGAAAGGGCAAGATCGGAGCCGTGTACGGGCCGGTGGCGAACATCTTTTTCAAGGGCCATCATCCGTATGTGCGGCGGTTCATCGGCGAGATGACGAGGGAGCTGTTCCCGGAGCCGGCGGTTCTTATCGACGGGCCTCCCGCACTTGACGCGGCTCTCCGGACGACAAACGACGGGAAAATGAGCCTACACCTGCTCAACCGCAGCAATCTCCCCCTCCCCGACCGCTACAATTTCACGGATTACATCCCGGCGGCCGGGCCGATCACGATCCGGATGAAGCTCGAGGCCAAGCCGAAGAAAGTGATGCTCGTTCCGGACGGGACGAAAATCAAATGGACCTGGAAAAAGGGCTGGCTGATGGCCGCGATCCCCCAGGTCCACATCCACAGCGTTTTGGTGATCGAATAAATTAAAGGGGGACGCCATGCGTCGTCCCCCTTTTCCTTTTCGAATTAAGCCATCTCGAATTTAGGGATTGAGTTATCTGTCACCTAAATTCTAGAACGAGAGCCGGGCGCCCAGCCGGGCCGTCCAAGGACCATATCGGCTCGACCACATTCCGAACATTTCGTTCGGCCAATAGCTCGGAAGCAAGGCCTTCCAATCCACGGTCTTGGTCGCCAGGGTATCCGCCGTCACCCGTATCATGGTCCGGTTGGCGCTGTCGACATAGCCCTGGATCGTCGAGGTGTTGGTGACGTTGTTGATCTGAAGGTTCAAGCCGATCGTGTATTTCCCGGCGATCCGCAAGCTGTATTCAAGGAAAAGGTCGGCCCACGCCGTGAACGGCAGCCGGCCGAGGTTTCCATAGCCCTCGGGCAGAACCGTCATGTCGTTAAAGCTGAGGCTGGTCTGCCGCGGCAGGCCGCTCCGGCCATAGGCGACAAGCCCCATTGTCAGGCCGAAGGGGAACGCGTAAGAGCCGTAGACCTTGAAATAGTGGGCCCGGTCCGAGGGGAGCACCCCGTTGAGAGGCGTCCCATTGATCTGGTAGCGTTCGAACCACATATCGAAATAGCGGTCCCGGTTGGGAGAGGTCCGGCCGCCCTCGTCCGAAGAGGCGAGCCCGCCGTAATTCCCCCGCAGGCTGCTCCAGGTGTAATTGACGCCGCCCTGCCAGTTGTCGCTGAACCGTTTTTCGAGCGCCAGGTTGAGGCCCCAGTATTCGCGTTTCGCCTTGGGGGTCGGCCAGTACTGGTCGGCCATCTTTCCGCCCTGGGAGACGGGACGGGCGTAGCCAAAGCCAGGATTGGCCTGGAAATAGGCCTCGCTGAAGTTGCCCTGGGCGTCCTGGACCATGATCCCCACGTCCTCGATCGTCCGATAAAGGTGTTTGTAGACCAGCCGGGCGCTGAATGAGATCTCTTCCGTGACTTTCTTCTCCGCCCCGAAGGACATTTCGCTCTGGGCCATCGGCTGCATCCCCGGATCGATCATGTTGAAATCGACGTACCGCCAGTTCCGGGATCCGAGGTAGGTGCCGCCCAGCCCCTGATCGGTCTGGTTGGCGATATCGCCGCTGGCCGCGATCTTCGTGAAATCATAGGTGTCCAGGGTGTAGTAGCTCGTCCACCATTTGGTGCCTCCGGTCATGCCGGTGGCCATGTGCAGCTTCACGACGTCGAAATAGAGTCCGTAGCTGGCGAAAACCTTCATGCTGGAGTCCCCGAAGACATCGTAGACGGCGCCGAAGCGCGGCGCGATCTTGTCCTTGAAACCGAACTTGATCGGCTTGTCCTTCCAGCCCGGCAGCGTTTTGTCGTTGTTGAACGTGGGCACGTATTCGCTCTCGGTCCTCACGCCCAGATTCAAGGTGAACTTGGTGCCGATCGTCCACGAGTCCTGGAGATAGATCGCCCAATTGTTGCTCGAGGCGTCCCAACGGTTCCCATAGATCGACTTGAAATCGCTGACGACCGTATAGTAGCCGTACTTGCCCTGGATCTTCGTGCCGTCGGGCATAGTGTAGAACTGCCCCCAGACTAGAGTGACCGCGGGATGCTGCTGGGCGGTGTTGACGTTCTCGTGGAGGCGGATGTATTGGACGCCGAACTTCCAGGCGTGCTCGCCGCCGAGACTCATGTAATAAGTGAAGTCCAGGTTCATGGAGGCCCGGTCCAGCAGGTAGCTGACCGTCTCCGAGGTCGCTCCGGCCCAGTTCGACCAGCCGGAAAAGTGTTGGAGATCGGCCGGGATCTCAGGATACATGGTGTTGGCATAGGAAAAGACGTACCGGGTACCGGGCATCTTGATCTGCTGGTTGTTCTGGTCGTTCATGGCATACCCGAACCTGGCGTTGACCAGGAAGTTGTTCGAGAGCGTGTAGTCCATAGAGGCGTTGGCCGACCAGTTCGGATAATCGAGGCCCGGATCCGTCCCCTTGAGGATGGTGTTGTCCCAGCTCGCGATCCAGGGATAATTCTTGGCCGAGGTCCCGGTGAGGCCGGGGATCGAACCGCGGTTATTGGAGAAATTGTTGACCATGCTGGCCGAGAAGCGCATCCCCTTCAAGATCTGGGACGTCAGTTTGAACTGATAGTTCCAGTTATAGTTCTTCAAATAGAACTCGTAGACCGGACGGCCCTGCCGCGGGTCCCTGGCCGTGTCGTTGGGATATTTCGCCTTGGTTACGTCCACGGGATCCGTGGTGAAGAAACGGTCGCCGAAGGTCCGGCTATAGACGGGATTGAAAGAGCCGAAGAACCAGAGGCGGTCCTTGATGATATACCCGCCCAGGTTGAAGACGCCCTCGAACCGCTGGGTATCGTCGCGGTTTTTGCCGCCATCGAAATAGAGCGTATCGTTGCTGATATACTCGGGCAGGTATTGATTGTAGGGATTCCAGCGGAGGGAGTCCCGGTCCTTCCCCTGCATCCAGAGCCTGTTGTTGTTGTAATAGCCGAAGGCGTCGGCGTGGAACTCGTTGCCGCCTGACCGGCTGATGACGTTGACGACGCCGCCCAGCGAGCCGCCGAACTCCGCGCCGTAACCAGAGGCTGTGACCTTGACCTCCTCGATCTGCTCCATGACGATGGACTGGGATTGGAGCCCGCTATTGAGGTGCGACGTGTTGGTCCCGTCGATGAACCAGACGTTCTCCGACCCGGACGCGCCGTCGACCGTCAGGCCGCCCTGGCCGCCCTCGTACTGAACCCCGGGCACCGTGCTCAATAGGCCGGTGAAATCCCGGTTCCGGGGCAGCTGCATGAAGATTTCCTTCCTCATGGCCGAGCCTTTGGCCGTGCTCCGAACATCGATCAGCGGGCTCTGCCCAATGACGGTCACTTCCTCGGCGATCGCGCTCTGTTCGAGCGATTCGTTGAGGGTGAGCGTCTGCTCCAGGTCAAGGATGATTCCTTTCCGGATCTTCGTCTTGAATCCCGCGAGCGAATAGGTGATGGTGTAAGCGCCGGACGGAAGCGAAAACAGCCGGTAGGTGCCCGTCTCGTCGGTTACCGCGGTCGCTTTGCCGACGAGTTTGGCGCTTTCCCCTTCGACGGACACACCGGGCAACGGAGCTCCCTGGGCATCCTTGATCTTGCCGATGATCTTGCCGGTCGGAGCGCTTTGCGCCGCCGCCAGAGGCGTCAACAGCAAGACGACAAGCAGAATTATCCAAATTTTTCTCATTTCCATTTTTCCCTCCTTCTGACTCCAGGTATTTCCTTAACCGCACTCCGGTTGGAGATCAACCCTGCTTTCCGATGACGATGACCGCTTGCCCCCGATTCTCACCCCCCTTCTTTGTCCGGCAACGATAAAGGCCGGGCCGGCATCCAACGGGAGAATCTATTATCCCTTGAAGATCGGTTAGGCAAATTCCCTCAAATCCACTTCTACTATGTTATGATTACAAGATATTCACTTCACCGGCGAATGTCAAGGCGTGGGAAATCTGACCGTTATATACTTTCGGGGACATGAAACCCTGTCCCGGGCGTAAGCCATAGGGACAGGGTTCCATGTCCCCCTAGGGATTTGAAAGTGTATAACGGTCAGAACGGGAATAAAGGGGGACGCCATGCGTCGTCCCCCTTTTCTCTTTTTGGTCTCTTTTTGGGTCCCTTATGCCGAAGATGAAACGGCCGGAATCGGACCTTATTACTTCCGGGCGATCTTCAATTCAAAGGGCAGCAGGAACGAGCCGTCCTCGCAAGGCCAGCCGGAGGTCAGCTTGAAACAATCGCCATGGGGCAATACGTCCGTTGCCCTGTCGAACTGTAAGATCTTGACCCTTCCCGGGATGGTCCGAATGATCCAATCCATGACGCCGTTCCCGTCCCAGTCCGTGGCCGTGACGAGAACATATCCCGCGCCGAGAGGGTACCCGCTTAGGGCGTAGATGTCCGTGGAGTTTGGGGCCTTGAATTTTATCATTTCGAAGGTCACGCCGATCGTCTCGCCCATGGGAATTTTTCTCAGGTCCAGGATGCTCTGGGCCATCGTGCTCGTAGACCTGATGAACTCGGTATAGGGCCCTTCCGAATCCTCTTTAACGCTGTAGAGGCATTTATAGACGGTCCTCATGGAGAAAGATTCCGTTTGGACCGGTACGGCCGGCGATGAGAGGAAATAGGGATAGATGCAATCGCCGGGATTCGGATTTTCCGGGGGGTACATAAAGGTGTCGAAAAGCAGATTCACGTGCCGGCCGGTGGCGGCGCGAACGGTCATCGCGAAATATCCGTCCTTCCCCCCCATCATGACATAAATCTGGTTGACCCTGGTCCCCTGGTGGACATAGGGCACGAAGGAATCGCCATAGATCTTGTTGGGTAGACCCATGGAGAGAAATGCGATCATGGGGATGTCCTTCCCCGTGTCTCCGCCCCCTCCTTTCTGGCCGGACGCCGCCCCGATGACGGCAGTCACAAGCAGGGTCAAAAAAACGGCTTTCAAGAATTTCCGCGACATGAAGCACCTCCTTGTTCACGAGATTCGAGGGGAAGCGGGCAAGGCCTTCATGACGGCCCTTGATCACCGCCGTAGGGCCAAGTCCCTCTCCCTCTAAACAAAGTAATAGGGTCGCGGCGCAGTCCTGTCAAGAGACAAGGGCTAAATGGTATAATTTGGTATCTATTGTTACGTTTTGTTAGATTCGCGATGGATTCGAGCCGCCGGGGGAACAGC
>Ga0315293_10007396_pt1 | contig 10198 bp, 8 predicted proteins | sample YL17G13_20_MG_FD_203071 | JGI IMG/M metagenome (GOLD analysis project Ga0315293, IMG submission 203071) | Sediment microbial communities from Yellowstone Lake, YNP, Wyoming, USA - YL17G13_20 | ecosystem: Environmental > Aquatic > Freshwater > Lake > Sediment | place: USA: Wyoming | collected... | reverse complement strand
ATTTTGAGCAAGCGTAAACTCCTGGAACTTGTGGAAAAAAAACACGTCAGCGGCTGGAATGACCCGCGCATGCCTACGCTTTCAGGGTTGCGTCGACGCGGATATACGCCCGCGTCTATCAGAAGATTCTGCGACCAGATCGGCGTGGCAAAAGTTGACAGCATTGTAGATATGGTGCTTCTTGAAAATAGTATCCGCGAGGAGCTTAATAAAAAAGCGCCGCGCGTAATGGCAGTACTCCGTCCACTTAAGGTGATTATAGATAATTATCTCGAGGTAAAGACTGAGGAATTTGATGCGGTAAACAATCCGGAAGATGCGGCAATGGGTACGAGGAAAGTCCCTTTTTCACGGGAGATCTATATTGAGGAAGACGATTTTCGCGAAAATCCGCCGAAGCAGTTTTTCCGTCTTACGCTAGGCGCCGAGGTCAGGCTGCGTTACGCCTATATTGTAAAATGCACCGGAGTTTCTAAAGACGAAAAGACCGGCGCAATAAAAGAGATACATTGCACTTACGATCCCAAAACTCGCGGCGGTGATACTCCCGACGGCAGAAAGATAAAAGGCACGATCCATTGGGTGTCCTGCCGCCACGCGATAGAGACCGAAGTGAGTTTATACGATACACTTTTTACAAAACGCGATCCGAATGATGTGCCGGAAAATGCGGATTTTACAGTTAACCTGAATCCTAAGTCTCTGGAGATTATCCGGCCGTGTTATGCTGAGCCAGGCCTTAAAAAAGCTGAACCGGGCACGCATTACCAATTTGAAAGGCTGGGATATTTCTTTGTCGACAGCATAGATGAAAAACGCGGGATGCCGGTTTTCAACCGCACCGTGACGTTGCGGGATACGTGGGCTAAGATTGAACGTAAGCTTTAAGGAGTTAACAGAATTCTTGCGTCCGGTAAAGTTGGTGGTATAATATAGAAAATATGCGTGGGTGGCGGAACTGGCATACGCGCTAGCTTGAGGAGCTAGTTCCTCACGGATTGCGGGTTCAAATCCCGCCCCGCGCACCACTAACAAAGTTGGTCTCTGGGGCCAAAAAGTAAGGTATGAAAAATCTTTTTGCCCCTCCGACCCGCGGATAGCTAAAAGAGGGCGGGGCTTGCGCCCAACTTTGTTTAAGGGGACAACTTTTTAGAAAAAGTTTTCCCCTTAATATTCCTCTTTCAAAATCCCAAGCAGAGACGTTTGGGATTTATATTTTATTTACGGAAGATGCAAATATGCTAAAAACTATATTTCGCGCATTAAATTACAGGAACTACCGGCTGTTCTTTTTCGGGCAGGGCATTTCTCTCATTGGTACATGGATGCAGCAGATTGCGATGAGCTGGCTCGTATACCGCCTGACCGGCTCGGCTCTTATTCTGGGCATCGTGGGATTCGCAAGCCAGATACCGGCATTTATCTTTACCCCGTTCGCGGGTGTCTTGGTTGACAGATGGGACCGCCACACAATTCTTTTACTTGCTCAGATACTTTCAATGATTCAGGCTTTTATGCTGGCAATTCTCATATTTACGCACACCATCGCTGTCTGGCATATTATTGTAATGGGAATATTCCTCGGCGCGATCAATTCATTTGACATCCCGGCGCGGCAATCTTTTGTAATAGACATGGTTGAAAAAAAAGAGGCGTTGGGCAACGCGATCGCTCTGAACTCTATGATGTTTAATCTGGCAAGACTGATAGGGCCCTCTATTGCCGGTATACTTATAGCGCTGGCAGGAGAAGGAATATGTTTTTTGCTGAACGGCATAAGTTTTCTTGCAGTTATAGCATGCCTTTTAGCGATGAAGTTAAAAGTTAAAGAAAAGACAGTGCACCATAAAAATATACTGCATGGTTTAAGAGAAGGATTTAATTACACTTTTGGATTCGCGCCTATAAGGCTTATCCTGATGCTTTTAGGGGTATCAAGCCTTTTGGGTACCTCTTATGCTGTATTGATGCCGGTCTTTGCCAAAGACGTCCTTCACGGCGGCCCTAAGACGCTCGGTTTTCTTATGGCGGCCGCCGGGGCGGGTGCCCTTATCGGCACGCTCTATCTTGCTTCGCGAAAAGTCATATTGCGCCTGAGTAATATTATTCCTGTAGCATCCGTTATTTTCAGCATAGGGATTATAGCCTTTTCTTTTTCAAAGACGCTGATAGCATCAGTGATCATATTAGTCATTATCGGCTTCGGTTTTATGGTTCAGATGGCTTCAAGCAACACTGTTTTACAGACTATTGTGGATGATGATAAACGCGGCCGGGTGATGAGTTTTTATTCCCTGGCATTTATGGGCATGACGCCGGTAGGAAGCCTTATAGCCGGTTATCTTGCAAATAAAATAGGGACGCCTAATACCTTGATGATAAGCGGTATGTGCTGCACTCTGGCTTCTTTGGTATTTGCCGCCAAAATCCCGATTTTAAAAAACATGGTGCATCCGATATACGAAAGGATGGGGGTCGCGCCCGAAATCGCAAAAGGCATAAACGCGGCTGCGGGGCTCACCGTGCCGCCGGAAGACTAGTGATATAGTATTGAGTATTGAGTATTGGGTATTGCGTATTGAGTAAAAGCAAAATACCCACAACTCAATACTCACGACTCAATACTTAAAAAGGAGCAAAAAATGGAACGAGTATATCTTACACAGAAAAAATACGAAGAATTGATGAAAGAACTGGAGAGGCTAAAAAAATTCGACAGGCGCGAGATATCGAAAGAGATAGGAATAGCGCGGGACAAAGGGGATATCAGTGAAAATGCCGAGTATGACGCGGCAAGAGAGAAGCAGGGGCATATTGAAAAGCGAATAGCCGAACTGGAAGACAAACTCAGCCGCGCTGCTATAGTAGAAAGCCTTAACATAGACATGACAAAGGTCAATATCGGCGCAAAGGTCTGGCTGGAGAACCTTAGGAGCAAAGATAAACTAACGTATTATCTTGTCAGCGCAGACGAATCCGATTTTGCCAAGAATAAAATATCCATAACTTCTCCCGTGGGTAAGTCACTCCTGGGCCATAAGGCGGGTGACACAGTCAAGGTGCAGGTTCCGGCAGGCTTATTAGAATATAAAATCATAAAGTTTGACTACACAGGAAGCGAAGATTAGCCCAAAATTTGCTAGCGCAAAGCGCATGCAATTTTTGGGCTACCCCGATAGCTAACTTTAAATCCATCTGGGATTTAAAGTTATCGGCCCTTCGGGCAAATTTTGCGTTAGCAAAAGTTGGGGTTAAAGTTTAGTGTAGAGAAAATAGAAAGTTTGTTTTTCCCATTTTTTTACTTTTTCCCCTTGCCGTTTATCATTTTAGGATGTATACTATACAGTGCCGCTACAAATAAATCAAAGGAGATGACCATGATAGACACTTACAGGGGAGAAGAAAGAAGACAATTTCTGCGCTGCAATTATGAGAAGTTCTTTGATTATAACGCCGTAAACCTGTCTAAAGATAAGAATTTTATGTCCTCTCTAATCAATGCCGTTACCAGGAACCTGAGCGGTTCGGGCATGCTTTTCAGCACCACAGAATTACCGCAGCTTTCCAGCCTATTGGTCCTTGACCTTGATTATCGTACTGCGAGGGTATGCGAAGAGATAGACAAAAATGCCCTGATAATCAATAACCGCGTCCTGGGTAAAGTAGTACGAATAGAAGAAAGAGGGGACGGCGTTTACGATGTAGGAGTTGCTTTTGTAACAAAATCAGACCGTCTTCCGAAAGACATCCAGACCCTGATTATATAGTAATTTAAGAGCATACTTCTTCAAGGCAATCTCCCGCTTTACAATCCTATCTTCTGTATTGACACGCCGCCCTAAGTGGCATTATAATCTAATGTATGATTAAAAAGATCACCGCCGAAAACTTCAAAAAATACGGCCGGATCATAGAATATTCCGGAAAACACCCTGAAGATAAAAACGCAAATCTTTTTTGTATAGTCCTCAGAGAAAATAAGAAATCGGGATGGCGCATAGCGTATCTGGTATTGAGAGACAGAATAATCGGCATGCTTGAGCAGCATCCCGGTTCCTTTGAAAGTTTTGAACCCGTCCACGGCAGGTGCCTTATCTATTTATCCGGCAAAAGAAACGCTGAAATAGAATGTTTTTATCTGGACAGGCCTGTCATATTGAAAAAGGGCATATGGCACGGCGTAGTGACTCTTACACCGGAGTCGGAGATAAAGATAACGGAAAACGCGGATGTTAAGCGCATGCTTTGGAAGCTAAAAACTCCTATTAACGGTTGATGAATAAATTAAAATTTAAGCCTGAGGCAATTATATTTGATATGGACGGCGTTATCATTGACTCCATGCCTTACCATTTTCTTGCCTGGTATGAGGCACTGCGGCCTTTGGGGGTACGAGTCAGCTGTTTTGACGTCTACGCAAAAGAAGGCGAGAACTGGAAGAAGACCCTGAGGGAGTTCCTGAGAGGGGCGGATATAGAGCCTACCAAAAGAAGGTTAGAAGGTATTTTCAGGCGCCGCAAAAAGATCTTCAAGAAAAATTTCAAGAGATTTATCTTTAAAGACGCGAAAGAAGTATTGACCTGTCTTAAGAAAAAAGGTTATGAGCTGGGGTTGGTGACCGGCACGCCGTCCGGCGAGGTCAAAAGGATATTGCCGGAAGATATTTACAGATTATTCGGCTGTATAGTAGCCGGCGACCACGTCAAAAGAGGTAAACCTCATCCTGAGCCGTACCTTACCGCCGCAAAAGACATGGGGGTAAGGCCTTCGCAGTGTGTAGTCATAGAGAATGCGCCTTTCGGAGTGGAGTCCGCCAAGAAAGCGGGGATGTTCTGCATAGCAGTTACGACAGGATTGCCGGAAGAATATTTAAAAGGCGCAGACATAGTAGTCAACAAATTAATAAACATAACGCACGTTATAGAAAAGAATTGTGGTACAGCGATTGCGATGAATCAGAAGACTGAAGACAACGGTAAAGCCGGGAGGGAAAATGTTTAAAAAAACAATATTGGGAATATGCCTTGTTGCAGCTGTACTTTCAAACGCACCCGCGTATTCCGCGGATCGGCCCGTCGAAAAAAACGTGAAAGCATTTCTGAATAATCTGGAAAATGCCATATACAAAATGGATACCTATAAATGCAAGATGTTTTCGGAGAGCTGGAAGAGAAAGAAGCATGAGTATAAAATAATGGAGTTCTATTTTAAAAAGCCTAATCTTATGAGGATGGATGTCCTTGAGGGCGACAAGGCGGGCAGTGTGGTTTTATTGAACAAGGAAGGCAAGATACGCGGTAAAAATTCCATGGGGATGAAAAAGACGCTGAAACCGACCGATGGCAGACTGAAAAACCTGAGAGGAGCCACCTTCATGCAATCCAGCCTCTTAGATATGCTGGACAGGTTGAAGGCTCATGTCTTGGAAAGGGGATGCAAGGCTACCTTAATGGAAGAAGAATGCATGAAGAGGCCGGCGTATCATCTTCATATAGAACATAACGATGCCGATGATCCGGTGACCTTTGAAGAAGTATGGTACGATAAAGGGACTTATTTTATAATAAAAAAGATAAAATACGAAGGCAATGCTAAAGTAGCAGATACGGTTTGGGAGGATTGCCAGATAAATATTCCCCTGGACGATAGCTTATTCGTGCAATAACCTGAGAGAAGATGTGGATAATTTTACAAAATATTATGATAATCTGAATCCAAACCAAAAAAAGGCCGTTGATATTACAGACGGCCCGCTTCTCATACTTGCAGGGCCCGGCACGGGAAAGACGGAACTGCTCTCCGTGCGCGCGGCGAATATAATACGCCAGAAAAAGGCTAACCCCGAAAATATCCTCATACTTACCTATACTAATTCCGCAGCAAAGGCTATGAAGGAGCGGCTTGTAAAGATAATAGGTAACTATGCTTATGATGTAGAAATTGCCACCTTCCACAGTTTTGCCAATTCCGTCATACTGGAGTCGGAAGACGCGGCAAATTATATACAGGAGAAAATACAGATAGCGGATATGGAGCGCATAAAACTTCTTGAGTATATCCTGGATAACACCGAAGGTATAGATGCAATAAGGCCCAGGAAATCGCCTTATTTTTACGAGGGTGACGTAATCAGTCGGATAGGTGATCTAAAACGGGAGGGTGTGGCGCCTGCCGAGTTTGAGGATTTTGTATCTTCGTACAAGCCCGACGGTATTTTAGTAGAGGAAAAACACGTATCACGGTTAAAGGCCCTTTCCCTACTGTATAAATTATACGAGGAGTATAAAAACGGCAGGAATGAAGATATTTTTGATTCAAGAGGGCGTTATGATTATGACGATATGATAATCTTCGCGACAGACGCCGTCAGGAATGAGAAATATCTGAAGAGTAAAATAGAGGGGCAGTACAGATACATAATGGTGGACGAATTCCAGGACACTAACGGCGCGCAGCTGAAGTTATTGTTTGAGCTTGTGGGAAAAAAATCGACCAACCTGTGCTGTGTCGGAGATGATGACCAAGCCATATACCGTTTTCAGGGCGCGTCAGTAGCCAATTTCAGGACGCTGAGAGAAAAATTCCGCGATATACAGGAGATCTCACTTAAAGATAATTACCGCTCTACTAAGGAAATCATAAAATTAGCGGGGAATATAATAAAGCATATTCCGGAAAATACGCGCATAGCGGAAAAAAGCCTCGTATCACAGAAGGATTATAAGGATAGTACAATAGAATTTCACGAATTCTCAACAGAGAGCGCGGAACTTCTGTATATAATGGACAGGATAAAAGAAATAAAGAAGGACGTGGCCTACAATGATATCGCTGTCCTTGTCAGAAAAAGAGACAATATATTAAAAGTAGTTGACTCATTCCTCAGCTCAGGCATACCCTATGCCACCGACGGTAAGGAAGATATAAGCGGGGAAACGAGGGTAAGGCAGATGCTGGATGTGCTCAATTTCGCCCATCTTAAAAATACTTCTGATTATACATCCCGTGACAGCCTTTTCTACCGTATTATCACAAGCGATTATTTCGGCATAAACTTTAACGATATCCTCAAGTTTATCTCTTGCGTAAATAACAATAAACGGCAGGAAAAAGACCCACTTAAGAAAAGCCAGATAACGTTGTATTCGGAATTTATAAGATTGTTTACTAAAAAAGGCGAAGCCGGTATTGCCCCATTAGCCGGCGAGATCGGTTTATTGGATACCTATCCCATGAAAAAAGCCGCTTTTGTTATAAAGGGGCTTCTGGACGGCGCCGAGACAAAACCGGTTCATACTATGTTGATGGAATACATAAAATCCGCAGGAATATATAAGCATATACTGGAGTCGTATAATGATAATCAGATTCTTAGAATACGCGAACTGCGCTCCCTGTGTTCTTTTATAAATATGGTCAAGATGAAAAATGTTACGGATCCCGCGGTAAGGCTGGCGGATTTCATAGACGAGCTTGATACGATGAAAAGGCACGATCTGCCGCTGGTGGGTAAACTCGTTACCATGACACAGGACGGGGTAAGGGTATTTACAGCTCACGGCTCAAAAGGATTGGAATTCCACACGGTCATAATACCGTTCTGCCTGCAGAAGAAAAGCTGGCCCATGCAGCCGCAGCCGAATAAGATACCGCTACCTCCGGAGATATACAAGATCAAAGGCAGCGCGAAAGATAAAGAGACACAAAAGCAGATGAACTTTTATGACGAGACAAGGCTTTTTTATGTCGCGTCCACTCGCGCGAAATCTAACCTCATTTATACCGCGAGCCCCACAGAGAGCGCGGTAAGCAGCCTGTATCTTAGCGCCGCCGGGTTGAGCGGGGATGAGCCCGAAGGACGCCTCAAAGAAGAGAAATTATTAGAAGAGTCGCTTGCCTTAAGCGACAACAAAGACCCTTTTATAGGGACAGAAGATATTTTAAGGGACCTCGTCGCCAATCTGAACCTGAATCCTACCAAGCTGAATAATTATATAAAGTGCCATAGAAAATTCCTTTACGATAATGTACTTCTCTTGCCGGGAAAGAAAACTTTGCCGCTCACGTTCGGTAATTGCGTACATAAAGCACTGGAGGATACCTATAGGCGATTTATGAATATAGGTAAATTCCCCGATTTTGCTTTCTTCAAAGATTCGTTTAATAACGAACTCATAAACCAAGGCGTTGACGATTCAATAGCGTCAGAATGCAAGAGATGGTTTCCATTCTTAGAGGGATGGTTTGACAGAGCATCAAAATCTTCGGTTATGCCCGTAGGCCTTGAAGAAAACCTTGAGATTACGTTTTCCAATAATCTGGTATTTAAGGGAAAGTTTGATAAGACAGAATTCGCGGATGAGAAGGAGGGTCTGGTAAGGGTGATAGATTATAAAACGGGCCCGCCGGATGAACACGTAAAAAACATAGACAATGTTTCGGACTTGCATAGCAGGGAATGCGATGATTACCTGCGCCAACTGGTTGCTTATAAATTGCTTTTTGAGGGCGACAAGAGGAATAAAGGCCTTAAAGTCAGTGAGGGCACGCTTGTATTTACGGCGCAGGTGAAAGCGACGGTTGCGAAATACGGTTTGCGTGAGGGCGAGTACATAAACAAATCTGTTGAATTGACTGACGATATGGTTTTGGAACTTAAAGAAGTCATAAAGGACTGTTGGAATAATATTACGGCTTTGAAGTTTGAAAAGCTTGAAAATACAGAAGAGAACAGGAAGAAAATATGTGACAGGTGCGAATATAACGATATATGCTGGGGCAATACCGAACGCGGGAGGATCAAATGAAAAAAATTGTTTTGTTAAGTATCGTAAGTCTTTTATTTTTGGCTGGAATTTCATTTGCTGAAACGAATAAATGGACTGAACTGGTCGCGGAATCAGGCCGAGTATTATCGGATATACAAGAGATGCCGGATCAAGGTATCCCGGGAGACCTATTGAGAGAGTGCTCAGCAATAGCTGTTTTCCCTTCCACAATATCTGCCGGTTTTGGCATAGGCGGTAAATACGGACAAGGCATAATAATGGTGCGTGATGAGAAAAGCGGCAAATGGACAAGCCCCGCCATATTCAATCTGTTCGGCGGCAGTATAGGCTGGCAGATAGGCGGACAGGCTACGGATTTCGTATTACTTATTATGAACAGAAGAAGCATCGATGGCATTCTGCAGGGGAAATTTAAACTCGGAGCGGATGCATCCGTCGCTGCCGGGCCAGTAGGAAGGGCTGCGGAGGTATCAACGGATGTGCAGCTTAAAGGCGGGATTTTATCTTATTCAAGAAGCCGCGGCCTGTTCGCCGGCGCGAAACTGGAAGGCGCGGTCATCGTAGAAAATTGGGACGGCAATAAGGAGCTTTACGGCAAAAGCCTGTCGGCGCGTGAAATAATGCTTGAAAACAAAGCAAAGATGCCTGAATCGTCCGACGGAGTGCTTAAAGTGCTGAACAAATATCCATATAAAAGATAATTAAGGAAAAAGTGGATTTAAATAAGCACCTCAATCCTTCGCAATACGAAGCCGTTACTCAAACGGAGGGGCCTCTCCTTGTCATAGCCGGAGCGGGTTCCGGCAAAACGCGCGTTATAGAATACCGCGTCCTGCATCTGGTCCATAGCGGTGTGGATCCGGCCTCAATCCTTCTTCTTACTTTCACCAGAAAAGCCGCAAGAGAGATGGTCTCGCGCGCCGAAAGGCATGATATTCGGTGTAAGCATATTAATGGCGGGACATTTCATTCATTCGCTTATGGGGCCTTGAGAAAATACGCCAAAAATCTCGGTTTTACTCCGCACCGTAATGGCGCGGCATTTTCTATTTTGGATGAGAGCGAAGCGGAGGAGGCGATAAATAGATGTGCGGCAAAGCTTGGTTTCATAGACAGGGAAAAACGTTTCCCGCGAAAAGATACTTTGAGGAATATAATAAGCGTATCTGTCAACAAGCATGCACATATAGAAGACGTCATTAAAAGGGAATACCCGCATTTTCTGGAATATGCGGAAGATATAGAGAAACTAAGAAAGGAATACGCCGAATATAAAATAAACAAAAATTACATGGATTACGACGACCTTCTTGTTTATCTCAAATTGCTGCTGGAGAATCCCGAGATGCGAGAGCGCATATCCGGCAAGTATAAGTACATTATGGTGGACGAATATCAGGATACGAACG
>Ga0315293_10007395_pt1 | contig 10198 bp, 4 predicted proteins | sample YL17G13_20_MG_FD_203071 | JGI IMG/M metagenome (GOLD analysis project Ga0315293, IMG submission 203071) | Sediment microbial communities from Yellowstone Lake, YNP, Wyoming, USA - YL17G13_20 | ecosystem: Environmental > Aquatic > Freshwater > Lake > Sediment | place: USA: Wyoming | collected... | reverse complement strand
AAATGCAGAAACTCCGTGTAATGGGGATGTTGTTTTTAGGGTTGACGCTTCTTTTCATGTTCGGCGCTTCCGGCGCAAAGTGGCAGGCCGGGCCTGTGCCGCAGCAGGGCAGAGGCTCTGCCCTGGCGAAGGCTCCTGAAGCCCGGACCGCGGCCACGGTTACCGGCGGCCTGCCGCTTTATTTCGTCCAAAATCAAGGCCAGGCCGATTCCCGGGCGCGCTACATCCTGCGGGCCGGGGGCCAAACCGTCTATCTAACCGATGACGGTATTGTTTTCGACTCCTTTTTCGAAAAAAAAGACACTGCTAGGGACCGGGACAAGTTCCGGGAACCGAAAGCCATCCAGGGCAAGCGCCTTGTTTGGCGTCTTGATTTCGAGGGCGCCAACCCGCGCCCGCGTATGGAGGGAGAGTCCCTGGCCTTGGCCAAGTTCAATTATTTGAAGGGCAACGACCCGGCCAAGTGGATCACCGATATTCCCTCCTTTCAGGCCGTGGTTTATCATGAACTCTATCCCGGCATAGACCTGAAGCTCTACGGGCATGAGGGCCGGCTGGAATACGACCTGACGGTCAACCCCGGCGCCAACCCGAAAGACATCACCCTGGCTTGCCGGGGCATCGATAAGCTGGCGGTCAGAGACGGGGACCTGGTGGCCGCCACTCCCCTGGGCGAGATCCGCCAGACCCGGCCGCGTCTCTACCAGGAGAAGAGCGGAAAGGATATTGAAATCAAGGGAGAGTTCAAGCTCCTGGCTGATAACCGCTACACATTTCAGGTGGAAGACTTTGACCCAGCCCAGCCTCTGGTCATCGACCCGGCGTGGCTTGGCCTGGACTATTCGACCTATCTTGGCGGCGGGTCCAACGATTATGGGAAAGGTATCGATGAGTATGGAGGCTTTCTCTATGTGACCGGATTTACATATAGCGGCCTTTTCCCGGTGACCAGCGGTGCCTATGACACCGTTCAAAGTGGCTCAGAAGCTTTTGTGTCCAAGATCGACCCGGGCCAGTCGGGATCGGCCAGCCTCATTTGGAGCACGTTTCTAGGCGGTACCATCTCTGAGGAGGCCTACGGCATCCATGCCGGTTGGGGGGAGCCTTTCGTGTGCGGAACCTCCAGCTCCGATGATTTTCCCTTGGTTAATAACGGCTATTTAGGAAAGGTGGGGAGCAGCGGCAATATGGATGCCTTCGTTGCCCGCCTTAATTCTTCAGGCAACGGACTGGATTTTTCCGTCCTGTTCGGCACGGCCAGTTATGACCATTGTAAGGGCCTCTCGGTCTCGGGCAACGCCGTTTGGGTCTGCGGGACGGTGTGGGAAGGCGATTCTCTCTATCCGATCGCGCCGTTCAGGCAGAGCTACGGCAGCACCGCCCCCCCCGATACGCTTTGCGCCTATGCCCTCCAGCTGCAATTCAATCCGCTGCCCGTGGCCCTGGGCCAGGTCATCGTCATCGGCGGAAGCCAGGCCGACGAAGCAAACGGCATCGCCGTCAACCCCACGGACGTCTTTATCGTCGGAGATACCTGGAGCAGCAATTTTCCAACGAGCGCCAGCGCCTATGACAGCACTTATAACAGTGGCAGTGATGTCTTTGTGGCCAAGTTCGACTGGGCCGGGAACATGGCCTTCTCTACCTATCTTGGAGAGTCTAATGCCAATGACTATGGCTCAGGGATTTCCCTGGGGTATGGCGGAGCTTATATCTGCGCCGCGGTCGGCGGCTCTTTCCCGATCGTCAACGGCTACGATTCCTCCCGGGGGAGTAATAATAACAGTGGCTATGTGGCCAGGCTCAAGAGCGACGGCTCGACCATAGATTACTCGACCTACATCGAGTGCGAAGACTCCCGCGGTGATGCCTGGGCCTTGGCCATCCGCACCGGAGGAAGCAGCCGGACGGATTGCTGGGTCGCCGGCACCGCGTCCCTTCAGTTGGCGTACCTTTATGACAAGAACTATTACCAGCTCGCTCAAGGTTGGTATGATGCCTTCGTTGTCCGGATCGATACCGCGGAGACGGGGCTTGACAGCCTGATCTTCGGCACGCACCTGGGGGGCAACGCAGGCGGGACTGATGAAGAAGGAGAGGGAGTCGCCGGCTCCTTCAACAATGCCTATGTCACCGGTCATACCAATGCCTCCAATTTTCCGCTGGTCAACGCCTACCAAATCACCAATGCCGGAAATTTAGACGTTTTCGTTTCCAACTTGCGCGAGCCGTTACCCGCGGTGACGACCAATGCCGCCAGCCCCGTTTATTCCACATCGGCCTTTCTGAACGGCAGGCTCACGGCCATGAGCGGAGCCCCGCGAATGAACTGCTATTTTGAGTGGGGCACGGTTTTGGGCGGCCCCTATCCCAACCAAGAGTACGTGGAGCAAGCGACCTCTGTTCCCCATGATTTCACCCATTCCCTGACCTCTCTGACGTCCGGCCAGACCTATTACTATCGCGCTTATATCTACAACGGCCTTTATGACTATATCTATGGCGCCGAGAGAAGCTTCACCGCCCTGGCTCCCGCTGCGCCGACGGTGACGACGACCGCCGTCTCCAACATCACCGGCGTAAGCGCCGACAGCGGCGGCAACGTGACTAATTCGGGCAGCGATCCCGTGACGGACCGCGGCGTCTGCTGGAACACCGGCGGCACGCCAACTATTTCCGATTCTCACACCCACGACGGAGGAGGAGCCGGCGCCTTCACTTCCGGCCTCACCGGGCTCTCGTCCAATACGACCTATCACGTGCGGGCCTATGCCACGAATGCCGTGGATACTTCCTATGGGAGTGAGCGGACATTCACCACCGACACGGTACCGACAGTGACGACCACGGCCATTTCCAACATCACCGGCACAACCGCAGACTCCGGAGGCAACGTGACCTCGGACGGCGGGGAGTCGGTGACGGCGCGCGGCGTGTGCTGGAACATCGGCGGCACGCCGACCACGGCCGACTTTCTCACCAGTGACGGTACGGGCACGGGCTCTTTCACGTCTAATCTGACGGGACTCTCGCCCAGCACGACTTACTACGTCCGGGCTTATGCCACCAATTCCGTGGGAACCGCTTATGGCGCCGAGCGTTCATTCACTACCCCCAGCTTGTCGACGGTGACGACCACGGCCATCACCAATATCACCGGTTCGACCGCCAGTTCCGGAGGCAACGTCACGGCTGACGGAGGGAATCCGGTGACGGACCGCGGCGTCTGCTGGAACATTGGCGGCACGCCGACCACGTCGGACTCGCATACCAGCGACGGGACGGGCACGGGCGCCTTCACCTCCAGCCTCAGCGGGCTTACTTCCAACACAACCTATCATGTCCGGGCCTATGCCACCAATGTGGTGGGGACTTCCTATGGCAATGAGTTGACATTCACCACGGACACCGTGCCGACGGTGACGACCGCGGCCATCTCCAACATCACCGGCTTTGCCGCCCAATCGGGAGGAAATGTAACGGCCGACGGGGGGGAGTCGGTTACGGCCAGGGGAGTCTGCTGGAACACAACCGGCTCTCCGACTACGGCTGACTCGCTGACAAGCGATGGAACGGGCACGGGCGCCTTCACCTCTAATCTTAGCGGGCTCACGCCGGATACGACCTATCATGTCCGGGCCTATGCCACGAATTCCGTGGGAACCGATTATGGCAGTGAGGTCACATTTACCACTGACACCGTGCCCACGGTGACGACCACGTCTATCACCAACGTCGGCAGCTCAAGCGCCGACAGCGGCGGCAATGTCACCTCCGACGGAGGAGAGGCCGTGACGGCGAGGGGTGTATGCTGGAATACGACCGGAACTCCGACCACTTCCGATAACACGACCAGCAACGGGACCGGCACCGGGTCATTCGTCTCCAATATCACCGGCCTGACGCCGGGCCTGACCTATTACGTCCGGGCCTACGCCACAAACTCGGTGGGCACGGCTTACGGCGGCCAGGAGTCTTTCACGACCATCCCTGAAGTGCCCGTGGCCCTGGCGGCCAGCGCCATCGGCGCAAGTTCGTTCCAGGCCAACTGGAATGCGGCGGCCGGCGCCTCAGGCTACCGGCTTGACGTCGCTACCGATGGTGGCTTTTCCAGCATCGTTTCCGGCTACAACAACCTCGACGTGGGCAACGTCACCACCTATTTGGTTAACGGGCTGACGCCGGCCACTCCCTATTTTTACAGGCTGCGCGCTTATAACGGCGGGGGCGCGAGCGGCAATTCGAACGTCATAAGCCTCACCACTTTAGCCTTCCATACCGTCACCTTCGCAGCCGGCGCCGGCGGGACGCTGTCCGGCAACCTCACCCAGGTAGTTATGCACGGCGCCGACTGCTCACCGGTGAGAGCCAATCCTAATGCCGGCTACCGCTTCATTGACTGGAGCGGAACCGGCGGCTTCTTTTCCGTGGCCAACCCTCTGACCGTAGCCAATGTCCAGGCCGATATGGCCATAACCGCTCGATTCGCCAACGCCGCGCCGACGGTCCGCATCATCAACCCGGCTGACGGCGCGAGCGTCTGGGGTTCGGTCAACGTGCAAGCAGAGGCGGCCGACGACAGCGGCGTGCAGCGCGTTGATTTCTTTGTTGATGGAGTCCAGATGCAGGCCGCCGGCCTCCTCGCTTCCGCTCCGTCTGGCGCCGCCGGCCTTTACTCCTTCGTTTGGAACTCGGTCAGTTACGCCAACGGGCCGCACGTCATCCGCGCCGTGGCCTTCGACGCCGCCGGCGCCACCAGCATGGACCAGATCACGGTGAACCTGCAGAACGTGATGTTGAGCCTCAGCGGGCAGCGTATGGAGGATAGAGCCTGGATCATTCGCAAGGAGTTCGTCAGGCTCAACCTGACGGCCGTCAGTAGCGGCAACGCGCCCGTGGCCAAGTACGTCATCACTCGTCGCAGCGGCAGCGGGGCAGAGGAGCAGATCGCTTCGATTAACGCTTCGGAGCTCCAAAATGGGGCCTATGAGTACAACGACCTGACACTGCCGTCGAATTCTTCCTGCACCTATCGCGTTCTGGCCTTGACCGCCGCCGATATGGTGGTCGGGCAGTCGAATCAGGTCTCCCTCTGATCACAGTGGACGGGGGCGGGCTTTGAGCTCGCCCCCGCACCAAAAGGAGTGCCAAGATGAAAAGAGCGATCGTCCTCCTGGCGGCCACGATATTCACGCTCAGCGGGCTCTCCGCCGGGCCGCGATTCAGCCTCAGCCTGGCCGCCAACCTGCAATGGCCGGCCGATTCCGGCTATAAAGAGGTCTATGGCCAGAGTGTTTTTCTTCCGGAATTGAAGGCCGGGTATTCCCTCACTCCAAGCATCTATCTGTGGGCCGGCTATGGCCGAGTGGCGGCTAAAGGCAAAACCTCGGTATTGGAGCTCGACTCCAAGTCGAGCCAGGACTATCTCCAGCTTGGCGCCGGTTATGAAGGAGTGCTGTCCGGAAAACTCGGGTTCAAAGCCGAGCTCGGACTAGCCGACATTCTCTACCGCGAAGAAGCGCTCGGGGAGAAGGTTAGCGGCTCGGCCATTGGATTCGTCCTGTCCGGCAGCCTGACCTATGCCTTGGGCCAGAGGTTTTATTTGTTGGCGGATATGGGCTATCTCTACGCCCAAAAAACGATCAATGCTGTCAGCGTCAAAATGGGCGGCCTGAGAGCCGGTCTTGGCGGCGGCCTCCGATTTTAAGGGGACATATCACCTCGTTTTTTTTGTCCCGCATCTTAAGTTTATGCTTAAGTCATAAAGCCTTAGCTCAATTTATTATTTCCTTCCCAAATAAAAAGTTCAGGTGGGGTGAGTGAGGGGTCTCGAACCCCCAACCTTCGGATCCACAGTCCGATGCTCTAACCAGTTGAGCTACACTCACCGCGCGAAAAAGCGGGCAAATTTTCGCATTTTGGAGGGGAGATTGTCAACTTCGCCCAAAAAAGGGCAACAAAAAAGGGGACACAACACTTTTTCACTTCTGCCCTTCGATGAGATTAAGAACATCGGCAGAGTCGCGCCAGTTGGGCCGGACCTTGACCTGGAGGTCGAGATAGACGCGCGAGTCCAGGTATTCCTCCATGTCCTGCCGGGCTTCGATGCCGATGAGCTTGATCAGATGGCCCTGCCGGCCGATGATGATCTGGCGGTGGCTGGGTCGCTCGACAAAGATCGAAGCCTTGACGTAAGTCACGGGCAGCGCCTGGCGGGCCTTCTTGCCTTTGAACCTCTTGTCCGGCCGGAATGAAGATTTGATGGGCAAGCCGGTACGGATCGTCCGGTGGGAGTCATAGTGGGTAGATTTCAAGTGTTCTTGCACAATCCTATCTGCCGCCGCTTCCATTGTTCGTTCAGAGGCGATCACCCCGTCTGATTCTTTAGGCGGCTGTTTCGAAGCTATTTCGCCGGCGACCGTTGAATTTGTTTGATATTCCGGCGATAAAGCATTACCTGTCTCATCGTCTACGAAATCTTCCGAACCAGTCTGTGGCGGCTCTCCCGCTTGCTCCGGCCGGTCCGCCTCGGCCCGGCGCTCGACCTGGTCGATGTAAACGGCCGTCACGAAGGGGAGTTCCATGGTCACGTGAGTGAGGATCTTCTCACGGATGAGCTCGGCCAGGAGGAAGCGCTCCGATTGGTCGGAGAGCTCCTGGTCGCCGTATATCTTTTCGGCGGCCGGAAGGCGGTCATATAGGCATTTTTCCAGGGCATCCAGGTTCGCACCCGTCACGGCCGAGATGGGGATGATCTCTTTGAAGGGGAAAAGGTCTTTGTACTTGTCGATGATGAGCAGAACCTTGTCCTTGCGGATGATGTCCACCTTGTTGATCAGCAGGAAAACCGGCTTGGTGACCTGACGCAGAGTCTCCAGGACGAATTCGTCGCCGTGGCCGTAGCTCTGGGTGGCGTCGATGAGCAGGCAGATGACGTCGGCGGTTTCCAGGGCCGAATAGACGAAGCTCATCATGCGTTTATTCAGCTTGTGGAGGGGCTTGTGGATGCCCGGATTGTCGATGAAGATGATCTGGCCGCGCTCCGACGTCTTGATGCCCAGGATGCTGAGACGCGTCGTCTGAGGTTTGTCCGAGACGATGGCCACCTTCTGGCCGAGCAGCCGGTTGAGCAGGGTGGATTTGCCGACGTTGGGCCGGCCGACCAGGGCCACATAGCCGGTCTTGACCTTGGGGGGGGACAAAGATTTATCGGCAAGGATAACTTCTGCCTGAGAGATTTTATCTTGTGTTTGAATCTTACCCGTAGGAGCTAAATCAATGTTTTTAGGTTTAGGTTGACTCGGAATTGCTCTTTTTGTCGCCTTCTTAGTTGCGGCGCTAGGCGTGGCATTTATTTTTCTTTTTTCCATGTGATTTTTCGAGCGCTTTCTGATCGCTTCAAACCGCCTACTTCTCATCCTTTTTCTCGCCTTCCGCCCCCTCAGCCGGCGCCGGCTTCCGCAGGCGGAGCTTCCGGATGCGCTTCTGGTCCACTTCCAAGACTTCAACCTCCAGCCCCTTGACCTCCAGCTTCTCGCCCCGCTTGGGCAAACGGGCCAGGTGATGGGTGATGAAACCGCTCATGGTGATGTAGTCGTCCTCGGCCAGGTCCATGCCCTCCAAAATGTCCTCGACCTCTTCGACCTTGACCTCGCCCGAGACCGTGTAGTCCAGGGGGCCGTTCTGGTGGATGAGGGCCTCTTCCTGGTCGTATTCGTCCTGGATCTCGCCCACGATTTCCTCGAGCAGGTCCTCCAGGGTCACCAGGCCGGAGACGCCGCCGTGTTCGTCGGCAACGATGGCCATTTTCTCCTTCCGCTTCTGGAGGTCCTTGAGCAGCTCGTCGAGCTTCATGGCTTCGGGCACGAAATGGACCGGCCGGATGAGCGGCTTGATGGGCATGTCCTTGTGCTCGTCCTCGGAGAAGGCCAGCAGGTCCTTGACCAGAATGATGCCCTCGATGTTGTCGATGCGGTCTTTGAAGACCGGGAAGCGCGAGTATTTTTCGGTGATGGCCAGGAGGCGGATCTTATCGATAGTGGCCTCCTCGGGGATGCAGACCATGTCCACCAGGGGGGTCATGATTTCCCGAACCACGGTGTCTCGGAACTCAACCACCCCGCGCAAGAGGCTGCCCTCGTCCTTCTCGATGATGCCCTCCTCATGGGCTTCCTGGATGAAAGTCTCGATCTCCTGGTCGCTCGTTTCGCGTTCGGCTTCCTCCTTTGGCTCCTTGGGCTCAAATCGGCCCAGGAGCAGGAAAAAGGGCGAAGAGAGGAAATGGATGATCGGAAAGAAGGGAAGGTAGAGGCCGATGGCTCTGCCCCGGGTCAGGGCGGCGATGATGCGGGCGCTCCAGTCGAAGATGACCGTGTAGATTCCGGCGCCCAGGAGAAAGAGCCACAGCGGCCAGAAGCCGTCATGCGGCAGGAGCAGAAACAGAAGCAACAGGAACGCGACCAGAAAAATATTTCGAAGGAAACCGGAGGCGACAAAGACGGGTTCGTAGATGCCAAGCAATCGGTCAACCAGCTTTTGCGGCTTGTTCCGCTCCTCGAGATAGCGGCTGAAGGAGATGGCCGAAGAGGCTTCCAGGGTGATGCGCAACAGCGACAGGAAGAATGTCCCCAGGAAGGCCAGGCCCAGGACGATCCACAGGAGGTCGCGGGCGGTCATCGCTTCAGCCTCGCCGAGACGTGCCTCTTGTGCGTCATATTTCTTGAACCTTGGCCTCTTCTTCCTCGATCCCGGCCGAGTGGCCGTAGCCCAGCAGATGCAAGAATCCGTGAACGGTCAGGATCTCCATCTCCCGCTCCAGGCTGTGGCCCTTGTCCAGGCTTTGCCGCCGGGCTTTTTCCGGGGCGATAACGATGTCGCCCAGGTAATATCTCCCGTCCGCCGCTTTCTCCCTTAGGGGAAAGCTCAACACATCGGTCGGCTTGTCCTTCTTCAGATACCGCCTGTTGAGCGCCCGGATGCGGTCCAGCCCGACGAAGGATAAGCTGATTTCCGGATCCTTGAGCCGGTAGCGCCGCACCAGCTTTTCCAGGAGGACCTTGAATTTCCCCAGGCTTATCCGATATCGGCTTTGGCGATTGGCAACAGTGATCATGGCGATCGGCTTAGGTTTCGCCCGGGGATTCGTCCTTGGCCGCCGGCCTGGATTCCGGCCTCGCCTCAGGCTTGGACTCCGGCCTATTTTCAGGCCTGGCCTCTGGCCGGGATTCATAATCATTCCCCGGGTAGGGCACCCGGGGATGGTAGATGGATTCGAGGGTGGACAGGAACGAATTCCCCACCATCCGGAGCTCGGCCAGGGACAGGCCGCTCTCGTCCAGTTCGCCTTCCTGGATGAATCCGTCGAAAAGCTCCTGGATGACGCGCTTCAGGCTGTCCTCGGTCGGGTGGCGCAAGGTCCGGCAGGCGGCCTCGGTCGAATCGGCCAGCATGATCAGGGCGGCCTCTCGGCTCTGGGGCGCGGGGCCCGGGTAGCGGAAATGTTCCTCCCCGACGGTCTGCATCTCCGGGTCGTACCTCTCCTTGGCCTTCTGATAGAAGTACTTGACCAGGTTGGTGCCGTGGTGCTGCTCAACGATGTCGCGCACCCGGCGCGGCAGCCTCAGCGCGCGGGCCATCTCCACGCCTTCCTTGACGTGGGCGATGATGACCAGGCGGCTCATGCTGGGTTTCAGGCCGCGGTGGGAATCGATTTTACGGCTGCGGTTCTCGTAAAAATACTCAGGCCTCTTGAGCTTGCCGATATCGTGGTACAGCGCCCCGGCCTTAACCAGCAGAGAATCGAGCTTGATGGCTTCGGCCGCTTTCTCGGCCAAAGTGGCCACGATCAGGGAGTGATGGTAAGAGCCGGGCGCCTCGATGGCCATCTGCTTCAGAACGGGGTTGTCGGTGCTGGTCATTTCGGCCAAGCGCGGCGCCGTGACGAACCCGAACGGGATCTCGATGATGGGCAGCAGGACGAAGGCCAGGGCGCTGGCCAGCGCGCCGCCGATGAGGACCATCAGGCCTTCGCCGGCCAGGAGCCCCACCTCGCCGCCCCGCTCCTTGACCAGGTGGAGGGCCAGGATGAGAAACAGGTTGACCGGAGTCATGATGAAAAGCCCGGCCCGCAGGACCGTGGTCCGCTTCTGGCGCCGGAAGTATTTGACGCCGTAGATGGCCGCCAGGCCGCCGATCAGAC
>Ga0315293_10007394_pt1 | contig 10199 bp, 13 predicted proteins | sample YL17G13_20_MG_FD_203071 | JGI IMG/M metagenome (GOLD analysis project Ga0315293, IMG submission 203071) | Sediment microbial communities from Yellowstone Lake, YNP, Wyoming, USA - YL17G13_20 | ecosystem: Environmental > Aquatic > Freshwater > Lake > Sediment | place: USA: Wyoming | collected... | reverse complement strand
CTTGCGTAGGACGTACGTGCGTCGGATCAGGTTGCGCGCGGGGCCTGTAGACCCCTGCGCGTGATCGTAGAGATCGGCGTTGCTTGCCTCGGGCTTTGCGATGCCGTCAGCGATGTGGCTCATGTCATTCGGAAGCATGTTCTTTCTCCTTGGGATCCCGAAGGATCAGGTGAGGGCCAGGTTGAAGTTCTGGCCGGGGGCGTGGCAGTACAGCTGCCCGTAGCCGCCAAGGCGACCTTCGGTAGCGTTTGCGTTCTGCTCCGCCATGAACTTGCCCGAGCCGTTCGCCACGCTGGCGAGCCACATCGGATACTCATCCGCGGTGTGGAACTTCCAGGTGTCGAGGTTCAGACCGAAGACGTACGAGGTCGCCCCGTCGGGCGACTTCGGGATGTCCGCGTCCGAGTAGACCTTGACGGACTTGCCGCCCTGGGTCGTGAACACGAGCGCCTCGTAGCCGACCGTTCCGATCTTCTCGGTCGTGTACCGGCGCGCCGTGCCGATGTCCGTCTCGATCTCGTTGTAGATCTCGGGCGGAACGAAGAGGTGCGAGATCTCGATGTTGCGGCGGTGAGCCGTCGCAAGCGAGTCCTTGATGTCCTGCGTCACGGTTGCGACCGTGCCGGAGAACCGCGAGCCCGCGAGGCGGGTCTGGAAGTCCGAGCGATCCATGCCCCAGATCGAGAGGGGGACGCCACCGGAGCCCGGGGCGAACAGCGTCACATACGCCGGGATCCCGAGGAAGCTCTTGGCATAGTCACCCCGATGAAACAGGGAGTCCGCGGCGGTGACGCCGATGGACGCCATGGTCACGTTGAAGGTGATTGTGCCGGTGTCCTCGTCGAGGCCCGTGATGATCGCCGTGCCGGCGCGGACGCCAGCGGGGACCGTGGGCGAGCCGTCATCCGTCGAGAACTGGATGGGGTCGTCGAGGTCGAAGTTGCGGATATCGTTCAGGTCTTCGAGGACGAGGTCAGAGACGCCGACCGACTGGACCGTACCGACCGCGCCACCGCCGTTGCGCCAGAACTGCCAGCAGCTCGAACGCTTCAGTTTCGTGGTCGCCTTCTCGGTGGACTCCGCGAGGGCTCGGACGAGCGCACCGCGGTTGTTCCGAGAGAGCGTGATCAGCTTGTGGTCCACGGACCACACCGCGAAGTTGTCGCGGGTGCTGATCTGCATCTGCTTGTACTTCGGCGGGCTCTTTCCGATCTGAGCGTCGTCGAAGGTGTTGGAGCGGCCAGCCATACCACCGTACATGACGGTGATGATCTGGTAGAGGCCATCCCAGCTGGTGTCCTTGTCGAGGAGACCGAGCAACGGCTGGTCCTCGTACATGAAGTCGAAGATGTCGTCTTTCCAGACGTTCTTCAGGATCTCGGGAACGTTTGCGACAGTTGCGGCGGAGCCCATGGCGGTTGCCCTTTGGTTGGGACCTACTCACCGAGTCAGCGCTTTTCGAGACGGTCGATCTCCGCTTGGATGCGTTCCTTGCGAGAGAGCTTCCGACTCGGAGTGCTTCGCTCGGTAGCGAGGTCGTTTCCGATCGGTGTCCCGGCGTTTGACCTTGCGGCGGTGCCGTTTACCGTATGGGGCTTGCCGGGCTGCGTTTGACCCGGCGGGCTCGCTGGCAGGAGCTTTGTGCGGCGCTCCTGTTTTCCTCTGTCGTGTGCATCCTGGGCGGCTTTGAGAACGCCAAGGATCTCTGGCATCGTGAACCCTCGCGAAGGGTCTGTCAAACGCACATTGTAGTGCTTGGCAGCCGCGAAGAACGCGTTGGGGTTCTTGTCGAAGTGCTGAACGTACTCGAAAAGGCCCCGATCGTCGTATTCGGCGCGCAATTCGAGGTACTCAGGGTCGGCGACGGTGGCCTTGAACGCCGATACGAGATTGTTCTCGTAGCCGGCCGTCGCCATCTCCTCGCGTTCGCGCTTTAGGACCTCGATCGTCTCCTGAAGCGGCGCGAGCTTCTCGCCCATCTGCTTCTCGAAGTCCGCGCGCATGCGTTTCAGCTCGAACTCGGGGGTAGAGGCCTCGATCGCCTCCCGCTGCATCTCCTCGAAGACCTTTCCGGGGTCTCGACCCATCGCAGCGATGCCCTCGCGGAACGATCCGTTCTTGAGGGCCTCCCACTTTGCTCGCTCCGCGTTCGCGGCAGCTTCGGCAGCCTGCGCGCGCTTCATGGCCTCCTGAGCGCGCGGTCCGAGCGCGTTCGCCCTGCGGCGCTCACGCTGCGCTTCGAGCTTTTCCTCGATGACCGCTCGCTTCGCTGCGAGGGTCCTCGACTGCTCCTGTACCTCCGGCGTACCGGAACCCTCCTCCACCTCGTCGGCGAAGCCGGCAGCTGCGGGGATGACCGGCTGTTCTCCGCCATCGGATTCTCCCTCAACGGGAGCCGTCGCGACGGCGGTGGCGGCTTCGATTCGTGCGGCAAGATCGATAGGGGGCATGATCAATACTCGTATGCGACGATCTGAACGTCGATGGTTGCAGTAGTTGCGGAGAACAGCTGCGTAAGGCCAAACTGCATGGTTCCTGACAGCTCAAGGCCGTCCGGAAACGTGAGTTGGTACGATTTGCTGTTACCAATGACGGCTGTAGCGAGGTTCGAGCCCTGGCAGCCGAGCGTGGCGTGAATCGGTGATCCGACAAGCACCGTACCGGCGAGCAGGCGGAATCGAATGATTCCGCCAACGTTCACTGTGGACGTGCATCGTACGGTCACCATGATCGACTGAATACGGAGGCGCTTCGCCGAAGTGACGGGGAACGTGGTCGCACCGCCGCCTGCGACGAGATCCGCGTACGGCGTGAGCGTGATGAGCGCCTCGCTGGTCACCGCCGCAATGGCCGTGCAGGTGTACGTCTTGAGAACGCGGCCAGCATCCTTGAGGTCCTGAACACTGAACCCGGTCGCGCCCTGCGTTCCCTTGGTAAGTGTCGGTCCTGTCGCCGTGACTGGGAAGGTCGCCTGGTCGCTCGCAATCGAGACCGGGACGGCGTTCGCCATCGTCTTCTGACCCACGGTGGGGGCCGTAGACCCTAGCCATGCGCCAGTATTGCAATCGAGCCGTGCTCCGACCAGCGCGGTCGGCAGCTGCCCTGTCTTCGCGGCATCATAGAACGCTGCACCGTCCGACAGTCGACCAGAGAGCGGGGCTGCCGCCGTCGTCGGCCAGAACGTACCGCTAACGGGCTGCGTGGCTTGCCAGAACGTACCGCTAACGGGCTGCGTGGCTTGCCAGAACGTACCTGTTACAGCGACGGTTCCGGAGACAGGGAGCGGCGTCGCTCGGATCTGCGCATCGGTGATGCCAGTGACCGCCCGTGTACTGAGTGCCACGTCAAGGTTGTCGGTCTTGGCCTTGATTAGAGCCAGCGTCGCCTGTGTGGCGACCAGTCCAAGAGTTGCTTCCGTCGCTGCACCCAATGGAAGCGGCAAAGAGACCGCGCTCACCGGCTGAGTGGCTTGCCAGAACGTGCCGCTCACAGGCTGGGTCGCCTGCCAGAACGTGCCGCTCACGGGCTGCGTGGCTTGCCAGAACGTACCCGTGACAGCGACCGTCCCCGAGACAGGGAGCGGCGTCGCTCGGATCTGTACATCGGTGATACCTGTGACCGCTCGTGTACTGAGAGCGACGTCCAAGTTGTCCGTCTTGGCCTTGATTAGGGCCAGCGTTGCCTGCGTAGCTACGAGTCCGAGAGTCACCTCTGTCGCCGCCCCTGATGGGAGGGGCAAAGAGACCGCACTCACTGGCTGCGTTGCCTGGAAGAACGTTCCCGAAACTGGCTGCGTGGCTTGCCAGAACGTTCCCGAAACTGGCTGCGTTGCCTGGAAGAACGTTCCCGAAACTGGTACCGGGACTGCGCGCAGCTGTGCGTCGGTGAGCCCCACGTTCACGGTCACCGTCCCCGAGATCGGGATCGGCACTGCTCGCATCTGTACATCGGTCACCGGACCGCTGACTGGCTGTGTTGCCTGCCAGAACGTTCCACTCACGGGCTGCGTTGCCTGGAAGAACGTTCCGCTGACTGGTTGCGTTGCCTGGAAGAACACTCCAGTGACAGGTTGCGACACAGGGAAGTTATTGACGCTGACCGGTACCGGAGACGCGCGAAGCTCCGCGTCAGTGAGACCGCCTCCACCGGGGATGGTGTTGTCGGCGATGTTGATCAGCTCGTCGAGTACCTTGCCTCGCCAGACTCGTTCGAGATCGTCTGAACCTGCCATCACATGCCTCCCACTGGAGGCATTGAACCCGGGGCGATAGCGTTCGGCGGCATCGGCGGCCCGCCAGTCGGGGGAGCCATGAGCGGACCCTGTTCCGCAGCGAGACCAGGCATGACCTCACCGAGTGGTGCGTTGGGGTCCTGAGACCCCGGCTGGGGGCCGACGCCCCCGTTTGCCATGGCCTCGTCGGGGCTCAAGCCCCCGGTGCCGGGCTCGGTGTCTCCCTCCAGCTCGCCGTCGCGCATCGCCTTGGCGACGAGCACAAAGTTCAGGAGCGGAGCGGTCTGAGCTTCCTCGGCCTTATCGATCCACTTCGCTTCGAGGTACGCGAGCGTGCCGAGAGCGACCACGATGTCGAGGTTCATCGCCGGCTCGGGCGCGAGCTTCGGCGTCGGGGTGTCGGGGTTGAGGAACTCCTCGATGATCGCCTCGACGGCGCGGCGCGGGGAACCACGAAGGTTCAGGGCGCGCTGAATGTCGGGGAAGTCGAGGAGCGCGAGCATCTCGTCCTGCGAGAACAGGCCCTTTTCGGCCATCTCGGAGACTTGCTGCCAGCGATCCTCGGGTGTGGAAGCCAGGAAGGAGGTCGGGAAGGTGCGCAGCGTGAAGCTGTCGCGGTCCATGCGGACCTTCGCGTAGTCGATCTCTTCGAGCGAGGACCGTCCGTCCTGGCGCTTGTCGACCTTGACGCTGTACTTCTCGCCCTTCTCGCCCTGCTCCTCGAAGACTTCTTCCATCAGGTCGAACAGCTGCCACGCCGTGTCGATGGAATCGCGCTCGTCCTCGCGACCGGCCGGGATGAGCCGCTCGTCGTTGATCTCGTGGTACGTGCGCATCGCCTTGCCGGAGTCGATGCCTGGCGGGAGTCCTTCGCCGCGCGAAGCGCCGCTCGAGCCGGTGATGTCCGACGCGAATTGTCCGCGAAGGTTCTGGTAGTACGAGAAGAACTCGGGGTGCCATGGGGGCGGCGCCACCCATTCCGGCTTCTGGCCCTCGTACCTGACGATGGTGAGCGCGCCGTTGTCGAGCGTGTCGGTCTCGATGCCGGATCCAGCCGGAACCAGGACGTACGACCCGGTCAGGAAGCCCTGCTCCTGGAGTCGGAGCCCGATCGCGTTGACCTCGTACTGGAGCCCGGCGAGTTGGCGCACCATGCCCTCGCCCCACCAACCCATCACGGGCGGCGAGAAGTCGAACTTCGAGATGCCGAAGTAGTCACGGATGTAGTCGCCGCGTTCGAGCGTCGCGTTCGAGATGGTGAGCGCATACGCGCCGTCCTTCGCGTCGAGAACCTCGTCGTCGGCGTTGTACTCGATCTCGCCGTTCGGGAGATGGATCGCCTCTTCGACGAGAACGACGTCGTGCATCCGATCGAGAGACGTGTCCCACGAGTCCTCGGTGCCGCGCGACTCGGCGGTACGGATCTTCTCCTTGAACTTCGGGTATCGGTCCGTCAGGACGAGGCGGTCGATGTGGTGCCGGAAGTACAGCGAGCGTGGCCGCCCGTGCAGCGCGTCGATCGGGCTGACGCGCAGCTCCCACGGAAACTTCCGCTCGTGAACGAGCTTCTTTCCGACCCGGTAGTTGCGAGCAATGCCAGAACCAAAGATCGCTGCGTCGCGTAGGCGCAGTTGGCGCGTCTTCCAGTATCCCACCGAGTCCAGCACGCCCTCGAAGAACTTGGTGAGGGTCTTCGCTCTGCGCTGCTGTCCATAGTTGCCCCCGGTCGTGAGCGCCATTGGCACTGGACGGTTCTTCGTCATCTTCGAGACGAAGAGGTCAACTTCGCGACGTACGATGTTGGTCGTCATCGTCTGCGGCGTGTCCGAAATGATCTGCGTGTCGCCCTGAACCAGTCCGGCTAGCTCCGCATCGTCGTAGAGACACGCGTAGTAGAGATCCTGGTTCTGGCGCGAGCGGGAGTAGTCCCCGAGCGCCTGAACGTTCGCGAAGATCGGCACATGGGGCTCCTTCTGGAGCCACCACCGCAGATCCGCCGTGTCTTTGTTCTCGTCCGCGAGTGCGGCTGCCGCTCGTGCGTTAGATCGCTTGCCCATGACGTGACCTGCGGGCGTTACCCGATTGCCGCGTCATTTACCCACCAACTTCAGGGAGGGCTTCAGGTGCGACGCGGCGAACAGAATGTCGCGCTGCGCTTCCTCTCTCTTGCGAGCGAGTTCGAGCTGCTCTTTTCCGGTGAGCTGCTTCGGGGCGGACTGCGGAGCGGGGCCGAGCTTGATGTTGCCGAACTCGGTGACACCGAGCCTGCGCATCATCGCGGCCGTCTCTTCAAGCTCTTGGAGCTTCGACATGGCGACGTTTCCCACGTTCGTCTCTGCGGCATGTTCGGCAGTACCGTCTGCCTCCGTGGTCACGTGAGCACCGAAAAGACGGCGACGTTCTCCATCGGAACGCACGCCCTCTTCGGAAACGCCGGCCCCTCGACAATGACGCAGGAGATTCCTGCCACCACGTCGATGAGGATCCGGGTGCCCTTGGTGCGGGCGATGACGGGGACAGCTCCCGCCCGGCCGTTCAGCCTAGCGGCGACCTTGAACTGGACGAACTGGAGCTTCGTCCTCGGATCCGCTGCTTCCGCAGCCGCGACCCGATCGATGGGATCGTCGACACCGGCACTGAGAGACTCGATCGAGCCGACCTCCGGAGCTGCCGCGGTGGGATCCTCGTCCTCGAACGCGCGCGCCGCGGCGTTTGCCTTGCCCTTGATCACGCTGCCACCTCTTCAGGTTCGTCATCGAGTTTCTCAACCTCGCTTGGAGAGACCCACGCCTCATGTCGCCTCGGATGCTTGGGATCCGCATCGTCGAGCAGGATGCAGAGCGCCGGACCTCGTTCGGGCTGGGTCTTCGATGCGGGGTAGCCCTCGAAGTAGGGACGCTCACCGTCGTACGCGACGATGATCCCCTTGCCTTCCCCGGTCCAGGATCTCGCCTTCGCGCCGGTCCAGCGGACCTTGGTGCTGTTGGGGAAGTGGGCTCGAATGGCTTCGTCGACTTCGCGGACCGCGGGGTTTCGGGACATGTCTGACCTCAGGTGATGGTGAAGCGTGGAGTGAATGCCCAGCCTCGGGAAGCGGGTCGAAGACGACGCTCTCCTGGCAGAGTCTTGAACGTAAAGGAACGGATGTCCAGTCCAGCCAGCAGAGCGGGTACGACACCCAGCCGCCGGAAGTCCTGTTTCACGTACACGTAGTGAAGCTCGGTGCCCGTCAGAACCGCGAATCCGATGAGATTGTCGGGGTCCTTCGGGTCGCAGGCGATCTTCACGGTCGCCCGGGGGAAGATCCGGTCGAAGATGCGCTGGATCTCCTGATGGTAGTGCTCGGGCTCGGCGCCGTCGACACCGACACCGGCCGTTCGGAACGTGCCACGCCACGCACTTTTCACAAAGTGATCGTCGGCTGCGACCCAATCACGAATCAGGAACGGTGACGCCAATGGACTCTCCAGGGAAGCGCTTTCGCCATGTTGCAGGGTTTTGAGCCCAGGCACGCCACTCTTCGATGGTGGTGGTCCCGGCCCTCACGAAGAGGAACGACATCGAACCTTCTTCATCCAGAAGGGGCCAGAGCAGACCCGTCCCCAGCGACGTCACCCAATCCGCTCGCATCTTCTTCCTCGGGTTCCGGGTCGTACTCGACCACGCAAAGGACGTCGTTGGGGTACATGACCATCAGGCGCTCGCGCTCGCCGACGTTCTCGCCGGTGTACAGCTTCGAGCCGTCTCCCTCTGCGAACGTGTAAACCAGCACTTCGTCGCCTGGCTTGATCTCCTTCACGTCGGGGCCGATGGCGAGAACCCGAGCCGGAAAGTAGTCAGGCGTGGCGGCCATCTTCTTCTTGGCCGAGTGGCCGCAGAAGGCGCCGAAGATGGGGATCTCGATGCCGCCTCCTGAGCGTGTGCGTCGGATCTTCTCGACATACACGAGGTTTCGGAGAGGCTTGACCGCGGTGGTAATGGGCTCGTTCACGGGATCCTCCGGACACGGAGCCATTGCCCCGGCGCGTACAGGTTGATGGTCTGACGCGCGGCACCTGGACCGACGTACTCGAAGATGCAGAGCGCACCCGCGGACGACAGCTCGAAGCACGGCCCGTCGAAGTATTCGACCAGGAGCCTGTCCTGGCCGGCGGCGTTCGCTCCAGCCACGCTCAGCGACGTGACCTCGAACTTCATCGCTTCGACCTCGCCCGATCGAGCCGCGCGTCTTGGATCAGCTGCCGGATCACCTCTGAGTGGGTGACCTTCCGGCGCTTCGCAAGTTTCACGAGGCGGTCGTGGTCGGAGACGTCGAGCTTGACGTGCAACTGAGCGGGGAGCGGTGCCATGGCCGAGGTGTAGGCCCGCGCCCCCGATCTTGGCAAGCTAATTCTACACGCGGTGTATCAGTGGCCCTGTTTGAACCAGTCTTCTGCGGAAACTGCGGCCTGTTCCATCTTCTTGAAGGTCATCACGGTCTGGTAGCCGGGCGGCTCGCGCTCGTCGATCACTACCCACAAGCCATCGGTCCGAGGCAGCACGCGGAAGTGGCCGTGCCGGATCCCGGGGTCCTTATGGTGAGGCTTCTCCAAGGCCATCCATGACGGCTACCATCTTCGCGGCCCGTTCGACAGCTTGGGTGCGCCACGTGTTGAGATCGTTGCGCCACGCGTGCGCGAGCGCCTGGTCCATCGTGTCCGGGTCGTCGTTCGCGGCGTCCATCAGGAGGTGGGCGTGGATCCGGGGGTCCGTGTGGAACAGCGCGACGGCGAGAGCCTTCTCGGCGTTCTGGCGTGCGGTCTGTCGCTGTCCGGGGGTCAGGGCCCCCGTCTTGAGCGCGGAGAGATTTTCACCCACGACGGGGTGTCCTTTCGGCTTCTCTTCGACCGGAGGGGGCGGCGGTCCAGGGCGCGCGCCCGGGTACAGCTGTTTGAGCGCGCGCAGGAGGTTCGCCTGCGTCATCTGGTTGGTCTCCCGCTTTATGCGGTCTTTCAGCTGGTTCTCTCGGCGAAGCACCTTGTGCGCCCCGGTGTCGTCCTGAGCGATGCGCAGATCACCGCGCCCGCGGAGGTCCATCCTGCACTTCGTGCAGTGGGTGCCGTCCGCCGAGCCCGAGTGTGACTTGTCGATGTCCTCGTGTCCCGGAAAGAACGTCTGGCTGCTCATCGTCATCTTGGGCCCCCGGACTCAATTTGCTCCACTGATCGTGTATACACGATCATCGGTGAGTGGGAGGGAGGCGGCCGTGTTTTTCTGATCGTTTACGATCGTGCTCTCGTCCCTTCAGGAAGTCGCACTTGACGCGCTCGGCCTTCTCCTCGGGTGAGAGATCCTCGGGACGCGGCTTGCACGGAACCTTCGTGACCATGAGGGCCATTGCGATACACGGTGCGAAGTCGGAGTGCCTCGGTCCCTGCGAGGCCAGCTCATAGATGAGACCGTTTCGAGTGAGCTTCGTACGGATGCCGAGAAGATCCTGCTTCACGACGTCGTTCGGCGGCAGCTCCAGGCGCGACTCGCGCGAGATCGTCAGGAGTCCGTCGTACGCGTCGGCCTTGGCTGCGGCGCTCCACGGCATGTCGACTACCAGGAACAGGTCGTGCTGGCGCGCGATCTCGCGCATCGAGTCCTCAGCGAACTGGTCCGAGTGGACGTGTCGCAGCCGGTACGGCTTGATGTACCGAGCGATCTCGACGAACACCTCGCCAGGGACTAACGGTCTCACCTTCGTTCCGCGCCATTCGCGAGCGAGGACGACCTTGCGAACGTTGTCGTCCGATAGGGTCGTAACCACCAGCGTCCAGGCGTTGCCTCGGGTGGCAGGGTCGATGGTTGCCGTGTACCAGTGTCGATCGTCCGGCGGAGTATCCTCCGTGGTGAGCATGGGGTTTCCATCCCCCAACACGTCAGACGCCGAGCGCGGTTTGCGCACCAGGCGCGTGAGCGTGGAGTCGCTGAGCAACGAGAA
>Ga0315293_10007393_pt1 | contig 10201 bp, 10 predicted proteins | sample YL17G13_20_MG_FD_203071 | JGI IMG/M metagenome (GOLD analysis project Ga0315293, IMG submission 203071) | Sediment microbial communities from Yellowstone Lake, YNP, Wyoming, USA - YL17G13_20 | ecosystem: Environmental > Aquatic > Freshwater > Lake > Sediment | place: USA: Wyoming | collected... | reverse complement strand
GGCCGTATCGTCAAGCATTGCCGTGGAATCAGGTCCAAGAGATTTTCCGTAAAGGTGCCAAGCAGCAGTGGGATCCTCGTGTGATTGAGGCCTTCTTTGCTGTCAGAGAAGACGTTCAACGACTCTGCGAGTCGTATTCCCCGGCAACAGCAAACCGATTGGCTGGAAATACGCCGACGTACAGCAATGCTCTTTCCCAAAAAAAACGGCTACGCCGTCCGGCGGTTTTCGAAATGGATGCCTCTGTTTGATTCGGAGTTTGATCGTTCCAACCGATCCGCTATTGTTAGAGGCAACGCTCGGTGATCTCGCCTTTTTTTGGGGGGCACCTGCGGGGCAATTGACGGTGATAGGAAACTTCAAATCAATCACGAATTGCATCGTCGAAGCAATTCATCGACAGCCTTGCCGATGTCGCTGGAACGCATCAGCGTTTCACCGACAAGCATGGCGTGCACTCCGCCTTCCGCCAGGCGGTCTACGTCCGCGCGGGACTTGATTCCACTTTCACTGACAAGGAGAGTGGCTTGAGGGATTTTGGAGGCAAGTTTTAGAGTGTGATTGAGATCAACAACAAAAGTTCTCAAATCGCGATTATTGACTCCCACAAGCGACGGATCAAGTTTAAGAACCCGGTCGAGGTTGTGTGGATCATAAATTTCAATAAGCGACTCCATGCCGAGTTCGCTTGCGTAGAAGTAGAGGTCCCGTAGTTGGCAATCGTCGAGGCATTCGGCAATCAACAGGATGCAATCCGCTCCGGCCACGCGTGCTTCCGCCACTTGATAGCGATCGATAATGAAGTCTTTCCTCAATAAAGGAATCTTCACTGTCTGCCGAATGGCAGTGAGAAAATTGAGATGTCCTTGAAAAAAATGTTCGTCGGTCAGCACGCTGAGGCAGGCGGCACCATGTCTCTCATAGGTCAGCGCGATCTGTACCGGATCGAAATCGTCGCGAATCACACCGACCGATGGAGAGGCCTTTTTGACTTCAGCGATCAGAGCCACGTCGGACCTTGATCGCAACGCGGCTGCGAAATCTCGAACAGGCGGTGCCAACGCAAGTTGCATCTCAACGGCCGGCCATGGACGGAGCCTCTTGGCGTGGGCGATCTCATTGCGTTTGTAATCCATAATGCGAGCGAGGACGTTGTCTCCAGAAAGTGATGCGGAAGACATGAGTTGTGGATTCCCGAGGTGTGCAGCGGCCGTTGAATCGCAGGAAACAGGTCGCGATCTCTGTGAGATGGTATCGTGGTGGATGCCGACGGAAAACCATTCCGAACCGGATCGGCTTTCCTCAAGCCCTTGCCGGTCTATAATCGTCTCCGATCCCTACAACTCATCCATCCAGAAACCGACACCTTGCCAACCAACGAACTCCCTTCGATTGAACTGCGGTTGCTCGTCACATTTTGGTTGTTGCTGGCGTTGCTTATCGGCGGGACTTCCGCTTGGTGGACCGTGTGGCTTCGATTTCTGCAGCGGGGTCTGGATGTGAATCCCTACCGTCAACTTCGCACGGCATGGATTCATCCGTCCGAGAAACTGGCCTGTGGCTTGGCCGTGTTATGGACCGCGCTGCATCTCTGGGCTCGTTTTATTCCCGGAACCGACATGCGTCCGGCGGAGCCGACCTTATTCGGATTGGTTCAAGTGATCGTATTGAGCGGCGGCACAACGATGTTTCTGATCTCGCTTCTGCTGAGTCGCGGATGGCAATTTGCAGCGGACGTTGGTTTGAAATGGAGCCCGCTAGGAGAGCACGTTCGTGACGGTTGGTTTGGATTCAAATTAGCAATTTTGCCGATGGCCTGCACAACGATTCTGACCACCCCACTCCGCAATCACGAAACACAAAATGTGCTTCTTCGATTACTGTCAGAGAGTCTCGGTCTCGACGTCTTGGCGGCAATCCTCTTCTTGGCAATCGTCGTCGCACCGCTTTCCGAGGAATTGATATTTCGAGTGCTTCTTCAGGGAGCCTTGGGATCTGTCATGCCGGCACGAGTCGCCATTCCCTTTGTTGCGATCGTGTTTGCGGCAGTTCACGGGCCGGTTGATGGAATTGCACTCCTTCCATTGGCTCTCATTCTGGGGTATTCCTTTGACAGACGGCAGAGTTACCTGACCGTGGTCGTGATTCACGGGCTGTTCAACGCTACGATGCTCGCTCTGGCGATGCTGAGCCATTGATGGCAGTGAATCCTTGGTAGGTTAATGAAGACGCCAGCCTGTTACTCAAAATAGATTCCAAGGACGGAGGCCGAGGCTGAAACGTTGAAGTGCGAGACTTCTCATCCAGTTAAACCCCGTTAATTTCACGGTTCAACACGCACTGCGGAAAGCCCACTTGTCAACGCCCTTTGAATGCTCATGCACCTCATTTTACAAAGCTACACGAGATGACCTTTTTACCCGTTGACGAGCAGTTGAGCATCATTCGGCGTGGTGTCGAAAAAATCGTGCCTGAAGAGGAATTAGCCTACAAACTCACACAGAGTCGAGAAACAGGCAAACCGTTGCGGGTAAAATATGGAATCGATCCGACAGGGATTGATGTTCATCTCGGACATACGGTCCCTCTACGCAAACTGCGTCAATTTCAAGAATTGGGGCATCAAGCGGTCATCATTATTGGTAATTATACGGCCTTGGTGGGCGATCCCAGCGGTCGCGATCACGCCCGGAGTCAGAAACTCAGCGCCGAAGACGTGGAAGTCAATGCAAAAGACTATCTTTTTCAGGTTGGAAAAGTTGTCGATTTGAGTCGTGCAGAAATCCATCGTAACGGCGATTGGTTCGGAAAGATGAGCTTCGCTGAGGTGATCCGATTGTGCGGAAAAGTGACTGTGGCTCAGCTACTCACTCGTGACGATTTTTCCAAACGCTATGCATCCGCCTCGCCCATTTTTTTGCACGAATGCCTATACCCCATCATGCAGGCTTGGGATTCTGTGGAAGTTCAGTCAGATATTGAATTGGGTGGAACCGAGCAACTGTACAGCTTCATGCTCGCTCGGGATCTGCAGCGAGACCAACACCTTCCACAGCAAATCGGCGTGATGTCGCCGATTTTGGTGGGTTTGGACGGTAGTCGACGCATGGGAAAGAGCCTCGGTAATTACATTGGCATCGCCGAGCCACCGTATGACATGATGAAAAAAATTATGCAGCTACCGGATGCCGTGATGAAGATGTATTTTGAACTGCTGACGTCGATCGGTCTCGAGGAGGTCCAAACGATCCTCGCGGGGCATCCCAAGTCCGCAAAAATCCGATTGGCAAAGGCCGTCATTGCAGAATACCACTCACCACAACAGTCCGAGAATGCTGCTGACCGTTGGCAACGTGAAGTCGGCGGCGGCGAACGGCCATCAGAAATCCCCATAGTCACGCTGAGCATGACCTCGTTAAGCGAACATCTGCCTCGTCACGCCACAGATCTCGCCGCAAGGCGACTAGCCGCTCCACAGCTTCTTCAGGCGTTGGGGTTGGCTGCCTCCGCCAGTGAGGCAACGCGACTGATCTCCCAGGGGGGTGCCTCCGTTATTCGCGGCGATCAAACATTACCAATTACGGACTCGAAGACCCCGATTTTATTAGAGTCAGAAATGTTGGTTAAGGCTGGCAAAAAACGGATTGTCAAGCTGACGATTATCGATTGACGAGCGGCAATCATCATCCGCCAGACAATCCAATCGGAACACCGGGCAACCCCTTAAAAGACAGGCACTAACGAACGCGGAAACAATCCTTGATTTGGCCAGATGGTACCTGTCAACGGATCGTCAAGACGGATCAGAAGCGGCTGCTCGCGCGGTCTTCGCTGCAAAAATTCCGAGGTGGTGTTTGGCATCAAAGATGCCAACGGAGATAGATAATCCCCTCCGGGGACAGGCGAACTGTGGCGGATTTCGTTCGGATTCTTGATCGCGTGCGTACCGCTCGGTCTTTGATTGTGTGAGGCCTTCCAAGATATGTTCAGTTCCAAGCTGTTTTGCCCCTCCGTTTTCGAAGGTGGTCTCTTGGCCACGCCATCGGACTCGCCATGGCTTCGTCAAATGCCCATTGAGTACGGTCGACGCCATGCCCGCACCAGGTTCTTCGTCAAAATGACCACAGAAGAGTCTTCCGCTGACAGCGATCCCATGGTAATCCGTCTGAACAGGCTGAACACCAATAATGAGTGGTAGATTGGCATCTGCGAGACGATTCCGCGGAAACCGAAAATGACGGTCATGACATGAACGAAGCGAAACCGATCGCGACAACCCATCGAACCAGCCGATTCACAGGATTCCAGCAGTCGTCATCAGGGCAGTGGATCCGAGCGGCGTTCTGGACTGTTTCGCGTAAAGATCTCGGTTTCTGCCGAGACTTTCGTATTTTAGAAGACAGAGACAACCAACCGTTTCCGACGCGACGGTAGGCTTGAATGTCGCCATTGGATCTCGGAACAGCGACTCGGCGATCGTGGCCGAGTGTGACGTCAGCTAAATCTTTTCAGGTCAATTTGTGTTTGAAATCATCAATCAGAGGTGGCACTGAGTTGTTCAACATGGGGCTGGTTCTGTATCGTCTGCAGCGGTCAATCGGCGCAAACAACGAGGATGCGCGTGATGTAAAAAAAGTCTACTATTTCGGCCAACCGTTATTGGGCCGTGTTTCATGCGAAAAGGGGGCAAGACATGGCTCGGTGTTTAGTGACGGGAGGTGCCGGTTTTATTGGCAGTCATCTCACAGAACGACTATTGGAATTGGGGCATGATGTCGTCGTTCTGGACAACATGTCGACCGGTCGGCCGACAAATTTGGACCATTTGAGCGGTCACTCGCATCTGACCATTCGCGTTGGATCCATTACGGACCCGATTCTCCTTGCCGAAGTTATGGCCGGTGCCGACATCATCTACCACATGGCGGCTGCGGTGGGAGTGAAACTCGTTGCCGACGATCCTGTGCGGACAATCGAAACGAATATCTATCCGACAGAGGTTTTGTTGCGTCTCGCGGTCCAAGGAAACAAACGCGTCTTTCTGGCATCAACCAGCGAAGTTTATGGAAAAAATCCGAAGGAACGATGGACGGAGGAAGACGATCTTCACTTTGGGCCGACATCTCGACCTCGTTGGGCTTACGGATGTTCTAAGGCCATTGATGAGTTTTTGGCCTTGGCCTATCACCGGAAGTTTGGCTTGCCTGTCGCAATCGGCCGGTTCTTCAATGTTGTCGGACCGAGACAGGTAGGGCATTACGGCATGGTCATTCCGCGGTTTGTTGATCAGGCGCTTCGTGGCGGACCGCTTGTCGTTTATGACGACGGAGCGCAGGTGCGTTGCTTCGCTCACGTCCGAGAGGTGGTTGAAGCGGTAATTGGTCTTGTCGAAACACCGGCCGCCCACGGTTCGGTATTCAATATCGGCAGTGATGAACCGATTTCGATTCGTGGCCTTGCTGATGAAATCATTCGCCGTGTCGATCCTCAGATCGCCATTCAGTACCTTCCCTATCGTGATGCCTATGGAGACGATTTCGAGGACGTTCGACGCCGTGTCCCGGATGTGACGCAACTAGGAAAGATTCTTGGACGCCAGCCATCCATGAAACTGGGGTTGATTCTCGACGACATTATTCAATGGAAGCGAACACAACTCGCGGCGGGTTCGTCACATTCCGAGACGCGTTAAAGAGACACACGCGGGTGTTACGGCTTACGGTTCTGTGAGCACAACCGAAGGACTTAATTGATAATCGTCTGTCTCTGGTCCAGAGACTTCGACAGATGTGACGTGTTCCGTCGTCGTTGGCCGATGTCTTCAACGGCGATCTTCATCTCGTCGAGTATCTGGCGAACGCGTTCGACTAAACAATTCCTGTTTTCGGTAGGACTTTCAGCAGGCCCGTCCTTAAAGAACTTCGGAAACCGATTGAAGTCGAGTTCGAGACCATCACAGTCATAACGTCGTACCGCTTCCCCAATCTGGAGAAACACGTGGTCGAGAACTTCACCTCGCCCAAAGTGTGGGGCCCCGTATCCACGATGTTTCTCGGTTACCAGTCCCCAAGCGGCATGGTCGAGAAAACGGTGTCCGTAACGAGTCGTCGCCAGGATCGTCATTCATCCGAAAATTCAGCAATGCTTGCCGACCTCGCCGCTTTGTTTCGGACAAGATGATTGGGTACGGATCGATTCGCGCCTCAAAAAAACGAGTGATATTCTCAAATCGCTGCTGTTCGGAAGCCGGCCATTTCATCCGTTCCTCGGGATTAGAAAAGGCATCCACGCATGTGACCCACCATTGTGGGGTCATACATCATCGGGGCATTCACGCACACCAGAATCGTATCGACTTGACCGTCCTCATAAACGACCTCCTCAATCGACCGCGATACGTCAACGGAATTGACCTTGACGGGCCATTTTCTCCCGCCTTTGCCCCAAAGAAGAATCCCCGTCAAAGTTGTCCAAGATTTGACGTGCCGCCTACGGGTCATCGGCTGTGACCGTCGATGGAATCCACGGGCTCGCAATGACGCAGAAGGTCTTCGGAATCAGAAAAGAGATGATGCCGTTCATGTCCTAGATCCCGAGTCAAGACCATGCTGTTTTTTGGGGGGTGTTATCGAGGGTCCGAAATAATGGAGCGTCATAAAACGGGCGAAGGCGTACGAACTTAGGGTTCGCCAACGAGCTGCATTAGGAATTCAATCACGTTTCCAATTGGGTTGAAACCGGTAAACTGCGGTAGCAGAATTAAAGCAATTAACAGGCCGGGGCCCATCTCACAGAAGCGGTTCCATGCCGGCCTCAAGTCGTCGGGTAACACACCGTCAACAATTTTACTTCCGTCGAGCGGAGGGATCGGAAAAAGATTGAAAACACACAATCCGATATTTGCCATCAACAGAAACCGCAAAAAAAAGAAGGGCAGGGGCCCCTGCAAAACAGTAACTTCATGGAACATTGGCAGACTCAATATTCGTAACAATGACCAAGCAACCGCGGCGATGATCGCATTCGAAATCGGGCCTGCGGCGGCGACGAGCAACATACCACGGCGAGGACTGACACCCCGACGAAACCGCCGAGGATCGACAGGTACGGGCTTGGCCCAACCAAAAGGGACGCCCATCAAAGGTAGTAAAAAAGTTCCAATGGGATCCATGTGAGCGATCGGGTTGAGCGTCAGTCGCCCCATTAATCGTGCCGTGTCATCTCCAAGCTTGAAAGCCGTCCAAGCGTGCGCCCATTCGTGGACGGTCAACGACAGTAACACCGGAACAAAAAATAGGGCACGCATCACAATATCATTGAGATCCATCGACTGCTCCAATCAAAAGAATTATCCGAGAACGATTCCTAGGCCAAGTCGGTTTGACGACCGGCCCATCGATCCCCCTGTAAGTCGTCACGTAAAATGGTTTCTGTTCCTGGAACTGCTTCTAATCGAAGCACCTGTGATTTGGGGACCAGGATTCCCGCAGCGTCAATTGTCGAACGCAGTTTCAGAAAGGTCGCGTCGGCCCACAGAACATCCCCCGTAATGATCGTCTGATCACGTAACACGATGCGTACCGCGGCGCGGCCAGTTGGCTCCGCAAGTTGCGAGGTGGATTCAATCAACACCGCATCAAGTCTGTCGAACAACTGGTTTTTTTCGCTCCGAGGTTGTAACGCTTTTTTAAAGTCCTCTGCTGTGATGGACGGTTCTGAAGACTGCTGTCTTGATCGTCGTACGGCCTGCAATCCAGCCTCATTAGCAATGCTTTCGAGATCGGCCCCATGCTGACCCTCTGTCCATGCAGCAATGTCATCCAGAGACACATCGACGGCAAGCGGTTTCGTTCGGGTGTGAATTTTTAATATTTCGATGCGGTCTGCCCGGGACAGTTCTGGCATTTTTATTCGTCGATCAAAACGCCCGGGTCGCAACAGAGCCTTGTCGAGAATATCCGGACGATTCGTTGCTGCGATCATGACCACCTGTGCATGTTGTTGAAACCCGTCGAGACAAACGAGTAATTGGTTGAGTGTCTGTTCTCGCTCGTCATGACTTCCGCCGAGCCCCGAACCTCGTCGTCTGCCAATAGCATCGATTTCATCAATGAAGATCACTGAAGGAGCATTATTTGCTGCGATTTCAAACATATCCCGAACGCGAGAGGCCCCCACACCAACAAACAATTCTACGAATTCAGACGCGGCAACGACGTAGAATTTAGCCCCGGTTTCTCCGGCTACCGCGCGGGCTAGATGTGTCTTGCCAGATCCCGGAGGCCCTTCCAGTAAGACACCGCGAGGCAATCGGACTCCGGCATCCGCCCACCGCTGGGGTGCCCGTAAGAAATCGATCACATCTCCAAACATTTCTTTTGCTTCGTAGCAACCTCCGACATCGGCGAAAGTGATTTTTGCCTCTTCCCCCACTAACTTTGCGCGGCTCTTGCCCAGACCCATGATGTTTCCAGGCGATCCGGATCCCGTTCGCTTCAGCGTGAACAGCAAGATCCCGAGAAATAAGATTCCGACACCCACCAGCCAAGGAATCCAATCCGTGGGCGAGGATGGCAATTTCCATTGAGGCACGATCCCCAGTTCATCAAGCTGAGTGACCAACTCGTCGTTGACAACACCAACGGTTTGCAATCGGTTGAGAGATCCTACGATCCCAAAGTGAATCCTATTTCCGTCAATCTCAACGTCGCGAACCATCTTCTGGCGAAGGCTATCTCGAAAGACGTCATACCGAACAGAAGCGGCTGGTCGATTCTTTCCGACTTGATACAGCCCAACAAAGGCCGCAATCAAAAGGCCCCAAAACAAAGCCGTCTTGAACGTGGGTTTCATGAATTCTGTCTCATCGATTTCGTGTGGGCCTTGTGTGATAGCAATGAGCCTCGCCGTTTTTTTTCACGAGAGCGATTGAACTGCGGCAACTCAGGGCATTTCCAGCGATTTACCAACGCGGTGTTTCCAAGACGGAGAGACGACACACACAAACAACCGTCTTACGCGGGGAAAACAGGATGCGGTTTCACGAGATTTCTCAGGGGTTGCCGGTCGTGGCGAGCGTTGCAGCCGAGGTCATTTCCGCCAACTCTTTGATCATCGTTTTTGTGGCCGCTTCGCTCGCCGCCTCCCATTGCTGTGCGCCGAACTGTTCTGCGTAGGCGGGCGTTCGATAGGCAAAATTGATGCCGCGAGAATTGTTGATCAGAGCCCCTAGGCCATCCTTAAAACAGGCGCTGGCGACATCCGCTGCCGTTCCGCCCTGAGTGCCATAGCCAGGAATCAACAGGGGAGCGTGCGGCATCGCTGCTCTCAATTCGGCCAACTCGGTGGGAAATGTCGCACCGACGACGGCACCCACGCAACCGTAGCCAGCCTCCGCGGTCTGGATTGCGAAATCTTCAACCATTTGAGCAACATGTCGGTAGACCGGTATCCCGTCGGCGATTCGATTCTGAAACGAAGCCGAACCAGGATTGCTCGTCTTGACCAAAACATAGATTCCGGCCCCTCGCTCGACAGCGATTTTCACCAGTGGTTCGATTGTGTCTTTTCCCAGATAGGGATTCACTGTGAGAGCGTCTGAGTGCCAAGGCGCCGCAGAGGGATCCACGCCCGCAAGGTAGGCCCGTCCGTAGGCCTCTGCGGTCGTCCCGATGTCCCCTCGTTTGGCATCGCAAATCACCAACAGTCCGGCGGCGCGGGCATATCGAATGACCCGTGCTAAAGCCAGACAGCCATCGGCTCCCAGTTCCTCGAAAAATGCCGCTTGAGGCTTCACCGCAGGGACCAGCGGTGCGACGACATCAATGAGCCGAACACAAAATTCTTCAAATGCAGCAGCAGCGCAGGCATTGCGATCATCATGTAATTTGTTCGCTCGATTCAAAACGTCATCGGGGATCAAATCGAGTCGAGGATCAAGACCGACAAGAGCGGCAGTCTGCTTTGTGCGAATGGCATGATGTAATCGCGTGGCAAAATGATGCTGGTTTGATGTCATGGAGTTCCTGTCCGTCAGCTTGTTGCGAAATTCTGCGGATTTCCATTGCGTCGCAATCTGGAAGAGGAAAACGGCCTCTTGTCGCCTTTGGATAGCTGACATCGTTCTACGCGAATGGATCTGTGGGAACAAGACGACCGCCATACCCAATAACCGTGTCCTGAGTTGCATGCACGTCGTCGC
>Ga0315293_10007392_pt1 | contig 10201 bp, 4 predicted proteins | sample YL17G13_20_MG_FD_203071 | JGI IMG/M metagenome (GOLD analysis project Ga0315293, IMG submission 203071) | Sediment microbial communities from Yellowstone Lake, YNP, Wyoming, USA - YL17G13_20 | ecosystem: Environmental > Aquatic > Freshwater > Lake > Sediment | place: USA: Wyoming | collected... | reverse complement strand
CCTTCTCACGGCTGGCACCCTGGCCGGCGTCCTGGGGCCTGGACGCCGCTTTGCGACCGATGCGCAACTTGCCGCCTACGCTGGCGTGGCACCCCTTGAAGCATCCTCAGCCGGACTTGTGCGCCACCGTCTGAACCGCGGCGGAAACCGTCGGCTCAATGCCATCGTCTACCGCATCGCGCTTACCCAGGCGCACCATTCATCTGAGGCACGGGCATATCTCGACCGCCGTGTTGCTGAAGGGAAGACCCGGCGAGAGGCTATCCGCGCTCTCAAGCGATTCATCATCCGTGCCATCTGGCGACTGTGGCAAGAGTGCCGCTCAGTCAACAACACGTCACTGGAGGTGAGAGCAGCTTGACCCCTTGCACATAGGAGCGTTGCATTGTGTCGTGGCGCCACAGCCGCTCTATGACCATGGGCCGGGCGCACGCCAGATTGCGGAGAAGGACCTGCCAGAAGCGAGGGCACCTGTCACAGGGGTCAAGAAGTCTGCCACGGAGACAATCACCGCAGCGAACTCCTCAGGGGCACTGCCCAACCGGTTCCGACGAACGAACTCACGCCACTGACGCGCCCTAGCCTGATCTTCGCCAAAGATGGTGCTCAGGCCAACCGGCAGCGCCGGAATGGTCGATTGTCGACTAGCGAAGGTGGCCCTTATGGCCGCCGACAACGTTTCGCCATCGAAGTCAAACTGCCGGGAGAGGAACCAGATGTCGAAGAAGTCCTTGAGCCGGCTGTTCACGACTCCGAACCTGACCATCGCTTCCAGTTTCTCAGCGATCGTGCTTTCTCTGCTGTACCCTCTTAACCTTGGCGCGGGCAAATCGAGAATCGTAGGCCAGTCGTTGAATTCGGGCTGAGGGACTATCACATCGCCGAACGCCACATCAATCTGGAGTGTCACCTGGGCGGGACCCAAGCTTCCCCGGCATCGAATTCTCACACCTTCGTACTCAGCGTCCTCGGTGATCACCTCCCCCGTCACGGATGATGCATCAAAGGCGAGACCATCGGGCTCGACATCCTGTTCGCACAGCTCCCGGAATATCGCGACCAAAGTGCTCACATCGTTCGCAGTTCTGCCGAGAAGGTCGATGTCCATGGTTGGACGCGAAGAGGGAGCTTTCCACACGGTAAGCATCAGTCCACCCTTCAGGATGAATGCGTTCGCATGACGCGACCTCGTGAGCCGATACAGAAACCTCTCCATAGCGAAATACTGGAGCAGTTCGTTGAAGGGTCGCCCACTCTCCCGCGCCTTGTTGAGCAGGCGCCGGTGAATTGAGGCAGGGACATTCTTGAGGGCGGGTCTGCTCAAAGCAGGGCCTCGAGGTACGGCCGCATGACGGGCACGACCCGGCAAACGCGGGCGAAACGCATGAGATCGTCCACCCGAACCCGCTTCCGACTCCGGTATAGTCTTAGAGCCTCAATAGCCGTTTCGAGTCCGATCTTGTTCCGATACTTGAAGCAGTCGGCTAGCGTCTTCTCCGGACTATAGATGCGAATCCCAATCCCGTCCACCTCGTGAATCTCGACTCCCTCAGTGGCAGACGGTTCGCTGTACCAGAACACGCGAACCGGCGGGTATGCCAGCCTTGGCCGTTCTGCCCCTCGCTTGAGCGCGAGGTATACTTCGTGGGGTATCTGCGTCGTTATCTCGTGAAACGCAAGAGCAGACACAAGGCAGATCACACCCTGGGGAACCATGGCCGCCACCGACACAAGGTCGGGGTTCCCGAGAGGCGGCATTTCAGCCAGACGATAGAGGCCGCGGCCGAGGCGCTCCACTGTCCCAGCGCTTCTCATCGCGTACAGGGTTCGCGGGTGAATGCCAACGCGAAGGGCCTCGTTTGTCCGCAGCAGGCCGCCGCGCTGGCGAAAAAGCCGCCTGGCTCGTTCGAGTTGAGGTTGAGCCTGTTTCTTCATGCCATCTCCCATGGACGGATAATAATACCTACACTTCTCAACAACTGCAGGTAATATTATCCAATTGCGGCTGCTCTGTCAAGCCTACACCTGTAGGCCACCCATACTCCCGCCAGCAGATGGCCTAGTGCCCACACTGACACTACGTGGGGATGGTACGCCCTCGTCGTACCTCGCCCCGCCCCCTGTTTGACATTGAGCGCTGACCGCGTATCATGACCAACAGAAGCTACCTTCGCCGCACAATCGTATTCGAAGTGCCCACGCAGGTTTGAGGGATCGAATATGACGCAGGTTGTCATCGAAAATCCCATCCTCAACTCCCCGTACGAGGAGCCACGGCGACACTTCAGCTTCTCTGACGAGGGCATCACCAACGACATCGTTGAGGCCCGCCGTGTCAGCTCCTACTTCATGCCCATTCCGGCCCCCAAGAAGAAGGGCAAGCAGCTGGCGTTCGATACGGAGTGGACGAAGGACCGCGTCGAGGAGAACAAGTTCATCAATCGGGTTCGTGGCCGCGTTGCTCAGTGGCGGCAGGGCGGCTACGTCGGCATTACCAAGACCACGAGACAGCTTCTCGAATACTGGAAGCGCCCCGACCGCGACCGCAGGCTGTTCTTCTGCCAGATCGAGGCGGCGGAGACGGCGATCTATATCACTGAGGTAGCTGGCAAATACGACGCTTGGATCGAGAACGACCTGCGGGCGTTCAATCAGGACGCCAACCCCCTTCTGTATCGCATCGCCTTCAAGATGGCGACTGGCGCGGGTAAGACGGTTGTCATGTCGATGGTGATCGCCTGGCACACGTTCAACAAGCTAGCCAACCCCCAGGACGCCCGTTTCTCCGATGCCTTCCTCATCGTGACGCCCGGCATCACCATCCGCGACCGGCTACGCGTCCTCCTGCCCAGCGACCCCCACAACTTCTACCGCCAGATGGACATCATCCCGCCGGAACGGATGGCCGAACTCCACAGGGCAAAGATCGTCATCACCAACTTCCACACCTTCAAGGCGCGGGAACGGGGCGACGCGGGCAAGCTCACGAAGAGCATCCTCAGCGCTGGCGGCCCTAGCCCGTTCACCGAGACGCCCGACCAGATGGTGCGCCGCGCCTGCCGAGAGCTGGGGAACAAGAAGAACATCGTCGTCATCAACGACGAGGCCCACCACTGCTACCGCCGCAGGGTTGGCGGCGAAGAGGTTAAGCTGACGGGCGACGAGCGCCGGGAGGCCGAGAAGCGAGAGGAGGAGGCCCGAATCTGGATTTCCGGCCTGGAGGCGGTCAAGGCGAAGATCGGCGTCAAGGTGGCATACGACCTTTCCGCCACACCCTTCTTCCTTCGTGGCTCCGGCTACTCCGAGGGCAACCTCTTCCCCTGGGTGGTCTCCGACTTCTCTCTCATCGACGCCATCGAATCGGGCATCGTGAAGGTGCCGCGCGTGCCTGTGGCCGACGACTCGATGGTGGGAGGCCAGCCAACGTACCGCGAGCTTTGGCTCCGTATTCGCGATGACCTCCCCAAGAAAGGCCGCAAGGCGGAGGCCCTGAGCGGTGAGCCCAAGCTCCCCGCCGAGCTTCAGGGCGCCTTGCACAGCCTGTATGGCAACTATGAGAAGTATTACCGGCAGTGGGAACACAACGCGGAAGCCCGCGCTGCTGGCACTACACCGCCCGTCTTCATAGTGGTATGCAACAACACCAGCGTGTCGAAGTTGGCGTTCGACTGGATCGCCGGATGGCAGAAGACGCTGGCGGACGGCTCCACCGTGGTGGTGCCAGGTGCCCTGCCCGTCTTCAGGAACGAGGAGAACGGCAACTGGACTAGCAGGCCGAACACCATCCTGGTGGACAGCACCCAGTTGGAGTCCGGCGAGGCCATGAGCACTGAGTTCAAGAAGGCAGCCGCCGCTGAGATCGAGGAGTTCAAGGCTGAGTACCGCGAGCGCTTTCCGGGACGAGACGTGGAAGCCCTCACGAACGAAGACATTCTGCGCGAGGTGATGAACACCGTCGGCAAGCTTGGCAAGCTGGGTGAGAACATCAAGTGTGTAGTGTCAGTGTCTATGCTGACGGAGGGCTGGGACGCCAACACCGTCACCCATATCCTGGGTGTGCGCGCCTTCGGCACTCAGCTTCTATGCGAGCAGGTGATCGGGCGCGGTCTGCGCCGCATGAGCTATGCCCTGAATGAAGATGGCCACTTCGATCCCGAATACGCCGAGGTCTATGGCGTGCCCTTCTCTTTCATTCCCTGTTCGGGCTCGCCCAAAGACCCAAAGCCAGGCCCCACCCCGACCCGAGTGCGCGCCCTTGAGGAGCGCATCGCCTGTGAGATCACGTTTCCTCGCTTGGTGGGCTACCGCTACGAGCTGTCCGGCGAGCGGCTGAGCGCCCAGTTCACCGACGAGTCCAGGTTTTCCCTCTCTACGGCGGACATCCCGACAAAGACGGAGAACGCCCCCATTGTCGGCGAGTCGGTCATCCATGACTTGGAGGACCTGAAACGCCGCCGCGAGCAAGAGGTCGCCTTCCTGCTGGCCAAGCTCGTCCTGGAGAAGTACTTCCGGCAGGACGGCACGACCCGAACAGATCGCCAGCCTGAACATCGGTTTGACCCCGAAGTGCAGGCATGGCTTTTTCCGCAGTTGCTCGGCATCGCCCGATGCTGGCTTGCGGAGTGCGTGACGCTGAAGGACAACACCTTCCCACAACTTTTGCTGTTGATCGAGTTCGCCCACGACGCCGCCGACCGCATCTACAAGGCTATCGTGGCCTCTACGGACGGGCGCAAGACGTTGAAGCCCATCTTGCGGGCCTATGACCCCGTAGGGTCGACACGCTACGTGGACTTCGACACGACGCGCCCCGTTTACTCTACCCGACCCGACAAATGCCACATCTCCCATGTCGTGGCTGACACCGAGTCTTGGGAGCAGAAGATGGCTCAGGCCCTAGAGGACATGGACGAGGTGATCTGCTACGTCAAGAACCAGGGCATCGGCTTTACCATCCCGTACACCCTCAACGGCGAGGAGAGGAACTACATCCCCGACTACATCGTCCGAGTCGACGATGGCCACGGCCCCGACGATCTCCTGAACCTCATCATCGAAGTGACCGGCGAGAAGAAGAAGGACAAGGCGGCCAAGGTGGCGACAGCCCGGACGCTCTGGGTGCCAGCTATGAACACCCACGGCGGCTTCGGGCGTTGGGCCTTCCTGGAGATTACCGACCCCTGGGACGCCCAGAACACCATCAGGGCCGCCCTGCGCTCCGGCGCTTAGGAGAACCGATATGGCCCAAACAAAGAAGACAGGAAACCCCATCCCCGTCGATGCGACGCGCCACCAGGACAAGCGCAAGAACATCCCCACGGAGGAACTGCGCGACTTCGTGGCCGCAGACGAAGCGAAGCCGAAGACGCTCCTCTACCCGCGCGACCCGTCGCTGGACCCGCAGCTAGTGTGGAAGGGCAAGGACGAGCAAGACCGGCAGCCGCTGGAAGTCCCGTCGGTGCCCGTCTACATCCAGGAGAAGATCCATCCCAAGGCCATCATCGAGAATGTGCGGGCACAGGCGAAAAAGGGAAAGCCAGAGGCGCAGCTCACCTTGTTCGCTGACTTCAACGGCCTCGAGTTTCAGGAACTGATCGAGTTCTACCAGCACGAGCAGAACTGGACGAACCGGATGATCCTGGGCGACTGCCTCTTTGTGATGACTTCCCTCGCGGAGAAGGAGGGTCTCAAGGACAGAGTCCAGATGATCTACATCGATCCGCCCTACGGGATCAAGTTCGGCTCCAACTGGCAGGTGAGCACGCGGAAACGGGAAGTGAAGGACGGGAAGGCCGAGGACCTCACGCGACAGCCGGAGCAGATACGCGCATTTCGTGATACATGGAAGCTGGGCATCCACTCCTACCTGAGCTATCTGCGGGACCGACTGGCCGTGGCAAGGGAGTTACTGACGGAGACGGGCTCAATCTTCGTGCAGATAAGTGATGCGAACGTCCACCTGGTGCGCTGCGTGATGGACGAGGTGTTTGGAAGCGAGAACTTCTGCTCAATCATCACGTTCGCCAAGACGGGTGGCCAGGCTGGGTTTCCTCTGACTTCGCACCACGATTACATCATCTGGTACGCGAAGAACAGGGAGGAGATGAAGTACCGCCCCATTTACGCGCCGAAGGGAAATGAAGAGGCTGGGTCGGGAGGGTATGACTGGGTGGAAGAGGCGAGCGGAAAGCGCAGGCGAATTTCCGCAATGGAAAGCGGCGATCCGACGTCGATAGCCGAGAATGACAAGCTATTCGCTCTAGGACCTCTCTACTCGGAGGGCGAGACCACGGCGGGGTCGATTGCCTTTGATTTTGAAGGTCGGGTATTCACGCCACCAGGGGGACGGCATTGGAAGACCACAATCGAAGGCCTCGGTCGGCTTGGACTCGCGTGCCGCCTGTGGGCACCGGGCAGCGACTTGCGCTATGTTCGCTATGTGGCCGATTTCCCGCGCAGCGTTCTATCATCGGTCTGGGACGATACCAGTGTAGGGGGTTACCGCGAAGCGCGGATTGCGGTCGTCCAGACAGCTACCAAGGTTGTCCAGCGATGCGTCCTCATGACGACAGATCCTGGCGATCTCGTGCTCGATCCGACGTGCGGCGGCGGGACAACAGCTTACGTCGCGGAACAGTGGGGAAGGCGGTGGATCACCATCGACACCAGCCGGGTCATGCTGGCGCTAGCCCGCACGAGGCTAATGTCGGCCCGCTACCCGTATTACCTGCTCGCCGATTCGCCGGAGGGCGTGAAGAAGGAAGCAGAGGTCACCGGCTTGACCCCGCCAGGCTATAAGACCGAGGGCGACATCAGGAAGGGCTTCGTCTACAAGCGGGTCCCCCACGTCACCCTAAAGTCCATCGCCAACAACCCGGACATCAAGGAAGGCATGAAGCGCGAAGAGATCGACGCCGCCATCGCCCGCCATGCCGACACGGAGATGCTCTACGACCAGCCGTACGAGGACACCAAGCGCATCCGGGTATCTGGCCCTTTGACAGTGGAAAGCCTCTCGCCGCACCGTATCCTGGCCGCAGACGAGGAGCGTCCAGAGAGCGAGCGGGAGGCCCAGCGGACGGCCACCGTCGGCCAGTTCGAGACCATGATTCTGGAGAACCTCAAGAAGGCGGGAGTGCAGAACACCCGCAAGAACGAGCGGTTGGTCTTCGACCGCCTGGAGCCCTACGCGGGAGAGTGGCTCCACGCCGAAGGCCAGTACACCGACAAGAGCGGGCAGTCCCGCCGCGTCGCTATCTCGCTAGGCCCAGAGCACGGCACCGTCGGCGCTGAGCAGGTAAAAGAGGCGGCCAAAGAGGCGCTGAAGGGCGCAGGATTCGACCTGCTGGTGGTCTGCGGCTTCGCCTTCGACGCCCATGCAGGCGAGACGGCCAAGGAGTTCAGCCCCGACCTGCCCAAGACGCGAGATGGCTTCGTCGCCGAGGAGACCAAGCAGTACGGCAAGCTGCCGGTGCTCCTGGCCCGCATGAACCCCGACCTCGCCATGGGCGACGACCTCCTGAAGAAGACCGGCGCGGGCAACCTGTTCATGGTCTTCGGCGAGCCGGACCTGACGGTCGAGAAGCAGAGCGACAGCCGGCTGGTGGTGGAGATCAAGGGCGTCGACGTGTACGACCCCACCACTGGGCAGATACGGTCTAGCTCCACAGACGACATCGCTTGCTGGTTCATCGACACCGCCTACAACGGCGAGAGCTTCTTCGTGCGCCACGCCTACTTCACCGGCGCCGAGGAGCCGTACGAGAAGCTGAAGAAGGCCCTGCGCGCGGAGATCGACGAGGCCGCCTGGGCCACGCTCTATTCCACCCGCAGCTATCCGTTCGACCCGCCCGAGACCGGCAAGATCGCCGTCAAGGTCATCAACCACTACGGCGACGAGGTGCTGAAGGTCTACGAGGTGTGACGGGGTCGGACGATGTACCTGGTCACAAGGGTTGCACACAATCAGGTCATAGTGTCAGCCGGCAGGACGGGTAGGGTCTCCAAGGGGACGGTCGGCAACGTTGGCCAGCCCTACCCCTGACCGCCGCCTCCTGGCGTGCCACGTACCTGCGGCCACACGATGACGTTGGTCGGCGGCAGCACCGCGAGAAGCTGCTTGAGCCAAAGACGTAGGGACTAGCACCCTAGGTGCACTTCTGCCCTAGCTTGCCGGCGTACTTGTTCACGTCCGCCATAGTGATGAAGTTGTCCATGTTGAAGTCCAGGCGCTTCAACCACTTCGGGCCGGGCGGCGGGCCACCGGTCTCCCCGAGGCGCCCCGCATACCTGTTGACGTCGGCCATAGTGACAAACTTGTCCTTGTTCATGTCCAGCGGCCAAGCGTCGTCGGTGGGGCCGTCGGTGCAGGCGTCGGCGGGGTCGGTTTCCAGGTACAGCTCGACCCCGTCGTTGAAGGCGTCATCGTCGGTGTCATCGTCGCCGGGAGCGGTCTCGCCAGGGTCAACGTCGCCGTCGTGGTTGGGATCCTCTGCGCCGTCATCGACGCCGTCGTCGTCGCTGTCTGGGTTCGCAGGGTCGGTGGTTGAGGACGGATCGGCGTCCGGCTGCCAGTTGGGGCTGGACGTGTCGGTGTCTGGTGTCTCGGGGACGACCAGGCCCCTCTCCAGTCCGTCGCTCAGGCCGTCGCCGTCGGTGTCCGGGTTGGTGGGATCGGTCTCGCCCGGGTCGACCACTCCGTTGTTGTTCGTGTCCTCGCTGGCGCACAGTGGGGGCTTGTGGCCGTCGCATAGACCGTCATCGTCGGTATCCATGTCGGTGGGGTCAGTGCCGGCCTTGAGTACCTCCACCTCATCGCTCATGCCGTCGCCGTCCCAGTCGTCGCCGGGGCTGTCGTGGCAGCCGTCGGTGTCGATGACGCCGTCGTAGTCCTCGCAGGTGTTGACTTCGTTGGGGTCGTTCGTGCAGGGGATGCCGTCGTCGCCCGTGCTCCCATCTGTCCCAGGGCAAGAGTCGCTGTGGTCAGGGAAGAAGTCTCCGTCGTTGTCGGGGTCAGGACAGCCATCAGTGTCCCGAAAGGCATCATAGTCCTCTGCGACGTTAGGGCAGCCATCGGACCCTGAGCATGCATAGCTGGTCAGCCCGGGGTCACAGATGCCGTCCATGTCGTTGTCGGCGTCTGGGCAACCGTCATTGTCCTGGTAGCCGTCCATGTCCTCGGACCTAAACGGGCAGGGGTCGAAGTAGTTGGCGATGCCATCGCCGTCGGTGTCGCAGTCGAACAGGTCTGGCAAGCTGTCCAGATCGTTGTCGATTCCGTCGGTGCAGGTCCACGGCAGGCTGATGTGCTCCGGCGTGCTAGCAGCGTTCAGCGGGTCGGAGCCCAGGGATAGCTCCTGGTCATCCGGGAAGGTATCGCTGTCGCTGTCGTCATCGCAAGGGTCAGTGCCGGCATCCATCTCGTCGATGTTGCTGAGGTCGTCGCCGTCAGGGTCCTCGTCTGCATCATCCAAAAGGGGGTCGAGGCAGGCGTTGGCCTGCTCGTAGTCATCGGGCATGCCGTCGCTGTCGACATCTGTCTCCGGGCAGCCGTCCTCGTCCTGGATGCCGTCCAAGTCTTCGGGGTCCTCGGGACAGGCATCGACTTCGTCGAGGATGCCGTCGCCGTCGGCATCTGTCTCTGGACAGCCGTCCTCGTCCTGGATGCCGTCGAAGTCCTCGGGGTCAAAGGGACAGGCGTCGTCGGCGTTGAGGATAGTGTCGCCATCCACGTCCGGGTCGGAGTCAACGCTGACGTGGTTCTCAGCGGTGTTGTCCGACGGGTCTGTCTCGTTCATGGTGATCGGCTGGACATCTACCAAGAACTGCTCTAGGTTGGGGAACGAACCCGACTGGCTACAGACGATCTCGTAGTCGCGTGAGGAGACGTAGGTGGTGAAGGGACCCAGCACAGGCTCTGTCCAGGTCAGCTTGCTGTAGAACTGGTTGCCGTCGGTCCACTCGTCGAGGGCGTCACCGGCCTCCGCCACCAGGTGCGATAGGCACTTGTCCCTCTCGGTGGACACCTGCACCAACTCAATCTGGTAGTCTGTAGGACCGGGGCCGCTGTTGTACACGCTGACATCCACCGTCTCGGTGTGCACTAGGTCTTTGGGTACGGTGATCAGCTCGTCCTTGAGCAGCTCCACCTCCAGGTCGGTGTCGGTGGTGATGCAGTTGATCGTGTCATTATTCACTATGG
>Ga0315293_10007386_pt1 | contig 10204 bp, 11 predicted proteins | sample YL17G13_20_MG_FD_203071 | JGI IMG/M metagenome (GOLD analysis project Ga0315293, IMG submission 203071) | Sediment microbial communities from Yellowstone Lake, YNP, Wyoming, USA - YL17G13_20 | ecosystem: Environmental > Aquatic > Freshwater > Lake > Sediment | place: USA: Wyoming | collected... | reverse complement strand
TGATATTAGCCGCGACTATACTGAATTAGCACGGGATCGCGTCTCGGAGAGACAGATTCGGATGTTTGCTGAACAGAAAGCCATTTATACAACAGAAAGGGAGGAAAGCAAATGAATCCGTTAAATCTTGATGAAGTTCGGGAATATGTAAACGAGAACATAGTGGACTTTCATGAGAGACGCGTCAAATCTCTGGAAGAGCTAACGTTAGATAAATTGTTGACGAAAAACCCTTATTTATTTCGGGCGAAAAATCTTGCGACCCCTACGACGCTTATTGGAGGACTTTTAGATGCTTTTCTTTCTTCCTCTGAAGAAAAGTTATTTGGAGACTTTCTTGAAGGTTTAGCTCTTTTTGTCGCTGGTAAAACATGTAATGCTCATAAATCAACAGCCCAGGGAGTGGATCTGGAATTTATAAATAATAGCATCCATTATTTTGTTTCGGTGAAATCCGGGCAAAACTGGGGAAATAGTTCTCAACAGAAGAAACTAGAAGAAGATTTACGCAAAGCTGCAATGCGCGTGAAACAAATAAGCAGTTCGGCTAATATTCAGCCAGTATTAGGAATATGCTACGGTAAAAGAAAAACCACCTACCTGCGCGGTTATTTGAAAATTACAGGTCAGAATTTCTGGTATCTTATCAGTGGGAATCCGAATCTTTACATTGACATTGTCGAACCGATTGGTTACAAGGCGCGGGAACACAGCGAAAAATTCATCCTTCAAAAAGGCGGGATAGAAGCAGACTTGATTGGGGAGTTGCGCCAAAGATTCTGTGATACAAAAGGTATCATTGATTGGGCCAAGCTTGTTGAATTCTGTTGCGGCAATTTCGACCTGGATAAATTCCTGCCAGATAAAGCTTGAGTTCTTCGGAGTCTCCCTGTGGCCTTCACCAAAATCTGTGTCCTCTGCCTCGGCTACATCGGCCTGCTCACCGCAAGCCTGCGGCCGAAGTGCGTCGCACTTATGCAAGATGTCTAATGGAGTCAAAAGCAAAATACGGATAGATGTGGTCAAGCGTTTTTTGCACTCCCATCTCCCTTTGGTCTGGTATCAAGGAAGGTTGAAATGTTGAAACGATTTGAATACGCTTATGAGAGATATTACGGCGAGTTGGAAGATTATTTCGAGGGAGACCTGTATGCAGAACACATAAGGGAGGCGGTGTTACTACTCTTTGCCATGTTGAAAAATTTTTATGCAGCAACCAAATGCGAAGCCATCGCAAAAGCTGAATCCTTGCTCAACCAAGAGCTGGGCAAAGATTGGACAGTCGAAGACCTTTTAGGACCAGATTTTCAGATTTGGCCTGATAACTCTATGGCTTACAGGATCCACTCCATTGCGGAATCGCTGCAAACGTAATCCTGCCCTAAACACCTGGATAAGTTTTCGCTAAACATCATCCTATGTCATCCCCCACCAGTAAAACCATATCCGCCCGAACATGAAGTTATTTCCAGCGGTGAATCTGTCCCGCGACCTAATCCCCAACCTCCTTCTCAGGAAGTACTGGAAATCACTTTTGGGAGTCTCCTTGTGACCTTCACCAAAATCTGTGTCCTCGGGCTGGGCTACATCGGCCTGCCCACTGCCAGCACCTTTGCCACCAACGGCTTGCAGGTCGTCGGCGTGGACGTGAACCCGCACGTGCTCGAAACCCTGCGCAATGGCGGCGTTCACATCCATGAGCCGGGGCTGCGCACGCTGGTCGAAGCGGCGCTCAAATCCGGCAAGCTGACCGTCAGCGAGAAACCCGAAGCAGCGGATGCCTTCATCATCGCCGTCCCGACGCCCTTCTACGAAGATCAATTCGGCGACTACAACGGCCAAAAGTATAAATTGGCCGACATGCGCGCCGTGACATCCGCCACTGAGTCCATCCTGCCGGTGCTGCGCAAGGGCAACCTGGTGGTGCTCGAATCCACCTCGCCGCCGCGCACCACCGTTGACCTGGTCACGCCTATCCTGGAGAGATCCGGCCTGAAGGCGGGCGTGGACTTCTACCTGGCTTACTCGCCGGAACGTGTCCTGCCGGGACAAATCCTGCGCGAGCTGATCGAGAACGCGCGCGTCATCGGCGGGGTCACGCCCGCATCGGCGCAGGCGGGGCGTGATCTGTATGCCATCTTTGTCAAGGGCGAGATCGTCCAGACCGACGCGACCACGGCGGAGATGGTCAAGCTGATGGAAAATACTTACCGCGACGTCAACATCGCCATCGCCAACGAGTTTTCCCGCCTGGCCGAGCGCTTCGGCGTGGACGTGTGGGAGGCGATCAAGATCGCCAGCCTGCACCCGCGCGTGAAAATACTCAACCCCGGCCCGGGCGTGGGCGGTCACTGCATCAGCGTGGACCCGTGGTTCCTGGTCGAGGCCGCGCCGGATATCACGCCGCTCATCTACAACTCGCGCAAGGTAAATGATGCCCAGCCGCATTACGTGGTGGAATTGACCAGGCGCGCGCTCGGCTCTCTAAACGGCAAAAAGATCGCCGCCCTCGGCCTGGCCTTCAAACCCGACGTGGACGACTTGCGCGCAAGCCCGGCAACGGAGGTCATTCACCTGCTCCAGAAAGAAGGCGCGGCCGTCAAAGCCTTCGAGCCATTCAAACCGGAGGCGGATTTGCCCGGCATCGCCGCCGTCCCAACCCTCGAGGCGGCGCTGAAAGAAGCCGATGCGGTGCTGCTGCTCGTCAACCATACCACGCTGCGCGCCCTGACGCCCGAAAAACTAGCCTCCCTCACTCCCGCCCGTATCTTGATAGACACGGTCAATGGCTGGGCCTGCAAGAATTGGGAAGGGGCCGGTTTCGTAATTCACCGTCTTGGTGTCAGAAAGTGATCAGTTATCAGTGACCAGTGACCAGTCGGATGTTCGTCGTCCGTCGTCTGTCGTCCGTGTTCTTTCGGTCTTTGGCACCCGGCCTGAGGCCGTCAAGATGGCCCCCGTTGTCCATGCCCTGGCGCAAACGCCGGGCGTGGAGGCGCGCGTCTGCGTCACGGCCCAGCATCGCGAAATGCTCGACCAGGTGCTGAACCTGTTCGATATCGAGCCGGATATTGACCTCGATCTGATGCGCGAGAATCAGCCGCTTGCCGAACTCAGCGCGGCCATCTTCACCCATCTCGACCCGGTGCTCGAAAAATACAAACCCGATTGGGTGTTGGTGCAGGGTGATACGACCACGGTCGCCATCACCGCGCTGATGGCCTATTACCGCCGTATCCGTGTCGGGCACGTGGAGGCCGGCCTGCGCACGCACGACAAGTGGCAGCCCTTCCCCGAAGAGATCAACCGCCGCGTGGCAGGCGTGACCGCCGACCTGCACTTTGCCCCGACCGAATGGTCACGGCAGAATCTACTGCGTGAGGGCGTGCCGGATTCCGCGATTGTCGTAACCGGAAACCCGGTCATTGATGCGCTGCAAATGGTGGCGAGGCAGGCGGAACCGAAAGAGGTAACTCGGTTACTTCAAAAACTCAGCATAACATGTCATTGCGAGGAGCCGCGGAGCGGCGACAAAGCAATCCCCAAAGAGGATGCTATCCCCAAAGGGGACGCTGTCTCCGCGCGCGAGGGGATTGCTTCGTCGGGCAAAGAACGCCCTCCTCGCAATGACACGAGGAAGAGATTGATCTTGGTGACTGCGCATCGCCGTGAAAATTTCGGCGCGCCGTTGGAAAATATCTGCGCGGCGCTGAAAGAACTGGCAGCGCGCGGGGATGTGGAAATCGTCTATCCCGTCCATCTCAACCCGAACGTGCAGGAACCGGTCTATCGCCTGCTGGGGGATGTGCCGCACGTCACGCTCCTGCCGCCGCTAGATTACCTGCCGCTGGTGCATCTGATGAAACGCTCGACCATCGTGCTGACCGATTCGGGCGGAATTCAGGAGGAGGCGCCCGCTTTCGGTGTACCCGTGCTGGTGCTGCGCAAAGTCACCGAGCGGCCGGAGGGAGTCGAAGCAGGGGTGTTGAAGCTGGTCGGAACGGCGGACAGGCTCATCATCCAGGAAGCGAACCGCCTGCTCGACGATCCAGCGGCGTACGCGTCCATGGCGCGCGCCTCCAATCCATTCGGCGATGGTCACGCCGCAGTGCGTATCGTTCGGGCGCTGCTGGCTTACAGGTAGAATTTGCACCGCGCTTATCCAAAAACATCCGCAATGTGACCTTTTCGAACCAGCCTCCCGGCAGCCTGGTCGAGCTGTACGTGGAAATGCGCTTGGGGGAATTGAAGGATAGTACGCTGACCTCTTTCCGCATCGGGCGTTAGCTATTTTGTCGCTTTATTCGGGTGGAACAGTTATAATTGTTCATAATCTTTTACTAGAGAAGGAGAATGCATGAATATCGCCAGTGTACTTCAGGGATTGGCCACATTTTCGTGGCTGTTGGTTGTCGGTGTAATTGCCCTGGCAGTCGTGCGCGCGACGCGCGCGAAGCCAATGAAGGGGGCGGTCTCGATCACCATTGGGATGATCGTTTTTTCGCTGGTGCTGACGACGGTCAGCGCGGGATTGGTCTTCATCCAGCCGGATGAGCGCGGTGTTGTTATCTCCGCTGTCTCCCCGAAGGGATATCGTGACCAAACGCTTCAGCCGGGTCTACGTTGGGTAATCCCATTTGCCGAAAACGTGCGCCTCTACAGCATTTCACGCCAGACGTATACGATGTCCGTTGCGCCAGCGGAGGGACAGGTTCAAGGAGACGATTCGATTCGCGCCCGCACCAAGGATGGACAGGAGGTCAATGTAGATGCCTCTGTCATATTTTCCATTGACCCCAACAAGATTATCCAGATGCACATCGAGTGGCAAGACCGCTATCAGGATGCTGTTGTCCGTCCGTTGGCGCGTGGTGTCATACGCGACTTGGCTTCCCAGTATGCCATCGAGGAAATCGTCAGTTCCAAGCGCGCCGAGATGGTACAAAAAATTACTGATGAAATGAGCACGAAACTTGGTGAGAACAATCTGATACTGATTGATTTCATCCTGCGCGATATCCACTTCACAGAACAATACGCTGCAGCGGTCGAAGCAAAGCAGATCGCCGAGCAGCAGGCTTTGCAGGCCCAGTTCGTCGTCGAGCAGAAGAAACAGGAAGCCGAACAGGCCCGCCAAACCGCTCAAGGCCAGGCTGATGCGGTCGTCATCCAGGCCAAGGGCGCGGCGGAAGCGCGCACTATCCAGGCCGGAGCTGAAGCCAAAGCATTGGAGCTGATCAATGCGGCTCTGGAGGGCCATCCCGACTTGTTGACCTACCAGTACATCACCAAGCTGGCGCCGAACGTCCAGGTGATGTTCCTGCCCAACAATGCGCCGTTCATCTTCCCGTTGCCAGAGACGACGATCCCTCAGTGACCAGTTATCAGTGATCAGTCATAAGGGAACAAATATGCAACCAGCCAAACCAACCGGCCGCCAGATCCGCCTGACCAGCCTCTCTAGCTGCGCGGGTTGAGCGTCGAAACTGAATGCGGAAACGCTGGCGCAGGTGCTGCGCCCGATCCAAAATGTATTCGACGCCCGCAACTACCCGGACCTCCTGGTCGGCCTCGGCGACCCGGATGACGCGGCGATCTGGCGCTTAGACGACGAACGCGCCCTGGTGGTGACCACGGATTTCTTTACCCCCGTGGTGGATACCCCCTACGAGTATGGCGCCATCGCAGCCGCCAACAGCCTTTCGGATGTGTATGCTATGGGAGGGCGGCCATTCCTGGCCTTGAACATCGCCGCCCTCCCGCCTGACCTGCCGCCTGAACTCAGCAGCGAGATCCTGCGCGGCGGCGCGGAAAAATCCCTAGAGGCCGGGGTAGTGATCGTAGGCGGGCACACGATCCAGGATAAAGAGCCGAAGTATGGGCTGGTCGCGCTGGGCTTTGTCCATCCGCAGAAGATGCTGACCAAAGCCGGCTTGCGTCCCGGCGACGCGCTGGTGTTGACCAAGCCGCTCGGCTTCGGCGTGACGACCACGGCTCTCAAACAGGAAAAGGCTTCCCCGGAAGACGTGGCTGAAGTCGTCAGTTGGATGGTAAAGTTGAACCGGTCGGCTGCGGAGCTGGCTGTGGAATTTGGTTTGCGCGGCGGAACGGACGTGACCGGTTTCAGCCTGCTCGGCCACAGCATGGAGATGGCAGACGCTTCTCATGTGGGGCTGCGTTTGTTTGCTGAGGATGTACCTCTCGTTTCCTGCGCTCGAAAATACGCCGGGATGTGGACCTTCCCCGGTGGCGCGTCGGATAACCGTCTGTACTTCGGGCCGCGCGTCAAGTTCGCCGAGGGGATCAGCGAAGAAACGCAAATGCTGCTCTTCGACCCGCAGACCAGTGGCGGATTGTTGCTGGGCGTCCCGCCTGAAAAACTGGCAACCTTCGTGGAACGCGCCGCAGCGATCCAGCAACCGGTCTGGGTGGTTGGCAAGACGGTAGAAGGTGAAGGCATTGAGGTTGTCTGACAGGATAGTCGAAGCCATGCAAATCAACCTTGCTCTCGCTCAAATCAATACCGTGCTGGGGGACGTGGAAGCCAACCTCGAAAAACACCTGGAGTTCATCCAGGAAGCCAGGTCGCAGAAAGCCGATCTGATCGTTTTCCCCGAGCTTTCCCTGACCGGATACGTACTCCAGGACCTGGTGCCGGCCGTCGCACATCGTCCTTCGCCGGATGACCCGGTCTTTCATCGCCTGCTCGACGCCAGCCGGGACTTGGACCTGGTCATCGGCTTCGTGGACGAAGACGCCCGTCACCGCTTCTACATTGCTGCCGCGTACCTCTCGCGAGGCGAGATCGTCCACGTCCACCGCAAGGTTCACCTGCCCACATACACCATTTTCGACGAGAGACGCTTCCTAGCCGCAGGCGATTCCTTCCACGCCTTCGATACGCGTTTTGGCCGCGCCGGCATCCTGATCTGCGAAGATTTCTGGCACGCCTCCTCACCCTACCTGCTCTGGCTGGATGGCGCAGATACTCTTTTACTGACTTCCGCTTCACCCGGACGCGGCGTCACCGACGAGCATATCGGTTCATCCGAGTGGGTAGAAACCATCGCTAAAGCCTACGCTGGCCTGTTCACCGTCTTCGTCGCCCACGCCAACCGCGTCGGTTTCGAGGATGGACTGAACTTCTGGGGTGGCGCGACAGCCTACGACCCGGATGGTAGATTGATTACCAAAGGGCCCTATGATGAAGAGGCGTTGACTTACGCCGAACTAGACCTGGCGCAGATCCGCCGCACGCGGGCGCGCTTACCGCTGCTGCGTGATGAACGCGCCAGCCTGGTGCAGAAAGAACTGGAAAGGATTATACAGGGAGGGAAAAAATGATTTCCTACAAGATGGATAAACACGGCTATACCACTGTCCCCGCTGAGATTCGACAGGTATAATTCTCTATTGGAGAGGCAGATGATTACCCTTTCAGCCAGGCCCGCAGAAGTTCCACCCATCACCCGGCGCAAGCGCATCCCGCAAGAAGCGATTGATTACGTGGTTTGGCAGATTGCGGAAAAATTCCAGCCATCGAAGATCATCCTTTTTGATTCCTATGCTTATGGCAACCCCAGGCCAGAAAGCGATGTAGACGGTCTAGTTATTATGGATTCTCTATTGAAAGAAAGTGAAATCTCATTCCAGATACGAAAAAGCATCGAAAATCACTTTGGCATAGACTTTGTCGTTAAAACACCAAATGATCTCAAACGGCGCATTGACCTCGAGATGTTTTTTTGAGAGAAATTGTGCGGAAGGGAAAGGTGGTTTATGAACGAGCTGCTCGCTGAATGGATTGCAAAAGCCGAGGGGGTCTATGCGACTGCTCAACGAGAACTGCGCGCACGTAAACGAGTGAATTATGATTGACCTCTCTATCAACACCGACCTCGTCCGCAACATCCTGGTGCGCTTCGTCAAGACCGAGATCACCCGCGCCGGATTTTCGCGCGCCGTGGTCAACCTCTCCGGCGGACTCGACTCGGCTGTCTCCTTCGTCCTGGCTGCCGAAGCCCTCGGCCCTCAGAACGTGCTGGCGGTGCGCCTGCCATACAAGACCTCCGGCCCCGATTCGCTCGAACACGCCCAAATGCTGATTGACCAATTGGGCACCCCCTCTGTCACCATCCCCATCACCGAGATGGTGGACCCGCTTATTGCCCACGAGCCGGAGATGACGCAAATCCGCAAGGGGAACATCATGGCGCGGGCGCGCATGATCGTGGCCTACGACCAGTCCGAGGCCTTCAAGGGACTGGTGGTCGGCACAAGCAACAAGACCGAGATCCTACTCGGCTACACCACGCTGTTCGGCGATTCAGCCTGCGCGATCAACCCCATTGGCGACCTGTACAAGACCCAGGTCCGGCAACTGGCACGTGCGCTCGACATCCCAGCGGTCATCATCGAAAAGGTTCCCACCGCTGACCTGTGGCAGGGCCAGACCGACGAGGGCGAGCTGGGCTTCACCTACGAAGAAGTGGACAAGCTCCTCTACCTACTCGTGGATCAACGCTACAGCCCGCAGGAATGCGTCGAGGTGGGCTTTGGCGAAAAGTTCGTCCGCAACGTGGTGGTGCGCGTCCGCCGCAACCAGTACAAGCGCATCATGCCGCCAGTCGCCAAGATCAGCAGCCGCACGGTCGGGTACGATTTCCTGTACTTGAGAGATTGGGGAACCTAAAACCAGTAATCAGTGTGCAGTTGACAGTAATCAATTCAGCATGATGAATACTGAATACAGCACACCGACACCTCATGCACATACCTCCCGCACTCCGTCACAGGCGCTTCTTTTACCTCTGGCTCGAGCTGATGATCTCCATCGCCGGGTCGCAGATGCAGGTGTGGGCGCTGTTCTGGCACATCCGCACGCTGACTGACCAACCCATTGCCCTGGGCGGCATCGGCCTGGCGCGCATCGCGCCCGTCATCGTCTTCTCGTTGATTGGCGGCGCAGTGGCGGACGTGTTCAACCGCCGCCGCATCCTGTTCCTGACGCAATCCGCGGCTGCGCTGGTCGCCCTGACACTTGGTCTGCTGACCCGCTTCGAGCACATCAACCTCTGGCTCATCTACCTGCTGACGGCCATCCAGGCCGTGGCCCTGGCCTTCGACCTGCCGGCCCGTCAGGCGCTCGTACCGAACCTGGTGCCGGCGCGCGACCTGCCCAATGCCTTCAGCCTGACCTCCATCGCCTTCCAGACCGGCGCCGTCCTCGGCCCGGCCTTGAGCGGAATAGTGATCGCCTATACCGGCCAGGCGTCGGTATACCTGATCAACGCCGCCTCGTTCCTAGCCCCGATCTTCGCCCTGATCCTGTTGGGCGATGTTCCGCAAAAGGTGGATCGTTCCCGCACGAACGGCGTCAGCCTGGAGGCGATCAGGGAGGGGGTTCAGTTTATCGTCAACCGCCCAATCATCTTCTCGTCCATGATCCTGGACTTCGTAGCCACCTTCTTTGCCTCGGCCAACACGTTGATGCCATTCGTCGCCCGTGACGTGCTGCACGTTGGCGTGACAGCCTACGGATGGCTCTCCGCGGCGCAGTCAGTCGGGGCGATGCTCGCCGCGCTGGTGATTTCGCAGCTAAAAGACCTGCGCCGCCAGGGACGGTTGTTCTTGGGAGCGGTCTTGTTCTTTGGCCTGGCGACGGTCGCGTTCGGCCTTTCGACCATCTTCGCCGTGGCCTGGATCGCGCTGGCCCTGACCGGCGCGGCTGATTCGGTCAGCACGATCATTCGCAATACCATCCGCCAATTGCAGACGCCCGACCAGATGCGCGGGCGCATGACCAGCGTCAACCAGATCTTCTTCCAGGGCGGGCCGCAGTTGGGCGAGATCGAAGCCGGAGCCGTGGCACAGCTTTTCGGCGCGCCGGTTGCCATCATCAGCGGCGGGATCGGCTGCATCCTCGCCGTGCTGCTGATCGCCCGCAAGTGGCCTCAGTTAAGCGCCTACAACGGCGATGAACCCATTTTAGCCGGAGCAACCGCAGATTGAGATGAAGTGATTTGACTTTTTGAATTTTCTCATTATGGTTGTCATTCTGAGCCCCGAAGGGGTGAAGAATCCCCGCCCTGCGGGCGGGAGACCCTTCGCTTGCCCCTTCGCTGCGCTCAGGGCTTCGGCTCAGGGTGACATTCCAGATGGAAAACATTGAATCAATTCGATGATAAATAAAACCCCTAAGGAA
>Ga0315293_10007384_pt1 | contig 10207 bp, 5 predicted proteins | sample YL17G13_20_MG_FD_203071 | JGI IMG/M metagenome (GOLD analysis project Ga0315293, IMG submission 203071) | Sediment microbial communities from Yellowstone Lake, YNP, Wyoming, USA - YL17G13_20 | ecosystem: Environmental > Aquatic > Freshwater > Lake > Sediment | place: USA: Wyoming | collected... | reverse complement strand
CACCGAGCTTCCATTCATTGAAGTCGCCCACCAGATATATGTCCTTGGCGTCAGGCGCGTCTATCACGAACCTGACTTCTCTGGATAGCGATTCGACCGTCTCGATCAGCTGCGGTTCTTCTGTTTGAGCCGGAAGCTGTTGCGGGAGCGCTTTGGATTCAGCCGATGCAGTCGTTATGGCAAGTATCGCTTTCTGAACGGTCCCCTCCTTCACCTTCCTGGATTCTTCCAGCTCATCCGCTTTAGAGATCTCTTTGGCCAGGGCCGTATGGTCTATAGCGCCGTTCGACTTTTTATCGAACTGCGTGACCGGCATGCCTTTTGACGCGGCCTTCTTCAACGCGACATTCATCCTTATGACCGTCCCAAGGAGCTGCTCTTTGAAGAGCGCCTTTATCTCGTCCAGCATGACCTGCGAGTATTTGGTGCGCCTGTCGAATATGGTTGCCAGCGCATTGACCTTCGGCGAGTGGTTGATCTTTACTTTTATAAGCTCGAGCATTCCGAGAAGTTTGGCCACGCCCATGAGCGAAAAGGCGCTCATGTCTATCGGGACCAGGACCATATCTGCCGCCCTGAGCGCGTTGAATGTCAGGAATCCGAGTGACGGCGGGCAGTCGATGACGATGTAATCGTAATCCAGCTGTCCGGCGGAGAGTATGCCATGCAGCCGCGAGACCGCGTCTTCCTTGTCTTTCAACTCCTGTTCGATGGTGCTCAAAAGTATGCTCGATACGACGATATCGAGAGAGTTCGATACGTTCATGATGCAATCGGACAGGAGCCTTCTTCGTTCTGAGTTGTCGGTGAGGACATTATACATCGTTTTATCCGGATTTTGATTTGAGGCGCCAAGCCCGTAAGTGGCGTGTGACTGGGGATCGAGATCTATCAGGAGAATTTTTTTACCTAAAAGCGCAAAAGCGCTTGAGAGGTTTATGGCCGTGGTGGTCTTTCCGCAACCGCCTTTCTGATTCGCGATAGCTATCGTCTTCATATCCTGATCTCCTCCGTTAGCTTTGGATATAATATATACTAAAATAACGTATATTACAAATATTTTTTAGCAAATTCCACACCGTTCTTGAAAATGAGGAACCCGTCGCCTTTTGCCGAGCGAGCGCTTTTATTCCTCGTCCATGCGGGCGACTGGTAAAAAGATATGTGCCTTTCCGGATGCGGCATTAAGCCGAATACCCTTCCGGAGCGATCGCAGATGCCGGCTATGTTCTCAACAGAACCATTCGGATTCTGAGGGTAGCCCTTCTTCACCCCCTTTTCGTCAACATATTCCAGCGCTATCAGCCCGTCTCTCTTCAACGCATTCAAGGCGGATCTGTCCTTCGGAATGAATTTTCCTTCGCCGTGTGCAACCGGCAGATGAATTATTTTGTCAATGCCTTTGGTCCATATGCAGTTCGTTGTGCGTTTTGCGTGCTGCATTCTGCGTTTGAGATAAACCCAGCGATCTTCGAACTTATTCGAATCGTTCAATGTCAACGTCGCCTCAATGGTCTGAAAATTTCCGGTCATGTTAGGTAACAGGCCGGCCTTGACGAGGACCTGGAAGCCGTTGCATATGCCGATCACAAGCTTGCCGTCATTTACGAATCTCTGGAGCTCCCCCTCGATCTTGAACCTGAGTTCATTGGCGAGGATCTTACCGCTCGCTATGTCGTCCCCGTATGTGAATCCGCCCGGGATCGCGAGGATGTGATATTGCCCCAGGTTCTTCGTCCTCTCGCGCGCGATCTCGTTTACGTGGACGAGATGAGCCTCGGCGCCGGCGCAAGCGAAAGCGAACGCTGTTTCCTTGTCGCAATTTGTCCCGGCAGTCCGTAAAACTATAACATTAGGTTTTCTCATAAATGCGCAAACGGCCTTTGCCATGCGGCTTTTAGCTTATCCGTATCGGCAGCGGCTATCAATTTTTCATCAGCGTCAAAGATCTTAAAGGCTTTATCATTCCGGACATATCCCAATTTCCAGACAGGCGCGCCCTTCATAGTCCGGATGAACTTTCTTTCATCTTCGATCTCAACTACGAATCTGGTATTTGATTCCGAGAAAAGGAGCGCATCGCTCTTTAACGATGGTTGTTCCTCGGACCTCTTATACGCCCCGAGGTGTATACTCATGCCAAGAGCGCCGGCAAATGACATCTCCGCTAATGCTACGGCAAGGCCGCCTTCCGAACAATCGTGACATGACCTGACCGAACCGTTCATCATCGCCTTGTTTAAGGCCCTCATTATTTTTTTACCGCGGATCGGGTCGACCTTCGGGACTTTATTCCCGATGAATCCCTTCATCTTGAAATATTGGGAGCCGCCGGTCTCGTCATTGGTCAATCCGACCAGATATATCGGGTTGCCGGATTTTTTCAGGTCCATCGATACGGCCTTGGCGATATCATCCATTACGGCGATGCAGGAGATGAGGAGCGTCGATGGTATTGAAATGGTCTTCTTGCCTGTAGAATATTCGTTATTCAAACTGTCTTTGCCGGAGATGAACGGCACGCCGTATGCTTTTGCGATATCGTAACAAGCCTGGCTCGCCCGGACAAGTGAGCCAAGCCGGTCAGGCTTATTTGTATTGCCCCAGCAAAAGTTATCCAGTATGGCCGCTTTCGTTATATCGCCGCCCACAGAGATAACTTGCCTGAGCGCTTCATCGATGACGCTCGCCGCCATCCAGTAGGGATCGATCTTTCCGTAGTCCGGGTTTATGCCGCAGGAAAGGATTATCCCTTTTTTAGAATCGAGTATCGGCCTCGTTATGCAGGCGTCACCCGGCCCTTCGTTTGGGCCCTGCAGAGGTTTTAGCACGCTTCCGCCCTGAACCTCGTGGTCGTATTGGCGTATGATCCATTCTTTAGACGCGATATTCAGGTTCGATAAAAGGTCAAGTAAGTCGGCGGTAAAGTCTTCAGGCCCTTTTGCATGCGGCTCTTCAAAATGAGGCATCTTCCATACGGCCTTACGCTTGATCTCAGGCAGGCCGTTATGTATGAAGTCCATGCCGATATTGCATACGCTCTCGCCTTTATAGAATAGCCGCAAGTGTTTATCGCCCGTGAACGCGCCGATGACGGTCGCCTCGACGTTCTCTTTCGCGAAGGCGTCGATAAGCTCACCCGCCTTCTTCGGATCGACGGCGAGGACCATCCGCTCCTGCGCCTCCGATATCCATATCTCGTCGTAACGAAGTCCCTTGTACTTGAGCGGCACTTTATCGAGGTGGACTTCAGCGCCCAGCTCTTCACCCATCTCTCCCACCGCGCTCGATAACCCGCCGGCGCCGCAATCGGTGATGGCGTTGTAGAGGCCTCTATCGCGGGCCTCGAGTATGGTATCGGTCAATTTTTTCTCCTGTATCGGATTTCCTATCTGGACAGCAGAGCCGGACTCACCTTTCGACTCATGGGTAAGCTCGCCTGAGGAGAACGTCGCGCCGTGTATGCCGTCCCGGCCCGTCCTGCCGCCCGCGACAACTACGAGATCGCCCTTATTAACCTTCTTGAATGACATATTCCTGGGCATGATGCCTACGTTCCCGCAGAAGACCAGAGGATTGCCTATAAAATTTTCATCGAATAAGACGGCGCCGTTCGATGTCGGTATGCCCATCCTGTTTCCGTAGTCCCTGACGCCCGCGACGACGCCCTTCATTATCCTCTTCGGATGCAGTACGCCTTTCGGCAGTTTCTTGCGGGGGATTTCCGGAGGCCCAAAGCAGAAGACATCGGTGTTTATGATCGGCTTGGCCCCCAGACCCGTCCCCAGCGGATCGCGTATAACTCCGCCGATGCCTGTGCCCGCGCCGCCGTACGGCTCGAGCGCCGAAGGATGGTTATGCGTCTCGACCTTGAAGCAGATGTTGTTCTTTTCGTCAAACCGTATTATGCCGGAGTTGTCATGGAATACCGACACGCACCACGGCTTGTTCAGCTCCTTCGTCACCTTCATTATCGTCGATTTAAGAAGGTTATTTATGTGCTCTATCTTTTCCTTGCCCCTTGACCCTTGCCCCTTGACCCTGTACTCAATTTTTCCTCGGAAAGTTTTATGTTTACAATGCTCGCTCCAAGTCTGCGCTATCGTTTCGAGCTCGCAGTCGGTGGGGTTGCGGGCGAGTTTTTTGAAGTATTTTTTTATTGCCTTCATCTCCTCGAGGCTCAGGAAGAGCTGCCCCCTCTTCGATATTATTTTCAATTTCACGTCGCTCGCATTTATCATCTCGATACGGTTCAAGGAGAATTGATACGGAGGCGGCTCGGGCTGGATGGCCGAAGGGCCTTTTACGGCATGCTGGATCACCTTATTATAGAGGATGTTCTCGGCTATAAAATCGATCTCTTTATGGGCGAGATCTCCGCGTATCAGGTATTTCTTAGCGGTCTTTATCGTGCGCAGGCCCTTTATGCCGAGGTCGAGGATGGCTTTTCTCGCGCTCTCTTCGACCGGGTCCATAACGCCGGGGTTGTATGCGACCTCGATCACCCTGAACTTCGCTTCGTTGAATAGGCTGCTGACGAAAGAGTAGCTTTGAGTGATCGGGTCTATGAGGAGGTCTTCGCAGATCTTCCTGACTTCAAATTTTTCGATGTCCCCGTCCAGAAGATACACCTGGACGGCCTTGACTTCAGAAACTTTCTTTCCCAGGCCTAGATCGGCGATGTCGCGTTTTACGCCCTCACCCACGGCATCGTAGAATCCTCGCCTCTCCCCTACCTCTATTCTCCAGAACATCATTCCCACTCGATTGTAGATGGCGGCTTCGAGCTGATGTCATATGCGACCCTGTTCACGCCCTTGACCTCATTTATGATCCTGTTCGATATTTTACCCAGCACGTCGTAAGGTATCCTGGCCCAGTCGGCCGTCATTCCATCAACGCTCGTCACCGCCCGTATCGCGACGACGTTCTCATAGGTTCTCTCGTCGCCCATCACGCCGACCGACTTTATCGGCAGAAGCACCGCGAACGCCTGCCATATCTTGTCGTACAGCCCCTCTTTCTTCAGGACCTGGATGAACCTATCGTCGACCTCCCGCAATATATCGCACCTCTCTTTAGTGACGTCGCCGATTATCCTTACGGCAAGTCCAGGGCCCGGGAACGGATGCCTTCCGAGCACTTCCTGAGGTATCTTCAACTCTTTCCCGACCCGCCTGACCTCGTCTTTGAATAAAAATTTAAGCGGCTCAATGAGTTTCAGGTTCATCTTTTTCGGCAATCCGCCCACATTGTGATGCGTCTTTATAGTGGCGCTGGGGCCTCCGAAAGCCGAACGCGATTCTATGAGGTCCGGATAAAGAGTGCCCTGGGCGAGGAATTTGACGCTGCCTATTCTTTTGGCCTCCCTGTCGAATATCTTTATGAATATCCTGCCGACGATCTTCCTCTTCTTCTCGGGATCCGCCACGCCTGAAAGTGCCGAAAGGAATTCCGCGGAGGCATCGACTACCTTAAGATTTATCCTGAAGTGCTTCTGGAATACTTCCCGCACAAGCCTTGCCTCGTTTTTTCTAAGCAGCCCGTTATCGACAAATATGCACGCGAGCTTGTGGCCTATCGCTTTGTTGATAAGCACCGCCGCGACCGATGAATCCACGCCGCCGGACAGCCCCAGCACCACCTTGCTGTTTCCCGCCGTCCGTCTTATTTCAGCAACGGTCTCTTTGACGAAAGATCTCATCGACCAGCCGCCCCTGGCGAGGCATATATCTTTGACGAAATTTTTCAATATAGCCTTGCCGTGCTCGGTGTGCGCGACTTCCGGGTGGAACTGAACGCCGTAAAGATTTCTATGAAAGTCAGCGAATGCCGCTATTGAAGTATTTTTTGAAAGGCCCACCCTCCTGAATCCCTTTGGCATAGACTTGACTTTGTCGCCGTGGCTCATCCACGTGACGCTGTTCTTCGGGATATTCTTGAAGAGCAGCCGGTGGTCTGTGACCGTGAGCGTGGCGCGGCCGTATTCCCGCGAATGGGCGCGCTCGACCGTTCCGCCGAGCGACTTCGCCATGAGCTGCATGCCGTAGCATATCCCCAGGACCGGGATGCCGAGGCGGAATAAACGGCTGTCGCAGGCCGGGGCGCCTTTTGAGTATACGCTCGCAGGGCCGCCCGATAGTATTATGCCTTTTATTTCACCCGGGTTTACGGAGCCGGCCGAGATGCCCGGAGGCACTATCTCGCAGAAGACGTTCAGCTCGCGTATCTTCCGGGCGATCAGCTGATTATATTGCGAACCGAAATCTACTATCAGGATTTTTTCCTGGGGCATCTATTTTATCTCCAATCCCTTGCACCTGGTCCGCTCCAGCGCCTTTTTTGACGGCGGCTTGCATATGGCCGTCGGATAGTCGCCGTTAAAGCAGGCGGTGCAGAATTCGTTCTTTGGAAGCATCATCGAATTCAGCATCCCGTCGAGGCTTAAGTATTTAAGTGAGTCGACGCCGATAAATTCGCGTATCTGTTCTGTAGTATGGCTGGAAGCGATCAGCTCCTTCTTTGTCGGGAAATCGATGCCGTAAAAACACGGCGATATGAGCGGCGGACAGCTTACGCGCATGTGTATCTCTTTTGCGCCCGCCTGACGAAGGGTCCTTACCCTGCCCTTCGATGTCGTGCCGCGGACGATCGAATCTTCGACAATGACTATACGCTTATCTTTCAACACATCGCGTATCGGGTTCAGCTTGACCTTCACCTTAAAGTCCCTGATGAGCTGGCTCGGCTGGATGAACGTCCTTCCGACATAATGGTTTCGCACGAGCCCCATCTCGAGCGGGATATGTGACTCCTCGGCGTAGCCGAGCGCCGCGTAAGTGCCCGAATCCGGTATCGGCATAACTATGTCCGCTTCGGCCGGATGCTCCTTCGCGAGCATGCGCCCGAGGTTCTTGCGCGTCAGGTATACGCTCTTCGTAAAGATGTTGCTGTCCGGCCTCGAGAAGTATATATATTCGAATATGCAGAAGGCGTGCCGTTTTTGTTCCGGCGATTTTAAAGATGTTATCCCGCCCTTGTCCAGGATAACGATTTCGCCAGGTTCTACGTCCCTTACGTATGTCGCCTGGATCATATCCAGCGCGCACGTCTCGCTCGCCACCACGTAACCGCCGTCCAGTTTGCCTATGCAGAGCGGCCTGAAGCCGTGAGGGTCACGCATCGCGTATATGGCGTCGTTTATCATTATGACGAACGAATAGGCGCCTTCCATGCGCTGGGCTATAGACAGCACCTTCGACTGGTAGTTGTTTTTGTGGTCCCGGACGAGGAAATGGACGATCAGTTCCGAGTCCATAGTCGTCTGCAGGATCGAGCCGTTGTCTTCCAGCTCATTTCTGAGCTCGACCGAATTTGTCAGATTGCCGTTATGGGCAACGGCTATAAAACCTTTCTTGTGGTTGATCAAAAGCGGCTGGACGTTCTTGACGGTGCTCGAGCCTGTGGTCGAGTAACGCACGTGGCCTATCGCGATCGCACCTTTAAGTTTTTTAATATCGGATTCTTTGAAGAGGTCGCCCACCAGGCCCATACCTTTATGCAGATGGACCTTTTTTCCGTCAAAGCTCACGATGCCGGCCGACTCTTCTCCGCGATGCTGAAGCGCGTACAGCGCCAGGTACGCAAGCCGGCTCGCGTTCTTATTGCCGTATATCCCGACTACGCCGCAGTATTCTCTCATGGACCCTTTGCCGACCGGGTCGGTCGACAAAGTCGACCGACCCGGTCAAACACGGTTACCTGCTAAGCTTCTTATGGTAATCCTGCAATGGCGTTACCGAAACAGTCTTCTTCTTTATAAGGTTCTCAATGCCGTTCACCGAGGCCTGCGCTCCGGAGATGGTCGTTATGAGCGGCACATTATGAAGTATGGCAAGAGACCTGATCGACATCTCGTCCTCTTTCGTTGCCTTACCGGAAGGGGTGTTTATTATGAGCGCGATCTTGCCGTCCTTCATGTAGTCCAGTATGTTGGGCCGTCCTTCATGCAGCTTCGGCACGACTTCGACGTCGATGTCGTTATTTTTGAGCGCCTCGGCCGTTCCGGGCGTGGCCGTTATCTTGAAGCCGAGATCGAATAATTTTTTCGCGACAAATATTATGTTACGCTTATCCTGATTTTTGACGCTTATGAATACCGTGCCCTTCCTGGGCAGGTTCTGGCCTGCGGCGATCTGGCTCTTGGCGTAGGCGGCGCCGAAGGTCGAATCTATGCCCATAACCTCGCCGGTCGACTTCATCTCAGGCCCCAGTATCGCGTCGACGCCCGGGAACCTTATAAAAGGGAAAACAGACTCTTTCACGCAGACATAGTTGACCTTCTTCTCTTTCGTGAACCCGAGCTCTTTCAGCGTCTTCCCCAGCATTATCTTCGTGGCCAGCTTTGCGAGCGGGACACCGATGGCTTTGCTTACGAATGGGACCGTCCGCGACGCGCGCGGATTCACCTCAAGGATATATACGATATTATTTTTGACCGCGTACTGGACGTTCATCAAGCCCTTTACTTTAAGCTCCATGGCCATCGCGTAGGTATTCCTGCGGATGATATCGAGGATGTCTTTTCCCAGCGTGTGCGGCGGCAGCACCATTGCGCTATCGCCCGAATGTATGCCGGCCTCCTCTATGTGCTCCAGTATCCCGCCTATCACGCAAATATCGCCGTCCGCTATCGCGTCAACGTCGACCTCTATCGCGTCCTCGAGGAACTTGTCGATAAGTATCGGCCGTTCGGGCGACGCCTCGATGGCCCGCGCCATGTAATCTGATAACCCCTTCTCGTCGTAAACGATCTCCATTGCCCGGCCGCCCAGGACGAACGACGGCCGCACGACTACCGGATATCCGATCCGGTTTGCGACCTGTATCGCTTCCTCCGGGGATGTGGCCGTGCCGTTGTCGGGCTGGACGAGCTTCAGCTTCTTGAGCATTTGTTGAAATCGTTTCCTGTCTTCAGCGATGTCGATCGAATCCGGGCTCGTTCCGAGGATGTTTAAGCCGGCCTTCGCCAGCGGCGCGGAGATGTTGAGGGGGGTCTGGCCCCCGAACTGGACTATCGCGCCGATGGGTTTTTCGATATCGACTATGCTCATCACGTCTTCCACGGTGAGCGGCTCAAAGTACAGCTTATCGGACGTATCGTAATCGGTCGAGACGGTCTCGGGATTACAATTGATCATTATGCTCTCGACGCCCTCCTCGCGAAGCGCGAAGGAGGCATGGCAGCAGCAATAGTCGAACTCTATCCCCTGCCCTATCCTGTTAGGCCCGCCGCCGAGTATCAATACCTTCTTTTTGTCCATTTTAAGTCACAAATAGGTTGCGTGAAGAGAACTTGCCGTCTGAGGTGAGGTTGACGCCGAGCATCTTAAGTCCGACATCGTCGCCGGGCGGCGGTATATGCGTCATGTGGAGCTCGCATCCGCGCAGACCTACAAGCTTTTCGAGCGCGATCTCGGCGGTGTGGTTTGTGGTAGCGCTTATTGATAAGGCGATCAGGGTCTCTTCCAGGTCGAGCGATTCCGGTTCCAGTTTCAGGACGCCCTCCTTAAGCTTCGATATCTGGTTTATTATCTGAGGCGACAGGAGCAGTATCTCATCTGGAATTTTCGCGAGGGCCTTGATCGCGTTCAGGACAAGGCTGGAGGCGGCATGCATCAGTTTGGAGTTCTTCCCGGTAATGATCCTTCCGTCTTTGAGTTCGATGGCCGCGCCGCAATAGATCCCGGCAAAACCCTTGCCGCTTCCTTCGGCATCCTCGGCCGCCTTCCTCGCGGTCTCGACGACGCGCCTGTCGGTCACTTTGACGCCCATCTCTTCCATCAATGACGTCACCCTCTCCACCGTCTCTTTTTTCTCAATGCCCATCACATATTCGCAGTGATACCTGAAATACCGCCGTATCAATTCCTGCTTCGCGGCTTCACTCACGATCTTGTCGTCGACGATGCCGAATCCGGCCCTGTTCACGCCCATGTCGGTCGGCGAATTGTACACCGGCAGGCTCGCCGCTTTCTTATCGAGTATCTTGGTAAGGATCAGTTTTAATATCGGGAAACATTCCACATCGCGGTTATAATTGATCGAGGTCTCGTTATATTTTGCCAGATGGAACGGGTCGACGAGATTAAAGTCGAGTATGTCTGCAGTGGCGGCTTCATACGCGACATTGACCGGGTGTTTTAAG
>Ga0315293_10007383_pt1 | contig 10207 bp, 3 predicted proteins | sample YL17G13_20_MG_FD_203071 | JGI IMG/M metagenome (GOLD analysis project Ga0315293, IMG submission 203071) | Sediment microbial communities from Yellowstone Lake, YNP, Wyoming, USA - YL17G13_20 | ecosystem: Environmental > Aquatic > Freshwater > Lake > Sediment | place: USA: Wyoming | collected... | reverse complement strand
GCTTTGGCGCGGCGGCGGGCCCGGCAATTGCAGCACGTTCACCTGGCGCGGCTGTTTGCGCAGATGGGCTATCCGGAGGCGGCGCTGCGCCAGGCGCACGTGGTGCCGGTGGCGTCGGCGCGGATGCGGTGCGATATCGACTGCCGCATTGCCGCGGCTCACTTGGCGGTCGGCCGCGGAGAGTGGGCGTCGGCTGCCGCGCGGTTGGAGGAAATCAAGGATCTGCTGCACCGGGCGATCGAGTGCGGGGCCTTTGTGGACCCCTGGAACATCCTCGGCTTCGGCGGCCAATTCAGCAAGTTTCCCGCGGCGGAAGACGGCGTCCACGACGAGCGGATTGACGAGCTGGTGGACCTGCTGGAGGAGATCTTCGCGACCTTGGCCCGGCTCCTGCGCGAGGCCAGCGGGGCCGGCGAAGAAGAGATCTTCCACCAGGTCTCCCAGGACATGGGCGAATGGGCCCGATGGTGGGACCAGTTCGCCAGCACCGAGATCGGCGAGGTGCAAGGGTTCTCCGGCCGCGAGGCATGGCAGTCGGCGGTGCAAGTGGCGGAGGCGTTGGGGGCGTGGCACGGGGCGGGGACGGCCGCGGGCAACGTCGCCTTCTGGCGCGAGCACGCCGAAGAGTTCAGTTCTCCCCACGCCTATGCGGCGCTGGTGGAGGCCCTCCTGGAACACCGCGACCTCGTGGCGGCCATGGCGCTGTTGGTCCACTGGCTGAGTCAGGCCGAGGAAATCCCGCTGGCCGAGGCCGGCGGATCGTTCCACGCCTTGACGCTCCGCTGGATGGAAGACCTCTGGCGCGAGCCCGGCGCGCTGCCTTCCGACCAGCGCTGGCCCATGGCCTGCAAGCTCCTCGACTACTTCGAGGCCAACGCCGAGTCGCTTTGGAGCGTGCCGAAGCTGGAGCTGGAAGGGTCGCGGGGGGACGCGCCGGACGTCGAGTCGGCCGAAGAGGGGCCGGCCGAGGACGACGAGGGCCTCTTCAGTGCGGCCTACGAAAACGTCATTTATCGCGATACGACCGACGACGGCTTCGAAGGCGAGATCCTCGACAGCGGCGGCCAGCCGACCGACTTCGAGCTGTCGCGCGAGGCGGAGCGGATCGGCGGCCGACTCGCCTTCCTGACCACGGTGGCCCGGCTGTGGAAGCTGGCCGCCGTCCGCTCGGCAAGCCTTCCGGAGCCTGCAACCGATCGCGATGCGGTGCTGGCCGGATGGCTTTCGCAGGCCGACGGGCGCCGCCGGCAACTGGCCGAGCTGCTCACCGCGGTCCACCGCTATCGGATTCCGGCCCCGCGAGGCACCTACGACTCCCTGGTGGAATTCGATCGCCGCCGGCAAATCAAGGAACTCCTGCTGGACCGGATCATCGCCGTCGGCGTGGAAACGGCCGATGCGGCCCGCATCCTTCAAACGACGATATCGCGCGAAAAAGCCCCCGCGGCGGGCGAGGCCTGGGAGGCGGCGGTCGAAGAGGTGTTGCGGTCGGCGTTTCGCGGCGACCCAAAGGCGGTGCGCGCGGCCTGCCCGAGCCTCTTCCGGTCCCTGGCCCGGGAGCCCCTTCTCTATCTGCCCACGTCGCGCGGCGGCAACCCGCACCGCGTCCTCCATGCGCGCAACCTCCAACAGGCCTTGCGGCGCCTCTTGGCGTATCTTCCGCGGCTGGGGCTCTTGGACGAGACGTACCGGCTGGTGGAGACGATCCGGCGCATGGAGCGGAACCATCCCGCCGGGCCCATGGCGATCACCGAGTTCGACCGGCTCTTCGAGCTGGCCTGGAAGGGGATGGTGGAGTGCGCGGCCCGATCGTCGGAGCAATGGGCGGCGTCGGAAGAGGCGGGCGGGTCCGCGCCGCGGCACCCGCCGGCGTCCCGCCGGCAGCCTTCTTCGCTCATGAACCTGCTCCAGCGCATGACGGCGCTGGTCGTCCCGCGGTGGCTGGACCACAGCCGCAACGTCCGCCTCTCCGTCCTGGAAAGCGTCGCCGACCAGTCCCGCTGGCAGACCGTGCGGGCGTTCATCGAGCGCTACGGGCGCGACCTGTTTACGCAGAAGTTCCTGACGTATGGGAACCTCCGTGCCATTCTGCACCAGGGGGCCGACGCCTACCTTCGTTCTCTGGAAGAGGATCAGGAGGGCCAGCCGCCGCTTCAGCTCCTCCAAAACCTGGGATCGCGTCTGCCGCGGGAGGAGGCCGTGCGGTGGCTGGAGTTCACCCTGGAGGCGATCCTGGAGAACTACTCGGAATACCTGGACTACAACAGCACGACCACGCAATCGGACCGCGGCGAGATGCTCTATGTCCTCCTGGATTTCCTTCGCCTGAAGGCGGGCTACGACCGGGTGGCGTGGAACCTTCAGCCGCTGGTGCTGGCGCATCGCGTGCTGATCCGCTGCGGGCGCACGGAAGCGGCGGAGCAATGGCGCAAGGCCGTGGCCAAAGAAAGCAGCCCGTGGGCCGAGCACCACCTTCGGCGCCTCCAACAACTGAGTACCCGCTACGGCATCCGCTTGCGGAGCGTGGCCGACCGGCTGCGCGAGCGATTCGTGCAGCCGCTGGCCGTGGAGCGGCTTTGCGCGCTGGTGCGGCCCGCCGTGGAGGAGCTTCGCCGCGGCGAGCCCCCCCGCGCTTTCGCGCGCCTCGAGCGCGAGCTGGCCCAGTTCACCGCAGACCCGGAAGGGGTCGGCTTCGATCTGCCCGCCTGGCTGGAAGCCCTGGAGGACGAGGTCCACCGCGTCCGCTCGGGAGCAGCCGACGAGGAGGATCCGGCCCTGGCGTCTCCGCCGATCCCGCAAGTCCGGCTCACCCCGGAGGAAATCCACCGGCAGCTTCAGAAGTGGGAGAAACCCCAACGATGATCGACCCCGACGAGGCATTGCAGCTTGTCCTGGAAAATGCCAAGCCGGGGCAAGCCTCGCGGGTTCCGTTGGACGAAGCGTGCGGCCTCCGGTTGGCCGAGGCAGTCCGCGCGGATCGCGACTACCCGCCCTTTGTCCGCGCCATGATGGACGGCTACGCGGTCCGCAGCGAGGATGCCGGGCGGGCCGTAATCATCGCGGCTCAAGTGGCGGCCGGACGCGAGGCGGCCGTACGCGTCGCGGCCGGGCGTTGCGCTGAGATCATGACCGGCGCGCCCTGCCCGCCGGGCACCGAGGCCGTCACTGCCAAAGAGCGGGCCCGCCGCGACGGCGCCCGCGTCGTCCTGCCCGAGGCCATCGCAGCCGGAGACGGCATCGCGGCCCAAGGGAGCGAGTGCCGGGCCGGGAGCGTGGTCGCCAGTCCGGGGGAGCGGATCACGCCGCTGGTGGTCGCCGTGCTGGCGACCGTCGGCGTGCGCACGGTGTGCGTCCTGCCGCGGCCGTCGCTGGCCGTGATCACCACCGGACCGGAGCTGGTCCCGCCGGACCGGCAGCCGAGCACCGCTCAGATCCGGGACTCCAATGGACCGATGCTGGTGGCCATGGCCCGCGGGATGGGGCTGCCCGGGCCGCTTCACCTGCACGCCGACGACACGGTGGGCGCGATCGTGCAGGCCCTCCAGCGGGCATCGGACCGGGCGATTGTCGTGCTGACCGGCGGGGTCTCCGAGGGAGCGTACGACCTGGTGCCGAAGGCCCTGGAGACCTTCGGAGCGGAGGTCATCTTCCACAAGGTGCTACAGAAGCCCGGCAAGCCGCTGCTGTTTGCCCGCAAGGCGAGCCAACTCTTCTTCGGCCTTCCCGGCAATCCGCTGGCCGCTCATCTGGGCTTCCATCGCTACGTGGCGGCGGCCGTGCGCCGGATGACCGGCGAGGCGCCGGCGCCGGAGCCGAGTCTCGGCAGGCTCGCCGCTCCGGTGCAAGCCGACGGCCAACGGACCCGCTTCGTGCTGTCCCGGGCCCGGCGAGATCCGCCAGACTCCACCGGCTGGCAAGTCCATCCGCTGAACAGTGCCACTTCCGCCGACCTCTTTTCGCCCTCCGGGGCCAATTGTTACCTGTGGGTCCCCCCGGGAGAGCGCGGTCTGGAGGCCGGTGCTGTCGTGCCGTTTGTCTGGATTGGCGATGCGGAATGAGCTTTCAGCTTTCGGGTATCAGCCGTCAGCTATCAGCTTTCAGCCGTCGGGGTACGGTTCGAGGGCCGCCGCCAGCGGCGCGCGGCGCAGCGGGTAGAGTTGTTCCAAGCGCACCAGCGCCACTTCGTCCCGCTGCCGGGCCTCGCGCAGTTGGAGCAGTTCGTAGTAGATCTTCCTGCTGCAAGGCAAGACGCGGCCGGGAGCGGTTGCCCCGTCCGCGGGCGGAATGAAGATGCTCGATGGCCTTAACGAAGTCCTTTCTCATAGTAGGCCGGGCACTCCGTGACCGGCATCCGGCGTCACGGAGTGACGCCGCTACTGTGGCTGCCGCCCTGCTGCGTCATGCTGAAGCATGAGCTACGGGCCCCCTGCTCTGTTATGCTGAAGCATAACCTACTGGGGCTGAAGCATAACCACCGGGGGCTGGCCCGCCGTGCAACGGCATGGTAGGATGGTCTGCGCTGCGGGCCTGGATCAGACCCCGGCCGGCAGGAAATGCGAAATGTTGACTCATGCCCTGATCCATTAAGACGGAGCCGAAAGGACGACACCATGAAACGCAGATTCCCGCAACTGGCAACTTTAGCGACGGCGCTCGTCGTCGCGCTGGTGGCCGCGCGCCCGGGCGCAGCCTGCGCCGACGACCTGGAGCGGCTTAAACCCATCGGCCAGGGCCAAGGCATCCACGCCGGCCGCGTCGTGTGGGTCCACGACCCCAAGATCCTCGATTGGAAAGGCCCCGGCGACGGCCATTGGTGGGAAGGCAACCACGTCAAACAAGACCGCGTGGACGCCATGATGGCCCGCGCCGTCTGCGACCTGACCGGCGAGTCCACCGTCGCCGAGGCCTGGGCCAAGCTCTTCCGCCACCTCAACAAATCCCGCGGCAAAGGCGACGCGGGCTACAAGCCGGGCGAGAAGATCGTCATCAAGCCCAACTGGGTCGGCATGATCTACCGCGAAGGCACGGTCAATCCCGAGACCTACACGCTCATCCGGCGCCACGACTACATGAACACGTCGTCGCAGATGATCGTCGCCTTGCTGGGGCAGCTCACGCGCGACGCCGGCGTCAAACCGCAAGACATCACCGTCTGCGACACGCTGGCCTACCTGGTCCACGAGTATTACGGCATCCTCCACAAGGCATACCCGGACGTTCGCTACGAGGACTACGCCGGCAAGTTCGGGCGGACCCAGGTGAAGACCTCCACCGTGCCGCTCTATTGGAGCTGCCGCCCCAAGACCACGTCGCAAGACTACCTGCCCACGTGCTTTGCCGAGGCGGAGTACGTGGTCAACTTCGCCGCCTTCAAGGCCCACCAGGGCTCGGGCGTGACCCTTTGCGCGAAAAACCACTTCGGCTCGCTCGTGCGCTGGCCGGCCCAGCAGGGCTTTTACGACATCCATCCCAACTCCTTCTCCAACCAGACCAAGAGCTACCGCCCGCTGGTGGACGTGATGGGCCACGCCCACCTCGGCGGCAAGACGGTGCTTTATCTGATCGACGGGCTGTTCTCCGGGGTCCATCCCGGCGACCAGGCGCCGCGTCGATTGAAAATGCCGCCCTTCAACGGCCAGTGGCCGTGCAGCCTCTTTGCCTCGCAAGACCCGGTGGCCATCGACTCGGTCGCCTTCGACTTCCTCTGGACCGAGTTTACGGATTGGCCGCGCAAAGGCGGGGTGGACGATTACCTGCACGAGGCCGCGCTGGCGGGTGACCCGCCTTCCGGGACGTTCTACGACCCGGACCACGCGGCCCCGACGAAGCGCCTGCCTAGCCTGGGCGTCCACGAGCATTGGAGTAACCCAAAGGAGAAGAAGTACTCGCGCAATCTCGGCCAGGGCAAGGGGATCGAGTTGATCGCCGTGACGCCGGGCCAAACCGCTGGGAAGTAGCTGATAGCCCTTCCTGCAACGTGACAAAGGACCGCACCATGACCAAGCCCGCCACTGCTGCCGCACTGCTGTCCATCGGGATTCTTCTTGCCGCCTTGGGCCACGAGGCCCGGCCGTGTACCTCGATCATGGTCGGCCGAAAGGCATCCGCCGACGGATCGGTCATGACTTCGCACACCTGCGACAGTCATCGCGACGGCTCCGAGATCGTCGTCGTCCCGAGACTCAAGCACAAACTCGGCTCCGAAGTCCTTTTGACCAGGCGCCGCGACGACGACTCCGGCCCCATGCCGCGATACGCCCGCACTCCCACCGGCAGCATCCCGCAAGTGGCAGAAACCCTCGGCTGCATTGCCCCCGTTTATGCCGTCATGAACGAGCGCCAAGTGGCCATCGGCGAATCCACCTTCGACGGCCGCAAGGAGTTGGAGAGCGACAAGGGGCTGATCGACTGCGAGACGCTCACTCGATTGATGCTCGCCCGGGCCACCACCGCGCGCGAGGCGATTCGGATCGGCGGCGAAGTCCTGGAGAAATACGGCTGGTGCGACGTGGGCGAGGCCCTCACGATCGCCGACCCGCAAGAGGTCTGGCTCATGGAGATCATCGGGCCCGGCAAGGGGCTGGTCGGGGCCGTCTGGGCCGCCCAGCGCGTCCCGGACGACCACGTCTCGGTCGTGGCCAACGCCTCGCGGATCGGCCAGATCGACCTTGCCAAGCCGGACTTCTTCATGGCCTCGGGAAACGTCTTCAAAGTCGCCCAGGAGCGGGGCTATTGGGACCCGAAGGGCGGCCAACCCTTCCGCTTCTACGAGGCGTACAATCCCGACGGACGCACGAGCTTCGCGGCCACGCGGCGCGAGTGGAGGGTGCTGGACCTCTTGGCCCCGTCGCTCAAGCTGGAGCCGAACGGCAACGTCTTTCCGTTCTCCGTCAAGCCCGAGAAGCCCGTGCGCCCGGAGAAGATCATGGAAATCTTCCGCGACACGTTCGAGGGCACGGACTTCGACGTAGTGAAGGACCTGACGGTCACCAACGAGGAGGGCAAGACGGTCAAGAGCCCGCTGGCCAATCCGTTCATGCCCTACGACATGAACAAGCTCTTGAAGATCAACGGCGGCTGGGGCTGGCGCGGCGAGCGCCCGCTGGCCCGCTGGTACTGCATGTACGCCACCGTCACCCAGTCGCGCTCCTGGCTGCCTGACGCCGTGGGCGGGATCGTCTGGTTCGGATACGCCAACCCGGCCACGACCGTCTACGTCCCCATGTACGCCGGGATCACCGATCTGCCGGAGGACTACAAGACGGACGGGCGCACGACGGGCTTCAGCCGGAGATCGGCGTGGTGGGCGTTCAAGCGCGTGGCCACGATCGCGGCCCACCGCTGGGGCGACATGCGCGTGGACGTGGCCGGCGTGCGCGATCCCCTCCAGGAGAAGCTCCTCGCCGCTCAAACGGAAATCGCCCAGACCGCGGCCAAGCTCGTGAAGGACAACCCGGCCGAGGCCCGCGCGTATCTGACGCGAAAGACCGCGGAAGCCTGCGCGGCGGCCACGGGGGCGTACTGGAGCCTGGGCGATCTGCTCTGGATGAAGTACGACGAGAAGTGGTGATGCCGAGTCCCTGCGGAACGCACGGCCGGGCTTCGCTTTTCCGGGACCACCGCGCAGGCAGCCTGTTGGGCCGCGTCATGCGGGAAGAACGCGACCGTGCGGGCTTCGCGACGGTTGCGGTCGTGCTCTTGCCCGATCATCTTCGTGCAATGTAGACGTCGCCGCCGGACGACGCCGGTCTGTACCGCCACGCGGACTACATCCACTACAACCCGATCAAGCACGGATTGGCGCGACGCCTGCGGGATTGGCCGTGGTCGTCATTTCATCGGTACGTTCGCGCGGGTGATTACCCGGACGACTGGGGCTCGGTCGAGCCATCGTGTATCCGCGAGTTGAACAGCAACCTCATCGAGTAGTGAGATTGTCGGCAGGGATGCGGCGTCGCCGCCACGGCGGTCAGCAGGACGGATCGGGGCAGTTCTCAGCGGGAAGCCAATCCCTTCAGTTCGTTTGCCACCTTCCGGGCCACAGTGGCCGGCAGGACATAGGCCCGCCCGTAGAAGCTCATCCTCTGCGCAATCACGATTCCAACGACCTGGCCGGAATGGTCGACCACGGGCCCCCCGCACCTGTCCGTTTCCACGGCCAAGTCTGCACTCAACACGGCGGGGAATGAAGAACAGCGGCGGCTTCTCAAGTCAGTGTACGATTCCGAAGGGAGCGGGAAACACAGTTCCAGTGTCTCATCCCCTCGCCGCACTTTCACGTGAATGGGATCTCCGGCAATCACCGAGGGAACCCCGATCTCCGGCCTTTGCGTCAGCTCAACGAAGGTCCGAGAATTGGGCGTGGGTTGCCCCTCAACGTGCGTAATGATATCGCCCTTCTCAAACGGGCAATCCCTTTCCGATCCGGTGAGGTCGTAGATTTCGACCCCGCCCTTGCCGTCTCTGAACTTGCCGGCCAGCAGGCAGCCGGATTCGCGTGGAACCGAGTGAGCCGCGTGGTAGACGGTGCCTACCGGACACCCGTCACAGCCGGAGGCGGCAATCAACGTCCCAACCGGGGTTTCCCCGCGGTTGCTCCATCCGGCTTCGGGCAGATTCTCAGCGTTCACCTTGAGCACACCAAGGTCGTGCTCCCGCGACACTCCGTGCATGACAGCCGGAAGGACGCGCCCGTCGGGCAACCGGCAGGAAACATCACCATACGCCTCACTGGCCTTTGTAAGGATCCAGCCGTCGCGGCCGATGACGGTGCCCAGCGCTCGCCGCTTCCGGTCGCGAAGCAACTCCACGGTGACCGGCGGGATCCCATCGACAACGGATCGAAACGCCTCGGCAATCCTATCCGGGCTGCGCGAAGGCGCACGATCGGTCCCCGATGCCAGAGAATCCCACTGGCTCTGAAACAGTTCGATTGCCGGGTGCCTGGCCGGTCCCGGCACGGTGTCTGCTCCGGAGTGAATACCGATAAGCCGGCCCGTGGAATCGAAGACTCCGCCCCCGGAGTCGCCAGGCTTGAAGAGGAATCCGTTGGTGTAGAGCATTCCTTCGGCGCGGGAGAGACTGTCCACGAAGCCCAGCCGGATCAAGGGGTCTCGGTACTTGTCGTAATCCCTTTCCGCCGGATACCCGACGAGCATGCACAGATCCCCGCGTTTCACGGCCAGGGCTCTGCCGAGTTCGACGTAGGGCCACGGTCCTTTCTCCGTGATCCTCATCAGGCCGACGTCGCAAAAGGGATTGGAGTGGAGCACTGTTCCCGCGAGAGCACGTCCGTCCGGCAAGTGCACGGTGACGGTTTCTCCAGGCGGGAGATCGTGGTGGGCACAGGTTGCCACGTATCCGTCCGGGGTGACGATGACGCCGCTGATGCCCCTTGTCTTCCCTGCCTCGACTAGCCGCACGGTTGCCGAAGTGACCTTCTTGACCGCTTCCGCCAGTCGCGCATTGCCGGCAGCCGAAGGGCGTTCGGCTTGCGCCCCCTGCGGCGACTTGGCGGACGCCCTGCTGGAGTTGGCCGGTGTCAGGGCATCGATCTGTTTTCCCGCAACCAGGTCGTCCCAGTGCTTCTGAACGAGTTCCACCGCGGGATGGTAGGTTATTCTCGGCATCTTGGTCGGCAGGAGGGCGATGAGACGACCTTCCAGGTCGAAAAGTCCGCCTCCCTGATCGCCCGACTCTACCCGGCAGGTCGTGGAAACCCACCACGGCGATGCCGACGTGCGGACATGTCCGACGCGAGGCGATGGCTTTGCAGCGCGCAAGGGGGATTGGCCCATGACGAGATAGGGATACCCCATCGCAATACAGAGATCACCGGACTTCGCATCGGCCGATTTGCCGAGCTGAGCGTGGGGCCACGGGCCTTTCTCGCTCATCCGAATCAACCCGATGTCCCAGAACCGGCATGAACCCAAGAGTCGTCCCGGCACGCGGCGACCGTCCGCCAGATAGACGTAAACGGTATCTCCCGCAGGGATGCGTTCACCGCCATTCGTCACGACCAGGCCATCGGAGGTCACGATCACTCCGCTCATGCCCGCGTTTTCCTTCCACCCCCAGGCAATCCGTACAACGGACGGACTCGCTTTCTTGACCGCCGCATCGATACGCTCCTGCACCGCGGCTAACGGCAGGCCGGCGCCTGCGGCGACCGGAGTGCTCGCAGGCTTGTCGCCCGGCTTGGCGC
>Ga0315293_10007382_pt1 | contig 10209 bp, 9 predicted proteins | sample YL17G13_20_MG_FD_203071 | JGI IMG/M metagenome (GOLD analysis project Ga0315293, IMG submission 203071) | Sediment microbial communities from Yellowstone Lake, YNP, Wyoming, USA - YL17G13_20 | ecosystem: Environmental > Aquatic > Freshwater > Lake > Sediment | place: USA: Wyoming | collected... | reverse complement strand
GAAGCTGGATGAAGAGAAACGCGGAGACAAAGAAGTATTGCGGAAACTGCGGTCGCCACACGGCTTACAACTATCCAGACCAAGTGTTCTGCGGCAAACGGCTTTCAGACAGCCAAGACCCTGTAGTGCAGACCTTGTGGCACTGCGAAAACTGGAGCCCAGACAGCCAAGAATGCAACTGCGTCAAAGACGCCACGAAAAAACAAGAATAAACCTCTTCCATTCTTGCTTGGGTCTAACGTTAAAGTTATTACATGGGACATTCAGTTCTTAGAATTAACTGAAAAGCCCGGTGGTGCAGTGGTCAAACATGGCGGCCTCTGGAGCCGCTGACGAGAGTTCGAATCTCTCCCGGGCTACCAAATCCCAGGTGCGAATTTATACTTTCTTGAGACTGGTTTTCTCGGATTTCTTTAAGCGTCTGCTGTCGCAAGGCTGCCGTCAGCTGGGCTAATTGTCCATTTTCTACCTGGCTCTTGTCGATTATGGTTTTGTGAGGCTTCGTCATTGCTAAGCACCTGAAAATAGCCCTGCTTGTCTCCCGCATAGCCTTCAAGAACCTCCCAATCTTCAACAAGATTAACCAAACACGACTCACCTCTAAACTATGTTGCCAACAGAGTTTAAGACAATTCTGGCACCACCAAGGAACACTGTTCTTTGAAAGCACCTCCAAGGAATAGTGTTCCTAAGAGAGCCCGCCAAGGAACAGTGTCAGAAAACGGACATATCAAGAGCGTGCGCTATCGATCAACAGGAACAGTATATAAGCGGATAAAGCGAGTTGGCTTTGGTGAAGACTATGCCAATCGCTGACAACAATGGAGTCCGAATTTATTATGAAGTTGAAGGGAAGGGGCCTCCGCTTGTTCTTCTACATGGATTTGGTAGTGATTTGGAATCTTGGCGTGACTCTGGCTACGTAGAACCGTTGAAGAAAAATTATCAGCTCATTCTCATCGACGTGAGGGGACATGGCGGTAGTGAAAAACCCCATGAGCCTCATGCCTACAAGTTGAAGATTCTTTTGGCCGATGTTGTAAGAATCCTGGACGACCTTGACGTCAATAAGGCTCATTTCATGGGCTATTCGATGGGCGGATGGATTGGCTTCGGGATTGCAGAACACGCTCTCGAGCGTTTCCAGTGCCTGATAATAGGAGGCGCTAGCCCATACGTAGACCCAGGCGAACCTAACCTTGTTCTCGAATTGTGTACCAAGCTTCATACGATGCCCGAGCCTGCGCGATCGGAGTTCGCATCGGCCTGGTATGAGAAAACCCTTGGCCCAAGATTGACACCTCAGTTGAAAGCGAGATTGATGGCCAACGACTTAGAAGCTCTGATTGCTCTTGCATCGACAGAGGACTGGATGCGTAGCATTGAATACGTCTTGCCAGCCATTAGTATTCCATGCCTCTTTTTTGCTGGCGAAGGGGACACCGTTTACTCTGGAGCAAAAAGGTGTGCGGAGACCATTCCTAACGCGACTTTCGTCTCCTTTCCCAACCTTGGGCATCTTGAGACACGCTATCGGAGTGATCTTGTTCTGCCTCACGTTGTCGGGTTTCTGGAAAGGGTGGATAGACATGGAAAAGTAGCCCACCGCTGAACGACCATGCTTTGGAACAAAGCTCAGTTTGTCTGTGTATGCGATTCTCAGGTATTGTTGGGAGATGCTAGGCTTTTGACTAAGGTTTTGGTTCTCTCTTCTTCATCTCAGTGTAGAAGTATTCAAACCAACGAAGGAATGTTCGTCCAGTATCTTTTCTGAATCCTTCTATTGCGGGTTTCATCTTGTTCCATGCATGCAGTGTTGAAGGCGTAAGGAACTCTGAAACCATATCCGCGTCTATGAGTCCTCTGTGCAGAAGAGTGCCAAGCTCATCGAAATAGTTGGCAACCTTGAAGAAGGCGATATTGACAGGTGTTTCAGAAGAGAGTGGACCGTACTTCTTCGAAAAATCCGTGTAGTCTTCATACTCCAAGTTTGCGACTTTCAGCATTGCTTCCAAGAAATCGTCGCTGGTCCACAGTGAATACAGCTTGACCACGAGGTCCGTTTGTCTGACTCTGGTTTGATGTCTAATCTGAAGAGCATAATAGACTACTCCAACTACAACACTGGCAGAAGCAACTGCAATAGAAACTGTCTGTATGTCAACCTCAACCATTGTTGGCACCTAGCCTTGTTGTATTGCATTAAGTTAGTATTAAAACTGAATCATGTGAGACCTGCCAGAATAGACAATAGCATAAGTTATAAGAACTGAAACAGAAGAAACAGAGTCTGGTGAATCGAGTTGCTTGAAGGCAAGAATGTGAATCTGAGGGTTATGGAAAAAGAGGATTTGCCTTTGTTTCAGGAGTGGATGAACAACCCTGAATTCATGGGTGAATTTCAACCCCCAACACAGTGGACCAAAGCTGAGTTGGAGAAGGAGGGTGAGACTAGTCCTTTTCAATTCAAGACGTTTATTGTTGAGAAGAAAGATGGAAGCAAAATTGGGTACATACCCCATTACAATTCGTATCTAGGTACGGGAAAGCTTCTGGAGATAGGCTATGCGATAGCTCCAAGTGAAAGGGGCAAAGGCTACTGCACTGAAGCCGTTCAGCTAATGGTGGATTACCTGTTTCTTTCAATGGATGTTTCCAGGGTTCAGGCAACAATCTCCATAAAAAACAAAGCTTCTGAGAGAGTTCTTGAAAAAGCAGGGTTCACAAGAGAAGGAACGATTCGTAAGACCTCAAGAGGAGCAAGGAGAGATGCCTACCTGTACAGCATTCTCAGGGAAGAATGGAAAGAACCAAAGATACTGACAACACCAAAAGAATAGCGTGCACTGGGCAAGAAACGCGAGAAGTAGTAGGAACATGGGAAAAGGAATGCTATCCTTAAGGAGATAGGTCGTATGGTGAAAAGAGAGAGTGCTATGTATTACGTGTTGCTTTATTATCCGAGGTTTGATGGGAAAACTGGAGAAGATATCGAGGCTTTTCGTAGAAGATATGACCCTTTTGCAGATTCCTGGAAACCACACCTACCATTCATATTTCCAGTCCCCTGCGATGTGATTGAAGAAGAAAAATTCACAGAACACGTTGAAACAGTATTGAAGAGATGGAAACCTTTCCCCATTCATATAGGAGGCTTCACGAAATCCTGGGATCACTTGTTGCTTCTTCGGCTAAGAGAAGGAAACGAGAAAGCTATTGCTTTGCATGATGAGCTGTACACTGGCGTTCTATCGCCTTATCTGAGGAGAGACATCGAGTACATTCCCCATATTGGCATTGGCTTATTTGTGAGAAAAGACGCGGGCTATAATGCGCTAGACCCGAAAATAGTTGACTTTGATGCGAAACTGTATTCCCAAGCATTGAAAGAAGCGGAATCCCTCAAAATAGACAGCTTTGACACCGTTGACAGACTAGTCCTAACCAAAGAAATCCTGAAAACAGGCGCAACTCTGCACATAGATCGAACGGTCGTTAGCTCAAAAGAAATCAAGTTGTAGCCCATGCGAATTTTCCCTAGGATTGTTGCGTACGCAAAGTATATGAACTAAAAAAAGGAAAGAATGTTTTTTGTGGTTGAAACATGCCAATATCTATCGATGAATTGTTTGGCATTCCACTGATCTCTCGGATAGATCTTTCTTCTGATGGAAGAACGTTGCTCTACTCTTCGAACGCCTCTGGAGTAACTCATCTTTACATTTCCCAGACGAAGGATGGCTCTAAACCAAAACAGATTACGCACGGAAACGACCCTGTCATGTTTGGATCTCTGTCGCCTTCTGGCAATCAAGTGCTGTATCTTAAAGACAAGGATGGGAACGCGTTGCACCACCTGTTCTTGGCATCAAAGGACGGAAAAAAGACGCGACAAATCACCCGGAACATCTGTAGAACATCTGGTGCTTGCTGGGATCCAAGCGGCAAGGAAATCGCTCGCAGTTTCACGACTCAGAAGTCTTGTGGGATCGAGGTTTTCAATGTAAAAACAAGCGAGAATAATGTTCTTGTAGAGCAGGAAAACCCGCTCTTCAATGTTACTTACTCTCACGATGGCAAGTGGATTGCGTGCACGGAATACGGCGGAGGCAAAGACCCGAAGAACATGCAAGTGACTGTTTTCAAAAGAAACAACCCAAAAGATGTCCTTCACTTCAAGATTAAAGACGGATCAAGAGAGGCCGTTCCTTCATGGTCTCCTGATGGCAAGAAACTGGCCTTTTTCACAGATTCAAAGGGGAAAAACCAAGTCGTAATTCAGGATTTCAGAGGTAGTGATCGTCATTTCTTGTCACTGAAAAAAGGAGAAGAAGCGGTTGATGCATGGCAAAGTCAAAGACCATGCTGGAATGCCAAGAGCGATGCAGTGTATTATGCAGTAAGCAAGCATAGTCGAACACGTCTCTACAAGCATCCACTAAACAAAGAGAAAACTGCACTCCCGTTCCCAGATGGCACGATTCTGTTTTTCAAAGTCAGCAAAGACGGCAAAACTGTAGTTGCTCTCCATTCTTCTCTGTCGTCGCCCCACTGTATCTACCTGCACAAGGTTGGTTCCAAAACCGTCAGACCCCTCACATCCCGGAAATACAAGGTGAATCTGGCCAAACTTGCCAAGCCTAGGTCTGTGTCGTACGAATCGTCTGACGGGTTGAAAATTCACGCGTGGTATTTGCCAGCAGGACATGGATCGTTTCCGCGGCCAGCGGTGGTTTGGCCTCATGGCGGTCCCACGTCTCAAGTATATGACGCGTGGCCAGCAAACCTGCAATCGATTTCGCAAAGCGGGTTTGCCGTCTTGGCCCCAAACTTTAGGGGGTCAACAGGATATGGCACCGAATTCCGCAACATGAATCTGTGTGACCTAGGAGGAGGAGACCTTGAAGACGTTGTTGCAGGCGCCAAATGGCTTGCCAAACAGCGTGAAATCGACAAGTCAAAGATTGCGGTCTTCGGTCATTCTTATGGAGGCTACATGACACTAATTGCGCTTACAAAGAGACCCGACGTCTTCGCCGCAGGCGTCGCCCTTATGCCAATAACCGATTGGCTGGAAACATACGAGTTGGAAGATGCCGATTTCCATAAAGCCGATCAGGAGCTTTTCGGAGGTCCTCCTGAGAAAAAGCGGGAACTCTACCGCGATAGGTCACCAATCAACTTCATCTCAAGCATCAATGCTCCCGTCTTGATAAAGGCTGGGCGAAATGACCCAGCTTGCCCAATTCAGCCGATAGAGAAGTTTGTCAAGAAACTCGAGGAAATGAAGCACCCGCACGAGTTCGTAGTGGCTGAGAAAGAAGGGCATATGTCCGGTCGAGTGGATTCACTCAAAAGAGATGTTACGACAGGTGTGAACTTCCTCAAGAAAACGCTGGGTGTTCAATAAGACGCGCGCTCCAAAGGCGCGCGTGGGTTGCCGAGAAGGATGATATTGATTTTCTGGTTCGCGTGCGCTAGAGAGCGCCCATCAAAAATCAGGAAAAATATAAGAACTCAAGCTGGATATCTGGTTTTGAAAGGTCGATGCCATGGCTGAAAGCTCGTTTGAAAGGTTAGAAGAGCTTGTCGTGCATCTAATGCGGCAGTCGAAGATCTCGGGTATAAGTGTTGCAGTGGTCAAGGATGGACATCCGGTGTTTGCTAGAGGATTTGGTGCAAGAAATCGGGAGAAGAACCTGCCCATGACCCCAGACACTCTCTGGAATATTGCTTCTATCTCCAAATCGTTTTGTGCAATGGCAATAATGCAGCTGGTTGAGAAAGGAAAAGTCGACCTGCACGCTCCTGTGAACAAATACATCGACTTCAAGCTTGGTAGGAAAGACAAACACATAGAAGTTCATCATCTCCTCTCCCATTCCTCTGGCGTTCCCGAACTCGATGCTACCGGTGCTACGGACTACAAAGACGTCTTCATTCCCATGAGCAGCGAGCGGGACTTCATGACTTTTGTCAACGGCGCTAACAAGGAGATCACTGCTGACCCGGGAAAGACCTTCATGTACAACAACGATATGTACACTTGCCTCGGCTTTATTGTTGAAAAAGTCACAAACATGAAATATGCACACTACGTGAAAGAGAACATATTGAAACCACTTGGGATGGACAGATCCACCTACCTTGACGAAGAATATGAAAAGGACCACGATGTTGTTTCAGGCTATGTTTCCTCAAAAGACGGGCTGTCGATGGACCCAAAGCCGCTTAGAAATGATCCCTTAGTCTACGCCTGCGGAGGACTGAACAGCTCAGTTCGTGAGCTGCAAAACTACATGATCGCATTGATGAATGACGGTGTCTTCAACAACAATCGCATCCTTGAAAAGTCATCGATCGAAAAAATGTGGAAACCACACATCAAACCTCCAAAACGATATGGCAAGACAGGGTATGGCTACGGTTGGGGAATTAGGGACGACTTCTTCGGATACACTCTGGTTCATCACGGCGGCAACATAGCTACATCAGGAGGATTTCTAGCGATGGTTCCAGAGAAGAAACTCGGAGTCGTAGTTGGACAAATTCCAAATCCTACGCAAGTTCATTCTTCGATTGCGCGAGATCTACTGGCAAACCTCATGGGTCAGGACATCAACGAAGCCGTGCCCGAGCTTGATACAAAGAAGAGACTAGAAGCTCTAGAAGGCAAGTACAAGTCTTATGGAGGTAGTCAAATTGAGCTGTCAATGCGGGGCGGCGTTCTCTATGCCAAACTTACTTACGAAGGAGAGAAAGGATATGAAATGACTGCTCCTTTAGCAGTCAAAGATCTGAAGAAACTGAAATTCTCGGTTCCGTATGCAATTGATGGGATGGAACTAGAAGTGCAAGGCGTTGTAGATAGGAAAACCAGAAAGATCACATTGAAGGCAGACCGATATTACTTTCATAAGACATAGCTTGTAGCGCGCGCCTTTGTCTATCGATCTACTAGTTTGGACTTCGGGAGTAGACCCTATTATTAGTTGGTTTTTCGGAAAGTCTGATATACCACACAAAATAAATGGAGTGTGGTTGAATGGAGTTGAGTGTTCAAGAGTTTTTGGATTCGGTGTCAAATCCCAACACCAAGAAGGAGTATAGACATGGGATAAAGAAATTCTGTGAATGGTACGGCAAAAGCGCGGAAGAAATCCTTGAGCTGAGGAAGGATGATCTGACGCAGAAAGCTGAAGAAAACCTGATAGAGTACAGGAACAGAGCTGCAAGGTTTGAGAAGGAAATAGAGAAGTTCCACAGCTACCTTCTAAACCAAAAATTCACCATTAACACGGCCAGAAACCTGACGCTAGGCATACGACAGCTATTCAGATTCTACGAGATGCCGATTAGATTCAGAGCAGGAAGCAAAGTCTCAAAGACAGTCAAAACCACAAAGAACTTTCCGCTAACCATTGAGCATGTGCGAGTTATGTTCACGGTCGCCGATCTCAGAGAAAGAGTAGTTCTGAGCATGGCCACAGACCTAGGATTAAGAATAGGCGACTTCATCAAAATAAGAAAAACCGATCTTCCAGACCTAAATCAACAAACACCTATATCACTTGATCTAATGACCGATAAAGAGAAAGTCGTTGCGCATGGGTTTTTGAGCCAAGAGACTGTAGATCTCCTGAAAGCCTACGTTCCCACGTTAGAGGGAAAGAATGGGAACCCGTATCTGTTCCCTTCTAATGGGGAAAGCCACATTTCAGACGAGTGGCTTAACCGATTGCTGCAGAGATTGGCTGAGAAGGCTCAGATTAAGCTGAACGGTAAGAGCTTGACGTTCCATTGTTTTAGGAAGATGTTTCTTAGTGCTTCGATAGATTCTGGAGTTGGTTTGACTGCGGGGAAGAAGCTTTGTGGGAAGGCTATAGGGGAAAGTGATGACACCTATCTTACTACTGTCAACCTTAGGGAAAAATTCATTCAACTGAAGAAGTTCCTGACCATAAGGGAGACGGCCAAGCCTGAAAACAGTGAGGTAATCGAGAGTTTGAAGGACGCCGTGGCAAGGCTTCATGAGGAATTGACTCAGCAGAAAACTGTGACAGATGCGGTTACGGAGAAGAATATCAAGATCTCGAAGGATGTTGAGAAGCTGGAAAAGCAATTGCAGGATACGCAAGTAGCGCTAGGCTCGATCCGGCAGGTTCTCACTCCCGAAGTGCTGACTAAGCTCCAGCATGAATGGCTTCACAAGGAATACGAGAAAGAACAAAGTCACAAGCAGTCTGAGCAAGCGGAAACAGTTCAAAGGTAAAAAGACCTCTGAGACCGCGTGGATGCTGCTATGCAAGCCTCTTTCGCAGTCTTTTCCCCTCCTGTTTCCCATTCCCCATCTCACCTTTTCCCACAGCTATTATGTGGCAACGAAGAACATGTGCATACGTATTCCTTACTAGCCAGCGCCATTAAGCTCAGTAATATGTATTGAGGAACACTAGGGAAAAAGGGGAACTTGGGGGAACTTGGGAACTTACCCAAAACAGGGAACTCCCCCCAGGGCGCTCAGTTACTTGGCGGTGAAGCAACCATAAAGCATATTCGGTTTGCGGTATAAACCAAATAAGCGAGGATAGCAAAACATGATTGAAAGGAGTCTTGTGGAAAAGGGTTATGTTGGCGAAACATATGTCATTGCGAAGTTGATTCGTGATTTCAACATTGTAAGTGTAAGAGTCCCTCAACAATTCTTTTCCTATGACTTAATAACCAGCAACAACAAAAGACTTGAAATAAAAACAGCTATACTCAGAAGATTCGAGAGGGAGCATCCAAAGAAGACTTATTATTCTGACGGTTGGGAGTTTAGAAGGAATAGAAGGCAATTGCATGAAGAAGCAAGTCATTTTGTGGTGTGTGTCTGTTTCAAATCAGAGAATTTCTCAGAAGAACCACGTTGTTTCATAATTCCTTCAGATAAGTTGCGAGAGCATTCGGAAGTATTCAAGGTTTCCGCAAACCCAAAACGAAAGGGAGAACACAAATTCTGGGAGTATGAGAATAAATGGGATGCGATAGCGAAGGATAACGCTTCCACAAGCAGTGACATTAGAAATGCTGAAAAGTTATAAGTCGAACCAGAAAACAAATCAGAACAATTCGAGAAATGGATGAAGACTAAACGCTGAATGGTATGTCAGACAGAAAAAAACGAAGATATTATGCGTATGTCTTGCTAAATCTTAATAATTGGAAGAAGTGTAACTTGTATTTATGCAAAGTAGCATAAAGGTCGATAGAATAGAAGTAAAGAGATGCTTTGTGACAAGCGAAAAAGTGAAGAAGCTATTGAAGAAAAGCGAAGCTGACCTTCAAACAATACTTGCTGAAGTCAAGAATGAGGTTCTAAAGATGTCTGAGCCAGAGCTGGAGCGTGAAATTACTTGGCTTCCGAGATTGGAGACGTATAATAGATTTGTCTGGTACTTCGAGAAGTGCTCAATTGATGATTTAGGTGTTTGGTATGGAGCTGCTGGATTGCCAAAGACATGGTGTATCGGGTCATTACGAGAGACAGTTCATTGTATTCTTGATGGAGAGAAAGAAATAACACGAATTTCTAAGTCTGGTCGTGATAAAAGAGCTGTTGAAGAAATCCCTAAAATTGTGAAAGTTGCCGACAAAATCTTGACCAATCGACTTCAAATACCTATTGTAGTACTTGGAGGAACTTTTCGACGACCACCTCCATGTCATAGAATGAAGTGGGATATTGATGATGGCAACTTGAGAGCTATCGCATTTGCAATCAAAGGATATGAAAAATTCGATGCGTATGTCGGCAAGGCATCCTAATCCTGACCTTTTTAAATGAGTGTCGAGAAGATGGCTCCATACTCCTTAAATCTCTGTTTGACCAAGATGGACTTGGAGAGAAACCTCCACACTTTCATAAGGCTTATATTCAAGACTGTCTTATTCTTGCTGGGTATATCAAAATAGCAGAAAAACCAACTAAAAGTAAGGACTTCGGGAGATATCTCCACTGTCTTTGGTTCATATTCGCTCAGTCACTGAGACCGAAGACACCGCAAAAAACAGGATTTTAGCACAAATTATAGTTTGAAACAGTAACTCCCAGGCTATTATTCGCCAAGCAGGAGTCTGTACTTTTTTCTTCTTTCAACATGGAAGCTGGATCAATACCTTTAAAGCAAAAAGAAGAAGAAAGAGCGTGTGCACAAGGTTCTTCTT
>Ga0315293_10007380_pt1 | contig 10212 bp, 5 predicted proteins | sample YL17G13_20_MG_FD_203071 | JGI IMG/M metagenome (GOLD analysis project Ga0315293, IMG submission 203071) | Sediment microbial communities from Yellowstone Lake, YNP, Wyoming, USA - YL17G13_20 | ecosystem: Environmental > Aquatic > Freshwater > Lake > Sediment | place: USA: Wyoming | collected... | reverse complement strand
CAATGTAATGAGGATGAGAAATATCACCGCAGCTGATCGCAAGGCCGCAGCGGAACGAGCAGCAGCTAAAGGTCTGGTTATTGGCGGTGCCGCAAACAAAGGTACTGCAGACAAAGGTTATGTGGTCAACCGTGCTTCGAACCTGTCATCCTATCCTGGCGGGACGCCGGACTATTGGGGCCCGTACCCGAACTATGCAAACAGTCAGTTACCGACAATTGATGCGACTGGTAATAATGCTGTTCCTGGTACCGGTATCAGGAAGTTCGTAGACTCCTTGCCGGGGCTTACATCTGCCAATATAAATAATCTTGGTCAGTACATTCCGATCGCCGTTGCCGATACTACTTCTTATCCGTTAAACGGTACAACACCAGCCTCCGACTATTACGAGATAGCCTTGGTTCAGTACGTGGAGAAGATGCATTCTGATCTTCCGCCAACAACGTTGCGGGGATACGTACAACTCGAAACTCCCGTGAACATTGCCACGGGCAAGCATATACCCCTGTTTTACCCCAATGGCAACCAAATCAGGAATGAAACTGGTGTCCTTGTATTTGCGTACGATAATCCCCATTATCTCGGCCCGCTTATCATCGCTCAGAAAGACAGACCAGTACGGATCAAGTTCCACAATTACCTTCCCACCGGATTGGATGGCAACCTGTTCATACCGGTTGATACTACCGTGATGGGAGCAGGGCTTGGACCACTGGGATTAAACACCAGCGGTCTTCCCCCAGAATATTCGCAGAATCGTGCCACCCTCCACCTGCATGGCGGCAATACCCCATGGATCAGTGACGGAACTCCCTATCAGTGGACAACCCCTGCCGGCGAGAACACCCCTTATCCTAAAGGTGTCAGTGTCCGCAATGTCCCGGACATGGATAATGGAATTGAGCCTGCGGGAACGCTGACGTTTTACTACACCAACCAGCAGAGCGCCAGGCTGATGTTCTACCACGACCATGCCCTGGGAATTACCCGGCTTAATGTCTATGCCGGCAATGCTGCCGGTTATCTGGTGCAGGATCCCCAGGAAGCAGCAATGGTTGCTTCCGGTGCAATTCCCGGCGATCAAATTCCGCTGATCATCCAGGACAAGACATTCGTTCCCAGCGCAACCCAGCTTGCAGCTGAAGATCCAACCTGGAACTGGGGAGGAAACAAATCAACGCCCTGGCCCCACACCGGTGATCTCTGGTGGCCTCACGTCTACATGCCCAACCAGAACCCGTACGACATAGAAGGCGCGAATGCTATGGGCAGATGGGATTACGGCCCCTGGTTCTGGCCGCCGTTTACCGGCCTGATAAATGGGCCGGTTACGAACCCGTACGCAAGCTCCTCCGCACCCTGGGAACCGCCAAAGATCCCCGGGACGCCAAACCCGTCAATTGTACCCGAAGGATTCATGGATACCCCGGTCGTCAATGGTGCTGTCTATCCGTATATTCAGGTTGGACCGCATGCATACCGCTTCCGCATCCTGAATGCCTGCAATGACCGGTATCTAAACCTTCAGCTATACTATGCGGGATCCAATGCGACCATGTGGAGCGGGACGACATTGTTGAACGGAAGTGCCGGTGAAGTCCCCATGGTACCCGCAGTCCCTGGTGCAGGTCTGCCACCGTCATGGCCGACTGATGGCAGGGATGGAGGCGTTCCCAATCCGAAATCCTCCGGTCCCTCATGGATCCAGATCGGGACTGAAGGGGGCTTCCTGCCAGCACCGGTAATTCTTTCTCCGCAACCGGTCAGTTATGACTACAACCGCCGGACGATTACCGTTCTGGACGTCCTGAACACTTCCCTCTACCTTGGACCTGCCGAACGTGCCGATGTCATCGTCGACTTTACCGGCATCCCGGACGGAACGAAACTTATCCTCTACAACGACGCCCCGGTACCGAACCCGGCATTCGATCCGCGGTACGACTATTATACCAATGATCCGGATCAGGTCGCAGAAGGCGGTGCTCCAACTACGGTTGCAGGGTACGGCCCGAATACACGGACGATTATGCAGATCCAGATCAATAGTTCCATCACAACAACGAATCTCTATAATCCCGGCCTGATCAATACCGCATTACCGGCTGCCTATAGTGCCTCGCAGGCGCCACCGATTATTCCTCAGGCAGCTTACAACACGGCATTCAATGCCAGTTATCCTGCGAACCCGTACGTGAAAATCCAGGACACTCAGACAACGTTCCAACCGGCCAATCAGATCAGTCCCTCGACGTTGAATCCCTCCATAACAATGGAACTGCAACCGAAATCAATCATCGAGGACTTCGATCTTGACTACGGCCGGATGAATGCGATGCTCGGTGTCGAAGTACCGAGGACTACCCTCCAGACCCAGACATCGATCCCGTACTTCTACGTCGATCCGCCAACTGAGATCTTCAACAATTCGATCACAGGGACTCAGATCGGCACGCTCGGTGACGGGACCCAGATCTGGAAGATCACGCATAACGGTGTCGACACGCATGCTATACACTGGCATATGTTCAATGTTCAGGTTCTCAACCGGGTCGGCTGGGATGGAGCGGTGAAACCTCCCTATGCGTATGAGCTTGGCTGGAAGGAGACCGTCAAGATGAGACCTCTTGAAGATATCATCGTGGCGATGAGGCCAATAAACCCCAACCTCCCGGCAAGCTGGGGGCAACTGCCCAACAGCATCCGTCCACTCGACCCGACAAATCCACTCGGTTCAGCGACGTCAATGCAGTTCCACAATATTGATCCGAACAATAACCCGGCACCGGTTGTCAACCATCTCGTCAACTACGGACTGGAGTATGTCTGGCACTGCCACCTGCTGGGCCATGAAGAGTTTGACATGATGCGTGCGATGGCAGTTGCGGTTGCACCGATCGGGTCACCGGCTATCACCGGTGCAGGATACGTCAATGACACGGTTAACAAGACGAACGTTACTGTGTTTATCAGTTTCACGGATCAATCCACCATTGAGACCCACTGGACCCTGCAGCGGCAGAACCTCACATCCTCAAACTGGACTGATATTCAACGGATTCCCTCCTATACCGGCCCCCAGACGGGTGGGGTTGGGATCGTGTCTGACTCAACGCTCCCACCGAATGCTACCGTGAACAATCAGAGATACCGGATATTGGCCGCCAACGTTGTCGGGGATGCAACAGATTATGGGGATCCCGCGATTGGATACCCGACGATCGCTGCCAATTCAAGCCCGTCCGCTACTATCAGTGCGTTCACGAACAACCCGAATAACGTGACGGCATTGTTCGACGGGAATCCGAAGACCGGAGTAAATGCTCCGCTCACGGTGACCTTCACGGATCAATCTGTTGGTGCGAGCGGCTGGAGCTGGAACTTCGGTGACGGCGACTCTACGAATGCGACTGGGATACAGAACCCAATCCACACCTACATGAATACTGGCATCTATAGGGTGAATCTGACCACGACAAGCATTGGCGGGTATAACACCACTTCGAAACCGGCCTTCATAACCGTAGGTCCAATAACCTCCCCTATTGCCCCGGTTGCGAACTTCACAGCAACTCCAGTTAACGGTTCAGCTCCACTCACGGTGAACTTCAGGGATCTTTCGGTGAATGCGACCACATGGTACTGGACGTTCGGCGACAACTGGAGCTACGGTAATATAACAACTTCGAATTCGACGCTGATGAATCCGGTCCACACGTATCTGACAGCCGGTAATTACACGGTCTCATTGAATGTGACCAATTCGGCAGGATCCAACGTCACGAAGAAGATGGGGTATATCAACGTCACCGATGCGGCGGATAAGATCGGTGTGTACCGGAATGGATACTGGTTCTTGGATTCTAACAACAATGGAACCTGGGATGGCACTTCAAATGACGCAATATTCTACCTTGGAGGACCCGGAAATGCCACGGTAACCGGCGACTGGAACGGCAATGGAAGAGATAAGATTGGGATATTCAATATCAGTCGTGGACAATGGTATCTCGATTATAACGGAAATGGTGTGCTTGATGCAATCGACGCAAGCCGCACAACAACATATAATATTTCGTTTGGAATGGCCGGTGATCAACCCGTTTCTGGTTATTGGGATGGCATCGGCAACCCGAATGGGACCAGTAATGTCGGTGTATTCCGCAACGGGATCTGGTATGTCGACTGGAATGGCAATGGTGCATGGGATGCGGTAGATGCAGCTCATACCAAAGGACCATTCGGACAAGCCGGTGATATTGCCGTAGCAGGTGACTGGAATGGGAATAGGACAACAAAGATCGGTGTGTTCCGCAATGGGTTCTGGTATGTCGACTGGAATAACAATGGAATTTGGGATGCAGAGGATGCCCAACACATCGGATTCTTTGGCCAAGCGGGAGATGGGCCTGTTATTGGTGACTGGACTGGAGATGGAATAAGTAAATTCGGAGTCCTCCGCAATGGGATCTGGTATGTTGACTGGAATGGCAACGGTCAATGGGATGTGGTAGATGCAGCTCATACTAAAGGGCCATTCGGACAAGCTGGAGATATACCGGTTGCAGGAAAATGGTAAATATATAAAAATTTTTTAAGGGAATTTCATAGTGGCCTATCCCGAAAATTATAGTTCGTTGGAATTACATTCCGGATTCTTCATCAATCCGAAAAAAAATCATTCATAACTGTAAAAAAAATTCTGATTAAAGTTTCCTCTCAAAATTCAAAAACAACTTCAGAAGTTTGAAATAAAAAAAACGCAAAGAACGGATGAAGTTTTGAGAATTTCCACCTTTTTAAAATGTAATCTCTGACTGGATATTTCATTTCTTTATCAACGTGAATTGTTCGGGAAAACGGTGAAATTTTTGAACGAAAAAATGCGTAATTATCTGATTATTGTGTGTTTATTACTGATTGTCAACGTTGCCTCTCCATTTCATTGAGTGATACCCCTTGTAGATGATTCTCTTCGTTCTCAGATTTGACCGAATCGGTTTTCTTCTTCCCTGTGAGGATAGGTTTCTATGATATTGTTTTTGCCTGTACCTGAACCTTTTTTGGGCTCACACCCGGTTACCACCGGGTATATTTGAGAATATTCTTTTAGTATCGCAATGAGATATTACTTGGGTTTTCCAGGTGAGATCGCCGGGTGAAAGATGAAGATTTCAATTATCCTTCCTGTATTGAATGAAGAAGGTAATATCCGACCGGTTTATGAAAAATTATGCGATGTGTTTTCACCGATTGGTTATGATTACGAATTGCTCTTTATTGTGGATGGAGACAGTACCGATCGTTCTGAAGAAATTATCTCCGATCTCATTGTAAAAGACAAAAACGTGCGATTGGTGGTGTTCACCCGTAATTTCGGTCATATGACTGCACTTATCGCCGGTTTTAACCTTTGCACGGGGGACGCGGCAATCACCATGGATTGCGATCTGCAGCACCCCCCGGATTTAATTCCTGAACTCATCAGAAGATGGCAGGAAGGTTATTCTATTGTCAATACTATACGCGTGGACAAAAATCAGAGAAGCGTTTTTAAAAAATACACGTCCAGATATTTTTACCGGATCTTCTCATGGCTCTCTGAAATCCCCCTTGAATCGGGAAGCGCGGATTTTCGCCTTATCGATCGGACCGTAATAGACAAGATCAATCAACTGGAGGAGCATGATATTTTCCTCCGGGGAATGATCCACTGGCTCGGATTCAAATCCACCTCTGTAGTGTATACCCCCAATGATCGCGAGTATGGCTATTCAAAATACAATATAAGAAAACTATTCCGTTTTGCGATGAACGGGATCACATCGTTCTCGATAAAACCTCTCAAACTGGTTACCTTTATGGGATTTGTCATCTCTGTGTCAACCTTTATTTATCTGATATTCACCCTCTACCATGCACTCTTCTTTAAAATTGAGGTTTCAGGGTGGGCATCCCTTATGATTTGTGTGCTGTTCCTAGGAGGGATCCAGCTGATTTCAATCGGCATTCTTGGTGAATATATCGGAAAGATATTCATTGAAACGAAAAAGAGACCGCGGTATGTAATTCGCCATATGAAGGGGTTTTGATTCATGGTGAAAACAGAACACCTCGCACTTGTTTTCTATGTGCTCGCAAGTACGTGCGGAGTTGTGATCATCAAAAAATTCTTTGACTCTGTTCATCCCGAGACAATTTCGGATTTTCTTTCGAGCCTTTTCAATGTTCAGTTAGTTATCGGTGTTGCCCTGTACATGACGGGGTTTTTAACCTGGCTTTATATTTTATCGAGAATGGACCTCAATACGGCATATCCAATTGCCATCACACTCTCGTTTATTGCAGTAATATTGGCATCGGCACTGGTGCTCAAAGAACCTCTGACTGTTAATATAGGGATTGGCACTGTAATGTGCCTGATAGGTGTATTCATCATTTTACGGTAGAGCGTCATGACAAATAACGAAAAAATCCGGCGATTAATCGAAGATACCGGAAAACACTATAACGAAATTATATTTGAAGATGATTTCATCCCGAGTAAGGTATATCTCCACCAGATCTCGCTGAGAGATCGAATCATAGAAAACCTGCTTGGAGAGCAGAATTTCACGGTGGTTCTGGACCTTGGTTGCGGGACGGGGTTTCATCAGGAAACACTTAGCCGGTACGCCGGTCGTCTCATAGGCGCAGATATGTCATTCGGTGCATTAAAAGTATGCAAGAGAAATTTTTCCGGGGAATACATTGTCTGTGATGTCAACCAGCTGCCCTTCAAAAATAATTCCATTGATCTTATCTGGATTGCCGGTGTTCTGCACCATGTTCCCGATAGATTGCCCCCTGTAATAAAAAATATTACCAGTATTTTAAGACCAGGTGGAGTTCTGCTGGTCGATGAACCGAATAAATTAAATCCCCTGAATTATTTCATCCTGAAATTCAGCAAGGCAGATCCCACCGGAAGTGAAAGATCCCTTTCTTCGGCATCAATAAAAAAATTATTCAGAGATTGCCACCTGAAAATTTTAAGCTCTGATTGGTACGAATTTTTAAGCCCTTTCGGGTTAATGACCGGAAATGATCACATTTTTCGATTATGCGAGCGGGGAGATGCCCTGCTGGGAAGGTCATTTATCAGGCCGTTTCTTCTCAGATGGACAATTCATGCAATAAAAGAGTGAGGGAGCCATGAGTACTATTGATAAAAAAGGGTTGTTTCTGATAATCCAATATTGTCGAGAGTTCGTCAAGCACTTGTTCATAAAATTCCGTCTTCAACTGGCTGTCATTTCGCTGTTTATCCTCCTGACGGTAATTTTTACCTATCCTGTCGCATTTTCTGCCGATGCGGTTCCCGGTCATGGTGATGTATCCTTCTATCTCTGGGATATCTGGTGGTTTAAAATGGCAGCTGCCAGTTTTTCCAGCCCGTTCTGGACTCCGTACCTTTTTCATCCGTCCGGTCTTAGTCTTGCATTTTCCACTATCACACCTTTAAACGGAATTATTTCCGTTCCTCTCCAGTTCATTTTCGGCCTGATAATAACATACAATATTTTATGGTTATTCTCATTTTTTCTTGCAGGATATGGCACATTTCTTCTGGTCCATTATTTTACTAATGATAATTATGCGTCCTTTATTTCTGGTTTAATTTTCATGTTTTCACCCTACCATTTTGCGCATGCACTGGGTCATCTGAGTCTGATCTCAATTGGCTGGATCCCTTTGTATATATTGTATCTTTTCAAAACTATCAGGGAAGCACATTATAAAAATGGATTTATTGCCGCAATTTTCCTGATTTTGACAGGGATCAGTGACAACACCTACCTGTTCTATGTTGTGTCATTTACGATTCTGTTATTGGTTTACTATCTGGTAATGGAACGGGAGATTCTTCTTAAAAAAAGTGTGATCAAAAGGTTCATTCTTATGGGTATAACCTTCGGAATCGGATTTTTCCCATTCATTTATCCTTTGCTGAGTGAATTCCGGACATCCACATTCAACCATTTCGGCTTTGCCGGAACTGCTGCATATTCAGCAGATCTCGTAAGTTTTCTTCTCCCCTCGCAACTTCATCCAGTCTTCGGGAAGATCGTGGATCCATTGTACACGAATATTACCGGGGGTATCGCTGAGTATACCATTTTTGTGGGATATACCGTTTTAGTACTGGCAATTTTTGCCATCATTAAAGTAAAAACACGGGAAATCAGGTTTTGGGGAATATCAGTACTGGTATTTTTCACTCTCTCACTCGGACCTGTGTTGCACCTGAATGGAATTCTTACCGGAACCTATGAAGGTATACGGGTTGCGGTCCCTCTACCCTATTATCTGATCATGCAGATCCCCTTTATTTCCTTTGCACGAGCTCCTGTCCGATGGGATGTAATGATCATGCTTTCATTATCGGTTCTTGCCGGTTATGGGATGACATACATTTTTACCAAGTATAGAAAAAAAACCCTGCTCGAGGGTATCCCGGGATTTTCAATGAATGTGGTTCTTGCTACCGTTTTCTCTGCTCTAATTCTTTTTGAATTTCTTGCCATTCCGTATCCGATGACAAATGTGCCTATTCCGGACATTTATCAATCGATCAAAGACGATCCCGGAAACTTTGCTGTCATGGAAATACCGGGATTCGTCCACCCGGATTATATGTATTACCAGACGCTCCATGAAAAAAAACTAATAACCGGGTATGCGCATGTTCCGGATTCCAGTTTAAAATTTATCCAGAATAATCCCGTAATCAGAAATCTCCTGATGTTCAACCAGGATCCCGCGAAAAAACAAGTTGAACAGCGGGATATAATCGACCAGGACAGACAGGGTCTCTCGGTACTCAATCATTATGATATCCGGTATATCATCGTTCATAAAAACGATTTGACCGGAGAACAAAACAGTTTCATAAATACTCTTGCGGAAAAGTACTTTGAACCCGGTATGATAATAGTTAACGATTCCAATTTCTCTGTCTACAAATTACCACAAATTACGGAGCAGCCATTCACATCGCTGGATTCCGGGTGGTCTGATCCGGAAGTCTGGGATGGAATTCCTACACGGTGGATGACTGACAGAGCAAGTATTATCATTTATTCGCCCGTCAATCAGACAGCCACACTGAGCTTGAATACATTAAGTTTCTATCGTCCGCGATCATTAATTATTTCAGGGCAGAATATTTCTTCAGAAAAAGTATCTATTCCTACGACCCATTTTATCTCCATTTCAAAGCCGATCATGTTGTATAAGGGTGAAAATATGTTGCAGCTCATCCCCGATACTTGTGAAAAGCCGATCTCACTCCCGGGACTTAATAATAAAGATCCCCGTTGTATTAGTATCGCGATTCAGAGTGTTAAGGTGACCTTGAATTAGAAATAGTTATTGGGAATACTAACGATTTTTAATTATCCAAAGAGTGTAGACTCTTAATGAATTTTTTCAAACGGCAATTGGGAGATTCACCAATCAAGAGTTACGGTAATCCGAGGGGAAAACAAGCCGGAATTGCTGACTCTGCAGACGCGAATGTCGTTGAGTTCATTCTCTCTAAAGATTAACCGTACAAGAATGGAGCGAAGATGAACCCCTACATCCTGACAGATTTACATTGTCTGCATTTTTTTTACTTGAGTTCGGATAAGATCCGTATCCTGTTGATATATTCCAACGTCGTTCAACCGTTTTGAAATAATGTTTATTATCAATTCATCACCATTCAGAACATTTTTGATGAACTCATGGTATTGTTTGGCTACTGTCGCCGGATCATGCCTTTTTTTGATATATTCCCGTGCATGTTTCCCGATAATTGTATTAATTTTTTGATTGGTTGAAAGCAGATCAAAAAATTCATACAATATTGAACTCTGATAGCTGTCAACATCAATCTTTAAACAGGCATCATTCGGCAGTTCTGAAAACCACCCGACATTTGAGACGATCACCGGTTTCCCCAGGCTCATAATCTGCAGAACAGACCTGCTTGTCTCTCCGGCGGTAGGATATCGCAAATTAACACAAAAATCCGATATATTTAGAAGATGGACAATGATATCGTCCGTCACAAAGCCGGTGATTATCACCTTCCCTTCAAGACCAGATTCGCGGATCATTTCTGACAACCCTATGTCGTCCCTTCCAATGATGACATACACTGCTTCGGGATAGCGAGTGACG
>Ga0315293_10007378_pt1 | contig 10214 bp, 8 predicted proteins | sample YL17G13_20_MG_FD_203071 | JGI IMG/M metagenome (GOLD analysis project Ga0315293, IMG submission 203071) | Sediment microbial communities from Yellowstone Lake, YNP, Wyoming, USA - YL17G13_20 | ecosystem: Environmental > Aquatic > Freshwater > Lake > Sediment | place: USA: Wyoming | collected... | reverse complement strand
GTGCTCTACAGCGGTACATACAAAGAGCTGCCTGAACAGAAACTAATTTTTATGCCACTGTATTGCGCCGCTACTATCGGCAATGGAAGCGGCTAGCAGAAATCCCTGCCTAAAAAATAAGAACTTCCAAAGGCTTTAAAGCAAAACAAGCCAGCAAATCAAGAGTGTACCGCGATATCGCTGGCCAAAGTTTCAATATCAACTTGTTAAACAACAAGGAGTTAGCTACAGATCAATATTTGTACCGCACGAGGAGTTAGCTACAGATCAATATTTGTACCGCACGGGTGCTGGTTAATCCAGCCGGCAAGCATTACCAATATCATTGTCCATGGTCGAGTTTTCATTTTCTAATTTCCAATCAATGCAAAAGCGAAAATTATAACTCAAACTCAAGGCCAAAAACAGCTATTTTTGTCTGATTTAAATCCATACCAAACAACAACTTAGTAGCCGGATGACTTTTTACAATATACGCGACCTGAATCAGGGCTTAAACTGCTTAAAAATCTTGCCTTTCAGGGCAGGTCTGGTATCATATTGGAATCAAGGCGTTGCAGCATAGCTGATAATGGGTAACTACTTTTTTCAGGAGAGCTTTGCAATGAAGATTTGTAAATGTACTCAGGGTCGTCTTTTATTAACCGTTTTTGTCGTTCTTTGTTTAAGTCTCTGTGCTGCGGGTGCTTTTGCTCAGGAGCATTGGTCGCAGCCGCAGCCGATAACCGAGATTATTGGGGATTTTAATACCGCAGCACCGTTCATTAGTTCTGACGGCAAGTCGCTTTATTTCAGAAGCGATCAAAACCATATGAATGTTCAAACACGGTTTTATGCTGCGACACGTCCGCAGGCTCATGGGCCGTTTACATCGGTTATGGAATTAGCCGTACTCAACGATGCCAACAGCTATTCTATTCCACAGCCTGACGGCAGGATTCTTTTCAAAGCTCCGGCAACTCCGATTGGATATGTCTGGGTATCGGCTGATAATTTGAGGATGTATTACACAACAACGTTGATGCTCAGCGGAGGAGTTGTCTGCACGGAACGTCAGAATGAAACCGTTCCTTGGCGTCGGGGGTCAAGAATTGTTTTGGGCAGCTCAAGTCAGTGGCCTGTTAAGAATATAGGGATGTACGGCAGAATCAGCCTGACTCAGGACGAGTTGGTTATTACAGTAGCCTCGGGCAGCGGAACAAAAACTTCTTTGCCGGCGATGGAGCTGCAATATGGAACGAGAAACAATATCAGCGAAAATTTCGATTCTGCGATGGCAATAGACGGTCTCGATTCGCTTGCTTCAGAGAGCGACCCGTTCATTATGCCGGATGGTCTTGCAATCTACTTTGTTTCAAACAGAGGTAATGAGGGATACAGGATTTTCAAGGCGGTTCGCGCAGGCAGAGAGGAAGCGTTTGGAAATGTACAACTGGTCGATGATCTGGTTTTGCCGGAATGCAATTTGCGGTGTCCCGCGCTGAGTACAGACGGCACGGCGATATATTTTGAGGTGCAGAAAACAATAAACGGCCAGATGACGAAATCGGATATATACTATTCTGAAGTCATTAAAGAGCCGACAGTACTTGCAAGACATCTGATTGAGCATGCGATGATAGAAAAAGATAAGGTGTCCGACTCGCTTGCGCAGGCACAGGAATTTGAGCGCGAAGCGATGAGAAATCTGGAAATTGCCTTAAAAGACGCAAAGGGCATAGCTCGCAAAAATCTTTTTAAAGCTAAAATTCACCTCGCTATTTCTATAGTTCGCCAGAAGATTGCTGACAGGGAGATTCTAGAAAGTCTTGATGAACTTGAAAAGGCGATGGATTTTTAACGCTATGGCATTAATTTTTGCATTTTAATTCTCTCAAAAACCGGGCGGAGTTAATGCTCCGCCCGGTGATTTAAGATTTATTGTTTTTCAGCCGCACTACGGATATATCACAGGACAAGGGTCGTTGTGAATGAACAAAACATTGCTTGAGTTGTTAAGCGTATCCAGTAATGCGCCCATCGCCGTCCGGTCAGAGGCGGTTCCGCTAAGCCAGATATTGACAGCCTGACTAATCAGGTCCGATGCAGGAGCCCGAACCTGCAACCTCTTGCATGCCATGTGGTTGTCCTACTCAAAAATTCGTAATTGTTTTATTTCAAGGATTTATGTAAACTCCCTGAGCGTGCAAATATTATTTCAGCATAATTCACTGCCATAACACCCTACATCACATCAACAACAATTGCAGGGTTGCTTACAGTTGGTCCAACTGTGTCTGCGGTCGCTGATGCGGATACGCTGTTTGTTTTTTCTTCTGAGCCTTTTACAGCCTGAACTTTGAAGTAAACAAGCGTGTTATGCGCCTTGCAGAAATCCCTGTCTAAAAGACAAGTACTTCTAAAGGCTTTAAAGCAAAACAAGCCAGGAAATCAAAATTTTACGGCGATATCGCTGACCAAAGTTTCAATATCAACTTGTTAAACAACAAGGAGTTAGCTACAGATCAATATTTGTACCATACGGCAGCCGGTCTTTAATCTCATTCAGCGTCTCATGGATTTTAAAGAAAAGTATAAAAGGCTCAAACCACAGCCGCAGTATAACAACTCCTAAAGGCCAAATTAAAACGGCTGATAGCAATCTGATTCCAATTGGCATTTCTTTAATGCTCTCAACGCCCATAGATTTCGTGAAATATAGGCCGTCATATATGTAGAGCACAACTGCAATTGTGTAGAGAGCCAAACTTGCAGCGAAAGCAAATTTGAGAATAGAATTAGCCCACATAAAATCAAAATTGAAGAACCCCAAAATCGAAAAAGCTTTTGAGTCTATTTTGTTAGGATTTACGGGCGACCCGATTTGCATAGCACGCCTGTTTTTTTCAAGCAATGATTCGCCACAAGATTCGCATTCGATAGCAGTCACGGGTATCCATTCATTGCAAAATGGGCATTGCTTTTTCTTTTGTTGGTCATATTGCGGTGGACTAATAGGCGTTTCAAGATGTGCCGTTTCGGCCTGACTGGAGCCAATGTCCAAAGGCACATTTATTACTTTTGAACAGTTTGGACACTTTACCTTTTTGCCAATCGCAGTTTCAGGAACACCAATTCTCTGATGGCAGTGTAGACAATTAATTTTTAGCATAAATTCCCTCATAACAAAGACAATATTAAAATATTATATATCGAAGTTTCATATATTCAAGCAATCATTTGTTCAGTCATGATACATACCTGAAAGAGTTTATTAACGACTAGTGCGAAGCTAACCCAGTTGTATTTCAAATAAATATTCCTGAAAAAGATGATGATTAATTTAGCTTTTCGAATGTTCTATCACTTAAAACAACTCTAGTATCACTTAGATGTTTTCTTTCAATTTTAGTTGGAAGGCGTTGGATAGGTGTCTCAAGCAGTATGCCATATTCCCGCAAATCGGAATTCGTTAATGGGCTTTCCAACTGATAGTTGGGATCGTTCAAGATGGTAAAATCTTGTGAATCTTTGTGTTCGATATATTTAGCTACCCATGTCATCCTAATTTTGTGTTCTTTGCCATAAGTGCGTTTTATTTCAACAGTATTGTCCGACCTGAATGTCCATATATTATCAGTATAGTTGCCCGGTAGAAAGTCTGCGTCATGCGTTCCCTCTATCTGTTTCCACATACCTAATTCCATTGGCTCATTAACATCGGAGTGCTCGAAAGAAAAAACTCCTTGAGGTAGTTCCGAAATTTTGGGAGCCGATGGTATGTTATTTATGTCGCCATAATCAGCCGTTGTTGAACCAAATCTATATGAAAGCCCCACCTTGTTCGAATCAGGGCCATTATTCTTTCGCTGTTGATTTTGATTCAATTGTGCAGAAATGTTTTCAATTTCCTGCAGATTCTTGTGGACTTCAGCTACATAATCTTGGCATGATACAATGTTTTCTAGTGATTCTGACAGCAATGAATTCTGCTGTTCATCAAGCACAGATCGTAATTGACTGATCGAATTCATATCATCTATGAGAGATTTGGCATTACTAATCGTGTCAGAAGACTGCTCCGCAAGGCTTTGAGAATTTTGTTGAATGTCTCTTAATTCAGTGACACCGGATTGAGTTGGCATCTCTGAAGTAAGATCTTTGGCTTTTTTTAGATTAAGCTGACTTTTTTCCGCAACCTCTTTCAACTCGTCCTTTAACTGTGCAATAGATTGTGCATTTTGCTTTAAAGTTGTTTTTTTTGCCTGTGGACTATTTTGGTGCTTTTTGCATCCCAAGAAGGATGTTAGCAAGAAAACAATCATGATATATGATAACGTTGTCTTCATATTTTATTGTATAGGTGGGGTTCCATATGACGCACGTAATGGTTGGTTAGGACCATAAGGAGAGACACTATAAAAATAATGTTTCTGCAGGGCCAGGCTTTTCAAGATTTGAAACGACTTGAATGAATCGTCATCACCATAAACAAAAAAAACTGGATAATGGGTTTCAGGCCGACAGCTATTCAATGTACGATAAAAAGTATTGACTAAATTATCTGTTTGTGGAACGAGTTCCCCTGCACCTTTGACTGGTTCAATCTCGATAACACCTGACAAAAAGCCCTCGGATTTAAGTAAACATGCTTCGCTTCGAAATTCGCCCTGGCCGGAAAAGCCACTGGACCCGAAAGGGTAAAAATATGTTCCTTTGACTACATAATATCGAGGTGATCTTGTACTATCAATTCTCTGTAGGGGCAAACGTATATTTCGAGGCAGGTTTTCGGAATATTGCGGCTTAGCATTTTGGGTGGCCGCGGACGTAGCTTTTATTTCACCTGACATTCTGCTTGATTCAGATTCCAACTGAGCCAAAGTGGCCCTGCAGGTAGAAATGTTATTTTCAATTTTCGCCAAATCCACTTTGCCTTTAGATAACGCCGCTTCTGATTTTGTGTTTATTGCGACAATCTCTTTTAAATCTGTTGGGACAGATGCAGCATAGGATTTAGCAAGAATATCAAGTTGTTTTTTTAGCTGTTGAAGTTCATTCTCCGTATTATTACTTTCAAGTGCAAGCTTTCTAACCTGCACATCGTTTTCAACTTGACTTTCAGAAATTTGCGATAGTCTTTGACTAGCCTCACTGCCTTGAAGAACAATAAGAATGGTCATCAATATCATGCCTCCAAATATGTTGCATATAGTATCCAACAACAAGTCGAGGCTATCACTTTCATTTTTTTTTCTTCTGAGCATAGTTCAAAAGGGATTGGCGTTTTCGGGTAACAGATCAAAGCCTATTTCATAACCTTCATTCTTGAGCAAATATCTAAATCCGGTTTTATTATCTTCGTATCCCAAGCATGAAGGCTTAATTAAAAAGACAAAATAGTACCTGCTTGGGGGCTGTTTTTTAGCCCATGCCATAAACATATCTTTCCTTTCTTCGTATGAGCTATCCTCAAACTCAAAAACAGAATTGGTGTTATATGCCAAGGCCACGCGCACACTTTTGCCTGATAATTCGACCAGATAGGGAATCAAGTCTGAACGTTTGTCAAGAATATATGTGACTTTGGCTGCTTTTGCATTAGCGGACACCTCCTTGAGGGTAGAGTTTAAGACTTTCAACCTATTTTGCTTTTGCTGATACAATGTTTTATTTTCATTTAATTTATTTATAAGTTCGGAAACAATAGATTGCTTTATCTCTATTTGGCTGTAGATATCCTTTAAGGCTAGTTGCGAAATCTTCGATTGCTCGATAAGTTGTCTTTCATCAACTTGTGATACCTCATGGATGCGAGTTTCAAGAGACTTTATTTCTTCTGTGGCAGCTTGTATTTCTATGTTCAGTGACTTTATTGTATCAGTCAAAGACTCTATCCTTTTCTGAATTTCAACTGATGGGTCTTCAGCCTTGCTGTCTTGAAGTAGAACCATCAGCAGTACGATTACAAATAGGACTCCGATTATGGAAGCCATGACATCCTGGAATGAGAAAAGATTAATGGCAGGACTTGTATTGAGTCTTCTGCCCATTTAATTCGTCCCTGTCATAAGACGCAATCTACCTACAATATATTTTTGAGAATAATCTTTGCATTCATCTAAAAGCTGTTCCTCACGGCGCTGAACCGCTATCATCCATAGATGAATAAACATTGCAGCAACTAAACCCACCAGTGTTGTTTCAAATGCGGTTGCAAGTCCAGCTGTAACCAGCTGCAAGGAATCACGCAGTTCTGAAATCTGAGCGGCGTGCGAGAGGACACTTCCAAACGCTCCCAATGCTTGCGAAAGCCCAAGCACCGTGCCAATAAATCCGAGGACTGGAATAGCCCAGATGAATCCTCGCAGAGCAGTATAGCTTGAACTGCTCAGTGCCTCGTCATTGTCAGCTTGTGTACGAAGAATGTTATCTACATCAGTGATGTTGCCTAAATTACGAAGATTAGAAAGTGCTATTTGTATTCGCCGAGTCAGAATAAAATGTTTCGGATTATCCACAGATTCGGCTATTCGCTCAAGAACGCGATCGACTGATTGCGGAGTTATCACAAAACCCGGATCATCTTCAGGCAATATTTTTAGATCAAGCGTACGCCTTTGCAAGGCAATCTTACAATGTTTTAAAAGAAGAATCGTCACAGACCAGCCTGAAAAGAAAACAATCGCATACTGAACCGGACCTCTTTTTGTAAACATTACTTTGAACCAAGTATCTGGCAAAAAGAAAAGAATGCCATAAAACAGTACGGTTATTACTACAGCCCCGACCAGCGGTAATACTGGACCAGCACTGGTAAAACAGCCTGAAGGCAAACATAAACGTTTTTCAATGTCGCTTTTGGCAAAGGAAAGCTCTGGTTCCTTTTTTGTGCCGCGGTTAACCATGTCAAGCAAAGTCTTTTGCATATAGTTTTCCTAATTATTTGTGTGATTTTTTGAAATAAACCGGAGTTCCACGAACGACTTGAGACATAAGGCTCTGATCAATTATATAGCTACCATTGACAATTTCGCCTAATTCCAGAAAATGGGCAGGATCCTCGGAGCCGGCTGCAACAACAAAAATATGTCCATTATCCAGATCTGCTACCTTTTGAACCTCTTTTTGTTCACCAAGCACAATGCCAAAATAATCATAAGGAGCAATGTCAACCTTAAGGCTATTAGATTGGTCAAACTGATACTGATAACACTTGATTATTTCCGGCTCTAATTTCTGAATTACTGGTTTAGCTTGCGTACGAATCGCATTTACTTTTTGGTCTTTGGGGTTCATCCAGGGCACATCTAAATTCAATTTATCAAATTCAGCCAACATTGGAGAAATGTTGCTATCCTGAAATGGGCTGATTTCCTGTGTATTACTGAGCAACACTTTAAGAAGATTGGCAACCAAGATCGAGTCCATTTCTTTTTGTTTAACACAGGCTTTGGCCATTTCTAAATAAAGCATATTCCATGATAGTTTACCGGTATTATATTGTTCAACAGCACTTTGTGCCAATTTGACAAAATCGCTTTGAGGAGAATTGTGTAATTTATCTCTGACTTCTGAATCACTTAACACGGCAGATACAGATGTGAGTGATGCATCTATTACATATTTAAACTTGATCTGTCTGGTTGATGCATCTTCCTTAACTGTATTTTCGACCATATAATAATAATCGCCATCTTTACTGACAATCACCATCGCATCGGACATCAGCGGGCTGTTGAGAAATTGCATCACCGTATCGATCTGTTTTAGTTTCCCTCCTTCAACTGCCAACTTTGCTTTTTCTAAGTAATTCTTGTAATTGATAAGAGAAGCCCTATATGGTGAGTTGGGGTATGATTTGAGATAACTTTCAATTTGTGCAAACCGCTCATTTATGAGGTTCAAATCGTTTGGCATAAGATCAACTTTGAAGCTTTGAAAAAGCAATCTCCATGTTTCTCCTGCAAGCCATGCATCTGCGAGTGAAACACTGCGACTGAATTCAACGGCATATTCATGCGAAGGATATTCTTTTACAAACAATTTGAGTTTTTCTGCAAGGAGCTTTGGGTCGTTACAAGTTTTAGCGATCTGAGACAAGTCGCTATAAGCGCGTTGTTTAGTTCTGATTTGATTCTCAATGTCATTTTTAGCTTTTACTGTTGCATCTCGAATGCTTCTCGCCCTAGCCAAAAGCCCTGGTGATATATCACTTTCAGCGGCCAGATTATTCGCCAACATCAAGCATTCGTCCGATTTTGCAAGAAATCTATCAGAGTTTGATTTATCTATCTTGCCCAATTCTTTAAATATCGTTTCAAGCTGCTCCAATCGTTGTTCGAATGCCGTATATCTTATTTGCTTTTGTTCGCTCAAATATGTGTCATATTGAATGCGGATTTCGGTAACTTGGGTTTTCTCATCGGAAGTCCGGGCCAATTTTTCTGCATTCTGCAGTTGCTCTGGGTTTAAAGATTTGACATCTGAACTCGAAAGAGACTTCACCAACGAGGAAAATGTACTTGCCCGACTTTCCTCCTGACTTTGTTTATTTTTCAGATCAAGGGACAATTGAATAATCTTGGGATCATTGATTAGCTTCTGCGGGACTTGCGAAATCAGGGCGGCAGCTGCTTCAAGCTGGCCATTTGTAAGATTGGCTTTTATTTTACTTTCCCAATTAACAATTTCGTTTTGTTTGCTGGTCTGATAAACCAATATTACGAGCGCAGCGGATAATATAATCAAAAAGCCAATTATCGCGCTTATGGCCAGCGTAAAGTGTCTTTTCTTTCTCAGTTTTAATTCCTGCACTCGTGAATTAAACTGAGCGGCTAAAATATCAGGCATTCCCCTTTCAAAGGATAAAATTTCGCCAGCAATGGATTCAATAGTTTCCAGTTTGGCGTTCTCACCCAAAACCGTCTCAAGCCTTTGGCAGATTTGAGTGTACTCATTATCATCTTTTGTTTGGGCATCAAGCGACCCAAGCCATTGTATCACCGGCTCCACTTGTTCCTGCAAATCAGCACTTGGCTTTACGCCGTATCTTTTAGAGATCGCTTCCCATTTTTTGACCAAATCCCTGCATAATATCTCATCCAGGGAACTCTGTGCTTGACGGATTTTCTCACAAAGCTCCTGGTGGTGTTTCTGTGCATCCTTACGCCTGCATTCAAGTACACAGTTTCCCACTTGATCTATTGTTGTCGGAGTGACTTCTATTGACCACTCTTTGGATTTCATCTCGGCTAATATCTTTTCTAATGTAAGCAGATCGGAATGTTTTTTGGCCGAACTGGCAAGCGTTATCAAGTTCTCCAAATGGGCTTTTTCGAACATTTGCAGATCATTTTCCCATTCCTTGCTGGTTGGATTTTCTCGATAAAGTGCCCGCAATATTTTCACCCTGTTTGACAATGGTGCCTTTGCCAGAGAAAACAATTTAAGCAATTTCAAAAGTGAAGCTATTTTGTCCGATGGTCTATAAACTGTGGTAATAACTGTTGCTATATCCTTGAGTTCTTTTGAGGCATCTTTAGTACACGAAAGACCTAGTCCATTACAGATTTCCAACCATAACTTGAGTTCATCAAAATTCAGGATATTATATTCTTGCTGCAGATCGGGGTCCTGCTGAGCAAGCTCAAGAGATTTTGTTCTGCTGCTTTTTTTGAACAGTTCAAGACATTGTCTTGCTTTAACTAATGCTTGCTTAATTGCTTCAGAGTAAGAATTTGCAGTCTCTTCAATCCCATCGGGATATACTTCAACCCCTGTCTCCAGGACACTCTGAGAAACACTCTTTATCACTTCTTCAATTTGATAAACTATTTTTGACGAGGTGCTCATATAAATTTCCTGCATGTGTTGCACATATTTCACACTTTAATCAGTACGTTCGTATTCCAACTTTATTCGGTACAGAGGTACGTCCCATAAATCCACAACATCAACAGTAGCGGCAACTGCATTCTTGATATTGGCTTCAATTTCATTATTCTCATTTAGCAGAGTCTTTTTTTCCTGCTCTGCCTTCGAGATCTCTTGCCCGATTTGGTCTAACTCGGCTGTGAACTTTGCTATAACATCGCTTTTCTCTTTCTGCCTTACTGCTATAATTTTTTCGTTATCATTGGGCTGCTTCCTAAGTGTCGCGATCTGCTTATCAAGTGTCGCAATCTGTCCGTCACGGTCTTTGCTAACCTTTTCAGATTTTAATTTGGCCTTCG
>Ga0315293_10007376_pt1 | contig 10214 bp, 5 predicted proteins | sample YL17G13_20_MG_FD_203071 | JGI IMG/M metagenome (GOLD analysis project Ga0315293, IMG submission 203071) | Sediment microbial communities from Yellowstone Lake, YNP, Wyoming, USA - YL17G13_20 | ecosystem: Environmental > Aquatic > Freshwater > Lake > Sediment | place: USA: Wyoming | collected... | reverse complement strand
GAACCTTCCCCTTCGCGCGAGTGAACCGCGATGATATGGTAGACGTCCTCGGGCAGATCCCCGCGCATGGCGAGCCCCATCCCCGAGAGCGGATGGCGCAGAAGCTTGCCGCTCCGCGAAACCTGAAACCCCCCGGCCGTTTTCCGGTACTCGAGGAGCTTGCCGACGTCGTGGAGAAGCGCTCCCGCGATGAGGTGATCATTGTTGAGCGCGATGCCGCCGGCATTCTTCATTGTCTCGGCTATCGCCCGGCAGAGACTCGTCACGAGCCTGGTGTGCGCGGCCAGCGTGATGGGCGTCTCGCCGACGAGGAGCGTGAAGGGAATCGAGTTGATATCGTCCTCTTTCCAGCCTCCGCGCGTGTATGCCTCATCCCATACCTTCGCCACTTTCTCAGCCAGTGCCGGATCGCTGATCCAGCCGATTTCGGGAAACAGTTTCTTCCAGTCGGGCATTATCAAGCTCCTTTCGTGTCGTCTCTTCCACGCCGCCGGCCCTGCGGCGGGCTCCGGTGAAACCGGCCGATACCGAGGTAGTGGGCAATGTTCGCTTCCTGCTCCATTTTCGGAACGATGAGCTTCTTCGCCGTGGTCATGATCACGGTTACGCCGGGACCATGGCCGCCGATGACGCACGATGCATGGACGACGACCCCGATCGAGATCGCATCGGTCCTGATCGATCTGCCGAACCTGCAGTCGGCGTCCCGAATCGCGATGACGTCTCCGAGGCGCAGACTCTGGAGACCATACTTCTGCGCCGCGTCCCTATCCGAAGTCTGAATGTCGTAATCCCCACTGAAGCTGTGCCGCGACCCCGTCCCCGACCCCATCATTGATGCCGGGATGACGTGTGTCACCGGCACGATGATCTGGTTGTTCTGCGCTACGATCCCCATCGTATGGAACAGATCGGGATCGATGCTCATCACGTGAATCTCGGGGAAATCCTTGAGCTCGAGACCCTGTCCGTACGCCTTGATCTGGATCTTGTCACCGATAACGAGCTTGTCGATCGCCGACGGCGCGAAATCGATGATGACGTGCTCGACCCCTCCGTGCTTTCCGGTCACGACGCCCCGGGCGTTCATCGCTTCGCCGCTGACGACGCGCGCCTCATTTCCAATGCAGGCGAGGATGCAAAGCGCCCCGAGACTGGCGCCGTCCCTCTCCTTCTCGTCGAGGGTCACGCTCACGCCGGGTTCAACATGATCGCCCGCGAAGCTGAACGCCGAATCGCCGGCGACGACGTTATAGGTGATCCCGCCGACACCCGGAAGAACATGGACCCCTCCTCCCGCATCGACGAGGTACGGGTTCTTCAGCGAAACCCGCGGGTGAGCGATCCCCCCGAGCACCGACTGGATAACGCAATTCGACGCATTTGTTCTCAGCATGCCGCCATCCCTCATTCTACCGCATCGATCTGAGCCTTCTGAAGCTTCCCGCTGTAATCGACGTATATGGACTTCCACTCGCTGAAGGTATCGAGCACCGTGTGTGATGCCTCCCGGTGCCCGTTGCCCGTATCCTTCACCCCGCCGAAGGGGAGCTGTACCTCGGCGCCGATCGTCGGGCCGTTGACGTAGGTGATTCCCGCCTCGATATCCCGGATCGCCCTGAACGCGCCGTTGATGTCTCTCGTATAGATCGAGCTCGAAAGCCCGTAGCGCGTGTCGTTCAATATACGTATCGCCTCATCAAGGTCGGACGCCTCGAGAACGGAGAGAACCGGGCCGAATATTTCCTCCTGCGCGAGACGCGCGCCCGGCGCCACCTCGGCGAAAATCGTCGGCTCGAAGAACCATCCGCCCCGGTAGGGGCTCTCGGTGAGCGCGTTGCCGCCGCAAACGAGCTTCGCCTCTTTCTTTCCGATCTCGACGTACTTCATGACGGTCTCGCGCTGCCCTTCGTTGACGAGCGGCCCCATCTCCGTCTTCTCGTCGAGTCCGTTTCCGATCCGAATCTTCCGTGCGCGTTCGACGAGCAGCTTGAGAAACTTGTCCTTGATCGGCTTGTGAAGAATGAGCCGGGATGTCGCCGTGCATCGCTGGCCGGTCGTGCCGAATGCGCCCCAGAGAACGCCTTCAAGCGCCAGGTCGAGATCGGCATCCGCCATAACGATCTGGGCGTTCTTCCCCCCAAGCTCGAGGGAGAGCCGCTTGAGCTGCACGCCGCAGCGCGCCGCAATGTCCTTTCCGGCGGCGGAAGAGCCGGTGAACGAGATCAGGCGGATAAGCGGGTGCTCGACCATCGGAGTCCCGACGCCGCTTCCCGTCCCGTGCACGAGGTTCACGACCCCCGCGGGCACCCCCGCCTCCGCAACGGCCTCGACGAGCTTCACGGCGGACGCCGGCGTATCGCTTGCCGGTTTCAGGACGACCGTGTTCCCGCAGATGAGCGCCGGAAACATCTTCCATGTTGCGATCGCCATTGGAAAATTCCACGGCGTGATCAGGCCGCATACACCGACCGGCTGTCTGATCGACATGCCGAACTTGTTCGGAAGCTCAACGGGGCACGTGTCCCCGAAGAGCCTGCGCCCTTCACCGGCGGCATAAAACGCGGTGTCGATCCCTTCCTGAACGTCGCCGCGCGTTTCCTTGATGATCTTCCCCATTTCCCGCGTCATGAGACGGGCGCACTCCTCCTTGCGGGCCATAAGCACCTGGCCGAGCCGGTACAGCATCTCCCCGCGCTTCGGCGCGGGAGTGAGTCTCCACGCATCGAAAGCATCGTGCGCGGCTTTCACCGCTCTGTCGACGTCGGCCGGGGAGCTCTTGGGGAAAAGGCCGATGAGATCGTTCGTATCCGCCGGATTTCGATTCTCGAAGAATTCGCCCCCCTCGGGCTGCACCCATTCCCCATTGATATAGTTGAGATACCGCTCTGCCACGTTCTACCTCCCGTTACTCGCGCCCCGGGGCCGCGAGCGAACCATCCCGATCGCGAAACGTTGGACTTGCATGGTCCCAGAAAGAACGCCGCATGTCAAGACGAATGAAGGGCTTGGGACCGCACGAGCGCCCCGTCGGTCTCCGCGCTGCCGTACCCATCGGAACCTCGAGGGCAAAAAAAAGAGCCGCTCCCCACGAAGAGAGCGGCTCATGCAGATCGCGCCCGAGGCTATCTGATGACGACTATTCTTCCGTACATGTTGGATCCGCCGGAGCTCTCACACCGGTAGAGGTAAACGCCCGACCCGACTTCCTGACCGTGCTTGTTCTTCACATTCCAGGTTACGACTCCGTCTTCACCCGTGGGGTTGCTGTGATGCGCCTCCCATATGAGATCACCGGAAACCGTAAAGATCTTGATGTCCGCTTCCCTCGGAACGTGAAAGAACTTTATGCTGCCGTCGGGGAAATTGTGATAGAAGGGGGAAGTATCCGCGGACGTACCGGTTCGGTACGGATTCGGAACCGCGAAGATCTTCCCCATCAGTCCCGCATCCCCCGCGTCGACCGTCATGGTAATGACCCGGCCGGCATCTTCGCAACGAACCGGATACCCCGGCGTCGCGGGATGCTCCGGATCTTCGTCACAGACGAAATTATCCTTCTTGTTGTACTGGACCTTACCCTTGAAATAGCCTCTGTCGAAGCAGGTTACAACGTAGTAATAGGTGAATCCGACGAAGGCGTTCCTGTCGACGAATTCGTAGTACAGCCTCCCCTGCGAATCCTCTTTGGGCCATTCCTTGAAGTAGAGCGAATCCTCTTCGATTCCCACGAAGGCATCATCACGGGAAAGCTCGGAAATTACGATCATGTGGCTCGGGAGCGGCGAGAGCCCTCTCCAGATATGGAAGCCTTCGTAAGTCTGAAGATCGATTTCGAACGACGCCGGGCCACCCAACAGCGTCGAATCAACGATCCCTTCGCCGAAAGCGAGATTGACTCCAAGCGCCAGGGTATCCCCGGTCTTCTGGCCGATGAGCGTGATCGGGATGGCGGTGCCGGGCAAATAGGAACCGCTTCCGACGTTGAATTCCCGGTAGTACGTGTCGCGGCGATCCCGGAGCTCGGCATACATCAGGATCGAGGCCTCGCCTCCCGGGCCGATCGTATCGACACCGACCTTGCCGAAAACCACCTTCCCGACCTTGAGGGTTTGATCGACGTTTCCCGTGTATATGCCAGTGACATCGACAGGGGATACTCCCGGATCGGGCCCGTACCAGCTCGTGAAATCACGCGAACCCGTGATCGCGCCGACCGCGGCCTGCGGTGGATACCAGCCGACGACGATCTCCGCGCCGTCCCTCCTCAGGTATACGGAATCGGGCGGAGTGAGAGCCAATCTCATCGTATCCACGACGCCCTGTGCCCATACATCGGCGCCAAATGCCGAGATTCCGAGGAGCACAAATACAATGACCGTTCCCCGTCGAATCAGACTCACACTGCCTCCTTTTATGTCCTCTGTAACCAAGCAGCGATCATGGGGTTGCCAGAATCTGCCACTGACTGAACATCGTATTGATCACCGCATCTCCCTGCGCGCGGTTGAAATACCACAACTCGAAACCGAGATGCGCGCTCGGCGCGGCCACCGCGATTCCCCCTTGTACCTCGGGCGTGATATTCGCGTACTTCGTCACCCAAAGAGCCACGGCTTGGTTATGGAGCCCCGATGATGCATTCTTCGCCTTCATGAGAAACATCGGATGGAAGCAACGCTGGCTCGTCACGAGGTTCCGGTTCATCCAGTAAGCTGGATTATAGACCTCGGCGAGCGTAAAACCGCCGAGAGCCCCGGTCGGGGCGAAGAAGCGGCCCTCTTTCACGACTTCTTCCCACAGATCGAGTTGGGCGGGCATTCCGGGAACGGTTGTGTTCCAGATATCGGACGATCTGACGACACCGGGGTACATACAATCGTAGTTAACCACCTTCCTATACACCATGCCGGTAGTCGTGCGGATCGCTCCGACGATCTTGTCGAGCATTGTTACACAATAATCCTTGTACGGATATGAATTGACGCCGCTCGTATCCCCTTCACACCCTTCCTGGTTTCCCAGAGTCTCGCATTTCAAGTGCATGGGGAACGGCTGCTGAACGTAGAGGCATGCGGCGAGACCGCCCGATCGCTCGGAGTTGCCCTCCGTAAGGAGGTGTCCGCCCTTCAAGAGGAAAAGCGCCAGATAATTGACCACGACCTGGCCCGATCCTATCTTGCTCTCGGCCACGAACTTGACGACATTATCCCAGCATATCTTGTCGACATTGGACCCGTACGTCCAGATGATGTTTTTGTATTTGGCAATAAGCGTAATCTTCGGAGGAGCGGTACTGTTGTTGTTAGCGCTATCGTACACGTCGCGATCCTTGTCAAACCCTATCGCGCGCTGGCAGTGTCTGAGCCAGAATTCATCGTGCGAGCCTATCCCACTCTCCTCCGGCATCGAATAGTCCCTCTGACCAAAATTCGAAGAAGGGAAATCGTCGACCCAGAGCAGATTGCGCTCCATCGTGAACGGCACGATGTTGATCTCAACCTGTCCGAGCGTCTCCGATCCCGAGTTGTCGACGACCCGCACGAAGAGCGTGTGAACGCCCGAGTACCACGTCGCCGAGCAGTTGAGAATGAACGGGCTGCAATCCGAATCCCAATCGCTCGGATTGTCCAGGTCCGCCACGTCCCACCCGAACTGGTAGCACATGATCTCCCCGCCGTATTCGAGGGCGTTCGCGCGCCACCTGAAATTGAGCGGCACGCCGGGGGGCAGATCGCGCTTCTCAGGACGAAGGTTCGTCCCGATAAACCGGAACCCCCCGAGGAACGGCTCCGTGATCGTGAGATACGGCACCGCCGTCACCGACACGATGAACTCCCGGACGTTATTCCTCCGGTCGAATATCGCCGTCACGGCGCCGGCCTCATCCTTCGCCTGAACGGCGAAGATGTGCGAGCTGCCCACTTCCAGAACCTCATCGTCCCCGAGCCTCGTTGAACGCCCCGAATCCCCCGCCGCCCGGTACCAGTTCCAGGGGCTCCAGTCCTCCTCGTACCGCCACGGATTGTTGTTGAGGTCCTTAATGATGTTGAACGAGGGGTCGTAACCCCCTCCGGGGCTATCAACGCGGTGATACATGTACCGTATCGAATCGGGTTCCTTTACGTTCTCGGGGGAGTCGATTGGGTCTCTGCCCACCCAATCGAATTTGATGACGCGTCCGAGTTCTCCCACCTTGTCAATGGGCTGCGGCGGCGCCGGCATCGTAATCTCCACGTATGGGGCGAGCGTCCACGCGGTGAAGGACCGGTACACCGGATCGGAGCGCTTCCCCTCCATATCGACGGCGCGGAGAAAGAAGGTGTGCGTCATATCGTAGCGGGTGAACCTGTTGCCGCTGAAAATCACTTCCCGGGAGGTATCATCCGCCGATACCCGGAAAAGGCTGTCGTGGATCGACGTCCGAGTCCACTTCGCGAGTCCCGTCGTATCTTCCGCATTGAACCCGTACGGATTCCCGGCGGCAACGACGAATTCGTAGTTTTTCACTTCGCCGTCCGGATCCCAACCGCCCCAGTAGAAGTGGACCTGGTAACCGATCGTGTCTCCCTCGACGGGACCGCTCGAAAGCCATACCTCGGGCGACTTGTTCTGCTCCGCCGGCCCGATAAACGTCTTCTCACAGCCGAAGAAAAACACGAATACCGCGAGCATGCCGAGCCCGGCGTATATCAGAAGCAATCGTTTCATTACTCCCCAGCCTCCTCTCACCTTTGAACGCGGAATGGAACCCGGTTGTGCGCTACTTGACGAATTTCAGATAAAGCTGTACGCGTTTCGTGTCTCTCCGGGCATAATTCGCGAAAAAGTACTCGTTCGTGATCCAGTTGTTTCCAGCCTTCACGTTCCCGTTCTCATCGAACTCCGGGCTGATTCCCCGGATGCCTTCAAAGAAGTTCTCCGTGTCCCTCTCATCCATTCCCGAGACTGCAATCGTCTGCGCGCCGAGGAAGGCCGGGGGATTGTTCAAGAGCGAATCGGTTGTATGTGCGATGCCCGCCGGCGTATATGGAACGCTGATGCTGAAGCTGCATTCGTGATCGAGGACGTTGAGCGGCTTGTTGAACATCCACTCTCCCTCTCGAGAGTACGTGAGATCCTGATCCGGATCGGTGACCGTGTACTTCCAGCCTTTTATCCCGGAGCCCCGCGGGTCCCGGGGGTCGTCATGGCCGCCGGCCCGGATGGTGAACCGGAAGGATTTCGTCAGCGTCTGGTTCCCCGCGGCACCGAGGAGCTTGGTTTCATACGGGCAAAGCGTATCGCCACGAGCCACGACTTGATTGCCGTTCCATCCGACCACGATCGTATCATTCGTCGTGTAATGGAAAACCCGCAACGATGGCGCCTGCCCCGGGCGGTCCCAGAACCCGGTCCGGACGCTGTCGACCCGCGGTGAAAAATTGCCCATGAAGTGCACGACCGTCGGGGTTCCGTCCGGTCTCTTCTGCTCGTCGAACGATCGCACGAAGAAACTGTACTGGAACGTCGCGACCCGCATTGTCGTCGAGTCGCGGTCCCGGTATTGATCGGATACTCCGGCATTTGGATTGGTATCTTCCGGGTACTTGAGGGGATACCACGGGGACATCTTGTCGGCGACGCGCTCGCCATACTCACCAATCGCCCACCGGTTGTACGCGAACTGGAACCGTATCGGCCTCGGCGGATTGTACTGCAGATTGGCGCGATCCTTCGGATCATCCCAGCCCCAATAGAACATGCGCACGAGCGAGCTGTCCGGCAGCGTATCCTGAATCTGGTCGAGGAGATTAACCGTCAAGCTCTCGAGAACGCCCGAGCTCCGAGGCGTGAAGAAGACCTGGCACGCCGCATCCACTCTCGTATCGGGATCGTGATTTACAACAACCTGGCAGACCCCTTCCCCCGATATGAGATCGGACCTGGAAAGCGCCCCCGCCTCATCCCGCGCGATCGCCTTGAAGCTGAAGAGGCCGCTCGAAATCACGGCATTCCCCGAATTCAAAAGCGTGACGTCAATCACCTCGGATTGGCTCGCCGGAATGAGCCAGTCGGGGTTTCCATCGTTGTTGTAATCGGGGAACACACCGCCGCCGTAGCTCCACCGGTACCCCGTGATGACGTTATTCACCGTCGTAGCGGTGAACTTGATGTCAAACGGCACGAACATGCTTATCGTGTCGGGGGCTCCGGGATGGTACGGGAGATCTCCGCTGCCGAGGTTCGTCCAGAACGTCACGGCGGGGATTCCCTTCACGCGCGCGAAGAACTGCAGCCGGGCCGGACTCGGATCGATCTTTCCGCCGTCGTCGATCGAGGCGATGTGAAACGCCTGGCGGTTGATCTGAGCCCCCCTCATGTCATTGTACCCCTTGAAGACGATGACCGTATCAGTCTTCGTCGTAAATCTGCCTTTCAGGTAGTCGGCGATTCTGTCGCTCGGATTCCAGTCGAGCCCTTCCGCATCGGGATTGCTCTCGGGTTCGAGGGTCATGAGCGTGTCGGATACGTACCATATGTATTTCGTAACGACGCCGTCGTTGTCCTTCCCGTGCCAGTACATATGGACGCGGTAATCGGTCGCCGTCGTCTCAGTTGGAGAGCTCGTAAGGAAGGTCTCCGGAACCTTGTTCCGGTCGAGCGGAGCGCCCTCCTTCCTGCATGCAGGAAGAATCATCATGAGAGCCAAGGCTCCAGCCATGGCTGTCTCTATCGCGAATTTGATGTTGACTCGTCCCATGTTTCCCTTCTCTTTTTGCCCAAATCGAACGTGCGTTCTACCCCAAACCTATATGTAATATAAGCTGTTGATTTGACCTGTCAATAAAAATTCAATGCCGAAAAACGCGGGCTTTCGGGGAAAAACCGGGCGGCGTGGGGGGGAAAAAAAGAAGAAGCCGGGAGGTTTGATTCTCCCGGCTTCCCTCAGGGCTTACGTCAGACCCTGTCAACGGTCCGTGCTAGCGCAGCATGACCATCTTCTTGGTCTGGTTGAAGTCCTTGGTCTCCATCTTGTAGAAGTAGATGCCGCTCGCCACCGCGCCACCCCGGTTGTTCTTGCCATCCCAGGTGATCGTGTAGGAGCCTGCATCCTTCGTACCGTTCACGAGCGTCCGAACGAGCTGGCCCGCGACGTTGTAGACCTTCAACGCCACGAATCCCTTGTCCTTCATGTCGAACTTGATCGAGGTCGACGGGTTGAAGGGGTTCGGGAAGTTCTGGGCCAGGTTGTACGACTTCGGCGTATACGCCGGCGTGATGTCCACGTTGGTGACGTTGTTCATCCACGCGAACACGTCTCCCGCCAGCTCGAAGCGGTCCTCCGGCTTTGCCACTTTGTCGTCGCGGACGAACTGATAGCTGAAGCCGAACCACATCGTCCTGACGATCTGGCCGGGGCTGTTCAGCTGATCACTCGAGATACCCGCGTAGTAGTTCTGGCTGTTGTACACCGGGTACTGGAGTGCGTACTTGCCGTTGGCCGTCTTGTCCAGGACGTCGAACTCGTTGATGACGAAGCAGCCGCCGTACGCGTAGAACTTGTCGGCCACTCCACCATGGACGAACACTCCGGAACCCGCCGGGCTGGGAACGCCCGTGATGAGCGGAGTCACGACGCCGCCGCCGGTGCGACCACCGGTGGCGTCGAAGTAGCTCGTCTCGACGTAGTCTACGCCGCACCAGGTGCTGAGAAGAGTGAGCGCCGCAGGCGCCCAGCTATTGGCCAGCTCATAGGCAATGTCGTCGCCGCAGACCCAGAGGCCGGCGGAGTGCGGGGAGGTGCTCATCCACAGGTTGAGCATCGCGACGTCATTGGACTCGTCAGCGAGACCGTCCGAGATCGTACAGGTTTCGAGGACTCCGCTATCCCAAACGATCTTCTTGTACTGATCGATGAGCTGCTTGTTCTTCGCGCGGCTTCCCGGGCCGTTGGCGACGGCGGAGCTCGGGGCGTTCACGTCGTACTTGTCCACCTTGTTGTTCGGCGGGGCAAGCACGGCGTCGAAGACCGGCATCCAGTAATCCTCGGAATTGGCGTCGTCGACGAAGAGAACATCGCTGTTCAGCGTCGGCAAGCAGCTCCACTCGAAGTACGGAGGTCCCGAGCGCGAATAGCGCGGGGACGCCGACTCTATAGCCGCGTTGTCAACGGCGGTGAAGTAATAGAGGATCTCGTAGCCTCTCGTGAAGAGGGCGTCGTTGAGATCGAC
>Ga0315293_10007373_pt1 | contig 10217 bp, 10 predicted proteins | sample YL17G13_20_MG_FD_203071 | JGI IMG/M metagenome (GOLD analysis project Ga0315293, IMG submission 203071) | Sediment microbial communities from Yellowstone Lake, YNP, Wyoming, USA - YL17G13_20 | ecosystem: Environmental > Aquatic > Freshwater > Lake > Sediment | place: USA: Wyoming | collected... | reverse complement strand
CTAACACCGAAGGAATTTTTGCGCAAGGAACAAGGATAATATTAACAAGCAATGGAGATTCTCTTAAAGAGGAATTAAATGAAAAAATTTAAGCCAAAAAAATTATCTGAAGAAGATAATAAGGCAAAAGAAATAGAACAAAGGAAAAAATCATTTAATGCCTTAACAGCAAAAGAATGGACTTTGTTAAGCAGGAATGTTTGGAATGATGTTAGTTCCTCCAGGGGAAGAAAACATTTAGAACATGGAGCAACTTTCCCTGAGAAAATGATTAACCGACTTATTAAAATGTACAGTAGGGAGGGAGATCTAATTCTTGACCCTTTTTTAGGAACAGGCACAACATTAGAAGCTTGTCAAAACACTCAAAGGCGGGGAATAGGCATAGAATTAAACGAAAGGTTTATTTTACATGCACGTCAAATAGAGAGCCAGTTAATGCTAGGCAATTCAGTGTCGCTTAAAGTAATACACGATGATTGCAGAAATCTTTTGAATCATGTTAAACCAGACAGTGTTCAACTTATGGTAACTTCCCCACCATATGCCAATTTTATTCGAAAATCAGTTGAGGATAGGAAAAAAACGCATAAAACGTCTTTGATAAGATTGGATAATAACTCAACTGTTAATCCTTATAGCAACAAGGAAGAAGATTTTGGGAATTGGGATTACGAAAAATTCTTAGAAGAGATTAAAGAATTAATGAAAAAACTATTGATAGTTACAAAAAAAGGAGGGTATAACGCTTGGGTAATAAAAGATTCCAGAGATACAAAAAACGGGATACCTTATGTACCATTTCATTCTGATTTAGCTAAGCTTGGCGAACAAATAGGTTTTAAATATCATGATTTAATAGTTTGGGATCAGAATGAACAAAGATCTTTAGTCTTGTTGGGATATCCGTCTGTTTTTTATACAAATCAAAATTGTTCATTCTTGGTAGTATTGAGGAAACCTAATGGTAACTAATAAAAGTGTAATGGAATTGAAAATAGAGAAATCTAATGGAAATGGCAGCACAAATTACTTAACACATAATTTTCATGCTTATCCTGCAAAATTTATCCCACAGATACCCAAGAGTACAATTATGAAATTTACTAAAGAGGGGGAAGTGGTTTTGGATCCATTTTGTGGCTGTGGAACAACATTGGTAGAAGCAAAACTACATAATAGAAAAGCTATAGGTGTTGATTTAAATCCTATCGCAGTTTTGATGTCTAAAGCAAAAACAACCCCTTTGATTAGTTCTCAAATCGGTAGGGTATTAGAAATTTTGCCCAAAATGCAAGAAGATATCTCCCGATATTATTCAAATAAAAAAACATTGGTTAGTTATAAAATTCCAATGTTTAACAATATAAATCATTGGTTTCAGGATAATGTAATCCATGAATTAGCAATAATTAGGGAATATATTTCAAATTTAGATGACGAATCCTTGAAAAATTATTTGAATATGGCTTTTTCAGCGTTAATTGTTTCTGTCTCTAATCAGGAAAGTGATACTCGTTTTGCGGCGAAAAACAAAAATATAGAACCTTTTAAGGTTATATCAGAGCTTACAAGAAGACTTGAAAATATGAATGAAAGGATGACCGATTTTTTTCAAAAGGCATCCAATGCAAGTGTCAAAGTATATCAATCTGATAGTCAAAAATTGACTTTTCTGAAAGATAACTCTGTTGACCATATCGTGACTTCTCCGCCCTATGCAAATACATATGATTATTATTTATACCATAAATTCAGAATACAATGGCTTGGCTATGACGTTAAAGAAGTTCAAGATAATGAAATTGGTTCAAGAGATAAACATTCAAGCAAAAGAGAAGAAATTTCGACATTTTCAGAAAGTATTTCTAATTGTTTAAAGGAGATGAGTCGAGTTTTAAAACCAAATAAACTTGCCGTGATTGTTATCGGAGATTCTGTTATTCGCGGGAAATTAATCTGTGCAAGTAAACTCATTAAAAAGATTGCCCCACTCAATAATTTTGAAGTAATTCGAGAGATAAGCTACAATTTAAAACAAAATTCACGAATGTTTAACCCCAAGTTCACAAATGGGGATAAATTAGAGCATGTAATGTTTTTAAGGAATGTAAAAAGGGAAAAATGCTAAAAGAAATCAGATTATATTATGAATCATTAGAACAAGCTGAAAATTATATAAAACCACTTATAGAGTCATCACTAAAGAAACAAAATATATCTATTAACCTGAAACTTATTAAACTAAAAGGTAACTCTTCCTATTACTCAAAACACATTGCTCCTTTAATATTTTGGAAAGATCCGGATATTTTACTGACATGTGTTACTGAAAATGAAGAATACCCTTTTCTTATGATTGAATTCTCAAATGCAGTTTTTACAGAAGATCATGAGCTGCAAAGATTTGATGGACTTGTGGCCGGTGCACATAATAATTGTATTTATGCAAAGATATCCCCTTTAAAGAAACAATCTCAAAGCCAACATGGCGGCAATACGGAGTTTGATTATGTAGCTCCTTTTGCAGTTATTTACAATAAGTTTGGTAAATTGTTTTATCATTTTGATTGGGATTGTAATGACAAAGGTGTTGTTATCGTTGATGATGCTTATTTATCATGCCCTCAAAATATCTGTTCTTTAGACTTCTTTTTCGACGAGCTAATTAAGCTTATAACGACTTTAAAACTAAATTTAAAAACATTTATTTCAGACTTTGAAAAAATAGTTATTAAGAATGAATTCTTTCTAGATTGGATTAATAAAATAAAGAATGTAAGCATGCCTAATATGGAAGAATTAAACACCTCAAGAACGGAGTGGATTAAGAATTCTGAAGAATTTGTTTTGAAACTTAACAGATTTGGGCATGCAATGGATCCAGAGAGGGGCATGCTTGCTTATTATGGAACAATTCATGAAAAAATCGTCTCTAAAATGCTTTTTAGTGATGAGAATAATGCTTGGTATAAAGATACGCCTAAAGAAACTGAGATTGAAGAATACATCGCATCCAATGGACTAAACAATGGGTATGATTTTTTACATTGTTTTATGTTAGGTTCAGGATTGTATAATAATAGCGATTTTAATGAAGTTGAAATGTCTTTTAAGCCAAATAGGGCTAAATCAGTCACTGTTGATTTGACTTCATTCTTAACTAACCATTATCTTACTTTGAATAAAGCATTAAGAACTATTTTCAAATACTCTAATTATTTCGTCGTGGTAGATAAAAATAATTGCGCAAGGGTAAAGCTTCATTGGGGCCTCTTTGATAAAAAAGAAATATTCAAAGGAGCTCCAAATATTACTCCAATTTTATTGAGAGAGATATTTGATGAAGATGACGTTACTTATATAGTGGTTCATGACGTATTGAAAAAAAATGGTTATAAGATTATTGCAGTGAGTTATCCTGGCGCTCAAGCGGACAGGGTTGTTTTAATAGCTCCGGGCACTGGTCGTAGCCAAGAAAGAAGATATATCGATATTATCTCCTATTTGCCCGATAAATTCACTACGTTACAAGAAAATAAAGGCAAATTTTCTCCTGCGCAGACACAAAAAGATATTGATGAGCTACAGAAATATAAGAATTCAGATGATTACAAAAATGGGATTCTAGCTTTTATTGATAGATTTGAAAAATCCGCGCCAAAAACATTGAAAATAGGTGTGGGTTTTTGGGCTAATTCTCGTTTTTCTGTATCTGATTTGAAAGATTTAGATATTAAAAATTTGGATTATTTTGTCTATCTTACCTCTGATAGAAAAGAATGGCATATTTGGAATACTGGAAATGGCGATATGTTTAAAATAATGAAAGGTATGATTAACATTCCTACTACATTTGAAGTTATTAAAAATGATTTAATCAAACCCGAAGAAAAATATTTAAAATTAAGAAAATAAGAGATGAGAGAAGTGAAAGACAAAACCCTCCATCTACTCAAAGCCATAGGATTTACCCAAGAGGAGATAGAACGCGTATCCAAGAAGGCAGGCACTAACGTGAACCTCTTGCCTACGGTCTTTATGAGGCAGTTAGAAAGAAATAAGTACCAAACTCGCCCCTGCGGGCGTGGGTATAGAAAGATGTCTGTAGAGGATTTTACAAATATCATAGAGAAGTTTAAAGAGAAGGTGTTAAAAAACCCTTTGAAAGCAATAGCAAAATTGGCAAAGGGGAATGTGTTGAAATCGTAGCAAGGGGGTGTGAGATGCCAAACAAACAATGCCCTACGTGCGGACTTGAGCATAATCAAACATTTAAACAGGTAGTAGAGGGGGGCAACAGATATTATTTTATATGTCCAAAGGGTCATAAACACGAATGGGAAAAATCAGGTGAACACGATTGGAACTATAGACATTCCTACCCCCTCATATCAACAAAGAAAATGGGAGATGCCAGATGAAAAAGATAGTTATAGCATTATTAGCCTGTGCTGTATTGCAATTGGCAGTAATAGGTTATGCCTACGCTGCTAATGATTTAGAACAGATGAGAAAAGAACTTCGGGAAAAGACTGATGAAGAAGTGGTGCAAAGAATAAAAACTTATTCTACCCTTGATGTTGAAACAAGAGCAGATGAAATTGCAAAGACTTTAGCCATTGATGAGTGGATGAAAATAGCCAAAGAAAGAAAATCTCATCAAGTTATAAAGGATTCAGGAGTGCTAAACCTTGAATACGAAAAAATTGATGTAAAGGAAATGGACGACCAAACAATTGTATCCTTTTACAAATATTATGAAGAAAAACTTTCTTCCTTTTTAGGTCCAGATGCTATGCCAATAGCAAAATTCAAACAACTGCCAGAGATAGAAAAACGAGTGGTGAACATGAGAGCAATTGCCGGAACTCTATTGTGGGAAGAAGGAAATTCAAGAGATTCCACACGAAATTTTTGGCGTTCAGTTGGAACGATGGGGAAGGCGATGTCTGACGCAGGTAATGCTATGCAATCCAATGCGGCACAAGAGCAACAAAATACTCTTCAACAGATGAATCAGATGAATCCACAGGGGACTGTTACAAACCCCATTCATATTAAACAAGACAATTAATATAAGGAAAGAAGTAGGCCCGTAATAGATGTTATATTTTCCGGGTGTAAGTAAACTAAAGGAGGAACAAATGGGTGATAAAGGCAAGAAAGAAAAGGATAAACACAGCAAACAAGTAGACATAGCAAAAAACGAGGCAACAAAGAAGAAACAAGAACAAACACAGAAGCAACTCTGAGATTCGGAAGTAGATGTTATACTGTCCGGGTGCAAGTAATAAAGTGAATAATTGTCCATCACCAGAAACTCTTATAGACTATATAGAGGGCAGAATAGAAGGCAGTCATAGGCAAGACTTATACGAGCACATTGCTACCTGCAAGGACTGCACGGACACCCTACAGGCTGTATTTGATATGCCCACAGAAGAAGAGCTGAAGAAGATAGAGGTGCCAAAAGAGGCAATGAAAAAGGCTAAGAGGATACCTAAGGAGAAATAAGATGAAAGAAACGTACATTCGATTTATGGCACCAGTAATCCCGGCAACCATTGATCAACTGATGAAAGTCGTGGATAAGAAGGCGAAAGATAAAAGGCAGAGATAGATATATGCCACAGATAATTGTATGAAAAAATCAATAGACATAAAAAAGCTATATGATAAATTCTATGACGGCGGAGCAATAAGTAAAAGATGGTACAGATATCAAGACTGGTGTGCGATGTACGTTCTTCTAAATCATTATATAACTAACGAAAGAAGTCTAAACTTATTAAATTTGGAAAGAGGAAAAATAGATTTTGAGGCATGGCTAGATCAAAAAATTGAGAATTATCAGATAAAGGGCGGAGATATACATTTAACTGCTCTAGATCTCAACTCAATATTTCGACAACATTTGTTAATGGTAAAAGAATACTCACCACGAAACTTCATGCTTTTTTTCGTTTTCTCAAGCGAGCCGAAGCATTCTTTGCGTTACTTGATTAATATCTTATCAGGAAATATTGGTGTCAAAAAGTACTATAAAAAAACACGAAAGTATATTGATTCCGCTTTGAAAGGAATTGGTAAAAATAATATATTAATTGAATATAGATGTATTTCTGAAAAAGATGTTGAATGCCTATGCTATGGTATTGCGAAAAAAATACTAGAGCAATATTATCCTCGTACTAAGTATTTGTCATCTGGAATAGTTGACATATTTATAATTGGTTTAAGAGAAGAAATAGATAGGATGTCATCTCAGCCCAATTCTAACGATAGAAAAGTATTGAAACAAGATTTGGTTAATCTGATTTCACGTATTAATTATCTTGTGGATACGCCTAGAGGCACAAAAACAAAACAGCTAAAGATTAAATCTGAAAAAATATATACATTACTCCGAGAAAAAAACACGCGCCCCTTAGCCAGAACGATAGGAACAGTTAATACCGAAAGTGAGTTATGAGCAGAGCCGGACAATATAATATAAAAGGCATAAATTCTCAATCTTGGGCAGCGATGTCATTATTCCTTCAATATTTGCGCGATCCCAAATTTTCGTATATTCACTTAGAAGAGGTTCGATTTGGCGATTTCTATCTGGTTTTTAATGATGGTCATAAGGTAATTTGTGAGGCCAAGGATCGGAAGAGAAGTTTTAATTATGCAGACCTAAGAACATTTGTTAAATCAATAATAAAGAAGAAGATTCTAAACGAAAACGATGAAATTCTAATTATCTGCGCAAATGTAAATAAAACATTCAAGGATAAAGTCGAACATGCTAAATACTATGAAGAATTGATTGCACCAGATTTTATTAAAAAAGGATTCACAAAGGAGGAAATATCTGTATTATCTAAAGTGAAATTTTGGCAGATCAAGAAACCTATTAATGAAAAAATTGTATATTCATTATTTTCTGAACTAATGAATTTTTGGGTTCCTGATAGTGAAGCAAAGCGGATAGTGCATGATATATTACTCAAGAAGATTTACGAAAAATCTGCCACAGGGCAGGTTTATACGAGGCAAGATATTTTAACCGAAATCGAAGATATAAGGCAAGATGTAATTAAAAAGAGCGGTAATTTTGACAGAGAAAGGGTGGGTATAGAAAAACAGTTGCACAAGATTATTCGGGCTATTAAAAACAATAAAGCGCCTGAATGGGCACCTAACCAATTATCTTCAATTTCGGCTCAGCCAAATTTGATATATTTTGTATTAGATAGATTTAAGGGGGAAAAGGTTGATAATCTAGAAGACTGGCAAGATCTTTGGCAGTTAAATAAGGTTCGTTGGTTTTCATATGATTTATTTAAGATTTTCGAAGCCAATTGCCACACTAAAATAAATAAACAATACATCCTAGAGTTTATCAAAAAACATATTTCCGATGTTAGTAGATATTATGGAAATGATTTTTTTGATCTAGAAATTGTCGATCTAATTAATAAGATATTAGATCGCGATAGTCCATATTTCAATGAAGTTCTTGACGTAATCAAGCAATTACTGAGCAAATATGAGAATGATTATTTCTTTTTGGAAAAGAATCGAGATTTACAATATCAGAGGGAACAAGTATGTAAGTTATTAGGCAGAGTTTACAATGATGCAAATACTCAATTAAAGCAGCAAATTTACTTTTTAATAATTAATCATTTTAATTTGGTTGAAGACGCCGGAGAGTTTAGTCATTATACTCCAGGAGAGATATTTAAAATTCTTCATAAACATCTTACAACTGATTGGAGTGATTTTGAAAATAAATTTTACAATCTAATTGTAAGTCTATCAGCACAGTATGATAAGTTTTATAAGAGATTTGGTAGAAAAGTAGAATTTGAGGGCTGGGAATTAATGGGAGGAGCTACTTCCTGGTGGGGGCATAATTATAAAGTCGAGGATAAACATTTTGTCGAGTTTGTATTAAGCCCTGGTCTATTCGAATATTGGCGTGAAAAACCAAATGAAAGGTGGAAATTTATTCTAGATAACTGCATTATTAAAACATCGAACGTAACTAGCAAGCGCCCGGACTTTCTTAATCGGGCATCATTAGGTGTTATTTTAGAAAAGTATAGGCAGGATGATTTAGATATTAACTCCGAAATATTTCAGATTCTGAAAGGATTTATTCTAGATCGCAAAGGAATCCCGCATAAGTCGGAGTTAATATATCAAGTGCTACGCAGTAATTTTTCAGATGAAAAGAAATTAACGCTCGTTAAAATAAGTATAGAAAAATATAAGATTCCCGCTAATCCTTTTATTGAACAAATTGTATCTGAATTAGCAAGTAAGCAAAATCAAGAAGCAAAGCAGATCTTAGCAGATTGGTCAAAAAATACAGACTATTATGAAAAAACAGGATTTCTAGGAAACAGCATAGTTCAAAATATTTACAAAATTATTGATACCTCTTTTGACGATGCTGTAGACATGTTGCGAAATTATATTAATGGAGAGTATTTTATTAATAAGCTTGATAGTTTTGATGTCTATGAAATTTCAGGATTGTTAAACGTGATACTTAAGAAAAATTTTCAAAAAGGATTAGAAATATTAACTCAACTTGTTCGGAAGCAAATGTTAAGTAAGAATGAACAGATATTGTTATGCCATTCTATTCTTGGTTCCGGGGAAGAAAAGGAAGAGGAGCTTGAATTTCTAGTTAGAATATATAGGGATTTTGTTGACCCTCTTCTTCGTAGCATGAAGGATAATATAGGTGAAATTCAAAAACGAATACCCTTCAGTCATGCACGTGAGGCTTTTGTGCGACTTGCCGAACGTCTAGTTAGGGGCAAGGAATTGGGCTATGCATTTCGAATTATTGAGATTTTTGTAAATGACCCAGATCCTTATCCTCCAGAATATGATCCGGAAGATCCTGAAGCAAAATACAGTTATCATAAAAAAATGGAAGAAGGAAGTAAAGAGAGCGCAATTTCTTCTGTCAGGGGATGGTGCGCTTGGACCTTAGCACAATGTATAACTTTATATGGAAGAGAACATATACCGAGAATTATTGATATTACCGAACACCTCATTAAGGATAAAGATTATTATATAAAACATATGGCCTGTTTCCCATTATCTCAATTGGTACGTTTTAGACTAAGTCATATGCCAGATACCAAAGATGCCCCATTCTTTAATGACGACAAGAAAAAAGCACTCGAAATGGCAAAAAGAGTCGAAAAAATTGCTTTTGACCTATTAGACACAGTTTGTAAATATTCGTCAAATGTTAAGAAGGCCCTTGCAAAAAGCGTGTTATCAGTTTTTGATAGCATGAGGGCATTAAACGAAAAAGACGCACTAAATCTTCTTGAAAAAGTGAGGCAGTTTCCCGATGAGTCTATATCGGAAATAACATGGTTGGTTATTTATTTTGCAGAACTTAGAAAGAATGATTTCAAAAATTGGACTTTGTCAGTGACAGGTTTGTATGATGATTTGAAACAATTCGATGATACAAGGTTTAAGGCTATATTAAAAGAAATGATGTTAAAAAACGCTGCATCCAGAGCAGCTTTTTCATGGGAATTTTTTAAAGGAACAGATAGTGCTTTGCGGAAAGTTAAACATAGTCTAGATTATGAAGAAGCATTCAATATGTCATTAAAATATATAAAAGAACTGATATCAGAATACGATCACACAACATTCGAAAATGTCTATAGATTCGTAGAAGAGAATATTGAACAAACAGGTAAATTTGACATGTGCTATGAGCTTTGGAAGGATTGTCTAAAAATCGAAAGATCTGCACTTGAAAAATTGGTGAAGGAAGGAAAGGCGTTGAATATAAGTTGGTGGCCCTATTATTATAATGGAAAAATCCTATTGATGATTAAAGCAAGGAAAAATGGTAAAGAATTCCTCAATTTGCTAGAGTTTTTAACGCATTATCCGAAAGAACTTGCTATCGGAGATATCGGGGAAGCCATAAAGGTAATAAAGCAATACCCATCACTAAACAAGCAAGTAGAAAAGATATTTAATAATTTAATTGAGAGAAACCCCAATTTTTATAACGATAAGCAGGAATGGCTGAGACAAAAAAGAGGGCTAGCCGATGCGGCGAAATAGGGTAGCAATATAATCTGAAGATAGCCGAGACGGATGCGCGTAGATGAAAATTTGGTCTAAGTAAAGCCCTATTTAAAGTTCAACAGCTCGACGGGTTTTACCTT
>Ga0315293_10007371_pt1 | contig 10217 bp, 5 predicted proteins | sample YL17G13_20_MG_FD_203071 | JGI IMG/M metagenome (GOLD analysis project Ga0315293, IMG submission 203071) | Sediment microbial communities from Yellowstone Lake, YNP, Wyoming, USA - YL17G13_20 | ecosystem: Environmental > Aquatic > Freshwater > Lake > Sediment | place: USA: Wyoming | collected... | reverse complement strand
TGAGATCGCCGCCCTTGCGACGGCGACGCCCGGGCGACGGTGGTGGCGGCTTCAGCGTCTCGGCCACGGCCTCGGCGGCAGCGACCTTTTCCGCAGCGGCCTCCGGCTTCTGTCGCTCGATGCGACGGCCCGCGTGCGCCAGCAGTTGCCGGACGCGCGATAGCTCCTCCTCCGCCTCGGCGCGGGCGTTCGCCAGTATCTGCTCGCGCTCCTCCTCAATGGCGTCCAGCTTCTCCTCCAGGCGCAAGCGGATCTCCTCCGCCTCCTTGCGGGCCAGCAGCTCGGCGCGACGGGCGTCTTCGGCGGCGGCGCGCTCGCGCTGTATCTCGGCGAGCAGGCTCTCGGCGTGCGCGCGCTCCGGGTCGATCGACCCGCGGGCGACCTCGACGACGTCGCGCGGCAGGCCTAGTCGTTCGGCTATGGCGAGGGCGTTGCTGCTGCCGGGCAGGCCGATGGAGATGCGGTAGGTCGGCGCCAGCGTCTCGAGGTCGAATTCGACTGACGCGTTCATGACGCCGGTCGTCGTATGGGCGAAGACCTTGAGCTCGCCGTGGTGCGTCGTCGCGACCGTCAGGCAGCCCGTCTCCAGCAGCCGCTCGATGATCGCGCGGGCGAGGGCGGAGCCTTCGTCGGGGTCGGTGCCGGCGCCCAGCTCGTCGAGAAGGACGAGGCTGTTCGGCCCGGCGGACTTAAGGATGCCGATGATGTTCGTCATGTGGCTGCTGAACGTGGACAGCGACTGCTCGATGCTCTGCTCGTCGCCGATGTCGGCGTGGACGGAGGCGAAGACGGGCAGGCGGCTGCCTGCGTCGGCGGGCACGGGGAGCCCGGACTGCGCCATCGCGCTCAACAGGCCGACCGTCTTCAACGCGACCGTCTTGCCGCCGGTGTTGGGTCCGGTGATCAGGAGCACCGAGTAGGTCCCGCCGACGGACAGCGTTATGGGGACGGCATCGACCGGTAGCAGCGGGTGACGCGCGTTCACCACGTGCAGGACCTCAGGCGCGCGCACCAACCACGGCTGCGACTCACCGTCGTAGGGCAGCTCCGTCGCGCCCAGCTCTCCGGCGAAGGCGGCCTTGGCGAAAGCGAGGTCGATCTCCGCCAGCGACTCGATGTTGACGCCGATGGCGTGCGCCGCCCGTCCAATGAGGGCGCTCAGTCGTTTCAGGACGCGCTCGACCTCGCGCTGCTCCTCGGCCTGCGTCTCGCGCCAGTTGTTGCCGAGCTCGACCGTCGCCAGCGGCTCGACGAAGACCGTGGCGCCGCTCGCCGAGACGTCGTGGACGATGCCTTGCACCTGGCCGCGCGCCTCGACCTTGATGGGGATGACGTAGCGGCCGTCGCGCAACGTGATAATCGGCTCCTGGATGGCGCCGCGCGTCTCCGACGACGACAGCATCTCCTGGAGCTTGGCGTAGAGGCGGTCGTGGACGGTGCGCAGGTCGCGGCGAATGAGCGCGAGCGCCGGGCTGGCGTTGTCGGCGACCTCTGCCCGCGGCGTGATGCAGCGATAGATCTCGCCGGTGGCCTCCGCCAGCTCAGTAATGCGGCCGGCGATATCGGCGAGGAGCGGAAGCTTGTTCGCGGGCGGCCCGCCCAGTCGAAGGACGGCCTCTTTCAGCGCGCGTCCCGCTGCCAGCGTGCCCGCCACCTCCAGCAGCTCCGACGGTTCGAGGATGCCGCCGAGGTTGGCCTTGTTCGCGAGCTGTCGCACGTCGTAGACGCCGCCGAGGCCGCTGCGGGGCTGCATCTCGCGCAGTCGTCGCGCCTCGGCGGTGAGTCGCTGGTTGCGCACGACCTCGTCGTAGTCCGTCGACGGGCGCAGCGCGAGAGCGAGCTCGCGGCCGGCGGAGAAAGAGGCGTGGCGGGCCAGTCGCGCGAGCACCTTGTCGAACTCAAGGGTGGTGAGGGCCTTTTCGTCCATCGCGAGGCAATTGTAGCAGATTCCGTCCGGAGGTGGCGGCGTGGGTCCACTTGGGAGTGCAGAGGGCCTCCTCTGCCGGGGGTTTCAGGGGGTGTCCCCCTGATTTACGGAAAAACCTCGCGAGGGTGGGCGGGTGGGAAGATGAGCGCCTATGTTGCCAGCAGCGGAAGCGGCCTCACTAGGCGAGGCGTTGCCGGCCGCCAAGTGCCGGCGCTGCGCCGGCGTCAGGTGTAGCGCTGGACCTCGAAGCGGTAGAGGCGCGCCGGCTCTTCGTCGCCGATGCCCGCCTTCGACCTGGCGATCCGCACCTGCTCCTCGATGCTGTCCACGCCATCCAGGTCCGGCAGCAGCAGCCCGCGACGCCCGGCGCACTCGACGATGACGCCGTAGCGCCGCGGGTCCAGCTCGTGCAGGCCGTCGATGAGCTCCGGCTCCGTCAGCACGTCGACGCTGTAAGTGAGGTGCGCCAGCTCCGCCTCGGTTATCGGCAGGAAGCGCGGGTCGCGACTGCACGCCGCGACGGCGTTGTGCATGATCTCCATGCCCACGTTCCTCTGCGTCGCCTCGATGGTGCCGATGCAACCGCGCAGGTCGCCCCATTTCTTGATCGAGACGAAGACCCCGGACCGCGGGTGCCCTTCAACCGCCGGCTCGAACTCCAGCGATAGCTCCTGCGGCCAGGAAGAGCTGTCCGCGCGCAGGTAGCGCTCGACGGTCTCCTTCGCAAGCTGCACGAAGGGGTGCTGCGGCTCGTGCGTCGCCCTGTCGACGAGAGAGCCCGTCGCTGCCGTCTCGACGTCATCCGACGCCGTCTCCGCGACGTCGATGGCCGCCACCATGTAGCCGACTCCGAAGGGCCCTTCGTAAGAGAGAACGCGCGGTCGCACCCGGCATCCACTGAGTGCACCCATGAGCATCGCCGTCTGCGAGATGGCGTCCTCGGCCGCGCGAATCCGGAACTCGCTCTGCGCGCCGAGGACCCAGTCGACGTCCCACATGGCCACGGCATCCTGGTAGGCGGCGTCGAACTGGCGGCCGGCCGGGTTGTAGCCGCTCGGAGCGCCCGGCATCAGGCAGTGGGACAGGTCGGCACTGCAGATGAAGACGGCACGCCTGCCCAGCCTTTCGAGGGCCCGACCGATTACTTCGCCGATCTTGTAGTGGTACGTCGGCCCCTGGTAGGACGGCGTGACCGCGACGAGTCGCGCTTCGCCGAAGCCGGGTCGCAGGTAGTACAACGGCACGGTGCAGCCCCAGTCGAGGCCGTCGATGGCGCCGTCGTCCCAGCTTTCAAGCGCGACCAGCGGCATCCCGGCGGCCTCCGCTTCCTCCTGGATATTCCTGACGGCATCGAAGTCGTTCTCGAAATCGAAGATGACATTCGGGGCGTCCCAGCGTCCCATGTCGCCCTGCGCACGAGGCGCTGTCAAGATGCCGGCGCCTTCGGGCTGCACCGGCCCGTGCGGGCTGACGACGATGACGGTCTCCGGTCCGAAGGACGCAATCTCGCGCGCCACCGCGTCGAGGGCGTCGAGCGTGCGGCGCGTCTCCCCTTCGCGGCCGCGTCCCACCTCGTGGACGATCACCGGCGGATGGGGCGCGATGCAGGCATAGACGATGCTCATGGCAGACCCCGCCCGTAGCCGAGACTTTCCAGTCTCGGAGTTCCACCGGCTGTCGAGACGGGCAGCCGCCGCTGGTAGGCGATAGTGCGAATATTCAGATCAGCGCCGCAGCCGGCACAGCGGCCGTCGGCGGTGAGCGCGCGTAGCTGTGTCTGGTAGCCGGCGCGGCTGATGACGACGGTCTGACAGCGCGGGCAGCGCGTGTTCTCGTCGGCGTGGCCGAAGACGTTGCCCGGATAGACGAACAGCAGCCCCTCGCCGCGGCCAATGGCTATCGCACGGTCCAGCGTCTCCACCGGCGTCGGCGGCAGATGGCTGAGCTCGTGATGGGGATGGAACGCGGTCACATGCCAGGGCGTCGCCTCGCCCAGGTCGTCGTGTATCCAGCGGGCAATGGCCGTGAGCTGCGCGTCGTCGTCGTTCATCGTCGGAATGATGTTCGTCACGACCTCGACGTGCATGTCCCAGTGCTCGCGGGCGTAGCGCGTCGAATCCAGAATGTCGCGCCAGTGGCCGACCTTCGCCAGGTCGCGGTAGAACTCGTCGCTGAAGCCCTTGACGTCGACGCGGAAGGCGTCGAGGTAGGGGCCGATGAGGTCGAGCGCTTCTCGCGTGCTGAAGCCGTTCGTTACGAAGACGGTGTACAGGCCGGCGTCCTTCGCCAGTCGCGCGCAGTCGAGGGCGTACTCCAGCCAAATGCCGGGCTCGTTGTACGTGAACGCCATGCCCTGGCTGCCGAGTTGCCGCGCGAGGGTCACGGCGTCGGCGGGGGCGAGGTCGTGGGAAAGGCGCTGCGCCTCTTCCGGCGAAGCGAAGGATATCTCCCAGTTCTGGCAGTGCCTGCAATGGAAGTTGCAGCCCCAGGAGCCGAGCGAGAGACAGCTAGACCCCGGGTAGAAGTGGAAGAGCGGCTTCTTCTCCACCGGGTCGTTGTTCACCGAGGCGATGCCCGGGTAGTTGTAGAGCTCGATGCGACCATCGACGGCGCGGCGCATGCGGCAGACGCCGAAGGCGCCGTTGGGGATAGCGCAGCGCCAGTGACAGACGTTGCAGCGCACCTTGCCGCCGATCATCGGCTCGGAGAGGACGGCTTCGCGCTTTGTGCTAGGATTGGTGATCATTTGGCTTCAATTATAGCACCGAGGCTAGCCCCCTGCATGCGCTTGCGTCTCTTTCGCGTAGAGCGGGCATCCTCCAGAGGCGGACAGGTCTTGCCCGCTCCGCCGGCAGAATTCGGTCGGCGAGACGCCGACCTACGCGAGTGGGGCCGAGCCTAGGATAGTCCGCAGAGCGATGAGGAGGGCCGCATCGTCGGCGGGGGCGACGGTGCGCGGATCGAGGAGGAGGGTATCGTGCTCCACGCGCGCGACAACAGGCGGGTCGCCGAGGCGCAGGCGGCGCGCAAGCGACGTGACGTCGACGTCCTCGCCGCTGATCGCGAGGAGTCTCGTCGGCAGGCTCTCCTCGGGCAGGCTCCCGCCGCCGACCATCGACCGCCCCTCGACGACGCGGGCCGTCTTTCCAATCGCCTTCGCCCACCTCTTCGCACGTCCTTCGATACCAGCGACCGGCATCGATATCATGCGCCAGACGGGCACCCTCTCCAGCGCTTCGTTCTTAACATAATGCCCCAGCGTCGTCGCAAGAGCGGCGATGGCGCCCCTGTCGAGGCGGGCCGCGCGCGCGACAGGGTGGCGCTTGAGCGTCTCTATGAGGTCGCGCCGCCCGAGGATGATGCCCGCCTGTGGCCCGCCGAGGAGCTTATCGCCGGAGGAGAAGACGAGGTCGGCGCCCGTGGCCAGGCTCTCCTGCAGCATGGGCTCCTTGCCGAGGCCGAACTGCGTCGTGTCCAGCAGGCAGCCGCTGCCCGGGTCGTCAAGGAGGAGCAGCTTGCGGTCGTGCGCCAGCCGGACGAGGTCGGCCGGCGACGGCGACTCCGTAAAGCCGACCATGCGGAAGTTGCTGGTGTGGACGCGCAGCAGCGCCGCCGTGTTGTCGCTGATGGCGGCTTCGTAGTCGGCCAGGTAGGTACGGTTGGTTGTGCCCACTTCGACCAGACGGGCGCCGCTCTCGGCCATGATCTCCGGTATCCGGAAGCCGCCGCCGATCTCAATCAACTCGCCGCGGGAGATGATGACCTCGCGTCCGTAGGCAAGAGCGGAGAGCGCCAGCAGCAGCGCGGCGGCGTTGTTGTTCACGGCCAGCGCCGCCTCTGCCAAGGTAAGGCGACAAAGCAGCGATTCGACGTGGACGTGGCGGCTGCTGCGCTCCCCCTGGCTAAGGTCAAACTCCAGGTTGCTGTAGCCGCCGCTGACGGCGCTCATCGCCGCGACCGCTTCGGCCGAGAGAGGACCGCGGCCCAGGTTGGTGTGGACGATGACGCCGGTCGCGTTGATCACGCGTCGCAGGCTGGGCGTGGTGAGGGCAGCGAGCCGTTCGATGAGGGACGCGACGATCTCTTCGTAGGTCGGGGTGCGCCGGTCGCCGGCGATGGCTGCGCGCGCCTCCTCTAGCTGCTCCCGCGCCAGCTCGACGACGATCTGCGGCGCGTAGGTCTCGCCGAAACGGCGTACGCGCTCATCGCTGAGCAACCGGTCGACGCTGGGCAGTTGTCGATAGGGACTGCTCACAGCCCTTCCCTTCGGTCTGGGGTATCGTTTATTCTAGCACAGGCGAGACCCCCAATCGCTTGATCCAATTTTCACTAATGGCTAACATGAGCGTACACCACACCAGGAGGTCTGTCATGACGAACCTGCGAATCCCCGGACCAACTCCCTGCGCCGACGAAGCCCTGCAAGCGATGTCTCGCCAGATGATCAACCATCGCGGACCGGAGTTCGGCGCGATGCTCCAGCGCATCACCGCCGGCGTCAAGAAGGTCTTCGAGACAAAGAACGACGTCTTCATCCTTACCACCTCCGGCACCGGAGCCATGGAAACCGCCGTCGTCAACTTCCTGTCGCCCGGGGACCGCGTTCTCGTCGTGTCCATCGGCGCGTTCGGCGACCGCTTTGCCGACATCGCGCAGACGTACGGCGCCGACGTGACGAAGCTCTCATTCGACTGGGGTACTGCCGCCGACCCGGCGAAGCTCGACCAGGCGCTCTCCGAGGGTCAGGGCTACAAGGCGATGCTCGTCACCCACAACGAGACCTCGACGGGCGTGACCAACCCGCTGGCGGAGCTGGCCGCCGTCGCCCGCAAGCACGACGTGCTGGTAATCGTCGACGCCGTGAGCAGCCTCAGCGCCGTCCCCTGCCGCGTCGACGGCTGGGACCTCGACGTCGTCGTCACCGGCTCACAAAAGGGCTGGATGGTGCCGCCGGCACTGGCGATGATCTCGGTCAGCGACCGCGCCTGGAAGGCCTACGACGCGGCCAAGATGCCCCGCTACTACTTCGACGTGGGCAAGGCGAAGAAATACCTGGAGACCAATCAGACCCCCTGGACGCCCGCCATCTCCGTCTTCTTCGCGCTGGACGTGGCGCTGGAGATTATGCTTGCCGAAGGCCTGGAGAACATCTTCGCGCGACACGAACGCGTCGGAAAGCTGACGCGGGAGGGCGTGAAGGCGCTCGGTCTGGAGGTACTGGCCGACGAGCGGTTCGCGTCGAACACTGTCTCAGCGGTAAAGGTGCCGCAGGGCGTCGATGGCAAGGCGCTCGTCAAGCTGATGCGTGAGGAGTACGATACAGTCCTCGCCGGCGGTCAGGCCTCGCTGGCCGGCAAGATCTTCCGCATCGGACACCTCGGGCTGGTAACCGAGAAGGACATCACCGACTGCCTGGCCGCACTGAAGCTGGCGCTGCCGCGGGTGGGCTTCGCGCCTGCCTCCGTCTGACGGCCGCAACCCCGACACCGGGAGCAAGGATGGACCGAAGGGTTCTTGTCACCGACCCCATTGCCCAGGACGGCATCGATGCCCTCGCGCCCTGCGCGCAGGTCGACGTCAGGCTGGGCATCGCCCCCGACGAGCTGCTGCGCGTCATCGGCGAATACGACGCCCTCATCGTGCGCAGCGAGACGAAGGTCACGGCGGCGGTCATCGACGCCGGCAGGAAGCTGGAAGTCATCGGCCGCGCCGGAGCAGGCGTCGACAACATCGACGTAGATGCGGCGACGAAGCGCGGCATCATCGTCGTCAACACGCCCCTGGGCAACACCATCTCGGCTGCCGAGCACACCATCGCCCTGATGCTGTCGCTGTCGCGCTACATTCCCCAGGCAAACGCTACGCTCAAGGGCGGCAAGTGGGAGCGCCAGCGGTTCATGGGCGTCGAGGTGCGCGGGAAGACGCTGGGCATCATCGGTCTGGGGCAGATAGGCTCCGAGGTGGCGCGCCGGGCCCGCGGCCTGGACATGCACGTCGTAGCCAACGACCCCTTCGTGTCGGAGGAGCGGGCGCAGTCGCTGATAGTGGAAATGGTCTCCCTTGAGGATCTGCTGCGACGCTCCGACTACATCGCCATTCACACGGCGCTGACGCCTCAGACGCGGGGGCTTATCGGCGAGAGAGAGTTGCGGCTGGTCAAGCCGGGCGCGCGCATCATCAACGTGGCCCGCGGCGGCATCGTCGACGAGGAGGCGCTGTACAACGCTGTCGAGGAGGGGCGCGTCGCCGGCGCCGCTGTAGATGTTTTCAGCAAGGAGCCGGCGCAGGACAACATCCTCTTCAAGAGCGACCGCATCATCGTCACACCGCACCTGGGGGCTTCGACGGCAGAGGCGCAGGAGCGCGTGGCGCTGGACGTCGCCGAGCAGATCGCCGCCATCTTCCGCGGCGAGCCGCCGGCCTACTCCGTGAACGCGCCGCTGGTGCCGCGGGAGACGATGGCGATCATCGGGCCGTATGTCGAAGTCGCGGTAAAGACAGCGTCGCTGGCGACCCAGTTGAGCACTGGGCAGCTCAGCAGCGTCGACGTGGAATACCTGGGTGAGATCGCGGACCACGACGTGACGCCGCTCAAGGCCGCCGTCATCAAGGGCCTCCTGCAGCCCGTCAGCGAAGAGAACGTGACCATCGTCAACGCCAACCTTGTGGCGGAGCACCGCGGCCTGCGCATCAGCGAGCGCAAGGGCTCCTACGAGGGCATTTTCACGAACCTCATCCAGGTGCGCGCGACTACCAAGGAAGGCACGACCACGGTCTCCGGCACCATGGGCCACGACGGCCCGCACATCGTCCAGATCAACGAGTTCTGGGTCGATGTCTCGCCCGGCGCCGGCTACCTGCTAATCTGCGAGAATGTCGACCGCCCGGGCATGATCGGCACCGTCGGGATGATATTGGGCAAGCACCAGACAAACATCAATTCGATGCGCGTGGCCGCCGGCGAGCGCGGGAGAGCGATGATGGTCCTTGGCCTCGACAGCGCCGCGACGGATGAGGTAGCGCAGGAGATAGGCGCCATGCCGGACGTCTTCTCAGTCCGGCGTGCGGAAATATAGCCTCCCCAACGGCGCTAAGAATCACGTAGCTGGGACTTTCCACTCGGAGGTCCGCGGCCGGACTCTCCAAACCCTTCCTGTTCCACCTCTGAGACGACCTCAGCGCCCCTGCTTAACGGTTATTTTACGTTTCCTTATCGGGGTCTTAGTCACGCGTTCTGTAAACTGGGCCTTGTAGCAGTAACGAGACGAGGATACGGCCGGAGGGGCAGCGATTGGCCGGCCTCGTGCTTCAGATGAAACTAGACTAGGGCTTTGTCTCTCGTCCGACCTCGCGAGAGCAGGCAACATACCCCGCAGCAACGGGTCGCCTTTCGTCCACAGGCGACCCGTTGCCATATGTGCGCGCCATCACGAGATGTTGCGAGGTTCTTTGCCGGACGTGGATCGTGCGGGTTGGGCGGAAATGTAGCGGAGGGCTTCAGCCCTCGACGTCATCCGTTCGCGATAATGACCTGTCATGGAGGCTGGATACCTTCGTTGAGGCTGCCGCTGCGAAAGCCCGCCAGGTCCAGCGTCACGTACACGTACCCCAGCGACTTCAGCCCGTCGACCACGCGCGCTCGCGCACCTTCCTGGACCAGCAGCGCCATGCCCGCCGGATCGACCTCGATGCGGGCGGTCCTTCCATGATGACGGACGCGCACCTGGCGCAGTCCCAACCCGCGCAGCAGGCTCTCCGCTGCTTCGATTTGCCCCAGCGCGTCGCGGCTGACGGGCGTCCCGTACGGTATGCGCGAGGCCAGGCAGGCCATCGACGGCTTGTCCCAGGTCGGCAGGCCGCGCTCCTTCGATAGCCCGCGTATCTCCTCTTTCGTAAGCCCGGTCTCCAGCAGCGGCGAACGCACGCCATGCTCAAGGGCCGCGCGCCGGCCCGGACGGAAGTCGTTCTCGTCGTCGGCGTTGCTGCCGTCGAGAACGAAGGCAAAGCCCAGGCCGTCCGCAATCGCCCTGAGCTGCCGGAACAGCCCCGCCTTGCAGTGATAGCAGCGGTCGGGGGCATTCCGCACGTACTCCGGCGACTCCATCTCCGACGTCTCAACGGTCTGGTGCCGGATGCCTATGGCCCGCGCAAGCTCCCGCGCCTCCTCGACCTCCGACGCCGGGACGGCAGGCGAGACCGCGGTTACTGCGATAGCGCGGGAATCGAGGACGTCGCGCGCGACGGCGGCGAGAAACGTGCTGTCGACGCCGCCGGAGAAGGCCACCAGCGC
>Ga0315293_10007367_pt1 | contig 10222 bp, 9 predicted proteins | sample YL17G13_20_MG_FD_203071 | JGI IMG/M metagenome (GOLD analysis project Ga0315293, IMG submission 203071) | Sediment microbial communities from Yellowstone Lake, YNP, Wyoming, USA - YL17G13_20 | ecosystem: Environmental > Aquatic > Freshwater > Lake > Sediment | place: USA: Wyoming | collected... | reverse complement strand
TCACTTTCCCGTCTTCCGATACCTCCTGAGTCTTCACTTTTATCGGCAGGATTTCATCCTTGAATTTTCCCCCGCGAATGGCCGCCGCGGCCTTCTGGTGACTCTTCAGGGCAAACGCGTCCTGGTCCTCCCGGCTGATCCCGAACTTGCGGGCCACATTCTCGGCCGTCACCCCCATGGCGGTGTAACCTTCGGGGTAAGTCTCGATCAGTTTGAGGTTGGGTACGGTCTTATTCCCGCCCATGGGCACCATGGACATCGATTCGACTCCGCCGGCGATGATCACCTCCGCAAAACCGCACATGATGTGCTCGGCTCCGATGGCGATGGCCTGGAGTCCTGAGGAGCAGAAGCGGTTGACGGTCTGGCCGGGGACCGTGTACGGAAGCCCGGCGATGTAGCAGATTAAACGGGCCACGTTCAAACCCTGCTCTGCTTCCGGGAAGCTGCAGCCGATGACGAGGTCATCCACTTCCTCCGGCTTGAGGCCCGGAGCCCGTTTCAGGGCTTCTTTCACCACCCATCCGGCCAGGTCATCGGGTCGGGTGTTGCGCAGGCATCCGCGCGGCGCGCGGCCGACGGCGGTACGAACGGCAGAAACGATCACAGCTTCTCTCATGCTTTCCTCCTTCTAATTCCGCAAGGGCTTGTTGGTCTTGAGCATATGCGAGATCCGCTCCTGCGTTTTTTTCTCGCCGCAGAGGCTGACGAAGGCCTCCCGCTCGAGGTCTAACATTTGCTGCTCCGTAATCATCGCCCCGCTCAAAACATCCCCGCCGGTAAGGACATAGGCCAGTTTTCCGGCGATGAACTCGTCGTATTCGGAGATAAACCCGCCTTGACGCATCGTGTTGGCCATGTACTTAATGGCTGCGCGCCCACCATCCCCGGCCACTGGAATCAGCCTGGGTCTCGGAGGTTTGAACCCTTCCATAACCATGGCCAGAACCATCTGCTTCGCATCGTAGAGCAAATGATCGATATTGGCGGTAACCTTGTCCGTGGGCCGCAGGAATCCCAGCTTTCTGGCTTCCTCGGCACTGGTGGAAACTTTGGCCATGGCAATATTCTCGAAGGCTTTACGCAAGAAGGGAAGGAGGTCGGGCGTTACGCCGTCGGGGATTCCCTCGATGCATCGAATATACACCTCTTTATTCCCGGCAGCCCCCGGCAGGAGCCCCACGCCGACCTCCACCTGCCCCATGTAGGTCTCCAGGGCCGCCACGATGCGGTGGCTGGATAAGCAGACTTCGCAGCCCCCGCCCAGGGCCAGACCATGAGGGGCGGCCACGATGGGCTTCTCGAAGTATTTCATGGCCATCATGGCATCCTGGATGGATTTGATCGCCGCCTCGATGCCCGCCCAGTTGGATTTGACCATCTCGCCGACGAGCATCAGCAGGTTGGCCCCCACGGAAAACCTCTCCGCATGGTTGCCGATGACCATTCCTGCGAAGTCTTTCTCCACGATCTTTAAAGATTCGTGGATCATCTCGATGATCTCCTGGCCGATGGCGTTCATGAAGGTGTGGAACTCCAGACAGGCCACGCCGTCTCCCATGTCGATCAGGCTGGCGCCGGCGTTGGCTTTGACGAGTTTCTTGCGCTCCTTGAGCGCGGGCAGGAGGATGATCTGCGGCTTCTCTTCGACTTTGTTGTAACCTCCCGTCCTTAAGTCGAAGAAGGAGATCTGGCCGTCTTTGCGCAGATAGAAAGTTTTTTGCTCCTTGGCCAGAAGTTTTTCCACCAAGGGCGGGATGGCTTTTCCTTCCTTCTTCATCCGGGCCACCGACCCTTCCACTCCGATGGCATCCCAGGTCTCGAAGGGTCCCAGCTCCCAGTTGAAGCCCAATTTCATGGCATTATCCACGTTGTACACATCATCGGCGATCTCGGGGATTCTGCGGGCCGCATAGAGCAGGGAGTCACTGACCACTTTCCAGGCAAACTGTCCGGCACGGTCCTCGGCATAGACTAAGGCCTTGATCTTGTTGGCCGCTCCGGAGGCCGCTTTGGCCGCGTCCAGCGAGGGGTATTTGATCTTCTGGGCGGGATGGTATTCCAGGGTCTTGTAATCCAGCGCCAGGGTTTCTTTCCCCTCCGCGGACTTGATCCTCTTGTAGAAGCCCTGCCCCGTTTTGTTCCCCAGCCAGTTCTTTTCGATCATCTTCTGGATGAAATCCGGAATGATAAAGGTCCCCCGCATCTCGTCCTTGGGGGCGTTCTCGTAAAGGTTCTTGGCCACATGGGCGAAGGTATCCAGGCCCACCAGGTCGGTGGTGCGGAAGGAAGCGCTCGACGGCCGGCCCATGGCTGGCCCGGTGATGGCGTCCACTTCTTCGATGGAATAGCCCTCTTCGACCATGGTTTTGATCAGGTGAAGCATGCCGAATATGCCCACCCGGTTGGCGATGAAGTTCGGGGTATCATTCGCGTAGACAATCCCTTTCCCGAGCACCCGTTCCCCAAAATCGGCCATGAACTGGACCACCTCAGGTAAGGTTTCGGGAATGGGAATGATCTCCAGGAGCCTCATGTAACGCGGGGGGTTGAAAAAATGTGCGCCCAGGAAGTGCTGTTTGAACTCCAGGTCCATGCCCGCGCAGATATCCTTGATCGGGATGCCCGAAGTATTCGAGCTGACGATGGTCCCCGGCTTGCGAACGGAGGCCACTTTTTTGAACAGCTCCTGCTTGATCTTCAGGTTCTCGACGACTACTTCAATGATCCAATCCACCTCGGCCAGGCGGGCAAGGTGGTCTTCGAAATTCCCCACTTCGATCAGGCGGGCAAACTCGGGAACGGCCAGGGCCGCAGGTCGGGCCTTGAGCAGGTTCTGCTTTCCCGTCACGGCAAAGCGGTTGCGCACCGCCGGATGCTGAAAATTGAGGCCTTTCTTCTCTTCCTCCGCCGTCAATTTGTTTGGAACGATGTCCAGCATGATGGAGGGAATCCCCACGTTGGCCAAATGGGCTGCGATGGTCGCTCCCATCACACCGGCTCCCAGTACAGCGACTTTCTTGATTTTCTTTTCCATATTTCCTCCATTCTGAAAGGTCAACGGCCCACCTCTTCTCACGATTCCCGGCTTTTTCGATGCCTTAGAAAACCCTTGGCGCCGGGATGATTTTGGGCCCGATCTTCATTGGCAGCCGGTCCTGCCGGGTTCTTCCGGTCTGCTGATCACCCCCTCTTCTGCGTCACCTTGCGTTTTCAATCAGCCTTTTGCATACCTCGATGGATTTCTGCAGGTCTTTCTCTGGAATTCCTCGCGTCAGGTGTTGGTAGACCCGGCTGACGACTTGATCCAATTTTCCCTCTAATTCTTTTCCCCTGGCTGTAAGACATATTCTGTAGGCCCTCCGGTCCGTGGGATGATCTTCCCGCCGTACGAGGCCCGCCCCCTCCATGCGGTCAATCAGACTGGTCATAGTGGATTTTTCCAGCTGGGCTCTTTCTCCAAGGTCGCTGATGGACAGGCCGTCGTTTTCCCAGAGAGCCTGGAGAACAGCGAAGTAAGCCACAGAAATGTCCCCGAGGTTGTTCTCCCGGAGCATACGGTTTACAAAATTATTCATGGCCCAGGTAGCTCGCGAAAGCAGGAACCCCATCTGATATTCCGTTTTCATCGGTTCGCCCTATCTTTCCAGAAAATTCCACGGGATTAAGCAAAAACAAAAAAGTTCGGTTGCATACTATATGAACCAAAACTATATGTCAAGTGAATTGTTTGATGGTCCACCCAGCTCTGTTGCGGTTGGGGTATAGACAAAGGGGGAAAAAGTGGGCCGAAGAAAAACTGGGGGTGGACAGGAAAATTTTTTCAATTCCCAAAATTGGAAGTTTTGCCCCCAACTTCAGGGGACTCTGCGTTCAACGAGGATGGAGGGGAGAGTCATTTATTCTTTGAAGGCAACAGAGAAATGAGCTTTTCCTGAAGGGATAGACCCCATTCCGTGCGTTCCGCTTGCAGGGATTTTTGGACAGAGGCCAGGCCGCGTTTCCAGCACCGTTGAGCCGAGCCCTCTTCTCCCCTCGCCTGCAGGATCAGCCCCATCTTCAACTCATTGTCGGCCAAAAGGAGGTTGGGGAAAAAAAGGATATGGGTGCCTTCGAAGAGCGTATATTCGGCGGAATCTTGGTCCAGATACCGGAGGATGATCGAGAAAAATTCATTAGAGGAGTGGTATAGCTTCGTGGCCTCCGGGTAGGATTTGTCCTGGAAATGCTTTTCCGCTTTGGCCTTCTGCTGCACGCCGGCACGGTAAAAATCGCGCAACTCCTTGGCATCTTCCGGCATCACTTCCAGCCCTTCATTTTGCTCGAAAACTGCTTCCAGGTTGGCCTCTTTCAGCGGGATGGGGGGCCCTGAGGCAGGGGGAATCGAACCCGCGCAGCCCTGCAAGGCCAGAAGAACAAAGATTAAAAGAAGGGCACCCAATTCCCCTTTCTATCCTTCCTTGAGCAATAGGTCTATGACGCTGGTGGCTTCCAGGCCGGCCCAATCGACCAAACCCATGGATCGATAACGTACCATGCCCTGCCGGTCAATCAGGTAGCTTGTCGGATGCCCCCAGAGCCCGAAGAGCCGTCCGACTTTTCCGTTCTTGTCCAGGAGAACGGGGACGTGTACTGGTTCCTTCTCCAGAAATTTTACGATCGTTTCCCGGCTTTCTTTGGTGTCGACGCGGAATAAAATTAGCCCTTTGAGTTTGTACTGGTTGTGCAGTCTCTCAAAGGAGGGACCCTCCTTCCGGCAATTGGGTCACCAGGTGGCCCAGAAGTTCAGAAGGATAACCCGGCCCCTGTAATCCCGTATATCGACCGTCTTACCCTGGAGGTCTTCCAGGGAGAACTCCGGGGCCCGGAGGGGTTTGGCATAGGAATGAAAAATGCTCTGCGCTGCTTGGCTCTGATTCCACGGCAACTCGGTGCTTTGCATCCCCAAAATGCCGGCGCCAACCAAAGCCAGCAAAAAAATTGACCTCCCCCCCCATCTCATCTTCCTTTTCCCGATCCCTGTTTCTGGTCTTCGAATCTGCCTGTTAAGATTTATAGCATAGGACGGAACGGCTCACAATCCTTTTCCTGTGATTCTTCCCTTTTCCAGCTTTTCCTGCGGCCTGCCCATGGCGCGGACCGCCAATCCCATGGAAAAACCGCTCCTTCAGCCAAGGAACAGGGTCCTGCCCATGGTCCACGGAGGTAAGAGGGGGAACTTAAAAGTGCCGGGAGGCCAGAATTTTTCCCTTGACTAAGAAAACGACTTTTGTTAGGTTTATTAAAGTCATTAAGAAGAGCATTTTTCTCCCCTCCGTCAGCTGCTTTTTTGGCGGAGGTAGCGTTGCTCATTTCTGTTTTTATTGGGAAAGACATCTGCCAAACGAAAGGAGGTGAAGGGGAGTGAAGAAATGGATCAGCATGGTCTTGGCTCTAGTGCTCTTGGCGGTATTTTCCTTAGGCTGCGCCGGGTATGTCGGCAAAGAGGCCAAAGTAAAATGCCCGAAGTGCGGAGCAGTGTTCACGATTGATGAAGGATTGAGGACCGTTACACCGTAAGCTTTGAATAGCTCCAGTTTTTATGGGCTGAGGTTGTCATCAATCCCCAAAGTATGAATGAAAAACGTCCAGGGGAAGGACGAGACTCCTTCCCCTATTTTTTTCTCCAGAGCCTTATTTTTGTCCTGGCTCTCGGCCTTTACCCTCTTCCGCCTCCAGCGACCGCCCAGAAAGCTGAGAGGGATGGGCTTTCCCCATTCGACCGGTTGGCCGAAGAAGCCACCCTGCTGAATCAGCGCGGACAATTTCACAAGGTCATCACCCTCCTTGAACCTCATACCGCCGATAAGAAGAACGACAGCGCCCTTTTTTTCAATGAACTGGGTGTGGCTTATCGGCAGGCGGGGAAGTTTTCCGAGGCGATCCAGGCCTATCAGTCTGCTCTCTCCCGCGACCCCGTAAACCCGGTCATTATGAAAAACCTGGGAGATACCTTTTACCTGAGAAAGGAATACCCTCAGGCGGTGGAACAGTACCAAAAGGTCTTGCAGTCAAATCCCCGCTTCCAACAAGCTCATGCCAGTTTGGGTTTGGTCTATTATCAAATGCAGAAATACCCGGAGGCCTTGGAGGAGTTCGAGATCGTTCTAAAATTAGACCCGAAAGATGAGCAAGCCCAGAAATTCCGGGAGGCCATTCTGAAGAAATTGAAGAGTCCCAAGTGAAATAAGCCGTTCTCCGGGAGCCATTCCGCTAAGAGTCTTTATTCTATTCCCTCTACGTTTTCGACGTACTCTGCGGTGCCGAGCGAGAGAAAATTGCCGCGCAAGATTATTCATATCGACATGGATGCTTTCTATGCGGCTGTGGAGCAGCATGACAACCCTTCCCTGCGGGGAAAGCCCGTTATCGTGGGTGGAGACGCGGAGAAAAGAGGGGTGGTTTCAGCGGCCTCCTATGAAGCCCGGGCCTATGGGGTCCACTCCGCGATGCCCACCTCGCAGGCCAAAAGGCTCTGCCCCCAGGGAACCTTTCTTCCCGTTCGCATGGGCCGCTACCAGGAAGTATCTGAACAGATTTTTCAGATCCTGCGGGTATATACTCCGCTCGTCGAGCCCCTTTCCTTGGATGAATCTTTTTTGGACGTCACGGGAAGCGAAAGACTTTTCGGGCCGGCCGTAAAGATCGCCAGGGAAATAAAACAGAGAATCCACGAAAGCACCGGCCTCACGGCCTCTGCGGGAATCGCCCCGAATAAATTTCTCGCCAAGATTGCCTCCGACCTCAGGAAACCCGACGGACTGGTGGAAATCAAGCCCGAGGAGGTGCAGGATTTCCTGCGAGACCTGCCGATCTCAAGATTGTGGGGCGTCGGCAAGACCACGGAAGAGGTTTTGAGGGGGATGGGAATATTGCGGGTCGGGCAACTGGCCACCTACCCCATGGAAGCCATCGAACGCAAACTGGGAAAGTTTGGCCGGGAACTCGTCGCCCTGGCCAGCGGGGAAGATGAGCGGTCGGTGATCCCCGAGTCGGAAGCCAAGTCGATCAGCCAGGAAGAAACCTTCACCCCGGACCTCTGCGACCGGGAAACGATGAAAAAAGTCCTTTTGGATCAATCCGAACGAGTCGCCTGGGAGCTCCGGAAACAGAGGCTGAAGGGATTCACGGTGCAGGTAAAGGTTCGTTACCCGGATTTCAGCCTGGTGACCCGGTCCGTCACCTTGCCCTCTCCGACGGATCAGGGGATGGAAATATATCCGGCCGCTCTTACGCTGCTGGATCGAACAGAGGCTTTGCGAAGAAGAGCAAGACTTCTCGGTGTCGGCATCTCCAACCTGCGGCACCGCGACGATCCCGAGCAACTTTCTCTCTTCAGCTCCCACAGATTGAAGATCGAACGGTCCACGGAAGCCGTGGACCGAATCCGCGATAAATTCGGCCCCCACGCCATCAAAAGGGCGTCGCTCGTCGAGAAAAAATAAATCACCCCGTCTCGCGATTCCCCCATTTCGACAGCGCAGTTTTTTCCAGCTTAAGTTCCGCGGCAAACCGCTCCTGGAGGAATTCGTAAATTTTCTCTCCGATGCGCAGGCCCAGGTCGATGAACTCCGGGCCGTAGGTCTTTCCCGTATCCGTGCGGAAAGTGTCTTTGATCCCCACGATCCCCTTCATCCCCCTGGGAAAGCGACGGATCAGACGCCCGATGGGAGCCTGCGAGAAGCGCAGCATTTGCCAGAGGGTGAAGGTAAAATTGTCTGGACCCCAGCGGAATTTGTCAGCATCATAGAGCGCATCGCTGATCATTTGCCCGATGACGGAATGAATTTTTTTGGGTTCGACGAAGGCTTCGTGATTCGTGATCGCCTCCACGATATATCTTCCGCTCGCGGGAGAGATGGAAAATTCCTCCAGGATTTTCTCGGCGGCCCAAGCACTGGCCTGCGCATGATTTTTTTCGCCCCGCCGCAGGTCGTGCAGGAGGCCGGCAATCTGGACCAGGATGCCCGCTTCCTGTCTGGCAGAATCGTCCAACGAAAGCTTGGCTCCTTCGATATACACCAAGGCCCCGGCCTCGACCGCCACTTTTTCGGCATGATCCAGGCCATGCCCGAAGTTGTCCTGGAGCGCCTGAAGAACCATTCCCCGGCATTTCAAGACCCGTTCGTTTGCGGTAAAAACAGAGCGGGAAAGAGCGAGCCATTCAGCGCAGCAGTCATAGAAGCGGGGAGGTGGAAAAGATGCGGCGATCTTGCGGGAGGTCTCGATCATCTCCTGATAAATATCCTGCATCCCGCCTCCGGGGGAATCAAGTGGCCCGTTCGACTCGGATATCCACCGTAACCTGAGAAGGTTGCCCGGGCCCTAAATGAATCTGGGGGGATTCAATATCCAACCCGACAGAGATCTTTTTATTTTCTCTTATGGAAGACAGGTCCACGGCCCCGGTAGAAATTTCCCGGACTTTCGCCAGGGCGCTTTCCGGGCCCTGGAGCACGACGAAGGGGGGTTCAACCCAGATCGTTATCAGGCGCAATGTTTTGGGAAGCTTACCGACGAGTTGGGCCTTGACCGGTACGGTACGGGTCTTCACGTTTTCCAGCCATATGCGAACCGATGAAGGGCTCAGCTTGGTAATCTCTGACCCCAACGGGGCCTGGATATTTTCCGGTGTCAGGCGGATGTTATTTAGACCGCGAGTGGCCTGAGAAAGGTCCACATAGGCCCGAATTTGATCGGGACTGATGTGGGAGATCATCCCCCGGGGCCCGCGGATGCCCACTCCCACCCGATTTAGCAAATCGCCGGCAATTTCCATGTTCGCGGGCATGTTGCGATACTCCAGGGGGACGGTCAACCACATTTCTGCCCTCTGCTGTCCGGCGATTAGGCCCCAGAGCACGAGGACGACGATGAAAGAGACGACTTTGGGGACCAAGTTTGCAGTCAGAGCGGCCTGCCAGCGCCCTTTGGGCCGCTCTGGTTTGAGCAACATGGACTCCAACTGCCTCTGGAGATCTTCGGGGTTGGTCTTCGGCGTAACCTCGCCGCCCACGGCCAACAAAACTTCCCCCCGTTCTTCGGAAACGATGAGCGAGATGGCATCGCATCGCTCGCTGATGCCGATGGCCGCTCGGTGTCGGCTTCCGTAGTTCCGGGGCAAGCTGGGGTTGTCCGAAAGGGGAAGATAACACCCCACCGAGACCATTCTTCCCCCCTGGATGATTACCGCGCCGTCGTGGGCCGGAGAATTCGGCAGGAAGATGCTGGAGAGAACCTCGTAGCTCACCCGGCCATCTAAGGGGATTCCTCCTTTGAGGTGATCTTCCAGGATATCTTTTCTCTGAAAGACGATGAGGGCCCCGATGCGCTTCTGGGCTAATTCAAAGACGGCCCGCACGGTCTCATCGATGACCAATCGGTCGAGAGCCTCCAGGCGGCCCAGGAAGAAGCGCAGCGGGCTCATCCGCTCCAGCACCTGGCGGATTTCCGACTGGAAGATGACGACCGCAATCACCAAAATGACCGCCCATAGGTACTGCAAGATCCAGGTCGTGATAAAAAGGCCGGACCAGCGGGCCAGCAGGTAAAGAAAGCCCAAGCCCGCAAGGGCAATCAAGATGCGCAGCGCGCGGGTCCCCTGAATCCATACATACAGGCGGTAAAGGATAAAAGTAATCAGGAAGATGTCCACGACATCCTGCCAGCGGATGCCGGAAAGAGCATCGGTCAAATAAGCAATCGCCGTTCCTCCTCGGTGGTTCGTTCGGATTGTTATGATATAATAAAGGGCATCGGAAATCTAATCCCTTGATTTGTTATCGTCGATCCTTTGGGCATTCTTTAGCTCGGGCGGGAGCTGAACAAAGGCCATCTCGCTCTGGTATTTCAAAGAAGGAGCAAGACTTTGGACACAACTTCTCCCGGGTCGCGCCCGAAGACTCGAACCATGGGTTCTTTTCCCACATCTCCCCGGTCGAATATGATATCCGGAATTTTTTTCGATTTTTGCAGGACCTGGTGTACCCCCCAGGAAAGAGTAGAGCCTTCCTTTCTTTTCACCCCGGCTGGTTCTTCCTTCCGATCGAAATGGCCCCCTAGGAGCCTGGCTTTCCTGGCCCGGATTAGAATTTCTTCCGTGAATCGCAGGTTCATGGCCGAGCGCATCTCGGGATCATGGGCCATGGCCGTGAGGATAATCTTGGCGATGTGCTGCGAGGCC
>Ga0315293_10007366_pt1 | contig 10223 bp, 8 predicted proteins | sample YL17G13_20_MG_FD_203071 | JGI IMG/M metagenome (GOLD analysis project Ga0315293, IMG submission 203071) | Sediment microbial communities from Yellowstone Lake, YNP, Wyoming, USA - YL17G13_20 | ecosystem: Environmental > Aquatic > Freshwater > Lake > Sediment | place: USA: Wyoming | collected... | reverse complement strand
AGTCTATGAACTGGTCCGGGACGACGAAGTGCGTCGGGGCCAGCTCGTCTTTGAGGGAGCCCACGGCACAGGGGGAGATGATCCTCTTGACACCGAGCTCCTTCATGGCCCAGATGTTGGCCCTGTACGGAACCTTGTGCGGTGGCAGCGTATGACCGTGGCCGTGCCTGGGCAGGAATGCCACGCGCTTGCCCACGAAGGTCCCGACGACCACGGGCGCCGAGGGCACACCGTAGGGCGTCGACATCTTGATGGTCTTAACGTCAGAGAAGAGCTCGGGGTCGTACATGCCCGAGCCGCCTATGATGCCGATACTTGGCTTTTCCTCGACCAATGGAATCCCCGCATGGGAATCGCAGAAAGGATATAACTGTTTTTGTGGGTCGAGGGCACCCTCGGTAAGTGAACGGACCGGTATCTATAGAATCGACGGGCCTAAAGGAGCCGCTTGCTCCTAATCGGAACTCCTTGGCCCTTTTGCTGGCCCGTAGAGGCCGGCTTCTCCTCTTCCTTTGCCTCGACCTTCTCACGGAGCTTCTTCGGCCGCCTCGTTTCGATGTATTGGACCATTACCTTTCCCCCCCTCATCTTCTAGTTCAGTGGGTTCCCTTCGCGCATGGTGATGCTCTTGATGCTGGCGATGGTGTACAGCCTGTGCTCCACCTTCTTGAGCTCGTCCTCGACGCGGTCCAGGTCCTCGACGAACCTCTTCTCCCGGATCTTCAGGGCCCTCATCTCGATGGCGTTGTGGATGGCCTTGGTAAGGTCCTTCCCGCTGAATCGCCCCTTCCTGAAGCACTGGAAGGTCAGGCTATCGATTCGTTCCATGAACGCCCTGTCATCGGACCCGCCCAGGATAACTATGAAATTGACCGAAGGGTCCACCCGCTCCCTGATGTGCTCCATGAGCTTGACGCATTCCCGCTTCCTGTCGGAGGCAATGAGCATCACGAGATCGAGGCCACCGGCCTGGGCCATGGCCTCGGCATTGGACGTGGCGGTCCTTACGCGGTAGCCGTTGGTGAAGAGCTGGCCGAATGCCTTGGGAATGCTGTTCTCGTAATCGACCACCAATATGACCGCGTCATCAGACATGCCCAACATCTCCTGCTCAACTTTTTTATACGAACCCGGCAATTCAGACGAGTACGAGTATAATAATAGGACGTACCATTTAATTAACATAGTGCTATTAATAGTGCCAATTAGTGCTATGATATTGCGTTGGCCTGGAAAAAGTCATCCATTTATCAAACCGCGGCCGAAGGCAGTCTCAACGGTTCTCCGTCGATACGAGCCTGGAACCCTTGTCCGTGACCCTCAGGACCTTGGTCCTGCCGTGCTTGGTCTCCACCACCATGTCTAGGATGGTCAGTTGCTGGACCCTCTTCCTTGTCGTGGTCTTGGTTATGTCGAACCTTTTACCGATATCTTTATATGACGGCTCGATGCCGAGGCGGTTCTGCTGGTGGATGAACACGAGCAGCTCTTGCAGGTCCTCGGGAAGTATCACGGCGCGCTTTGCCTCCACCAGCGAGGCGTCCTTCTCGAGCAGTTCGATCTGCTGCTGGCCCAGGCTGCCCGGCTCCACCAGAAGCACGAGTATGGCCTTCTTGTGATAGAAGATGTCGACCAGGCCGTGGATGAGGTCGCGCAGCCCCTCGAAGCCCAATCTGGAACAGAGGTAGTCGCAACGGTCCAGGAGCAGGACCTTGGTCCGGTCGACCTTCCGCTCGACGAACGAGGTCAGGGCCTCCTTGGTCGGGGCCAGGGCCCATGCCCCGCGGCCCTTCTCCTCCAGCCAGAATATCTCGGCCTCGGCCTCTTTGATGATTTCATTGAGGTCTTCCCGGTTCGTCCTCCGCGAGACGATAATGGCCCTGTGGCCGAAACGCTTCAGGGTTAGGAGGACGTCCATGGCTTTCCCATAGCCCCTTTCCAGGAGCAGGTAAATGTTCCCGGCCTTGAGCTTGAACTCCATGAGCTCCTCGCGCATCCGCTCCTCCTTGGCCTTCTGCTCCGACAGGTCGATGATGGTGCACAGGACCTCGGCCTTGCGCGTCTCTATCTTGATGCTGCTCGAGGTCACCATGACCGGGACCTCCTCGCCGTCCTTGCGTAGCAGGGAGCTCTCGAACTTGTAGGAGCCGCGCTTGGAACGCTCCGGGATCTCGTTCCAGGCCCATAGCAGGTCCTCGGGAACTATCAGCATGAGGGACCTGCCTATGAGCTCCTCGATGGTGTAGCCCAGGAGCTTGACGAGCTTCGGGTTCACGAAGCCTATGTCCCGGGTCGGGTCCAGGAGCAGGGCCCCTTCTTCCATGTACTCGACGACCAGCCTGTTCAGCTGCTCGATGTACTTGAGGTCCTCGATCTTCTTGATGACCTCCGTGGCGAGGCGCTTCTCGGACTCCTTCAGCCGCTCCTCCAGGTGCTTCTTCTCGGTGAGATCCTTTACGATGAGGACGACCTCGCGCACCCGGCCCTGGCGGTCGTAGAGCGGCGAGCTCGAGATGCCTATGACGACCTCGCGGTCGTTCCTGTCCACGTGCGCGTACTCCATGTCCGACAGGGACCTGCCCGCTATCGCCTCCCTCAGTTTGTTCACGAACCTCCTCTTCTGGGTGTCGTCCTTAAGGATGGCGTGGAACAGCTGCCCGTTCATCTCCTTGGATGACAGCAGCAGCATGCGCTCCATGCCCGGGCTCCAGCGCAGGACGCCGCCGTCCCTGTCCACGGTCACGAGGCCTTCGTCGAGCCCGCCTACCACCTTCTCGATGAAGTTTCTGGTCTCCTCCAGCTGGACCTCGAACTGCTTGCGCTCCGTGACGTCCTTGGCGCGCAACCAGGCCCCGATGATCCTGTTGGACGAATTGACGAGCGGGCCGATGACCACCTCCAAGGTGAGCTTGCCCAGGGTCTTGGTCGTGGCCCCCAGGGCCAAGACCTTGGGGCCCCGCCCCTCGGCGATCTCATTGGTATAGCGCCTCACGCCCTGCGCGTCCGTCTCCGACAGGAATACCTCCAGGCCTCCACGCACGAGCTCATCGAGCGTGTAGCCCAGCAGGTCCAGGGTCGTCCGGTTCACGTGGACCAGCCTCCCAGTGGTGTCCAGTACGAGCACCATGTCGGACAGGTTGTCCATGAGGACGCCCGCGAACGAGGGCACGAGCCTGTCGAGGTCCGGCGACCCTGGGAACGCCATCCTTGGTCCACCCACCTAAATGCCCGCGGACGGGCCTAGCGCGCCTCGTCCAGGAGCACGAAGAACTTGCTCCCTACGTCCGTTATGCTCACGTCCTCTATGCTCCTGATGAGCTCCGAGAACTTGATGCCCTTTTCCGTGAGCATGTACTTCTTCTCGCTCGTCAGGTAGATGAAGTCCTCCTTCAGCAGCTTCTTGAGATGGAACGCCAGGGCGCTGGAGTTCACGACCTTGAGATCGCTCTTTATATTCGTGAACGAAAGCTCCTTCTCGCGGGACAGGAGGGAGATGATGCCCACCCGGGCCCGGTTGGACAATGAATCCCCGACGGCCTTGACGAAGTCCTTGGCCATAATCCCCGCGACCTCGCGGATTGCCTCGTTGTCCAGGGTCTCGGGCCTGACGGTCAGGATGAGCTGGAAGCCGTCCTTCATGACCTCGTTGGAGATGAAGTAGAGGAACCTCTTTACGTTGTTCCAGCCGTGGGCCTCGATGAGCAGTTCCAGGCCCTGGATGAAGACGATGCCCTTGTCGTGACTGCTCGAGAACATCTTTATCTTGTCCTTCAGCAGGACGAGCTTCCTCGGCGGTATGGCCATGGGCCCCTCCCTGTCTGAGAGCCAGACCATCTCTGGCTTCTCGACCTCGAAGCGCTCGGCCATTTTTATCGGGTCCCCGGTGGTGATGAGGAGCATCGGCTTGTCGATGTTGTACTCCCTCAGGAAGTCCAGGTAATCGATGCCCTTGAACTCCTCGATGAGCTTGATGGTCTTCATGTCCTTGTCGAGTTTCATCTCCTTCTGGACCACCTCGATCTTGTCGAGGAGCTCCTGGGTCTTGAATGGCTTCATCAGATAGTCGTAGGCCCCGACCCTCATGGCCTCGACGGCGTTCTCGATGGTGCCGTAGCCCGTCAGGATCATGACGAAGGTGTTCGGCGATACGCGCTTGGCCTCGCGGAGTACTTCCATGCCCGAGACCTTCGGCATCTTCAGGTCCGTTATAATGATGTCGTAGCCGCCGTCCTTGAGCTTCTCCAAGGCCTTGGCCCCGGAGGAGGCCGTCTCCACTGTGAACTCCCTCCTCTCGAGGAACTTGGCCATCTGGTCCAGAAGCTCAGCGTCGTCATCCACAAGCAATATCCTCATGCATTCTCACCCCTGGGCAACCGGACGGTGAAGGTCGTCCCCTTGCCCATCTTGCTGCTTACCAGCAGCTCCCCCCTGTGATTGGAGATTATCCTTTGGCAGATGGAGAGCCCGAGGCCGACGCCCTGGCCGTGGGCCTTGGTCGTGAAAAAGGGCTGGAATATCCTTCCGAGGTTCTCCGTCGGGATTCCCTCGCCCGAGTCGCCGATGGCCACCTCGACCCAGTCGCCGTCAGCGGAGAGCCTCAAGGTTAGGTCCCCGCCGTCCTTCATGGCATCCTTGGCGTTCCGGAGGATGTTGATGAGGACCTCCTGCAGCTGGAACGGGTCCGCCTTGACCTTCGGCAGGTCATCTTGCACTTCGACCCTGAGCCTGTACTTGCGCTCGAGCCTGACCTTCTCGAGGCTCTCGTCCAGGACCTTCCTGAGGTCCACGAGCTCGAAGGTCGGGTTCTCCTTGCGGGCGAAGGCCAGGATCTCTTGCACCGTCCTGGCCGAGAACTCCACCTGCGTGAGGATCTTCCTCAGCTGCCGTCGGACCTCCTCGTCCTTGACCTCGTCAAGGAGGTTCTCGGCGATGAGGCTAATGCTGGCCAGGGGCGTGTTGAGCTCGTGGGCGATGCCGGCGGCGAACTCGCCCAGCGTGGCCAGCTTGGCGGCCTGCATGTCCTTGCTCCTGCGGCCCTCCATCTTGAAGATTAGCAGGAAGGCCTGGCCCGGGCGCTTGCCGTCCCCGGCGTCGATACCGACCGGGATGATCAGGACCGGGACACGCTTTCCGGTCATGTCCAAGGGGACCTTGCACTCGGAATGCCCGCCGCGACCCTTGAGACACTGGCCGATGGAGACCGCGATGGCCTCGTAGGATTCGCCTGGAAGAAGGTCCGCCAGGTCCTCTCCGGGCTTGGCCCCGCCGCCGCCCTTGGCCCGGAGGACCTCCTGGGCGTCCTGGTTCAGCTGGACCAGGGCCATGCCCGCATCCACGACGAGGGTCGGGTAGCTGCTCGATTCGACGATGACGCCCAGCAGCGCGGGCGAGATGCTGTTGCCGGGAGTTGACCTGCCGTCGCCGGTCACAGGAGCATCGTTCAACTGAACCTTCCCCCAGGGCCCCGAGGGCCCCGGCATATGAACGTAATGACTGGATAATAACCTTGTTGTCGGGACCGTCGGTGAGGCCGGGCCCGCATGCGCCCATCACAAATTTTAAATTCCACAATCCGGTACCAGTAATCATGCCCGAAGTCCTCCCATTGCCGAAATTTTTCTTCGTAACGACGGGAACGGCCGTGAGCAAGGTCTCGGACCTGAACGCCTTCGACCAGGCCCTCATGAACGCAGGCATAGGCGAGCAGAACATCGTTCAAGTGTTCGCGCCGTCCTCGACCCTCCCGCGTGGCATCACGAAGATGAAGCCGTGCGAGATAAACAAGGGGGCCATCATATTCTGCGTCCTCGCCGAGGAGGAAGGCACCGAGGGGGAGACCGTCTCCACCGGCATAGCCTACGGCTTCCGGGGGGACGGCGAGGGGGGTTTCGTGGCCGAGGGGCACATCCACGGCGTCGAGAAGTCGCTCAAGGAGATTCTCAAGTGGAAGCTCGACGAGATGGCCAAGCTCAGGGACGTTGAGCTCAAGAACGTCACGTACAAGACGGTCGAGATCACCGTGCCCATGGACCATTATGGGGCCTGCATCGCGGCCCTGGTCTACCTGTTCTAGGCCCGCCGCAGCCGCGTGGCGAACGATGGAAGGTGTTCGATATGTCCAAGGACAAAAAGGACGATGGCAAGGCGAAGAAGGCCGACGGCCCCGAGGCGGGCCAGGCCCCGTGCTGCGGGGGCGGACCGCCCGGGAAGCCGCGGCAGAACGTCCAGTTCTGGGGCAGAATGATCGAGCCCGTCAACCTGTGGAAGGACATGAAGGTCGTGGACCTGGTCCGGACCTTCGGCGGCATGGGCTACAACGCCAGGAGGCTCGCGGAGGCCTGCGAACTTTTCTTGAAGATGATCGACGAGGACGTTACCATCTGCTGGACTTTATCGGGCGCCCTCACGCCCATCGGCATGTCCGGCATGCTCATCAAGGCCATGGAGTTCGGCTTCATCGATTGGATCGTATCGACGGGGGCCAACGTCTACCATGACGCGCACAGGGCCTTCGACTTTCCCATGGTCCAGGGGGACTTCCGGGTGGACGACGACGAGCTCCGCGAGGCCGGCGTCGCAAGGATCTACGATGTCTTCATCCTGGACGACGAGACATTGCTCTCAACGGACAAGATGATGCTCGAGGCCTTCAGGTCCACCAAGGACCTGAGGCCGCCATACTCGACGGCCGATTTATATTCGAAGTTAGGTCGGGAGATCAAGGCCGTGGCACCGTTTCCTGAGAAGTCCTTCGTGGTCAAGGCCCAGGAGCTCGATGTCCCGATATTCGTCCCGTCCCAAGGGGATTCGTCCGTGGGCATGAACCTGGCCCTGAAGTATATCGAGGGGGACCCGGTGGACCCGAGCCCGAGCCTGGACATACTGGAATCTGCGGCCATAGTCAAGAACGGCAAGAAGAACGGCGCCGTGGAGCTGGGCGGGGGCGTCCCCAAGAACTTCTTCATGCAGACCCAGCCCATGCTCTGGCAGATATTGAACGACAGCCAGGGCGGGCACGATTACTTCATACAGATAACGGACGCGAGGCCGGACACGGGCGGCCTGTCGGGGGCCACGCCGTCCGAGGCCAAGTCCTGGGGCAAGGTCAAAGAGGCCACAAGGAACAACTCCGTGGTCTACGCCGACAGCTCCATCGCGGCACCGATCCTGCTGGCCTACGCCCTATCCCTCCGGGGCCCGAGGAAGCCGAAGCACATCATGAAGAAGAAGGACGTGTGGACCAAGGAGATCATCGAGGCCTACAAGGCGCGCGTCAAGTGACACCGGGGCATGACCATGGCCTTCGTCGTTATTGTCTGCTCGAACTGCAAATGGGCCCGCGGCGCCAAGGTCGATTCCAAGCGCGTCAAGTGCACCCGCTGCGGCGCCACCATCGATGTCCAGATGGCCCGGGCCTTCGGTCGCGCGGACAACGAGCTGGACCTGGCCAGGGCCGTGGGTGAGGTCAACGAGAGCCTCCACAAGCGCGGCAAGAAGCCCGTCGGGGTCGGCGCTGCAAGGGCCAATGAGCCGCCGAGGCCGAAATTCAAGGGCGAAAGGGAGTTCATCATGGAGTTCGCCCGGACGAAGGGCGAGTTCACCCTCGACGAAGTGCTCCTGGCCCTGGCGGCCTCCAGAGGCATCGCTGTCCAGGGCGTGGACAAGGAGAAGGTCATGCGGGCCATCAACGACCTGATGACGAAGGGGTTCCTGTTCGAGTGCAGGTACTGCAGGTATCATATCGTCTGAGGCTAGGTCCGCCTTTTTGTGAACTTCCGTTGGCCGAGCTTGATGGCCACGAAGACGCATGCCGCGACGAGCAGGATCCAAAGGCAGTTGTAATCCCCGATGGACGAGCTCACTTTTGGATAGGTCACACGCAGCGTCAGGGTCACCGAGGCCGAAGCGTTCCCCGAGGAGTTCGTCGTCACCACGAAGGTGGAGTACCTCTCCCTGTGGGCGGGAGGCGGGACCGTGAGGACCACCCGCCCGTCGCCCGAGGGCTGGACCGTCACCCGGGCCTTATCGAAGGATCCACGGGCCTCGGTGGTAAGGATGTACGTATCGTTCCCGTTCCCGGTGTTCTGGATATGCAGGACGTAGTGCGCGCTCTCGTTGGACCAGATGGAAATCTCGTACTCCTCGGCGCTCAGGGCCACCGAGAAGACCTGGAGGACCTCGATCCTCACGAGGAGTTGCTTGTGCAGGCCGCCCACGTCGGAGACATTGAAGTTCACCGTCCAATTTCCAGGCCCCTCATGCCATTTTCCGGTCGCAGGGTCCTTCCCCGGGACCGTGAACTTGAATGGCACGGTCGCGCTTGCGGAAGGGTCCAGCCCGACGGAGGCCTGGGGCTTGAAGGACCATCCGGTCCTGATCCCACCGATAACGAACGAGAGCGAGTCACGGCCGTTGCCGAGGTTCCTCAGGGTCAGATTGATGATCCCCTCGTCCCCTGGGCGCACCTTGATCGTTCCGGGCGCCGAGGCATTGAACGCGTAGACCTGGTTGACGATGGTCGTTGTCCGGTGGACCTGGGTCCTGTTGGGCCAGGCACCGGACCTGGCACGGACGTCCACGACCAGCGATGCGCCCGCCAGGGCATCCTTGGGCGCTGTCACGTTCAGCCGCAGGGTCGTGTTCTTCAAGGGGTCCAGGCTGGCCTTTGTCGGGAGCACCACAGCCGTCCATCCGGTCGGGACCTGGCCGTCGACACCAATCGTTATGTTGTCGTGGCCGTTTCCCCTGTTCGTTAGCGTAAGGTTGAAGGTCGCGGTCTTCCCGGGGTCCACATATTTGACCGTCTCGCCCACCAGTTCCGGGAAGTACACGGGGTCCACTACGACCTCGGCGTAGACGGTGTCGTTCATCGCCGTTCCCTGCGTCCGGACCAGATCTCCGTGGATGGATATGTTCACTTTCGTGTCCTTGAGCGCATTAATGGGGACCGTTACAGTGAGGTTCACCTCGATGACATGGCCCGCCCCAAGGCAGCAAACCTGTCCCTTGTCGAGAGAGGCGTTCCATCCATTGGGGGCGATACCTATTGTCAGGTTCAGGTCCTCGATAAAAGTCCCCGTGTTCTTGACGCTGACCTTAAAGGTCGTTGATTTCCCAGGCTCGACCGCATGGACCATGGTATCATTGACGGCCCCTTCCGAGGGGGACGGATAGAGGTCGATGCCGAGCACGAACTGTTCTAACTCACGGACTTGAATTTTTGGGGAGGTGAGGCCACCAGCGAGATAAGACCCCCAATCGTTCCATCGGTGGTCGGCGTTAGGGTCTGTATAGCCACGACCAAGGGTCATGGTCGATATCGGCCTCGAGGAGATGATATGGTATCCGCCGGCATTCAGTCCAAGATAATGGTCTGCGTCCATTATAGTCGTTTTGCCGTCGATCATTACTCGGGTGTCATTAAAGAATGGAAAGATTATCCCCGAATAGTACGGACCTGGATATTGGTGGTCCTTCTTGCCTGGTCCCGGGTTATTGATGGCATTAGTGTAGATGTCCCTGGCGCCAAGGCCGCCGATGAAGCTGATATCGTCACCTAGATTCTCAGGACTTGTGCCACCCTCACAGGAGCCCATAAGAACCGAAATATTGCCCGTGCTTTCGATTCTATATGCGCCCGGCTTTATTTCAGAAGTGTAGGTCAAATAGGAGCTTGTTTGGTGGGATTGGACTACCATTCCGGTGTCAAGGTTCCATATTTCGACATTGGCCAACTCATAAGATGCTATCTCCAAAACCTGGCTATCAAACAGCTGTATGCTACCGAAGAACTTGCGGCCATATGGGGCGCCTGTGACCGAGGGCAGGGCTGTGAACCCATTGATGGCCTCCTGCTCGATCAGTATATCTCCGGTAGACTTGACGTGATAGACGGTGCCCGCCTTGAGGTCTAACAGCTGGGTGTGGTTATCCTTCCGAACATCGAGCTCCTTGATATGGTTACCAACCATGTCCCATATGGACACGCGAGATTCTTCGATACCGTAGATTTGCTGGCCGAACACATTTCCGCTCCAATTGGTGTTTACATATGGGGCAATGATGAAGTCTCTGCCGACGAGGTTCCTGTCCGAACTTGGGTAGAACGTTTTAGCAGAACCGCCCGGGCTCATGGCGCTGCTGACGCTAGCGACGACCGGCCGTTCCGCGACGACCTTGAAGTAATCACCGTCTGGGGCCTTGTATCTCCAAAGTTCACCTTG
>Ga0315293_10007365_pt1 | contig 10223 bp, 21 predicted proteins | sample YL17G13_20_MG_FD_203071 | JGI IMG/M metagenome (GOLD analysis project Ga0315293, IMG submission 203071) | Sediment microbial communities from Yellowstone Lake, YNP, Wyoming, USA - YL17G13_20 | ecosystem: Environmental > Aquatic > Freshwater > Lake > Sediment | place: USA: Wyoming | collected... | reverse complement strand
CCTCTACTCATTCAAATCCCGGCGGGGGTGTGGCACGGATGGAAGTGTGTGAGTCTTGAAGAGGCTCTCATTGTCAATATCCCCACCATCGCCTACAATCGGGAGAATCCCGACGAGGTCCGCATGGACCCGCACAGCCCGGACATCCCGTACGACTGGGCGAGGAAAGATAAGTAGATGGACATCCTAAGTAAGTGGGAAGGACGACGGCGGCTGATTATCGGAGGTGTTTGGGTTGCTTGTAATTATTTGACTGTCTTTCTTCAGCCGCACATGAAGCTAGACCTTTCTCTCGTTTCAAGCCTCCTTGAAAAGTCTACCTACGTTGCTGTCATTGGCATCGTCGGGCTGACTGGAACGGATGCTGTACGAACCTGGTCTACGACCAAGGCGTGTAATGGTGGAGGTGAAAAAAATGGAGGTACGAATGTCAAGATGGCTACCGACAGACCAACGAAAGAAACGTGATGAGACTATCGTCAAGCAGAGCAAGGGTGGTCTCTCCTACACCCAAATAGCGGACCGCTGGGGGTTGAGGAAGCAGACGATATTTATTATTCTGCGGCAAAGTCGAGGAACTTTTCAGGAGGCAACATCATGTTCGTGCCAGACAAGGTGCTAATCCATCATTCGGCGACGAAGGATGCCGGGACGGTTGACTGGCAACAAATCCGCAAGTACCACACGACACCGGAATCCGAAGGTGGTCCGAAGGGTGGCCCGTGGCGGGATATCGGCTACCACGGCGGGGTCGAGCTGGTGAAGACGGGGACGCTCGAGCACTACGAAATCCTGTATGGGCGGATGTGGAACCAGGCCGGAGCACATTGTCCTGGGCAGAACGAAACCGCCCTCGGCATCTGCTTCATCGGGAACTTCTCGCTGGCTCCGTGTTCCGAAGAACAGCTCATGGAAGGGGCGAAGCTCGTCGCCATGTGGACCAAGCTCTTCCACATCCCGCCGGGGGAGATTTACCCTCATAAGGAGTTCAAGGATACCGAGTGTCCGGGGACCCTGTTCGACCTCTCTGAGCTGAAGCACCTGGTCACGTACTGGCTCGCTTTTAAGTAATCTCTCTCCTTTATATATAGGGGTAAAAAAACGCTTGACACCCCTCTACCTTCTGCGGTATTACTTTAGTCGTGAAAAATAATTTCCCTACCTGTAGAATCTCGAGTGTACAGCTTGAGAAAAAAACACCCCTAAAAATAAAGCTTGACATCTCTACTTTGATATGGTAATCTTTAGTTGACCCTCGGGGAGGGTCAGACAGCTCCTTGAAAAGTTAGGATGGTCGGACAAAGGCGGGGGAGGCCCCAGCCCTAACAGATTCCTAACAGAAAAAAATCACTTGGAAAAGTAGGGTGGAGGCGACTGTTCAATAAACAGCTCCCGAGGACGGAGCTTCAATAAGGCAGTCGAGAATATAACTGAAGCCTGAAAAAACCAAAGTAAGAAGTATGAACTAAGACCTCGGGGGGCGGAACGGTTCGCCTCCCCATTTAAAAGCACGTTGAAGGTGACCTCGTGAAAGAAAGGCGGCACGGATGCATACGACTGCCGTTCCGACAAGTAACGAAGCCGGATACCTTGACGTGCTTTTACCTGGGGAAATCCCAAATCTAAAATGAGGAGGTCTTATGATTATCGACACCGAGAAAGTTGCACGGGACATCGGGGCGTGGTACGAGGAACTTCTTCAGAACCTCGACACCGAGGTCAAGACGGAGTGTCTGCTTCTCGTCCTGCGGAAGAAGCTCCACACCAGCCGGGACAAAGACATGGAGGCCATCTTCCGTGTCGGTCAGCTCTACCACACAGCGGTTGCCTGGAAGCTCGGAAAGGTCCGAGAGGTCAAGGCCAAAATCCGGGAGAGAGAACAGGTCGAGGCGAGAGTTCGCTACGCAAAGAAAGTCATCGCCCGGAAGGAACGGCTCGAAGCTAAAAAGGAGGTCTTATGATTATTGAGGTTGTTCTTCTGTCCACGACGGACGAGGTGCGGAACGTGGATGTTCCGCAAGCGGAAGTCGATGTCATCCACGCTCCGCTCGGAACCGTGGCCTACAAAGAGGCTCTTTGTGACCGTGCGTTCCTGTGGGGTCAGAACGACTTCCAACCACGCCGGATGCCTTCGGTCAGCGTGGGGGACGTGGTCATTCTGAAGCGGTCAGAACCGGATACGGACGGCGAGTGGCACGACCTGTTTCGTGTCGCTAGTGTCGGCTTCGACAAACTGACTCGGGCCGAGTTTGAAGAGTACAAGAAACTCGGGAAGGTCAATCGAGTTCGGCACGCCTACGGATTCGGCGACCTGTGAAGGAGGGAAGAATGAACATTAGATTCTTCCGGTGTCTGGACTGTCTCACGGTCTTCACGGTTGACTACCAGTACGACCAAGAGCTTTGGGAAAAAATGGGATGTGCGTGCGGTGGTCACATCGAAGACCTGGGGATGGTCAAGCAGAATCGTCTCGTTAAGACGTACGAGACAACGCCCTGCGACGACAGATGCACCTGTGCTCTCGGCCCGGCGTGCAGTTGCTCGTGTGGGGGGCGGAACCACGGGACCATGAAGCTTATCAAAGTCACGCTCGACTGCGGTCCAGTCCCCCCGGTCAACCTCGGGGTCAAGAGCGTTGAGCTGGGCAAGGCGTTCCGGGACCTGTATGACAAGGCCAATGCTTCTTGGAGGAAGAAGTACGGAGCCATTACAGAGAAGAAAGACCGGGGTTACCTCCCTCGGCCTGAGTGGGATTTCTACTACGAGGGTCTCCTGCACCACCGAAAACTCTGGAAGATTCGGAACATGAAGAGGTACGGTCTCCGGCACAAACACCTGCTCAAATTCATCGAAGAGACGAAGTGATTTTGGGGGCCACGTGGCCCCCATGTGGGAGGGCTTGTTAGAAGCGTTGGAGTTCTGGGACCCGGAGCCGCAGGGGGTGCGAAACCCCCTCCTACGCCACAAGTCGTAGGCTTGTTAGAAGCGTTCTGGGAGGAACGAAGACCGCAGGGGGTGCGAAACCCCCTCCCTCCCCTCGAGCCTCTGCTACACCCTGAGCCAGAAAAGGGGAGCGAAAGCTTGCAGAGGGCGGCAATTCAATCTTATGAGGAGGTCTTATGTCAATCGAGAAGGATTTGGGCAAGGCGGTGGATTGGTTCGACGACATGGTGGCGTTCGTTGAGATGGTTCGGCATAACCCGCTCACCACGTCATCCTCCATCGTCGCAACCCTGGCCCACGACATGGGCGGAATCATCCGCAAGGAGCGGTGCTTCTCACCCAGAACGTCTGGGTACACGAAGCATCTCGAGCGGAAGCTCTCCGCAGAAAAAAAGGAGGAAGCATGACAGGGAGCATGACCCCGTTCCGGGCGTGCGGCATCATCGAAGACTTCGACGGGAACGACCATACCGAAGAGGAGTACCTGTCGGCGGTCCAGTACCTTATTGATACTGGGCTGGCGTGGACGTTCCAGGGATTCTACGGACGGCTGGCAAAGGACCTGATAGACCAGGGCCTCTGCACACCGCCGGGAAAGAAAGGAAAGGTGGACGCATGAGAGTACTCGGGAAGTCGTTCAAGCGGGAGTTTTCCATGAGGTGCTACCCCAGCAAAAAGCTCGTGGTCGAAGTTGCCAGAACCGAGAGCGGTATCCCGGTGCTTCGGCTGTGGGAGAAAAGAGCCAGGAACGGGAAGGTCGAGATTCCTCTCGAGACCGTTTACCAGCGGTTGCTGGTGGGGTCAGCCCGGTAGGAGAACGCCCTGGGGGACCGGAGTCACGCCGACAGACCGTGGCTCCGGTTCCAACTGGAGATGCCGGAGTGGTAACGGGACGGGTTGCAAACCCGTATTCGGTGGTTCGATTCCACCTCTCCAGTCCATTTATCTATCAGCTCTCACCACGCTCTGAGCCACAGCGAAAGAGGGGCCGTAAGGCCTGTGAGAGGGTGGCAATCTCAAATCTTATGGGGAGGTCCTATGAACAAGGAGAAAGAAAAATCTCTACGGATTCGTGAGCTGGAGCGGAAGTTCGTGAAGGCTCTGGAGGGGGTTGTCGGGCAGACGGCTGGGTTCATGGAGTATGGGAACACTACCTGCGGTGAGAAGGTCATCATGGGGAAACACATCACCATCACCTGGCAAGCCAACGCCTACGAGAAGAGTGTCCCCAAGGCCGTCACCGAGAAGTTCTTCGAGGTGGTGAACGAGTTGTACGACGACGTTCTCCCTGCAAGAAAAGGACCCCGTCGGATGGACGTTGGTGGCGGTGGGAACATCTGCTGGGAAGTGTCCTTCGAGCTGAAGAACCAGGAGAACTGGAGATGAACGCCGCTCGGTTCTTTGTCGGTTTGGCAAGTGGAGAGTTTTCCGCTCCGGTCAAACTCCGGTACGACAGCAAAGCCCTTCTCGACAAAAGAGGGAAGCTCATCGCTGAGTTCGAGTCCCAAGGCGAATGCCTTGAGTTTGCGAAGAGCCTTGTAGCTCTCGGACGCAAACTCCTGGAAAAGAAAAGAAAAAAGGAGGGGGTATGAAAATCTACCAGCACATTGCAACACGGTTGGCGGCAATCATCAACTGTGTCGAGGCCCAGAACAAAGAATGGGAGGAGAAGCACCGGGCGTTCCTCAATAACTCCCTGATATCCTCTCCGAGTGGAAGCGGCATCGACTCCGGCACGAAGTTTGATTGGGACGGCTCCGAGCCGAACAGTCTCCGGTTTTTTACGGCGTTCCATCACATGGACGAGGGCGGTGGTTACGATGGGTGGACCGAACACTCCATCGTTGTCCACCCGGACCTTCAGTTCGGGTTTACGCTTCATGTCTCTGGGAAGAACCGGAACGGAATTAAGGAGTACCTCGTTGATACCTACTACGAGTGGCTAAACTCGGAGGTAGACAAACTCGGCTTTTCGCTTCGATGACCTCGGCAGGGACCGAACATCCTACTTGTCAAATATGTTCGGTCCCGTAAGCCTCCGCTATACTCTGAGCCAGAAAAGAGGACCGAAAGGTTGCGGGGGGAGGCAAATCAATCACAAGAGGAGGTCTCATGTTAATCTCAAAGGTGAGCCAGGTCAGTCTGGGCCTGGCTATGGAAGCGGTCAACCGTCTCTACAACGGGAACATCCGTTGGAAGCGGTTCGACCAGCTTAACAAGGCGGGGACTCGCTTTCGTGTCACGCTCACCGTCAACAATTCTCACCTCCCCGGCTCTCGCAGGAGCCACCGGGGTCGGAGGATAGCGGCGGCGTGCTGGCACGTTCACGGCGAGTTCTTCGATGCTCTCCCGAAAGAGGCTGTCATCCGCCTCGGGCGGGAGGGGGTTCATCGCCCCGGAGACCCCTGGAAGGACCAGCAGGTCGGCTCCATGTTCCAGCCGATGATGTTCTCCGAGGCGTGTGAGTGCGGAGGCCGAGTCGAGAAGACGGCTCTCGGTACAGCGAAGGTGAAGCAGGTCCGCCAGGCCGACATGACGGCGGCGTGCTTCGGTGTTCAGGTCTGGGGCCTGACCGCCTGTAGTCATTGTTCCTACAGGAACACCGACGACTGCGGCGGGAAAGAAATCCTGGATAGGATAGAGAGAGGGGAGTTCCCGAAGACGGGCCTCCCGGAAGCGAGGTGACCATGTACAAGTGCATCGACAGTCTCGTCAAAGAGCGAGAGAAGGAGGATTGAGAATGGATACGTACGAACAGAAAGTGCTTCTGTTCAAGGAAATCCATGACCTGGACAAAGACATAGTCCGCCTGGTCTTTGTGGAGCAGGACCTCGCCGAACAGATTCAGAAGGCGAAGAAGAAGAGAGAAGAACTCTCTGCTCGACTGAGCAAGCTCGAGATTGAACTTCTTAATCTCGGATGATGCTGTGTTGGTTCAATCTTAATATTAGGAGGACAGCATGAACGCTGAAAAACTACTGACGAAACTGGTGAGCTTCATCAACTCACAGACGGAGAAGACGGACGAAGAGATGAGGGAGCTTCGCAAGAAGGAGGCTCTGCTCGAGTCGATGCCCTTCCTTGAACGGGTCGAGTACCTCCAGGCTGTCGCAGAAGCCAAGGGGAAAATCGACCTTCTCGTGGGGCAGAAGAAGTTCTACGACTCTATCTCTAGCAATGCGTAGGGCTGGTTGGATGGTGGCGGTGCTCAATCCACCGCCACCATAACTCATCGAGGAGGTGATATGCAGTTAAAAAAATGGGAGCACGAAACCATCAAGAGTGTTGCGGCAGAGCAGTTGTGTGGGGAGGTTGTCGTTGACTTCCTCGAGCTGGTGAATGTCGGGGTGCTGGCTCTTTTACAAAAGAAGTCGCAGGACAGTCGGTTCATTAGCGAGACGCTGGTCAGGAACATCGCTCGGAGGAGAATGATTGACTACAAACTCCAGGTTAAATACCTTGGAACTTCTGGGCGGGGTGGGAGTATCTATCGTCGGTACAAGACGCTCCAGGAGAACCCCCCGGACGCTCCTCTTTTTGTTCCTATCGCAGAACAGCACCCCATGGACCAACAAAAGAACACAGAAGAAGAGGCGTTTCTGAGCATGGCGATTGAGAATGCTAAAGAGGTCCTCGGAGGAGAGATGGTACACGCTCTCCTTGAAGGACAGACCAACGAGGAGATACGCTGGTCTGTTCCGGGAACACGCTGGCGTGACGTTCAGCGAATCAGACGGACGTTCCGGGAGATACTCTCGGGACATGGAATCTAACAAAGGAGGTTCGATTGGCTAAGATAATTTTGAAGGAAGGGAAGGAGCCGATGTCTGTCATGTCTCTGAAGGAGATGCGGGTACTCATGGAGCAAATCTTCAAGCCCCTTGAGAAGGACATCGAGAAGATGAAGAAAGTCATTGACAGACTTCTCATCAAGGTAGCAGACCTTGAGTCCGCTCGGGGTACGCTGTCGGTGGACGGGGAGCCAGACGACGAGAGCGTCCTGGTGGGCGACCCGGACGACGAAGAGGACGACTAAGACCAAGGGGTGGCATTCCAAGGGGAGTGCCACCCCTTTTTTATTTGCCAAGCTTTTTATGTTTTTGGTGACTATTATATTGACTGTGAATTATGTTATACTCAGGTTTTCACGGGGAGGAGCGGTGACGCTTAAATGGCCCGAAACTGGAACCCTCCTAAATCCAGGCCGGACCGACCTTGCCTTGCACGAGATAGGCCTCCTCAATCCTAGTCACCGCTCTTCCCCATCATACAAGAAGGAGAAGTGATGGAAAAAGAAAAGGTCGTAGAAGTACTCGCCAAGATGAAGTACGATGCCCAACTGGAAATTGGAGAGCTGAACCTCTATCTCAGCCGGGACGACATCCCGAACTGGAAAGTCAGCGAGTTGAAGGACCGGGTCCGGTCTTTGGAAACTCGTATCAACATCATCGTCGAGCTGACCCAGAAGATTTCCTAACCTCGATGGAACGTCTCATCGAGTGTCCGGTCTGTGGCGATAAGCCGGGCCGACACCACAAGCATTGCTACATCAACGTGGACAAGGGTGTCTACTACTGCCAGCTCTGTGGAGACAAGGGGTCCTTGAAGGACCTCGCCAGGAAGTACCCGGCGATAGGTCGGATGTTTGACTTCTGGCTGGTAACGAGTCCCCCACAAAAAAATACGAAGGCGACGGAGTTCGCTTCTGACATCTGGTCGTACAGGAACCACCCGATAGCGAGTCGGGTTATCTCATACCTGCTCCGCCGAGGCCTCTCCCAGGAAGAGCTGAAGGAGGTCTTCTGGAGCCGGGATATGCCCACCAGGGCCATCTTCCCGTGCTTCGAGAAGGGAGCGATGGTATTCTGGGTCGGGAGGTCGTTCACGGACGGAGAGATGAAGTACCGATTCCCGAAGAACGGTGAGACCAAGTACACCCGCCGGGAAGCGGTCTTCGGACTCAACTGGTTCGAGGGTCGGAAGGTCCGGGAGCTGTGGATTGTCGAGGGCGTGTTCGATGCCTACGCCGTAGGTTGCGGAGTGGCTATCATGGGGAAGACGGCCTCGGACCACCAGCTCCGAAAGATTCTTTCCCTCCGCCCGGAGAAGCTCGTTATAGCCCTTGATAATGATGCAAAACAGGAAGCGGAATATCTTTACAACAAGGTCAAAGGTGTGATAGATTCTGAGCTTGTCTTTCCTCCGTCTGAAATAAAGGACTGGGGAGAGATGTTGGAGAGAAGGATATAATGGGAGCACATCGGTTTCACTTCCTTTCCGGTGTGCAATCCTTTTTTCCATCACTTCGTTCTAGGCGGGTCCCCTCCCCCATTGGGGGGACCCGCCGCCTATACGCCACATGATTATGATTGAGAAGTGGAATAATTTGAGCCGGGTCGTGTCGTTTGACACGAAGGCGGAGGAGGCCGACTTCAAGGCCGCTCTTCGGTTCGATGTCCCGAATTCCTTCTGGATTAGCCGCTACCGGGGCGGGTGGGACGGGACCTACTCCTTCTTCAACCGCCGTAACTCAACCTTCCCTACGGGCCTCCTAGACACCCTCCCGGCCCCTCTCCAGGAACGCCTCGAGGTCGTAGACCGCCGGGTCCGGCCCGAGCGGAACAGCCGTCTATTGAGAATGGAGGAGCTGGTAGACATGGAGTTTCGGGACTACCAGGCAGAGACCATCAGCCGGGCTGTCGAACTGGAACGCTGTGCTATCGAGTCGCCAACCGGGTCCGGGAAGACGGAGATTGGGATTGGTCTGGTCTTTGTCCTGGCTGTGCGGACCCTCTTCTGTGTCCACCTCGAGAACCTGCTGTGGCAAGCCAAAGAGCGGTTTGAGGGTAGGGGTTTCAAGGTTGGGGTCATTAACGCCGATACCTGGGACCCCAAAGAGATAACCATCGCCATGGTCCCCACCCTCTACTCCCGGATGAGGAACGACCAGAAGTACGTCAAGGACTTCCTGGCGAAGAGCGTTGATTGCCTCATCCTGGACGAGTGCCACCACGTCGGCTCCGCCAGCTCCTGGGAGCTTCCGGCGAAGAACTGCAACGCCTACTACCGCTTCGGTCTGAGTGCCACGACCATGCTCAAGGACGACCTATCTAACGCCAGGTTAGTTGGGCAGACAGGACAGGTCATTACCGCTGTGGGGAAGAAGGAACTCATCGAGAGAGGCATCATCGCCCAGCCTATCATCAACATGGTCTGCAACGAAACGCTGTTCAAAAAGTACGACAATCTCAACTACCAAGCTGTCTACAGGTTAGCGGTTGAGGAGAACATGGTACGTAACTTCCTCGTCTGTCGGATAGCCTCGGAGAAGATGGACGAGGGGAAGCCCGTGCTGGTGATAGTACACACCGTCCGGCACGCCCAGCAACTCATGGGGAAGTTCTCAGACAGGAACCTCGAGAGGGTCCGGCTTATCACAGGGGCTGTGGACGGGCAAGACCGCCAGGACCTTATCAAGGACCTGAACTCGGGGAAAATCCTGGGTATTGTTGCCACTCCCGTCTTCGACGAGGGGGCCGACATTCCAAATCTACGGGTCCTGGTTCTGGGAGGTGGGGGGAAGAGTCCTATCAAGGTCATCCAGCGTATGGGGAGGGGGATGAGGAGGAAGGCTGAGGGGAGCAACACCGTAGAGATTTTTGACTTCCTGGATGTCACCAACAAGTACACTCGGAGACACGCTCAACAGCGGATGAAGGTCTATTCTGGAGAGGGGTTTGAAGTTGGTAAGATTGTTATATAACCCATCATGTAATACATCATGTAATACATCATGTAATACATCATGTAATACATCATGTAATACATCATGTAATACAATACTAACAATCAGTAAAAAACCCACTACTATTTTGTGTCATACATTTCGTCCTATTAAGAATATTAAGATATTAAGATATTACGACGGGGTAATTCAAAAGAATAACGAAGTGATTCTGAGCTATTCCGACGAACGCAAAACCACGAAATGTATTACATCATGTCATACATTTGAGTTTTTACCCAAACCCGGCAAAGCCGGGCCGCTTCGCAGGAAGACTGAAAAGGAGGAGGCTGGTGGAAAAAACTTACTGGAAAAGGACAAAGTGGGAGTCCCCGGAGCTGGTTCTGGAGAACGTCATTCTATTCAGGTCCTTGACCTCGAGAGACCCCCGTACCCAGTTTGCTACGAGAGGGTTCTTTAAGAAAAATCCAGACCCGTTCATCAGGATTGACAAGGTCTGCCAGGAGCTGGGCATCTCATCGAAGTTCTACTTCGA
>Ga0315293_10007363_pt1 | contig 10224 bp, 2 predicted proteins | sample YL17G13_20_MG_FD_203071 | JGI IMG/M metagenome (GOLD analysis project Ga0315293, IMG submission 203071) | Sediment microbial communities from Yellowstone Lake, YNP, Wyoming, USA - YL17G13_20 | ecosystem: Environmental > Aquatic > Freshwater > Lake > Sediment | place: USA: Wyoming | collected... | reverse complement strand
AAAAACTCGGGACCCGGCAAATTCGGATTTGAACAGTTGAAGGCTGTGAACCGGCTTATAAGTATATCCGACCCTATTAGAACAGCTTTCATACAGGCCAATGCTATCGAATCTCAATTACGCACGGAAGTGGAAGCATATCTGAATTCGGTAGCCGAACAGCAGAGTAATCGTTATCAATTTACGTTTGTCAAATGCCTCAAGGCATATCTGGATTCGAGACTGGCATTCAAAGATGCTGACCAGATTACTCAGTTTGCGAAAAAGATTGAAGTGGGTAACAGTGTTCCCTGGTTTTTAGGTTTTCTGCAAAGCTTGTGGCATCTGAAAAATGACTGTCCTCAAATCCGGCAAATCGAACCAAAGGAGCAAAGCGTTGCGATTCTGGTTTCAGTTTTCAATGAGATTAAGTTTACCGAGCTGTGTTTGAGGTCAATAAAGAAACTTTCTGGTTTTCCAAATCATATTGTAGCCGTGAATAACTCAACAAAGAATGTGGAGGATTTTAAGCAGGCTGTCCTGAAAGAGGGATTGGTTGACAACTGGTTCGACAGCAACTGTAAAAGTCACGGCGACGGGCTTCAAAAAGCATTGGCGTTTGTCCGAAGCTTCAGATACATAGCTACTATGGACAGCGATGCTATCGGGCTAAAAGAAAACTGGCTGCAAGACCTCGTCCAACAGTTAAATAACCAGAAGGCAGGTTTGATAGGACCTCCCAGAACACCCGGCTCACAGGATATCATAAGCTATGCTATTCATCCTTGCTGTATGATAATTGACCAGGAAGTGATTGGCTCTAAATTCCAGATAGACTTTAGAAGTCAATGGCCGTTCTGGGATGTAGGCGGCTTACTGACCTGGGATTGCCTGCTTGAGGGCATACCAATAGTAAAAGTCGCTCATGAGTATAACGGCTCTTCCGCTCTTCGCTCAAGCTTGGTCAATAAATCGGTAAGGCACTACTGGTATGCATCGAGAATATCGGTTCTTGACGACAACGCAGAGCTGGATGGATACAAAGTAAGAGATATAAGATACCGTCTGGCTCAAGAGTATCAATCGCCTGAGCTGCACCAGATAAAAAACTATCGTATGCCTCAAGAAAAAATCGTAAATATCAAAGATATGTGTTTGCCATCGGAGAATAAATTGGAGACCGCTGCTGAACAGACTGCCGATAAAGATAACATTGGCAGCACCGATGCGAATAATCTTTTGGATAAAATCGCAATAAAATACGGCACGGATAAAAGTTCTTTATGTCATAACTATACCAGGCACTACTTTAATTATTTTTCGGCTCTCCGAGAAAAAAAATTAAGGCTCTTAGAAATCGGCATTGACCAGGGACGGTCCTTGAGGATGTGGGAAGAGTTCTTCCCAAACGCAGAGATTTTCGGAATCGACATAAATCCGGATTGTCTGAAGCTGGCTGGTGACAGGGTTAAAATAATCATTGGCAATCAGGCAGATGAGAAATTCCTTCAGTCCTTCGCCGACGAAGTCGCGGGCAGCTTTGATATTATCATCGATGATGGTGGGCACTTTATGGAGCAACAGCTAACGAGCTTTAAGATTTTATTTCCATATCTTAACGCCGATGGGATATACGTGATTGAAGACCTACACACTTCTTATTGGGAAAGATATGGCGGCGGACTTCGTGAACATAATACAACCGTTGAGTTTTTGAAGGATTTAATCGATGAAGTAAATAATAGAGGACAAACTGGATGCGGCAACCCAGCCCAAACATCTTACTCTCTCGAAAAGGATAAACCTGGCTATTTTGCACAGTGTATAGAATCCATTCATTTCTTTTTAAGTATCTGCTTTATTTTTAAGAAAGGCTTTTGCAAAGTGGGTAAAACTTTATGCGATAAATTTTCGCAGTCGAAAGAAATTGCAAGAGACAATGTACCAAAAATATCGGTCGTTCTTACTACATACAATAGACCTCATCTACTGGAAAAAGTCCTTACGGGTTTCGCTAATCAAACTGTTCGCAGAGAAGATTTTGAGGTTATTGTCATTGACGATGGTTCCCAGCCGCCGGTAAAGGATATTGCTGATAAATTCAATTCCTTAATAAATGTAAAATATATTTACCAGCAAAATAGCGGACTTGCCGCAGCCCGCAACAACGGAATAAAAGCGGCACAGGGACAGCTCGTCCTTTTTAGTGATGATGACGATGTCCCCTCAGCCGAGCTGATTGCCGAGCATTTGCGCAGCCACGAGGAAAATCCCGACCAGCGAGTAGCCGTCCTCGGATATCTGGACTGGCACAAAGACCTGCAGGTAACTCTACTGATGCACTATGTTAGCAGGGTGGGAGGTGAATATTTCTGTTATAACAGATTGGAGCACGATAAATTCTATGAAGTATGGAAGTGGTGGGGGGGCCTGGTGTCAGCCAAGCTGTCGCTGCTGAAAAGTCTTGAAGGGCCTTTCGATGAGCGTCTGAGGTTCGGCTATGAAGATACCGAGCTGGTTTGCCGCCTTATGCCGAAAGGAGTCAGAATCCTTTATAATGCCAACGCTAAAAGTTTTATCTTAAGGCCAATCGATTTTGAAAGCTTTTGCAAACGTCGTGTTATGCAAGGCAGGGCACTTTACGTTGTGGCCCGCACACATCCTGAATTAATCATCCCTCGTTATCAGCTTCAGGATGCAGCCGGCGAATATTACAATAAATATGCACCATTTTTGGATGAATGGACTAAAAAAGTAATCCAATTTGAATCGTTTCTGAATACCCAATCTCACACTCAAGTCGCTGACCTCGATAAATACCTCAAGTCGCTTTATATTGTTTATGGCCACTGCTTCCGCGGCTGTCTTCTCAAAGGATATATCGAACAGATGGAGGCAGTTGAAGGTAGCAGGGTATCCGAAGGACAAACGACAAAGGACGAAGGACGAAACCGGCAACAAAGGATTACTTTCATAAGCGATGTTCTGCCGGTCTTTGACAGGACAAGCGCTAATTTAAGGATATATCGGATACTGCAAATCCTGATAAACGCCGGCCATAAGATTGATTACCTGTATTTCAAGAAAACCGATAACGACGACATATACAAAAAAGCCTTTGGTGGGGCGGTAAATTTTGTTTTCCTCCAGCCGACATTAAATAGCTTCATCGACTACTTTAATTCAAACAGGATACATCAGGTTGATTGTGTATGGATAACGAACTTATGGGATACCGATTACAGCCGCTTTGCCGTTGCTTTATCCGGATGGCTAAAGTCCAGCTATAACAGCACGCAAATCATAATTGATACAATGGATTTCCATTACAAAAAGCTCATCAGGAAATTCAATGTATCGCAAGATGGCAAAGACCTCTCAAAAGCAAATCAATTTCTTGAGATTGAAAAGCAGCTTTATCCGTTGGCTGACAAAGTGCTCACAGTTACCGAGGCCGAGAAACGCGACATACTCGAAAGTATCAGCGAAATTCGTAACGTTACCGTAATACCGAATATCCATACGATATTATCGCAGACACCGGATTTCCAGCAGCGAAACAATATATGTTTTCTCGGCGCATTACATATTGCTCATAATACCGATGCTGTCAGGTGGTTCCTAAAGCAGGTTTTCCCTCTTATTATTCACAGTCGTCCCGACCTCCAATTTCACATCCTCGGTTTCAACGCCGAAAGATTCAGTGCCGAATTTGAAGCTAATCCTAACGTCAAAGTCATAGGTTATGTAAAAGATGCCGAGGCTGCTGTTGCCGATTATAAAGTATTTGTTTGCCCGATGATTTACGGAGCAGGAATGAAGGGCAAGCTCGGCATAGCAGCCGCAGCAGGGACGCCTATCGTAACCACCGAAATTGGAGCCGAAGGATTTGATTTTATCGATGGCCAGAACTGCTTTATCGCAAACGACCCTCAGCAGTTTGCTCAAAAGTGTTTACATCTGTTAAGTGACGTTTCCCTCTGGAAACAATTTAGCACAAAGGCAAGAGAAATGCTCGCTGAGAAATTTAGCATCGAGGCAGTAACTGCAAAAATACACGACCTCTTCCAACCTTCCGCCAAAATCCAAACAGCACCACAACCGATAGTAGCTGCTGCGGCTGTCACCCAACCATCAGCCTGTTCTCCGGTTTCTAATCCGATAACCAGACCTAAAGTCTCCATAATTACATCCTGCTATAATTGTGAAAAATTTTTGCCGGAATGCATCGACAGTGTCAGAAATCAAACTTTGACCGACTGGGAGCTTTTCCTGCTCGATGATGCCAGCACCGACAGCACCAGAGAAATAATCGAAAGATATGCCGCGATGGACGGCAGAATAAAGCCGTACTACTTTCACGAAAATAAAGGACCTTATGTCAGGAGGAACTTTGCAATCGAGCGGGCAAATTCCGACTTTATCGTAATTCAGGATGCAGACGACAATATGTGTCCTGCCAAGCTCCAGACGCTTTATGACGCGATAACCAGCGATGAATGCCTCGCAGTTGTCGGCTCATTTTATCGAACTTTCATAGATGAATTTACCGGCCTCGAATATGCCGACAGAATCGACCTGCCTGTTATGCACGATGAAATACTGGAAAAGTATTCCTCGACTCTTTATATATGCTGGCATGGCTCATCCATTATTCGCAAAAAATTGTTTGATGCAATCGGCCTTTACGATGACCACCCATACGGCTCTGATAAGTTATGGCTTGCGAAGGCCGCTGAATACGCCCTGTGCACCAGCGAAATAAAATTCAAGAATGTCCCCGAGTATCTTACCCTCAAAAGAGAGCACCTTATGTCCCAGCAGGGCTTGCTGCCGTATCTGGACCCGAGAAACCGCAGAGCAAAATTCCAAACATACTGGATGCAGAAATTCTTACAGATTAGAGAAAAAGTTCGCAAAGACCCAGCCGTCGATATAAAAGCAGAGCTTAGAAATTGTAAATGCGGCGATTTTATTGCGCGGTATGGCCGCCTCTTCCAGCAGTGGGAAAGCGAGCCTCTCGACAACAACTACGTTACTATTATGGTTGGCCGGGCAGCAAAAAACTTCAATCAACATCAAAATGTAACCTGCATAACGACTCTGGATGCACTGGAGATAATGGTTCCGGATTTGCCGAAAAAATTCAAAGACTTTGACTTCTTACGTGCAAAGGCATATTTCGCAATCAATAAAAAAGAGCTCTGCCTAAAGTATCTTGATCGCGAAATCCAGAACCACAACAACCCCATCGCAAAACAATTTCTCACCGACCATTTTGAAAACCAGCGAAGCCGGACGCAGACACAAGTTGCGTCTGATGTTTCCAGTGGCCAGATGAACCCATTAGTTTCAGTAATTATGCCTGCCTACAATGCAGACAGGTTCATCGAAAAAGCAATTAAAAGCGTCCTGGCTCAAGACTATCAGGATTTTGAGCTTATCGTTATCAACGATGGCTCTACAGACCTAACTGAAGATAAAATTCGCTCTTTTCACGACAAAAGAATCAAATACTTCCATCAGCAAAATAAAGGCCTTGCAAGCGCACACAATCTTGGAATAAAAAACTCTAAAGGCGATTATCTAATCAAGCTCGATTCCGATGATATGATGACACCGGATTTCATAAGCAAACATTTGCAGGAATTTGACAAACATCCGGAGGCCGACCTTATCTATTGCGATGACTGCCTTATCAACGAAAACGATAAACCTATTCATTTTATCAAGCGGCCCGAGTATTCGGACCGAAAGTTACTTATCAGAGACCTATTTCGCTGTGGCTTCCCCGTGGTGCCGTTTAGAACCTGTATAAGAAAAAGCGTTTTCGATAAAATCGGTCTTTTTGATGAGAAATTGCTCGTAGCCGAAGATTACGATATGATTCGCAGATTCGTTCAGAATTGTTTGAAGGCGCACCACCTGAAGGGTTCTTTTTACCTGCGCCGGATGACACGCGATAGTCTGTCGGCAAATTCGACAGAACAGAAAGCAAAGCACCATTTTGAGGTTTTCAAGAGGTTTACCGAAACATTTAGATATGATGAGCTTTTTCCGGATGTCCAATGGGACAAAGTAGCTCCCGACAGACGGCAGGTGTGGGCCAAATGCCTGACCGCAGTAACCTGTCTATCAATAGGCTCTGCCTATATAAAATCAAACTCGCCCCAGTGTGCAAAAACAGCTTTTAACCTGGCCTGTTCAGAGCTTGAAGACTGCCTCCAAATTGACCCGGACAATCGCATACTCCAGCAGTTATTGCGTAACTCTCAGCTCATTCGTGAAAGATTTATGCAGTCAATACAGCAAACTGTCTGTCAGCCGGTTTGATTTATAAGCTATGTGCAAACAGGCGATAGTTAGTCAAGTAAACGTGGTTTTTAACGATAATAGAAGCTGGAATCGTATGCTTACAACAACTGCTTGGCATCTATTGTAAAACCATAGAAGCAATAAAAGGAGACAAAAGTGGCAACTTTGCATTTTCCGGGCCTTTTTACAGGCATCGACACGGATACGCTAATCGCTCAACTTTTATCTGTTGAGCGCCGCACCCTCAATAGGTACCAAACCCGAAAAAGCCTCTGGGAAGAGAGAGAAGATGCGCTTAGTAGCCTCGAAACTAAGCTCGAGACCCTTAGAACTTCTGTCAGAGCCCTTTCCGATGCCGATAGACTTCGCGCCTTCAAAGTCGCTTCCAGTGACACCGATATCTTGACCGCTGAAGCCGCCTACGATGCTTTTGAAGGTAATCACACCGTAGTCATCAATCAGTTAGCCAATGCCGAGCGCTGGATCCACACAAACGGCAAAGAATACGCTGAAGATTATGTCGGGGCTGGCACTTTCATTTATTCTTACAATCACCAGGAGACTGTCCTGACCACCACCTCGACCACAACACTTCAGGAACTTGCAGGTCTTATCAATAATGATGCTAATAACCCGGGCGTCACAGCAAGTCTGCTGTATTATAACAATGCTTATCACCTCGTGCTGAATGGTAATGACGCTGGCACAGATTATAAAATCTATATCAATTCAAGCAGTACCGAAGTTTGGGAAAGTAAAAATACATTTACAACTAACAGCGACCAGGCCACGATGAGCACTAAAATTGTGGAACTCGACCAATTTAGCGGAACTCTCGTAGGCGGTGAGCAGATTCAAATAACTGGGACAGACCACAATGGTGCTCCTATAGCTCAGGTAAATCTTGCCGTCACCGAGAATACTCGGCTCGAACACATTGTTGCAGAGATTAATGACGCCTTTGATGGAATCGCAAAAGCCGTTCTTAAAAATGGTAAAATTGTATTCACTGATAACACCTCAGGTGCAAGTAATCTCTCAATTACTTTGACTTACAATCCCGGCTCCGGTTCGTCAACTCTGACGTTACCCGATGAATCTGCTGATTGGAATATATCGCAGGGTGGTGCAACAGCAGCAAATCTTACAGGTTTTGCACCCGCTGACTTCACCCTGACCCAGGCTGCGCAGGACTCGAAGATAAAAGTTGACGGCTACCCTTCAACTTCAGCAGTTGCCGAAGTGCAGCATCTTAGCTTTACTAACCGGGCAACTGCCGGCACGTTCACCCTGACTTATCAGGGACAGAAAACAGCACCGATAAGCTATGCTGCTACCACAGCTCAGATTCAAGCCGCACTTGAGGCGTTGCCGAACGTTTCTTCCGGTGACATAATAGTGGCGGGTGATGGATTAACGGTAAATAATGGCACTATGAGATTTACGTTTCGTGATACATTAGGTGACGTCAGTATGCTTGTTATTGACTCCAGCAACCTTACTCCTTCCACTTCTTCAAATTGGGTCATAGCGGAACAAACAAAGGGACAGGATGGCTGGATAAGCAGAAGCTCCAATACTATTGACAATGTCATTAGTGGAATAACGCTGCATTTGCACGATACAACCGATGCAAATGGAGAGCAGATAACTCTGACAAGGGACATCGAGTCGGTTAAAGAGAAACTGAATGCCCTGGTTAGTGGCTATAATGCTGCTGTTGTCTGCATTCGGGAAAAGACCGGCTACAACGATGTTCTAAAAACCGCCGGCGTTTTGATGGGAGATTATGTCGTTTCAACTATAAGGTATCAGCTTAGCACTCCTCTTATCGCTCAAACCAGCGGATTTATAGAGGACATCGACTCATTCCTGACGCCCGCCCAGATAGGTCTTGAGCTTGACCGCGACGGTTTCCTGAGCTTGGATACTGCCGACTTTGAAAAAGCCATAGCAGAAGACTATACCGCTGTGCTTGCGCTTATTGGCGCAGATAAAACAGGCACAAGTAACAGCAACACTATTGAGTTCTACGGCGCAAGTGCAGATTACACCACAGCAGGCGCCTATGATGTTGAAGTGACGGTTAGCGGCGGTGCTATAACCAGCGCCAAAATCAAACTTTCCACCGAATCCGCATATCGCAATGCGTCCTATAGCGGCAACATTGTTACCGGTAACAGCTCCTTCGATGAAAATGGCGACCCGCTGTATTCTGAAAACGGCCTGCAGCTCAGTGTCGATTTAAGTCAGAATGGCACCTTCACCGCTACCGTCAGAGTAAAACAAGGTTTTACCGGAGCAGTGGAGGATGCTCTCGACAAAATGCTTAATGCTGCGACCGGCTCTATGCAAATCGACCAGGAGCATGTCAGCGACATCATAAAGCAACTTCAGGACAAAATTCTGGTTGAGGGAAACCGCCTCGTTACTGTCGAAGCAAGGTTAGTAGCTCGATTTGCACGCCTCGAGAGGACCTTGGCTTTGATTCAGCAACAAATGAACGCATTGGGTTTCGATAGCACTATATAAATGCTCGCCTGACTGGTTTAGAATGTTTTTTTGGTGTCTCATTTCACGCACAAATAAAAAGGGCCGCAGGATTACGCCCACGGCCCTTTCGTATTTGTCATTCTCGCGAAACCTGTCCCGAGCAATGTCGAGGAAGCGCAAATCTAACTTCTCTAATCAACTAATTCACCAATTTACTAATCTCCTGATACTCTACTACCCGTTAACTTGGTTCCCTGATTTCCTCTTACGCCCTTATCCTCTTTGCCTTCTCCTCAATCCCACACCACCCAACCCAAGCAGCAAAAGCGTAGCAGGCTCGGGGATATTGTATATTTCTGTTATTTCAGCTTGGTTCAAGGCTCTATTGTATATGCGAAGCTCGTCGATCTCGCCAGTGAAGGGGTAGTCCGGCTGGCTTGGTGGCTTGGACAAATAGTTCTTTTGGCCGATGACGAGAGGCTTGCCGTTATCCGTATTTAATCCGCCTGTGTAATGAATGGTATTCCTCAATACACCATCGACATATAGACGGATGTCTTGGCCGTCGTAAGTACCAGCAATATTGTACCACAGATTGTTCGTCAAGCCGTCTGGCCAACGCACGTGCTCCCCTTGGTTACCCCATCGGTTGACCCAGAAATCCGGCACCAAGCCATTTTGCTCAATGACCAAGTCAAAGCAAGTGCCCCCATTTACAAAGTCCTTGGAGAATATGCGGGCGTCCGGTGGAGGCGTTTGAGGGCGGATCCAGACAGAAAACGAAGCATTGGTCAAATGAAGGCTTGGGCTATCATTGACCAGAATATAATCAGTGAGGGTTGACCCATTGAAGAAGTAAGCCGAATTAGAGTTACCAAATCTGTCTGCCGTCAGGGTCGGATCACCCAATGTGCCATGGTTCTGATTGCCGCTCTCATCGTTGGCGTTGCCGTTAAAAGGGTAGTAGGCAACGAGACCGTCAACAAGACTTGCCTGGGCGGCACAGACAGTAGACAGACACGTTAAGATAACAAAAACAACTCTTTTCATATTGCGCCTCCTTCAAAAATTAAATTATCCTTTTCATCATTTCACTACATGTTCATCAAAACGTGTGTTTAAATTTTACCACACAAACATGAGAAGCGAGCAAAAGCTCGATATGAACCAAAAGGGAGAGCTTTCACCACACTCCTCAATATTTTTCAACTCACAGGGTATTCTATGTGTATGTGTATGTGTGTGTCAAGAAAAAAATCCAGAAATTATAGGGTTTTTCTTGCCATTTACTCTAAGTTCTGGAAAATAAAAGAGGTAAGCACTCAAATAAATCCTAAATTCGAGGCACGAAATCCGAAACAAATCCTAATGATGATCTTGATCTGACCCCGAATTATGTACCAACTGCAATTAGAGAGTTATCCACGTTTTCTGTCT
>Ga0315293_10007362_pt1 | contig 10224 bp, 10 predicted proteins | sample YL17G13_20_MG_FD_203071 | JGI IMG/M metagenome (GOLD analysis project Ga0315293, IMG submission 203071) | Sediment microbial communities from Yellowstone Lake, YNP, Wyoming, USA - YL17G13_20 | ecosystem: Environmental > Aquatic > Freshwater > Lake > Sediment | place: USA: Wyoming | collected... | reverse complement strand
CCGTTCAGGCTCACGCCGGCGTGTGGCTGGAGCCGGAGCTTCGCGTCGTCGGCGAGGATTAGACATCGTTCCCTTCTTTGTGATATTATGCCACTAAAGATGTCGAAAGGAGGCAAAGAGGCGCGAGGCCTCATCGCCACACATGCCGCCAACTGACTCGGAACGTGCGGAGACTCTTCGTCGGATCGAGGCTTTGCGGGAGCAGATCGCTGATCGACACGGACTCGGGGAGTCCCTGACCAGCCCTCCCATACTTCATCTCAGTAGGCAACTGGACCACCTCATCGTCAAATACTTGTCGACGTCCCTGCAGGCGATAAGAGGGGTGTAGGGGAGATAGCGAACGAGCCGCCGGAGGGGGCCACCCAGCCGGCGGCTCTGGCTTAAGGCAACATGTCTGTAGCTGCGCTCATGGCTACTACCTGCCCGTCGGCTCGGTTGACACTGTTTTCGGGCGAAGACTATAATTGCTCGTGTGTGCGCGGTCTGCTCCGCCCTTCAGTCCATTGGGGAGGCACCCGACGAATGGGCAACTACTTCGACGTCCTTCTATTCTTGACGGTCGGTGTCGGTTTCGTCTTCCTTGGCCTCTGGGTGGCCAAGCTGTTGCGGCCGAACCTGCCGAACACCGGAAAGCAGTCGATTTTCGAATGCGGTGAGCGACCCTACGGCGACTCCCGGCTGAAGTTCCGAGTGCGCTACTACATCTTCGCCCTCGTTTTTGTCATCTTCGACGTCGAGGTGATTTTCCTGTACCCCTGGGCCGTGGTCTTCCGTGACCTCGGGCTTCCCGGTCTGGTCGAGATGGTCGTCTTCCTTGGGATCCTCGTCGTCGGCCTGGTCTACGCCTGGAAGAAGAAGGTGCTGCAGTGGGTGTAGGGCGCCGGCGCGGCCGGGGGGACAAGCTTCCCCGCCGTCCCAAGGGTGTTCGCCTGGTCGAGAAGCTCGATTCGCACTCGGTTCCGGAGAAATCCCCTCTCCGGAAGGTGCTTCCGGGCGTGTTCATGGGCCCGGTGCGGCAGCTGTTCAACTGGGGCCGCCGGAACTCGTTGTGGTACATGACCTTCGGTCTCGCCTGCTGCGCCATCGAGATGATGGCCGCCGCCGCCGCCCGCTGGGACTTCGACCGGTTCGGGTCGTTCTTCCGGGCCTCACCCCGGCAGGCCGACTTCATGTTCATCTCCGGCACGGTCAACGAGAAGATGGCCTCCCGGATCAAACTCCTCTACGACCAGATGGCCGAACCCAAGTGGATCCTGGCCATGGGCGCCTGCGCCTGCACGGGCGGGCCCTTCACGGGCGCCTACAACGTCGTGCCCGGCATTGACAAGGTCATCCCTGTCGACGTCTACCTCCCGGGCTGTCCGCCTCGCCCGGAAGCGTTGCTCGATGCGCTGCTGCAGCTGCAGAAACTCGTCGGCCAGGAAGGGCTGCGCGCTGTCCCGCGCGCGGCCGCGGAAAGGGCCGCCGAAAGGGGGACGACCCCGTGAACGCGACGAACCTTCCCGCCCGGCGGACGGTCGCGGGCGAGGCCATCCAGAACCTGCTCGCGTCGCGGGTTCCCTCGGCCCGGACGACCCTCCGGCCTGACGGGGAACTCGAGGTGCGCGTGCCGGCGACCGCTCTCGTCGCGACCGCCAGGCTGCTCGCGGCGGCCGAGCCGCTCGCCCTGAACTACCTTTCTTGCGTTTCCGGCGTGGACTGGCTGGAGCGCGGCCGCATCGAGGTCGTCTACACCCTCCACTCGATGCCGGACCCGGCGGCCAAGGTGTCGCTTCGGGTCGAGACCGACCGCGAACTCGGCCGGGCCGGCGTGCCCAGCCTCACCTCGGTCTGGCCCACCGCCGGCTACCAGGAGCGCGAGGTTTTCGATCTCTTCGGCGTCAAGTTCGAGGGCCACCCTGACCCGCGGCGGATCCTCCTCGGCGAGTCTTTCGTCGGACACCCGCTCCGCAAGGACTTCGTCGACCAGCGACCGCCCCACCGTCGGGTGACGAGAGAGGACTACCAGCCGTGACCGAGACGACCGAGTTCCGGCCTGTTCCAAGCGACCTGGGCGAGCATGAGCTCCTGGTCAACATGGGGCCCAGCCATCCCTCGACCCACGGTGTGCTCCGGGTCGTCCTGCGCGTCGACGGCGAGAAGATCGTTGGCACGGAGCCGGACGTCGGCTTCCTGCACCGCTGCATCGAGAAGATCTGCGAGGGTTGGACCTACCCGCAGATAGTGCCCCTGACCGACCGCACCGACTACTTGTCCCCGATGACCTGCGAGTTGGCGTACGTCACGGCGGTCGAGAAGATGGCCGGCATCGAGGTTCCCGAGCGCGCGCACTGGCTGCGCGTCCTCATGGCCGAACTTCAGAGAATAGCCAGCCACCTCGTCTGGTTCGGGTCGTTGGGCAACGACCTCGGGGCCACGAGCCCGTTCATCTACGCCCTCCGCGAGAGAGAACACGTCATGGACCTGTTCGAAGCCATCTCCGGGGCTAGGCTCACCTACAGCTACATGCGCATCGGCGGCGTGCGAAAGGACCTCGTCCCGGGGTTTGCCGACAAGGCCCGCGCTTTCCTGAAGCTCATGCCGGGGCGCATCAGAGAGTATGAAAACCTGTTCATGAAGAACGCCATCTTCCTCGCCCGGTCCAAGGGGGTCGGGAAGTTCAGCGCCCATCAGGCCATCGCCTACGGCGCGAGTGGACCGGTCCTGCGGGCCTCGGGTGTGGATTTCGACATCCGCCGCGACGAGCCGTACGCCGCCTACGCCCGGTTCAAGTTCGACGTCCCGCTCGGTGAGAATGGCGACGTCTACGACCGGGCCGTCTGCCGGTTCGGCGAATTGCGGGCCAGCCTGGACATCATCGGTCAGGCCCTGGACGGCCTGCCCGAGGGAGACGTCCTGGTCAAGGCGCCTAAGGTCCTGAAGCTGCCGGCGGGCGACGCCTACAGCCGCGTCGAATCCCCGCGGGGCGAGGTGGGCCTGTACATCGTCTCCGACGGCGGGACCAGCCCCTACCGCCTCAAGTGGCGCGCCCCGTCCTTTGTGCACCTGGAGAGCCTGGCCCTGATGTGCGACGGGTACATGGTGGCCGACGTGGTGGCGAATATCGCCGCCCTGGACATCGTCCTGGGAGAGGTGGACCGGTAGGATGCTGACGCAACTGGGGGACTACCTGCAGCGTCTTTTCGACCAGGTTCACCTGGCCGCCTCGGGCAGCCCGTTCTGGCACGGCGCCTTCAGCCTCGGCTGGGGCCTGGCCAAGTTCGTCGCCGTCATCCTCTTCATGATTCTCAACACTCTCATCCTGGTGTGGCTGGAGCGGAAGCTCAGCGCCCGCATTCAGACCCGACTCGGCCCGATGCGCACGGGGCGGCCGCACGGCTGGCTCCAGCTCATCGCCGACACGCTCAAGCTCCTCTCCAAGGAAGACGTGGTCCCGCGGGCGGTTGACCGCCCCCTGTTCATCATCGCCCCGGTCGTGGTTTTCTCCTCGTCCATCCTCATCTACGTCGTGGTGCCGATGGGCGGGCGGGCCATCGTGGCCGACCTCGACATCGGCATGCTCTACCTGGCGGCGGCGACGTCGTTCACGATCATCGGCCTGCTCATGGCCGGGTGGGGCTCGAACTCGAAATGGTCGCTGCTCGGGGCGATGCGCGGCGCGGCCATGCTCATCAGCTACGAAGTCCCGATGGTCATCTCGGTCATCGCCGTCGTCATGCTTTCCGGGACCCTCTCGACCAACGGCATCGTGGCCGCCCAGTCGCATCTCTGGCACGTGCTGGTCCAGCCCCTTGGCTTCCTGGTGTTCCTGGCCGCCCTCTTCGCCGAGCTGAACCGCGTGCCGTTCGACCTGGCTGAGGCGGAGTCGGAGCTGGTGGCCGGGTTCAACGTCGAGTACAGCGGCCTCCGGTTCGCCTTCTTCTTCTTGGCCGAATACACGAACCTCTTGGCCCTGGCGGCCATCGGCGTCACCCTCTACTTCGGTGGGTGGCAGGGTCCGTGGTTGCCGCCGTTCGCCTGGTTTCTGATCAAGACCTACGCCTTCGTGATGCTGGTGATGTGGATCCGTTGGACCCTGCCCCGAGTGCGCGTGGACCAGCTGCTCGCCTTCGGGTGGAAGGTGCTCCTGCCGGTATCCCTCGTCAACCTGCTGGCCACAGGGCTCTACGTGCTGCTCGCTTGAGGTGAGGTAGGTTCAGATTCGGAGGCCGCGAGGATGCGGAGCCTGATCGCCATCATCACCGGACTCTGGAGCTTCGTCGTCGGGATGGGGGTGACGTTCCTCAACGCCCTCCGCCGCCCGGTGACGTTCCAGTATCCGGAGCGGTACTACGTCCCCCTCGAGGGTTTCCGCGGGCGCCCGGCCCTGGTCCTGAACCCGGACACGGGAGAGCCCAAGTGCACCGCCTGCCAGCTCTGCGCGAAGGCTTGCCCTCTCGGCATCATCACTCTCGAGGTCGGCCAGCGCGAGGACAAGAAGCGGTTTCCCGTCCGCTGGGACCTGGACTTCGGGCGCTGCATGGTCTGCAACCTCTGCGTCGAGGCCTGCCCCTTCGACGCCCTGGTGATGTCGCCGGAGTACGAGTTCTCTGAGTCGCGGCCGGAAGACCTCACTTACAGCCTTGAGCGTCTGAAGCTCCCCCAAGAAGGGTTCGACGCCTCACACCTGGACGGGACAGTCACCCGGGTGACCTTCGGAGGTGACGGCAAGTGAGCTTCCTGGACGCTTTCGCGCGGGCCTTGCCGACCCTCGGTCTCTTTACCCTGGCGGCCATCATCCTGGTCTCCGGGCTTATGGTGGCCCGGGTCAGGCGCATCACCCACGCCGCCTTCTTTATGGTACTGGCCTTCACCGGGGTGGCCGGGGTGTTCATCCTCCTCGGGGCCGATTTCCTGGGCGCCGCGCAGGTCCTGATCTACGTGGGGGCCATCGCGGTCATGTTCCTTTTCGCCATCATGGTCTCCGACCTCAAGGAACTGTCCGACAACCCGCGCGGGACGGCGGCCGCGACAACCGCGGGCGGCGCCAGCGGCGCAGCCGCGCCGGCCGCCCGTCCGGACGGTTCGCCGAGGGGCGCCTGGTCGGTCCTGTCCGGTCTGGTGGCCCTGGGCTTCGCCGGTCTCGTCCTGGCTGCTCTGGCCAAGGCCGGGCTTCCGGCCGTCGAGGTTCCCGCGGCGAGTGGACTGCCGACCACGGCCCCCATCGGGCGGGCCCTTTTCACGACCTTCCTCTTGCCGTTCGAGGTCGCCTCGATCGTGCTCCTGGCGGCCCTGGTCGGGGCGATAGTCATCGCCGCCCGTGAGGTCGGCGGCGAAGCCGAGGCCAAGGCCGGGCCTCCGCCGACCAGCGCGGCCGGCGGCGGGAAGGGGGACGCGGCGTGATCAACCCCAGCCATGCCGTCATTCTTGGTGTGCTCCTCTTCTCCGTCGGGCTCTACGGGGCGCTCCGCTCCACCAACGCCGTCCGTATCCTGATGTGCATCGAACTCATGCTCAACGCGGTGAACCTGGTCTTCGTGGCCTTCTCCCGGCTCCGGCCGGAGGCGATGATTGCCGGCCAGGTTTTCGCCATCTTCATCATGGCCGTGGCCGCGGCCGAGGCCGCCGTCGGACTGGCCATCATCCTGCAGATCGTCCGGCAGCGCGGCGTGGTCCACATGGACAAGATCAACCTTCTTAAGGGTTAGGTAGGGTGGTCCGGTCATGACCTTGCTCGAGAACATCTGGACAGTGCCGGTTTTGCCCCTGGTCTCATGGGTGCTCATTACCTTCTTCAACCGGCGCCTGGGGGAACGCGCGGCAACACTCGGGACGGCCACGGTCCTGGGGTCCTTCGTCCTGTCCGTGGCGGCCTTCGTGGCCCTTGTCCGTCACGGAGCGCCCGTGAGCAGTGGGGGACTCTGGCTCTCCTTCGGGTCGGTCGAGCTGAGCATGGGGCTCACGGTGGACAGTCTGGCGGCCATCATGCTCCTGGTCGTGACCGTCGTGAGTTCCGCCGTGCACGTCTACTCGATGGGCTACATGCACGGAGACCGCCGCTACCAGCGATTCTACGGGACGCTCGGTCTCTTCACCTCGGCCATGCTCCTCCTGGTCCTCGCCGACAACTTCCTGCTTCTCCTCATCGCGTGGGAGATCATGGGCCTGTGCTCCTATCTCCTCATCGGCCACTGGTTCGAGGAGGCCTGGCCGCGGATGGCCGCGATGAAGGCCTTCATGACCACGCGCGTCGGCGACGTGGCCATGATGATCGGCATCTGGCTCCTGTTCTCGCGGACCGGGACGTTCAACATCGTCGAGACGACCAAGGCGGTCGCGGGCGGCCAACTCTCGCTGGCCATGACGACCGTCGGGGCTCTGCTCCTCTTCGGCGGGGCCATCGGCAAGTCGGCCCAGTTCCCGCTGCACGTGTGGCTGCCGGACGCCATGGCCGGCCCGACCCCGGTCAGCGCGCTCATCCACGCCGCGACGATGGTCGCCGCCGGCGTCTACCTCGTGGCCCGCTCCTACGGCATCTTCCTCGGCGCGCCGGACGCCTTGCTCACGGTCGCCACCATCGGCGGGTTCACGGCCCTGTTCGCCGCGACCATCGCCACGGTGCAGACGGACATGAAGAAGATTCTCGCCTACTCGACCATCAGCCAACTCGGGTACATGATGCTCGGCCTCGGGGTCGGCGGCTTCGTCGCCGGCGCCTTCCATCTCGTGACGCACGCCTTCTTCAAGGCCCTGCTGTTCCTGACGGCCGGCAGCGTCAGCCACGCCGCCGGCACGCTCGAGGTCCACAAACTCGGCGGCCTGGGCAAGAAGATGAAGGTCACCTTCTGGACGTTCATGGTCGGCGGTCTGGCCCTGGCCGGCATCCCGCCCCTGGCCGGGTTCTGGTCGAAGGACGAGATTCTGCTCGAGACGTTCATCACCGGCCACCCCGCGCTCTTCTGGATGGCTGTTCTCACGGCGTTTCTGACCGCCTACTACATGACCCGCCTGGCCTGTCTGGTCTTCTTCGGGCCGCCGCGGGATAAGCACGTCTACGACCACGCCCACGAGTCGCCGCGCTCCATGACCGGGCCCTTGGTCGTCCTCGGCGTGCTGGCGGTGGTCGCCGGCCTGCCGGCTTCACCCTTGATGGGCAAGTGGCTCGTCAAGTTCCTGGACTTCGGCCAGACCCTGCCCGGCTTGATGACGGGTGCCGGGCATACCCTCGCCGCCGGCGGCACCGAGGATGGCGGCATCGTCCTGCCCATCGCCCTGGGTGCGGCCTTCCTCGGTATCCTCATCGGGTACACCGTCTACGGGACGCGCCAGATCAAACGCGAGAGCCTCATCCGGGCCTTCCGGCCCGTCTACCTGCTACTGAAGAACAAGTACTACATAGACGAGATCTATCTGGCCGTCTTCGTCCGTCCAGCGGTCCGCCTGGCCGAACTCTGCGGCATTTTCGACAACAAGGTCATCGATGGCGCGGTCAACGGGGTCGGGAACGCGACGGTGGCGGTCAGCGCCGCAGCCGGGGAGTTCGACAACACCGTCGTGGACGGGGCGGTCAACGGCGTGGCCAGCGGAACGATGGCCGCCGGCCAGAGGCTCCGCCGGGCCCACACCGGCCTGGTCCAGTCCTACATGGTGGCCATCTACGCGGGCGCCGGCGTCTCGCTGGCGGTCCTGCTCTGGTTCCTTTTCGCGCGGTAGTCGCGCGCCGGGTGAACAGGAGGCAAGGTCATGTCGGGCTTTCCTTTCTTGACCCTTGTGGTCTTCGCGCCCCTTCTGGGGACTCTGGCTCTCCTCATGCTTCCGAAGGCTAGGGTGGAGAGCGTCAAGCGGGCGGCGGCCATCTTCAGCGCCGTGCCGCTGGTCCTGACGCTGGTGATGTGGGTCCTCTGGGGCCGGACGCCGGCCGGGGCGTTCGGGATGAAGTTCGCCGAGAGCTTCAGCTGGATTCCCAGCTTGGGCATCTCCTATTCCCTCGGGGCCGACGGGATCAGCTTCCCGCTCGTCTTCCTCACGGCCCTGATGACCTTCGTCGCCGTCGTGGCCGGGTGGAAGATGATCGCGACCAAGGAACGGGCCTTCTTCGCCCTCCTTCTCCTCCTGGAGACCGGGATGATGGGCGTCTTCCTGTCGCTCGACTACATCCTCTTCTACGTCTTCTGGGAAATCGTGCTTGTCCCGATGTACTTCCTCATCGGTATCTGGGGCGGCCCGCGCCGCGAGTACGCCGCTTTGAAGTTCTTCATCTACACCCTGATCGGTTCGGTCATCATGCTCATCGGCATCCTGGCTCTTTACTTCCTGTCGGGGACAGGGACGTTCAACATCATGGAGATCGCCCAGGCCGCGGGCCGCATCCCGGTGGCGGCGGGGCGGTGGATCTTTGTCGCCCTGTTCCTCGGGTTCGCGGTCAAGGTGCCCGTGTTCCCGTTCCACACCTGGCTCCCCGACGCCCACGTCGAGGCGCCGACCCCCATCAGCGTGGTCCTGGCGGCCGTGCTGCTGAAGATGGGGACCTACGGGTTCTTCCGGGTGAGCTACCCGACCCTGCCGGGGGCGGCCAAGTACTTCGCCGTGGCCATCGCCGCCCTGGGTCTGGTCAACATCATCTACGGCGCGCTGACGGCCATGGCCCAGAAGGACCTGAAGAAGCTGGTGGCCTACTCGTCCATCAGCCACATGGGCTTCGTCCTCCTGGGACTGGCCGCCGGGACGCAACTCGCCCTGAGCGGCGCCCTGTTCATGAACATCTCGCACGGCCTCATCTCGGGGATGCTGTTCCTTCTCGTCGGCGCCGTCTACGACCGGACGCATACTCGCGAGATAGCCAAGCTCAGCGGTGTCTACGTGACCGTGCCGGTCATCGCGACCATCCTGGCCTTCTCGCTCTTCGCCAATCTCGGCCTGCCGGGCCTGGCCGGGTTCGTGGCCGAGTTCTTCGTCCTGGCGGGGACCTTCCCGGTGAGCGTGCTCTGGGTGGCCCTGGCCGCGCTGGGGATGCTGGTCGTCGCCGCCTTCAACCTCTGGGTGATGCAGCGGGTCCTGATGGGTGAGGCCAAGAAGGAGCACGCCGGCCTGCCTGACGCGACGCGCCTGGAGATCTTCACCTACGCTCCGGTCGTCGCGCTCATCATCGTTCTGGGTGTGGTTCCCGGCCTCCTTATGCGCTTTCTGAACGGTCCGGCCTTGGAGCTCGTCCAGCGGTTGGGAGGTATGTAGGGTGGACTGGAGCCTGGTCCTACCCGAACTCATTGTGGCGGGCGCCGGCATCGGCGTCCTGCTCCTGGACCTCTTCCTCGCGCCGGAGAAGCGGCGGCTCACCGGGTACGCGAGCCTGGCCGGGCTCGCGGCGGCGATGGTCGCTTCGCTGTGGCTGGCTGTCGCCAAGGTGGACTGGAGCTTGGCGGCGGGCGCCGACGGCTCGCCCGCGGCCGCCGGTTTCACGGCCCTTGGCGGCATGATCGCCGTCGACGCGTTCTCCGTCTTGTTGAAACTCCTCTTCCTGGCGATCGGCCTGGTCGTGGCGCTCTTGGGCGTGGATTTCGCCGAGAAGCGGAAGCTGCCGGTGGGCGAGTTCTTCGCGCTTTTACTCTTCGCCGTCCTCGGCATGATGCTCATGGCCGGCTCGCGCGACCTCATCATGATCTACCTCGGCCTGGAGACGACGGCCATCTCGTCCTACGCTCTCGCGGGCCTTCTCAAGGACGATCTCAAGTCGGGCGAGGCGGCTCTCAAGTACTTCCTCACCGGCGCCCTGGCTTCCGCCTTGATCCTTTTCGGTATGGCCCTGGTCTTCGGGGGCACGGGCAGCACGAACGTGGCCGCCCTTCTCGGGGCCGGCGTCACAACAGGGCAGCTCGGCGGGGCCGGCAACCCCGTCGCCCTGACCGGACTCGTCCTCTTGGTGGCCGGTTTCGGGTTCAAGCTGGCGGCCGTGCCCTTCCACTTCTGGGCGCCCGACGCCTACGAAGGCGCTCCGACCCCGGTCACGGCCTTCTTCTCGGTGGGGCCGAAAGCGGCGGCCTTCGCCGTCGTCCTGCGCGTCTTCGGCCCGGTCCTAGCCTTGGGCGGCCCGGCGGGGGGCGCCGGCGCCGGGGGACTGACCGGCGCGGGCGTGCTCGGGGTGCTCTTTGCCGTCCTCGCGGTCGTCACGATGACGGTCGGCAACTTGACGGCCCTCGCCCAGAAGAACATCAAGCGCATGCTGGCCTACTCGTCCATCGCCCACGC
>Ga0315293_10007359_pt1 | contig 10225 bp, 11 predicted proteins | sample YL17G13_20_MG_FD_203071 | JGI IMG/M metagenome (GOLD analysis project Ga0315293, IMG submission 203071) | Sediment microbial communities from Yellowstone Lake, YNP, Wyoming, USA - YL17G13_20 | ecosystem: Environmental > Aquatic > Freshwater > Lake > Sediment | place: USA: Wyoming | collected... | reverse complement strand
TTTTCGTGATATTGTACCCGATCCCGTATGAGGCAGATGCAATAAGGCCGAAGAACATCGCCACTGCCAGGTTATAAGATATGGAGGAGGGAACCTTGGATATCAAGGTCAGTACGGCTGTAACGAGATGGCCGCCATAGTAATAAGGGATGCTTGTGCCAGCAAGCCAGGGATCGGCAGGAGGGAAATAATCACTGCGCAAAATCGACTGGAGAAACGCAAAGTCCATAAAATCCTCGCTATATGCATAGAAGATATCCGGCTTGTATCGTAAGTAGACCAAAAGCAGCGCAAAGGCGACTGTGAACAGCGCCTCGCTAATAAGCATTGATTTCAAAGGCAGATTTTTAAGGTTAAGACGCTTTCTGCCCAAGAAGAATGAGAGCGCCAGCAGAAGGAGCAATGCGATAGAGATGTTGAGGTACCCGAATTTGAGTATGTGCAAGCTGGCGAACAGCCAGGAGAAGTATGTCAGGAGCAGGAGTCCCAGGATCTTGGAGATGGAGTAGCCTTTATCCAGCAGCCTGCCGCATACCCTGGACACCAGAGGGAATGTTATCAGGCCAATGAGTAGCAGGATGAGCCACCAGATTATGGCATATGCTATCTGAATCATCTAGCATACATGTCCTAGTCGATTTTCGCTATTATTGTATCACAATATCATTCTGTGACCCAATTAACGCGGTGATATCCGAAAGCCATGCCTGGTTTAAGCGGCTGATGGCCGTATCCTTTATCAGATTGGGGTACCTGGGGAAACGGTGCCTCGAGTCTGTGGTCTTCACCCACTTCCGCTTGACCCAACATAGAAGGTCACTCTTGTACTGACCCCATACTGATTATTGACATTTGGGGTCACCTTTTGTAAGATTCGATGACACTGCTTCGGATATCTCTTACTTGTGGGGTTCAGGATAGGCTGTCTTTAGATTAGTTTAGTATAGTAATCGTTTGAGGTGAGCAGCTATGAAAACGATCATTCTTTGTGGTGGGCGTGGGATGCGTTTGCAAGAGGAAACAGAGTTTCGCCCCAAGCCCCTTATCCCAGTTGGAGGAAGACCAATCCTCTGGCATATCATGAAGACTTATGCACACTATGGCTTCCGGGATTTTGTGCTTTGCCTTGGATATCGAGGTGAGATGATCAGGGAATATTTCCTAAACTACGAGGCGATGAGCAACGATTTTACAATTCGCCTGGGGCAGCGTCACTCTATAGCATACGACGAGGCACACAGCGAACAGGATTTTCGTGTGACACTGGCTGACACGGGATCGGAGACAATGACCGGTGGACGTATCAAAAAGGTTGAGAAGTACATAGAAGACGATACCTTTATGGTGACCTATGGCGATGGAGTCGCTGATATAGACATTAGAGCGCTGGTCGAGTATCATCACCAGCACGGTCGGCTGGCTACATTGACAGCGGTGCACCCGTTCTCGCGTTTTGGTATCCTTGCAATGGACGATAACTCATCGGTGCTTAATTTTGCTGAGAAGCCCCAGGTTGAGGAGTGGATCAATGCAGGCTTTTTCGTGTTCAACCGACGAGTATTTGATTACCTGGGAGACGCTGCTTGTATTCTGGAGCGCGAGCCACTGGAACGCCTCGCTCACGAGGGCCAATTAATGGCTTACAGGCACCAGGGCTTCTTCTATGCTATGGATACGTATCGCGACTATAGGTTTCTCAACGAACTGTGGGACAAGGGGCAAACTCCCTGGAAGGTGTGGCAATGAAAGCTTCCTTCTGGCAAGACCGACCTACGTTAGTAACCGGTGCTACCGGCCTACTGGGCGGCTGGTTGATACGCCGGCTGCTCGAACTCGATGCAGATATTGTCTGCCTGGTACGTGACTGGGTTCCACAGAGTGAGCTGGTTCGTGCTCAGCTTGTTGACCAAGTCAAGACTGTCCGCGGCGATGTGCGCGACCAGGCGCTGTTGGAACGTACGCTGGGCGAGTACGAGATTGACACCGTTTTTCACCTGGCTGCACAAACCATTGTGGGCATTGCCAACCGAAATCCCATCTCAACCTTTGAAACTAATATCAGTGGCACATGGAAGTTGCTTGAGGCTTGTCGCAGAAGCTCGAAAGTCCGCAGTATTGTAATGGCTTCGTCAGATAAAGCCTATGGAGACCAAGAGCAGTTGCCCTATAATGAGAATACACCTCTCCAAGGCCAGTACCCGTATGACGTAAGTAAGTCTTGCGCTGACCTGCTTGCTCAGTCCTACGCCACTACCTACAAGCTTCCCGTAGCTATTACACGCTGCGGCAACTTCTATGGCGGAGGCGACTTGAATTGGAACCGCGTTGTGCCGGGTACTATACGTTCGGTGCTGCGCGGTCAACGGCCTGTCATACGTTCCGATGGTCAATATATTCGAGATTACTTCTATATCGAGGATGCAGCCGAAGCCTATATTTTGTTAGCTGAGAAACTGTCCCAAAAAACCGACTTGGCCGGTGAGGCATTCAACTTCTCTAATGAGACTCCACTATCAGTGCTGGAGCTTGTTAAACGCATCCTGCAGTTGATGGTTTCTAAGTCGAAGCCAATCATACACAACGAGGCTAGCAATGAAATCCGCCAGCAGTATCTGAATGCAGAAAAAGCACGACGGGTCTTAGGTTGGAAGCCGCTATTTACGCCGGACAAAGGATTGAAGGCTACTATTGAGTGGTATAGAAAGTTCTTCGCTAATGAATAGCAAGGCTGATGCGCTTCGGGAGAAGATTTTAGAACTTGTTCAGCAGTATTATGCTGCAGCCTTCCCTGAGCCTGCTTTCGTGCCAGGCGAGTCCTCAGTTCATTATGCAGGGCGTGTCTTCGATGCGGATGAGTTGACTCATCTGGTTGAGGCTGCCCTGGATTTCTGGCTCACCACCGGGCGTTTTGCTGATCAGTTCGAACGCGAGTTTGCTCGGTTCTTCGCTCTAAAGCACGCTATCCTTGTTAACTCCGGATCTTCGGCCAATCTTCTTGCGCTGTCCTGCCTCACTTCGCCAAAGCTTGGAGAACGGCGGCTAAAGCCTGGCGACGAGGTTATCACGGTTGCGACAGGTTTCCCAACGACAGTTAACCCCATTATACAGAACCAACTCGTTCCGGTATTCTTAGATGTTACGATACCAACCTACAATATGGATGTAGCCCAGCTTGAAGATGCCTACTGCGAACGGACTCGCGCCGTGATGTTGGCTCACACGCTGGGTAATCCCTTCAATCTGAGCGCGGTCACGGATTTTGTTCGACGGCACAACCTGTGGCTTATCGAGGATTGCTGCGATGCAGTTGGAGCAACCTATCGTGGCCAGAAGGTGGGGACATTCGGTGATCTGGCCACGGTGAGCTTCTATCCGGCGCACCACATTACGATGGGCGAGGGTGGCTGTGTGCTTACCAATCAATCCTTGCTTAAGACGCTGGTAGAGTCGTTCAGGGACTGGGGGCGCGATTGCTGGTGCGAACCTGGCAAGGACAACACCTGCGGTAAGCGTTATAAATGGCAATTGGGCGACCTACCCTATGGCTATGACCACAAGTACATATACTCACACATTGGTTATAATCTGAAGCTGACGGACATGCAGGCAGCGGTGGGCGTGGCGCAACTGAAAAAGCTGCCCGCTTTTATCGAAGCGCGTCGCCGCAATTTTCAGGCCTTGTATGATGCTTTGAAAGACTTGGAGGAGTTCTTCATTCTGCCTGAGGCGACACTTGGTTCGGAGCCAAGCTGGTTTGGCTTCCCTATAGCCGTGCGTCCGGAGGCTCCTTTCACCCGCAACGACGTTGTGGACTTCCTGGAGAAGCACAAGATTGCAACGCGACTTCTTTTCGGCGGGAACTTGGTACGTCAGCCAGCCTATCGAGACGTTCGATATAGAGTCATGGGAGATCTAAAGAATTCTGATTTTGTGATGAACCAAGTGTTTTGGATTGGAGTTTATCCAGGTCTATCTGTAAACATGATCGAATTCATAGTAGACATCTTCCATAAATTGGCTAAGGCATGATATGCGCTGTTTAGTAACAGGTGCTTCCGGACATCTTGGTTCATACTTGACACGATTGCTATTAAGCCGTGGACATGAAGTTATTGTGTTCGTTAGACCTCAAAGTGACCTATGGCGTATTTCTGATGTGTTATCGCAGACAAAACTTATCCGCGGTGATCTGTCGGACATTGATAGGGTAACGCCGCAGATTATGTCAGCAGCTCCGGAGATTGTATTTCATCTTGCCTGGTACGGCGTCACAAGTGAATATCGTAACGACCCGAACCAGATTAATTACAACCTGATAGGCACTTTGGGGCTACTACAAGCTGCACAGCAGTCAGGCTGTAATTGCTGGGTCGGCATGGGTTCACAGGCAGAGTACGGTCCCTATAATGGGACTCTGCGAGAAGACTTGCCTACCTGGCCTATGACTACATATGGGGTGACTAAGCTATGCGTCGGGCTTTTAAGCCGGCAGTTGTGCGAGATGGCTGGCATTCGATATGTCTGGCTGCGTTTGCTAGCGACATACGGTCCCAAGGATGATATTCGCCATCTCATTCCACAGGTAATTCTAAAGTTGCTCGCTCATGAAAAGCCATCCCTGACTCTGGGTGAGCAGCAATGGGACTATCTATATGTGGAGGATGCAGCCGAGGCAATCTACAGCGTGGCGCTGAAGTCTAAGGCTCAGGGCGTCTTCAACCTGGGCTCGGGCGAGACCTGCACAATTCGTAGCATTGTGGAGCGAATTCGGGATATGATTGCCCCCGAACTTCCACTGGGTTTTGGTGAAATGCCCTATCGTCCGGATCAGGTCATGCATTTGCAGGCTGATATCTCTAGGCTGCGGCAGGTTGTCGGATGGTCCCCGCAGGTGGGTTTGGATGAGGGATTGCAGCGCACTGTAACTTGGTTCAAGGAGAATGCATGGCGTTATGCGCAATAATCCGGTAAAACCTAAAGACCTAGCCGTTAAAATTCGTGCCCACGCTCTGCGCATGGTGCACAGAGCCAATGCATCTCACATCGGCACTTCTCTCAGTATGGCTGATCTACTAGCTGTACTCTACAGTCACGTACTGAGAGTGGACCCCGAAAGGCCAGACTGGCTCGACCGCGACCGGTTCATTCTAAGCAAAGGTCATGGGGCAGCTATCCTGTACGCTGTTTTGGCCGAGCGAGGGTTCTTCCCTATCGAGTGGCTGGATACTTACTGCCAGGACGGCTCAAAACTGGCCGGCCATATTACCAGACATGGAGTGCCTGGTGTGGAGGTCTCTACAGGCTCGCTGGGTCACGGTTTGCCCACCGGCTGTGGCATGGCTTTAGCGGGAAAACGTGAGGGAAGACCTTATCGCGTCTTTGTGATACTCAGCGATGGCGAGTTGGATGAGGGCTCGAATTGGGAAGCAATTTTGTTTGCTCCGCAGCACCAACTGGATAACTTAGTGGCAATCGTAGATTACAATAAAATCCAGAGCTTTGGCAAGGTTAAAGAGGTGTTGGATCTGGAACCTCTGCCAGATAAGTGGCGCGCCTTTCGTTGGGCGGTACGAGAGATCGACGGACACGATCATAAACAGATTGAAAGCGCTTTGACCGCAGTGCCGTTCGAACCAGGCAAGCCAAGTGTTATCGTTGCACACACCGTCAAGGGCAAGGGCATATCGTTCATGGAGAACCAACTTGCTTGGCACTATAAGTCGCCTAATGCGGAGCAGTTGAAGCAGGCATTGGCTGAGTTGGGACTGAATAAATGAGGACAGCTTTCATAGATACTCTATGCGAGATGGCAGAACAAGATGAGCGCATCTGGCTGCTTACCGGCGATCTTGGTTACTCTGTACTGGAGCGCTTTGCGAGTCGTTTCCCGCGTCGGTACGTCAATGTAGGGGTAGCCGAGCAGAATATGACAGGCGTAGCCGCCGGGTTAGCATTGTGCGAAAAGGTCGTTTTCACCTACTCCATTGCAAACTTTCCGACGTTGCGCTGCCTGGAGCAGATTCGCAACGATGTCTGTTATCATAACCTGAGCGTTAAAATCGTGGCTGTTGGTGGAGGATTTGCTTACGGTACTCAAGGCATGACGCATCACGCTACGGAAGACCTGGCAATCATGCGCGCTTTGCCCAATATGACTGTCATAGCACCTGGAGACCCTGTAGAGACACGCTTAGCGACGCGGGCCATAGTGAACCGGCCGGGGCCGTGCTATCTGCGATTAGGCAAGGCGGGAGAACCTGTTGTGCACCAGGCGCCACCTGCTTTTACCATCGGCAAGGCAATCACAGTGCGAGAGGGAAGCAGTGTGACCTTAATTTCTACTGGCGGCATGCTGCATAATGCCTTGCAGGCAGCAGAGTTGCTAACACAGCAGCGGATTCAAGCGCGAGTGTTAAGCATGCACACACTCAAGCCTCTGGATAGCGAGACAGCGCTGGCGGCAGCCCGCGAGACAGGTGCTATTGTGACGATTGAAGAGCACAGCGTGAGCGGTGGATTAGGGAGTGCGGTGGCACAAATCCTAGCAGAATTGCCCACTAGAGATATCCGTTTCCGTTCCCTGGGGATACCAGATATGTTCATGAATATCGGAAGCCAGGAATATCTTAGAGCGTTATGTAGATTGACCCCACATGCCATAAGCACGATGGTGTGTGACATGCTAGCCTCCGACGTGGAGTAGAACATCGTTTGCTCACAGCACCTGACTTTGCCAAAGTGGCCGATGCGTACGGGATCTTTGCTTTTACTGTGGAGGGAGTATCGGAAGTCGAAACCGGCTTGAGCAAGTTGTGGCAGAACCCCAAACAGCCAGCCCTCATGCAAGTAATGCTCGACCCCCTAGTCAATGTTTATCCAAAGATTGCATTTGGCAGACCGATTACTGAGATGGAGCCCTTTGCTAAACCGGTCGATTTGGAAGGCACATGATCACAATAAGAAATTACATAAATGCCCTCCATTACAGGGGAGAGGCCCGATGCAGAGCAGTTCAGCTCGCTCACGCATTGGGTGAGTTGGGGTAATTTAATAACTGAGGACAGACTTCGCCGACACACACAGGAGTACCTGTGCCATTTGGATGGACTTTTCGTCGGATGAATTTATGTGTAATATGCTATCACACTGCCTGAGTGATAGAGGAGCATAAGGAGAAGCAACTATGTCAAGAAAGAAACTAGTCAGCATTGTAACTCCCTGCTATAACGAAGAGGATAATGTTGAGGAGCTGCATACTCAAATTACTCAGATAATGTGGGAATTACCTGAATACGATTACGAGCTCATATATATTGACAACGCCTCAACCGACGGAACCATAATGATTCTGCGCCGCCTAGCGGCAGCGGACAAACGAGTTAAAGTAATACTCAATGCTCGAAACTTCGGGCACATTCGCTCTCCTCATTACGGGCTTCTGCAGGCACGCGGTGATGCCGTTATTCTGATGGCTTCAGACTTCCAGGATCCACCCCATCTGATCAAAGAATTTATCAAGAAGTGGGAGGGGGGCTACAAGATCGTCATGGGTGTAAAATCCCGCAGTAAAGAAACATGGTTTCTTTATGCGCTACGCAGTTTGTATTACCGAATATTGGCCAGGTTGTCCGATATCCGCTTGGTCTCAAATTTCACGGGCTTTGGCTTATATGATCAGCATGTGGTTGAAGTTCTGCGTAAATTAGATGACCCTTACCCCTACTTACGTGGCCTGGTCGCCGATATAGGTTTCGATGCTGCCCAAATAGAGTTCACACAACCGGCACGCAAACGGGGAATCAGCAAAAACAATTTTTACACTCTGTTTGACATTGCAATGCTGGGGTTAACCAGTAATACAAAAGTCCCCCTCAGACTGGCGATCATGTTTGGATTTCTTGTGGCTGCGATCAGCTTTATCATCGGGATATTTTATCTCGTCTACAAGCTAGTTTACTGGCAAGAATTTGAGGTTGGTTTAGCCCCCCTGGTTGTGGGTCTGTCCTTCCTAGGTGGTATCCAACTCCTCTTCCTTGGGATTATAGGGGAATATATAGGTGCTATTTACACCCAGGTTCTACACCGGCCACTGGTAATCGAGAAGGAAAGGATCAATTTTGATTAGGCGAATCATCGCCGTTATTCGGAGACTTTGGGCAAACCAATTTCTACGTTTCTTGATGGTGGGGGCGGTCAACACCGCCTTCGGCTATTCCGTTTTTGCTGTGTTTATCTTGCTGCATCTTCACTATACGGTCGCGGCATTGCTTTCAACAACTTGTGGCGTATTGTTCAACTTTAAAACAACGGGCGTTCTGGTATTCAAGAACAAAGATAACCGTTTAATTTTCCGGTTCTTCGGGGTTTATCTAATTACGTATCTACTCACTATAGGCCTGCTAAAGATTTTCAACCTGTATGACGTGAGCAATCTAATTGGTGGAGCCATCATAGCCTTGCCCATGGCTTTCATTTCGTTTTCACTGAGTAAAAAATTCGTTTTTCCGCCCCTACGTAAAAAGCAAATCGATTAGGGTAGCTGGGTAGGCGATCAAAAAGCAAAATCGCACATGTAACGAAGTTTTCTCTCCGTGATAGAGATTTGTAGCCGAATTTCCCATATCAAAGTGTGCCGATAAGCGCAACATGCCTGCCGCACACCCTGGATGCCAGGGGGAATGCTATCAGGCCGATGACCAGCAGTATAAGCTACCAGATTATGGCATATGCAACCTACATCATCTAATGCAGCCCCTGTACTAAAGATATGTCTTAACCAAAGGCTACAAATATACAAAAAAAGAGAACCTTGAAGCGGCGCAGTTCTAATATAGTCTCGGGTTACCCAATCCATATCGTCAGATACCCATCAGTGTACCCCAGAGATTTATACCACAGCTTAAGACAATGATAGCTATCGCGAAACAATTCAGGCGGTAGCGCATCCCCGACGCCACCAGGAGAACCATAAATGGGAGATAGTCCAAGCTGTAGCGATACCCGAATTGGGCCCAGCCTTCTACGGCATAGGTTAGTGTGGGTATTGAAGTGAGCAGAAGCCCGCCAAGGGCTGCCAACGCCAGCCTCTCATTCAGCCTAGCTCTAAACATATAGAGCAGAGCAGGTGTGGTAAAAAACAGCCCCAAACCCATGAACGATGGCTTGAAAAATGGGAATTCTTCGATACGTACAGGAACATAAAATAGAATGGCGTTGATATGACGAGGTATGTAACTTATATCATTGTGCCCCTTAGGGAAATAGGGCTCTGAAGAGATTAGAGGATCATAATAACCCATATCCGAGATAGTCCCAAAGCGGCCGTAGTTATAGGCCAGATAGAGCGCCCCCATTACGGCCAGGGCGAACCCTAACATAGCTAGGCGGCTTAGAATAGTTCTCCATTGCTGGTTAGAGCCCTTAGTTACGGTGTAAGCAAAGAAGGGGAAAGTTAAGAACACGGGCAAACGCGAGAGCCCGGCAAGGCCAACCAAAATGCCGATGAGCCAGGGGCGGTTCTTTCCTGTAGTCTCCACCAGGGCAGCCATGAGAAAGAAGACAGCAGATACATGTGCCAGCATCCAGATGCTGCCCTCGGTGGCGCCCCACCAGAAGTTCGTGCCGAAGGCCACCAGTACGGTCATGGCTACCCGAAACCAGAAATCCCAGCCTAATTGAGTGGCAGCTACCCAGAAGAAACCTACGGCTACAGCCCCCACCAACATCGAAATGATGACTTGATTTGTGCTCAGCCCCCAGATGGCAACCCAGGGGATAAGGAATAGGGTAGGAGCAGGTGGATTGATGACAAATCCTTTCTCCCCGTCTCTCGCCAGTTCTAACCAAGAAGGCGCATTCACCAAATAGAGACGGCCATGGAGAAAGGCATCGGCCAAGCGGACATACTGGTCAAAGTTAGTCGAGCCCTTGCTGGTAAAGAAGTAGATAACGAAGACCAGAGCGGCGATACAGGCAGCTTGAAACCACTTATTGGGGAGTGCCTTTTGCCTGAATATGACTGCAGCTTGGCTCAAGACTGATCCTCACGGGAGAATAGAGCCTCCACAAACTCTTCAGGATCGAACGGGGTAAGGTCTTCCAGTTCCTGGCCGGTGCCTATGTAAATAATGGGTATCTTGAGCTCATCGCAAATGGCGAGGACGATCCCACCCTTTGCTGTGCTGTCCAGCTTCGCCAACAGGATGCCGGTGACCTTTACCGCCTC
>Ga0315293_10007357_pt1 | contig 10227 bp, 11 predicted proteins | sample YL17G13_20_MG_FD_203071 | JGI IMG/M metagenome (GOLD analysis project Ga0315293, IMG submission 203071) | Sediment microbial communities from Yellowstone Lake, YNP, Wyoming, USA - YL17G13_20 | ecosystem: Environmental > Aquatic > Freshwater > Lake > Sediment | place: USA: Wyoming | collected... | reverse complement strand
GTTGTCCTGAGCGACGCCCACGTGGGCTCCTGCGAGACCGACTACGCCGGGCTGCACGCCTTTCTGGTGAACCTGGACTGCGACCGGCTGATCCTGGCCGGGGACTTCCTGGACCTTTGGGAGGCCGATCTGGCGAAGATCAGGGCCGACCACGCCGACATCATCGCCGCCGTCAACCATCTGGCCGCGCGGCTCCCGGTGGTCTACGTCACGGGCAACCACGACGAGCAGCTGTCCGCTCCGCCCTTCAACTGTCCGCGGCAGGCCTTTTACGAACTGGACTCCGCCGGGCGGAAGATCATGGTCATCCACGGCCACGAGTTCGACACGGCCTGGTGGCGCCTGGTCTCCCGGCCGCTCTGCCTGGCCAACCGCTGGTTGTGGAAGACGCTTGGCTTCAGCTACACGGACGTTTGCAACGACGGCCGGGCCGCGGTGGTCAATCTGCGGAAGAAGGCCCGGGCAACCTACGGGTCCCGCGGTTACGGGGCCGTGATCGCCGGCCACGTGCACGCTCCGGAACATTGCCTGCCGGGCGTGAACGGAATAGAGTACGCCAACTGCGGGGATTGGAAGAAGCACGATTCCTACGTGGTCATTGAGGACGGCCGGATCGAGCTGCAGAGCATCACGAGGGCCTGAGGACCGGGCGTGGACATTCAGAACCCGAACATCGACAAGCTCGCCAACCTGACCGCCGACGGTTGGGTGAAGACGTCCGGCGGCGACGGCACGCTGTCCGTGGCCACCGGACCGGGCCCCGTCGGTCCCACCGGTCCGGACGGTCCCACGGGGCCTACCGGTCCGGCGGGAACAGGAGTCACCGGGCCGACGGGGCCGACCGGTCCAAGTGGTCCTCTCGGCCCCACGGGGCCCACGGGCGTGGGCGGCAAAATATTCACGATGCTGTTGATGGGCGCCTGAGGGCTTGTGGAATTCTTGGACGGATAGTACACTGTGGGAAAAGGGAGACCGCCATGGCGCTGCGGTTCATCTGTGTTGACGGCAACAAGCAGCTGGACATGTCCCTCGAGGACGTGCGCCAGCTGATTCTGTCGGCCGGCAACACCCTGCAGCACAACACGCTGCAGGAGCTCCAAGGCGGCAGCCCCGAGAAGAACGAGCACTACCACTTGGACGCCTACCGTTGGCGTGAAGCGTCCAGGTATGCCGACGAGTTGAGTACGGGCCTGATGCACTGCAGCGACATGCGGCGGATCACCGAGTTGGAGAAGAAGGTCGCGGAGTTGGAGAAGAAGCTGGCGACCTGATCTTCCGCGTGTTCCGGGAAAGGCCTAGCAATGCCTGACACTGGTCCAACCGGCGCCACCGGCCCACGCGGGGCTACCGGCATAATCGGCCCCAAAGGTTCGACGGGCACCTCCGGCTTCCAGGGTGCGACCGGCCCCAGCGGTCCGCGCGGCACGCAAGGTCCGACCGGCCAGTCCGGTGGGCCGGGCGCAACGGGACCGAGCGGTCCCTCCGGTCAACACGGCCATACCGGCTCCACAGGTCTTCCCGGTTTGCCGGGCGCCACAGGTTTATCAGGTCCGACAGGCCCCTCCGGCATTCAAGGACACTCCGGCCCGTCCGGCCCAACCGGGCCCAGCGGCATTCGAGGCGTCACCGGCCCTCAAGGCATACACGGCGCCACGGGACACACCGGTCCGCTCGGTCCGACCGGCATTCAAGGCCCCTCAGGTCCCACAGGTCGACAAGGTCCGCGCGGCTTCTCGGGCTCTCCCGGCGGCGCCACGGGCGCCACGGGCGGCATGGGTCCGACGGGCCCGGGCGGCGGCGCCACAGGCGCCACCGGCGCGAGCGGTGCGGCCGGCTCTTTAGGGGCCACAGGCGCCACCGGAGCTGGGGCCACTGGTCCCACGGGTCCCACCGGCGCGAGCGGGCCGGGAGGTTCTCCGGGCGCCACCGGCGCCACTGGTGCGGGTACGACCGGAGCCACGGGTCCCACCGGTCCGGACGGAGACCCGGGCGCGACGGGCGCCACCGGTGCCGGAGCAACAGGCGGCACTGGTCCGGACGGTCCGACAGGTCCGCAAGGGTTGTCGGGTCCCTCCGGTCCCACGGGTCCACAAGGTGCGACGGGCGCGACCGGAGCGGGCGTAACCGGTCTGACCGGCCCTGAAGGTCCAACCGGTCCACAAGGTACGCCGGGTCCGACAGGTCTGACCGGCCCCGAGGGTCCGACCGGGCCTCCGGGCGCGACAGGCGCAACGGGTGCCGGAGTCACCGGCGCCACAGGTCCGGAGGGTCCGACTGGTCCGCAAGGTGCCACAGGAATCACTGGTCCCGAAGGTCCGACCGGACCGCCGGGCGCTACGGGTGCAACGGGTGCCGGCGTAACAGGCGCCACTGGTCCGGAAGGCCCGACAGGCCCACAAGGCGCCACAGGAGTCACTGGTCCGGAAGGCCCCACAGGCCCACAAGGTGCGACGGGTGCGACCGGGGCCGGTGTGACCGGCGCCACCGGTCCTGAGGGTCCGACTGGTCCGCAAGGTACGACAGGTCTGACCGGCCCTGAAGGTCCTACCGGTCCACAAGGTTCCACTGGAGCAACCGGAGCGGGCGTAACGGGTGCGACCGGCCCTGAAGGCCCCACGGGACCGCAGGGTACGACCGGCCCCACTGGTCCGGAAGGTCCCACGGGTCCGCAGGGCGCCACCGGAGCAACAGGTGCCGGCGTAACGGGTGCGACTGGTCCCGAGGGCTCCACAGGTCCCACAGGGCCGCAGGGCACAACCGGTCTCACGGGTCCTGAAGGCCCGACCGGCCCCCAAGGCGCCACTGGAGCAACGGGCGCCGGAGTCACGGGTATAACCGGTCCTGAGGGTCCGACTGGTCCGCAAGGTCCGACCGGCCCGCAGGGCACGACCGGGCCGACTGGCCCGCAGGGAACCACAGGTCCGACCGGCATGACCGGCCCGCAAGGCGAACAAGGCCTGACGGTCGCCCAGGACTTCTACTTCGACCTTAACGCGAGCCCCGACGTTGCGACGTACTTCCAGCTGTTGAAGTCGCCGGAGGGCGGAGCGGAACAGGACATCAGCAAGACCGTCAAGGACACCGACGGCGAGCAGCTGATGGAAGCCTACGTCGCCAACGACCCGTTCGGAGCGGCGGTCGTCGAAGCCGGTACCTGGATCTTTAACATCTGGCGGTACGTCAGCGACGCCACGGACATCTCCGAGATTGTCCTCCGCGTCTACAAGCGGGCGACGGGCGGCGGCGAAACGCCGCTGTTCGACTGCACCACGGGCGACATTGACGACCTCGCGTTTACTCTGCAGCAGATTCAGAGCGCGCAGTCGAACTTCGTCGTGGGTCCGACCGATCGCCTGGTGGTCAAGGCCTTCGCCAAGACGAACTCCACGACCAACAAGACCGTGCATTACACGCACAACGGCACGGCCCGCTACTCCCACGTCCACACGCCGATCTTCATTGAAGGTTCGCAGGGCGTGACGGGGCCGACCGGTCCGCAAGGCCCGACCGGCACGACCGGTCCGACCGGAGTCACCGGCCCGACCGGGCCGCAGGGCGCCACAGGCTTGACCGGTCCCGAAGGGCCCACGGGTCCGCAGGGCGCCACCGGAGCTACGGGCGCCGGCGTGACCGGTGCTACGGGCCCCGAGGGTCCGACCGGCCCGCAAGGCCTCACCGGCCCTGAAGGTCCTACCGGGCCGCAGGGCACCACTGGAGCGACCGGAGCCGGTGTTACCGGCGCCACCGGTCCTGAAGGTCCGACTGGTCCACTGGGTCCTTCCGGTCCCACTGGTCCTACCGGTCCGCCGGGCGCTACTGGAGCCACGGGTGCTGGAGTAACTGGCGCCACAGGTCCTGAAGGTCCGACGGGTCCTCAAGGTCTTACCGGCCCTGATGGTCCTACTGGTCCGCCGGGCGCTACAGGAGCAACCGGAGCCGGTGTTACCGGCGCCACAGGTCCGGAAGGTCCCACAGGTCCTCAGGGACTTACCGGACCCGAAGGCCCTACAGGTCCACAGGGCGCGACAGGCGCTACTGGGGCCGGCGTCACGGGCGCCACGGGTCCGGAAGGTTCCACTGGAGCAACCGGCGCCGGAGTGACCGGCGCAACAGGTCCGGAAGGTCCGACCGGTCCGCAAGGTCCCACTGGTCCGCAAGGACTCACCGGTCCCGAAGGTCCCACGGGTCCGCAAGGTTCCACCGGGGCTACGGGTGCAGGCGTCACGGGCGCGACCGGTCCTGAAGGTCCGACGGGCCCTGACGGCGTAACCGGGCCGACAGGTCCGGAAGGTCCGACTGGTCCGCAAGGCGCTACTGGTGCAACTGGTGCAGGAGTCACGGGAGCCACAGGTCCTGAAGGCCCCACAGGCCCACAAGGCCTTACCGGTCCTGACGGTCCCACAGGTCCGCAAGGCGCCACCGGAGCTACGGGCGCTGGAGTTACCGGCGCAACAGGTCCTGAAGGTCCGACCGGACCGCAAGGCACTACTGGTCCGACGGGGCCGTTGGCCGACATCATTGCCAACGTTCCCCAACGCGATTACTTGACCGGGCAAGCTTGGACGTCACAGAGCATGGCGGCGGACGGCCAGGGCTACCGTATCGCCTGGTCGCCCAAGCTGGGCTTGTTCTGCGCGGTCTTTCAAACCGGCAACACCGTCCAGACCAGCCCCGACGGCGTGAACTGGACGTCTCATACTCCTTCCGAGAACGTCTATTGGAAAGGCGTCTGTTGGTCTGAAGAACTGGGCTTGTTCGTGGCGGTGGCCGCCACCGGCAACAACCGGGTGATGACCAGTCCGGACGGCGTCAACTGGACCGGACGATCCGTCCCGCAAAAGACCTGGTACTCCGTCTGTTGGTCTCCCGAACTGAGCCTCTTTTGCGCCGTATCCTCCGGCGGCGAGGTCATGACCAGCACCAACGGCACGTCCTGGACGGAACGGACGGCCGCCGCCGCCAATGCCTGGGAATCCGTCTGTTGGTCCGCCGAGCTGGGGCTGTTCTGCGCCGTATCCGTAAGCGGTACGGGCGACAGAGTGATGACCAGCACCAACGGCATTGACTGGGTGTCGCAGTCCTCCGCGGCGAACAACAACTGGCAGGCCGTCTGTTGGGCCAAGGAGTTGGGCCTGTTCGTGGCGATGTCCGGCAACGGGACCGACAATCGGGTCATGACCTCGTCCAACGGCACGGCTTGGACGTCCAGGGACGCGGCCGAGGAAAACAACTGGCGCGGTGTTGCTTGGGCTCCTGAAATCGGGCTGCTGGTCGCCGTTTCTTCCACGGGCACGAATAGGGCCATGACCAGTCCGGACGGCATCAATTGGACTGCGCGGTCCGTTCCCTCCCAACAGTGGTACGACGTCTGTTGGAGCGCGCAATGGGGCATGTACTGTGCCGTGGCTTTCGACAACATCAACAGCAAGGCCTTGACCAGCGCGGTCCTGTACCCGCTGGGAGGCGGAGCCACCGGACCGACCGGACCGCAAGGCACTACTGGTCCGACGGGGCCGTCAGGCCCGACCGGACCAACCGGGCCGCAAGGCCTCACCGGTCCGGAAGGCCCCACGGGTCCTCAAGGTCTCACTGGTCCGGAAGGTCCGACCGGTCCCAAAGGCACTACCGGTCCGACAGGTCCCACAGGTCCGTTAGGCCCTACCGGCCCCATCGGGCCGGAGGGTTGGCGCAAGAACTTCTTGTTGGGAGGAATGTAAGTGGCTGAGACGCTGAAAGTCCTTGGACAGTCCGCGCCCGGGGCGACGACGCCGGCGGACCTCTACACCGTGCCGGCCGTCACGACGGCCGTGCTGTCTTCCATCGTGGTCTGCAACCGTGGAGCCACGGCGACGACCTTCCGGGTCTCCGTGGCCGTGGCCGGGGCCGCGACGGAAGACAAGCAGTACCTGTACTATGACGTGGCCATCCCGGCCAACGAGACCTTCTCGGCGACGCTGGGCATCGGCTTGGGCGCCGCGGACAAGGTCCGGGGCTACGCCGGCAACGCCAATCTGACCTTCCAAGTCTTCGGAGAAGAGATCACGTGAGTCAGGGGTTGGTTAATCCTGGAGTCTTGGGCGCCACCGGCCCGACCGGGCCTCAGGGCGTGACCGGTCTGACGGGGGCCACTACTGCGGGCGTAGTAGGCCTCACCGGACCGCTGGGCCCGACCGGGCCCACGGGCCCCACGGGTCCCACCGGGCCCAGCGGTCTCCAGGGCCCTACCGGATCCACCGGCGCCGAAGAGGCGCTTGTCCACCCTCCTCTGTTGACAGCGCTTGATACGACTTCATTCTACCCGTTACTTAGCGACAGTGGGGCTTGCATTCTTATTCCCGCTGGTGCCGCAAGTGCGAGTGTTGTGTTGCCGAACCCCCCGACGGACAAGACCTACGAGTTCACGATTTATATTCCGATGTGGGTCTCGACGCCGACGACCGTGAGCGTCGTTGGGGGGGTGGGAAAAATCACCCTGCCGGGTATTGGACGTCCGGGCTACACTTCGCTGACCGACAACTCCGGCCTGGCCTTTTTGCATTTGGTTTCCGACAATGCTCACGGCTACGTGGCCGTCGGCCTGCACGGGGCCTGGAGCAATCCGGGGTAGCGATTTGGAGGAGTTAAGTGAGCCAAGGCTTTGTCAATCCTTTGGGCCCGCAGGGTGGCGCCGGTTTGACTGGACCCACGGGTCCTACCGGCCCGCAGGGCTCCACGGGTCCCTCCGGTTCGCAGGGCGTGTCCGGCCTCACCGGCTCACAAGGCGTATCGGGTGTTGACGGCGGCAACTCGCGGGGCCTGACCGGTCCCTCCGGCCCTGACGGCCTGTGTTACCGCCCGCCGCGCTATGCGGTGTCCGGTAACACAGGCTTGTCCGCTTCCGACAGTGGGGCCGTGATTGAGCATACCGGCACTTCTATCGCCACCGTCACGCTGCCGGACCCCCCCAGCGACAAGACATACGAGTTCACCATTCTTAAGACTGGTAACGGCAGCTTGACCATAAACATGGATTACGCCTTCGGGCTGTTTTTCGTCCCGGGCGACGAGGCGGCTGAAGTTACCGAGTTGGCCAACTCCGAGGCGGACCGGTTGGTCCATCTGGTTTCCGCCGGGCTGCACACTTATTTGGTCGTTGGGCAGTACGGCGCGTGGGGTGGTGGTCCCGGATAACGGCAGGAGAGTGCTGTGAGTCAAGGCTTCGTCAACGAAGGGCCAACGGGCCCCACGGGACCGTCTGGCACCGGCGGGCTTACTGGCCGACAGGGTCCCACGGGTCCCACGGGGCCCACGGGTCCCACGGGTCCCACCGGTCCTCTGGGGGCGAGCGGTCCGCGGGGGCCCACTGGATCAACCGGTGCGACCGGCACACAGGGGGTGGTGGGTGCGACCGGCGCCAAGCCGCCGCCGCTTCTGACGACTTCCAACGGCGGCACGCTCACCGTGGCCGCTTCCAGCCACGGGGCCATGATTGTCGACGACAACGCCGGCAACCAGTCCATCGTCCTGCCCAGCCCGCCGTCAGACAAGACATACAAGTTCTCCATCTGGCGGAAGGCCACCGGCGGAGACACCACGGTCACGGTGGCCGGCAGCGGCTCATTCTCCATTCCCCAAGAAGGCAATGTCGCCGCCGGTTCCCTGTACTGCAGCGGCACTACCTTGCAGGAATTCGTGCATTTGGTGTCCTACGCGGCCGGCAAGTATCTGGTCGTCACCAAAAACGGAGACTGGTGCAACGTTTGAGTTCGTCAACCTGACCTTCCAAGTCTTCGGAGAAGAAATCACGTGAGCCAGGGATTCGCCAGACCAGGGTTCGTGGGTCCCACCGGTCCAACCGGGCCGACTGGTCCGGTTTTGGGCGGGGTGGCGGGGGTGGAAGGCCCGCGCGGCGCTTCCGGCCTGACCGGTCCCACGGGTTATTCGGGCCTGACCGGGGTGATCGGTGTTGTCGGTGTGAACAGCGTCGATTCCGGGGTGAGTGGCTGCTCGGGCCCGACCGGGCCGACCGGTCCGATTGGTTACCTGTCCAATTCGGGCGTAACAGGCGCCGATCAGCCGCTCATGTCTACGTCGTTCAGCGGAGAGTACACCTATCCTGTCGACACAGACAGTTACCGAGTCTGGGAAGATGTTTATCAAATGTCCTCGACGGCAATGGACTTGTCGGGGGCGGCTTATGCGACCGATATCGTCATTTACAGGTATAACAACGTGGAGAAAGAGAGGCTTTACGTCCCTTTGGGCCAGGACATCATATTTCCCGATAGTAATACAATAGAACGCTTCTTGGACAACGTGAACACGGGAGGTCCGGACTGTCTGCACTTGAAGCGTGCTTCAGACGGTTCCTTCCTCATCGTGGAACATTTGAACGGCGGCAACTGGGCCAGCATCTCTTAGGGAGAAACGAGTGAGTCAGGGCTTTGTTGATTCCTCCGTTGGGCCGGTCGGACCGGCTGGGGCTGTCGGCCCTTCCGGCGCCACCGGCGCGACGGGCACTACTGGGGCTACAGGTGTGTCCGGCTGGGGCGGCACACAGGGTCCCGGTGGTCCCACTGGGCCGCTAGGGCCGAGCGGTCCCACAGGAGCGATGGGTCCGACCGGTGCCTCCGGAGACCTGGGGCTCACCGGCATGACCGGGCCTATGGGGCAGTGGCGGAGCGTGCGGACCATTTACAACGACACCGTAATAGTAGTCGACATCTCGACGACGGAGTCCGGCCACCGCGTCAAATCCGGAGCGGTTGTGGACGACAAGACGGGCACCCAAGCGATTCTTTTGCCCACTTCCGGCGGGCACGACTTCATCGTCTTCAAAGCGAGCACCAGCGGGACGACCCGGATCACCGGGGCGTTTTTTGGCGCCGTCGACGTCAACGGCAACATAGAGTGCACCGACACGAGCGGGCGCGCCTTCGTTCATTTGATTTGGATAAGTAACGCCAGCAAGTGGTGGGTCGCTTCAAAATACGGGACTTGGTCGTCGTACTGAGACGGGAGAGAATCGTGAGCCAGGGTTTCGTCAATCCTCCGGGCGGCCCGGTGGGCGCCACGGGGCCGCAGGGCTTGACCGGGCTGACCGGCCCGCGCGGCGGCACCGGCGCTTCCGGTGTGACGGGGACCACCGGCGCGTCCGGCACCTCCGGCGCTTTCGGTCCGACGGGTCCCACCGGGGTCTCGGGCCCGCACGGTCCAAGCGGTCCCACCGGCCCCACCGGTCAGATGGGTCCATCCGGTCCTTTGGGCCCGACAGGCCTTGCTCTCGACGAACAACCACTCGTTTCGATCACATCGTCGCCCACGACCATAACGCCCGCTCAAAACGGCGCTTCCATTTGTCATAACCCCTCTTTTTTCGGCGCCGCCACCATCATACTTCCTGAGCCGAACGCCGACTTGTTGTACAAATTTCTCATTTACCGGCAAGGCCAAGGTGATTCGGGTAAAACCACGGTTACGATTGCCGGCACCGGGAAGAAGTTTGACATTCTCTGCAACAGCGGCGCGAGTGGCTTTACTCCCTCCACCAACCTGAGCTCGCTGGAGTGCGCGGACACGTCGAACGTCGGTTTCGTGTACCTTTTCTCCCGAGGCGACTGGGGTTACGTGGCCGTCAACTCCTGCAAGGTCTGGGTGCCGGCCTAAAGCCAAGGAGGAGCGTGCGTACGGGCCGAAGGAGCGTACGTGGATCCGACCCTTTGGTTGCTGCTGTTCTTCTCTCTGCTCATCGTCGGCATCATCGGTCTGCCGCTCGGCTTCCTGGTCGATTATTATGCCTACAAGCGCGGATACGAGGACGGCATCGCGGACGAACGCACGCGGCTGCTGCGGGTCGTGTTTCAGGACGGCAAGCTGATGGAAGAGTACGACGCGCAGCGCAGACTGGAGGAGGCCCAAGATGTCTCTTCGTAGCGGCTTGTTCTCCTTCCTGGGCGACCTGCACGTGGTCAAGGCCCTGACGATCCCGCCCTGCTTCATGGTCGGCTCCCACCGCCGCAAGCTGGACCTGGGCACCGACTACCGCTCCGCCTCGCGCATCCTGAAGCCCGGCGACATTCTGACCAGCCGCTCCTGGGGCTTCTTCTGCTCCAACCTGGGCATCCCCGGCAGCTTCAAGCACGCCCTGATCTACGTGGGGCCCGTCTCCGGCCGCCGCAGTGAAGAGACCGGCTTCATTGAGAAGCCCAAGCGCCTGCCGGCCGGGGCCAACGTCAAGGACACGCCGTA
>Ga0315293_10007356_pt1 | contig 10227 bp, 9 predicted proteins | sample YL17G13_20_MG_FD_203071 | JGI IMG/M metagenome (GOLD analysis project Ga0315293, IMG submission 203071) | Sediment microbial communities from Yellowstone Lake, YNP, Wyoming, USA - YL17G13_20 | ecosystem: Environmental > Aquatic > Freshwater > Lake > Sediment | place: USA: Wyoming | collected... | reverse complement strand
GACATACCATGCCGTAATTTGTATGAATTTAAAATACTGTTTTAAAAAAATATCTGAAATAAAGAGTTATCCAGTGTCGAAACTATGGTTATATGTGACAAACAAGACTCCAAGAAAAATGATTGTGTACATTGGTTTCAAGTACAGCAGCGGATACACCCAAATTAAAACATATGTTGATTATCCTCCGCCGATGATGCATATTTTTAATTACATGCACAACAACTCTTACAAAGTGGAAAATACGTATAATATAAAATACTGCGAGATGGTTGATGTTGCGACAGACACGCAAGTCAAAACGTATGTTCCGAATGAAGAGGGTGTTTCATTTGAATTGTATCCCGATATCTACATTGAATTGTCGAGTGAAAAGTTACCAAACAATAAGGACCATGAATCTTTATTGGAATTTACAAATGTGTCGTGTTCGGTAAAAACGTACGAACATGATATTAGTTATATTCATGCATTTGTAAAAATGTGCGAAGAAAAATTTGAAAAGGCGGTCAATGATGAGTTATCAAAGCAAAAATTCATTTTCAAACACAACAGCGAAAAAAGTAATAATAATAATAATAATGATGAATGGAGAGATACGAAAACTCGCGGAATAAAGTGTGCAGAATATCCGCTGATAACAAACAAGCATTTAAAAGCAAATTGTTTCTTTACAATGAGGGATTCATTAATAAACAGAATTGATTTTTTTGTTAATAATGAAGAGTGGTATAACAAACGAGGCATTCCTTATCAACTTACTTTAGTCTTTGAAGGGTCTCCGGGTTGCGGTAAAACGTCGACAATGAAGGGAATTGCGACATACACGAATCGTCATGTTGTTGATGTTGACTTGACAAATATTAAGAGTATTTCAGAATTAGAAGATATATTCTATGGAAATTACATCAATGGTAAATATATTCCAACAAATAAGCGAATTTTTTTGATTGATGAAATAGATAAATTTTTTGAGGCACTTTCTTTGAAGGAAGAGAAGGAAAAAAATATGGCAGTTGCCGCTGAAACCGCAAATTCGAATCTAAATCCCAATAATATTGTAATTGTATCAAAAGATGGGTTATCTGGCGACGAAGGTAATAAATTCAAAAAAACGGCGAGTTGTTCTGCATCGAGTGCGAGTAATGGACTAACTAGAGGTCAAATATTGAGCATTATGGATGGAATTTTGGAATCGCGCGGGCGATTTATCATATGCACCGCAAATGACACTTCAAAAATTGATGATACATTCAAGCGTCCTGGAAGGATGGATGAAATTGTTCATTTTTCAAAGTGTGACGCGCTAATGATTAATCAGTTGGTGGATTTATTTTATAATGGATGCGTTGAGGATGCATACACAGAAGAGCAAATTCAGCGTTATAAACACATTGAAAATGTATTTTCACCGTCTGATGTAAACAAGGTTTGTTTTAACAATATAAATTCGAGAGAATTGGGAGAAGAATATTTTATGAAAAAAAAAGAAATATAAATAATATAATTTAATATAATTTCAATCAAGTTGTATCGAAAACATAATTGAAATGTAATCAGGGAACAGTTTTATTATCAGTCCATATATCAAGTAATAATCCACACCATTGAGGTAAAGTAGATTTATCATTGTGCGCATTAAATCGGTTTGTAATTATATTTTGAACATTTTGCCAAACAGTATACACATTTTCAGGAGCTATATAGGATGCTTTTGTCAATTGACGTTCTAAATCACGTTTGAAATTCTCTTCTTCACATTCATCTGGAATAACGCGAATCATATTGTCTAATACTGTTAAGATGTTTCGTACAATTTTTTTAGTCGGCGGTACTTCTTCCGCCACTGACCTGTTTTGATTATTATACATTTTATATTTATGTGTGATAAAAATTGATGCATTACATTTAATATCAATTTTTATAATAAATAATTATTATAATATTTATAAAATAAAATAAATATAAATATTATAACAATTATTTATATTTATTTTACAAAATGCAACAACTACAACAATTGCAACAACTACAACAATTGCAACAACTGCAACAACAAAAACCAAAACAACAGCAACAACAGCAACAACAGCAACAACAGGTCAACATTAAAGATGCAATGAGTGCATACACTCAAAATGAACAGCTAGTATTTGTTTTTATAAAAAATATTATTTTAAATTTAATTTTAACAATAAAGCCGCTTCGAGTTAAATTAGGGGCGATTTTGAATCAACCTGATGTAATATATGTAGAAGTATTCAAAGTATATGAAGAAAATAAAACAAAATTTACACCGACTGATATTGAAAATATAAAAACAATTGTATCCATTACAAATAGTGTTACAGAATTAAATGGAATTTTTTTGGATGCATTTACAAAAATTATGGAGGATGGAAAAATAGATATGAACGATTCGATACATTTTATGACATTCATGCACGAGGTTGTTCATTTATTTAATAATTATACTACAAGTCAAAATTTCAAAATATCACTGTCATCAGAATCGGTGTTACATTTTTTACATTTTATTATAAAAAGTATTTTAATATTAACACTGGACGACGAACAAGAGCGCATTGCGATATTGATGTTGGATGCGTCTATAAAATTAATACAAATTTCAGTATTACCGATTGCAAAGTGCAAGTGCAATCGCGGATGTTTTTCATTCAATCAATAAATGCAAATAAATGCAATAATGTTAATTATTTGAACCACTCTCTCTATTTATTTTTGAACTATTGAATAAAATAACAAATGATTTTTTTGGAATTATTTTTCCATTACTTCTACTACTTCTACTTCTACTACTTCTACTTCTACTACTTATACTTCTACTACTTATACTTCTACTACTTATACTTCTACTACTTCTACTTCTACTACTTCTGCTCATGCTTCCATTGCCAACGTTTCTGTCATGAGTAAGTCCAATTTTTATTTTATTATTATTTACGAGTAAATTTTTCATTTTTGAACCAATAATGCTGTATTTATTATTGTTGTTGTTATGTGATATACAAATTTCATTTTTAAATTCATGCGAGTGGGGGTCATAATTTATATATCTTGAATTGAATAATCTTACATTATTGAAAACGCAATAATAATCATGTAAACTGGGTGAATGCAAGCGATAATTTGTCAATTCGACTAAGAATTGAAATTTTTTATTTTTGAATATGACTGTTTTTATATTAGGATTTCTAATATGGTTCAAATATTTATTGAACATATGAACAATTGACCAGTTCCAGTATTGATATAAGTGTTTTTTATAATTGTACAATGCAATATATTCATTAATACACAACTGCAGTATATATTCATTTTTTTTTACAGCAATAAAATGTGGATTAAAATTTCGATTTTTTTTTGTAATGCATGTAACAAAATCTGCACCAGGCATTAAATAATTATCTATTGGTACTAGTGGATGAATATCTGCATCAACATATATTCCTCCATATTTATAAAGAATACACACTCTCCAAAAATCAGATTTAATTGGACCATGTGGCATAAATTTGAATATATTATAGTGTAGTTCTGAATATTCATTTAATAAAAATTGTTCGCACATGGAATCATCAAATAATTGTATTTCATAGTTTGGATTTAATTTTGTCCATTTATTATAAGTCATCATTAAACAATCAATATTTTTATGACATATATAAATTTTTTTGGGTATTTGCAATTGCATTTTATCATTGTCAGTAATGCCAATGTGTAATGCTGCAGGTTCTACAGGTTCTACAGGTTCTAGAGGTTCTAGAGGTTCTAGAGGTTCTAAAGGTTCTACAGGTTCTACAGGTTCTAGAGGTTCTAGAGGTTCTAGAGGTTCTAGAGGTTCTAGAGGTTCTACAGGTCCTGTTTTTATTGGTTCAATTTCAACAATAACAAGCTGAATAGACTGTTCTTCAATTTCAGTTATGAATGCAGAATTTATCTCCGAGTTATCCACAGCGGCGAACACCACATTATCTTTATAATAAGGTTCATCAATTTCCATAGTTTCTAAAATTATAAATATTAATAATATAATATTATAATTTGTCGATTGAATCGAATTTTTCAAACACAATTTATTTTATTTGTTTATTTATTAAAAATGTTATTGATTTCTTTTTCTAAAAATGCATCAATCGCATTTGATTCAATACTATTATTTGCTTGTTTACATTGTTCATCGCATTTAGTTATATCCATCTGAGCTATCTCATTTTGAAGACGTTTTAGTTGACCATTTAAGTATTCTAATTCAGAAGCTACTAAGGCTATATTCAAATCATAAACTCTATATTGAAGCTGTTTAAGTTCTTCATCAGTTATTATAGGCGCTGATGCCGCCTTATAATCATAAGGAGGTGCTGAAGGTACTCTATCAGTTATTATAGGCGCTGATGCCGCCTTATAATCATAAGGAGGTGCTGAAGGTACTCTATCAGTTATTATAGGCGCTGATGGCACCTCATAATTAATATCATCATCAGGAGGTGCTGAAGGCAGTGTTAAATATTGCGATGGGTTGGGGTTGTATGGTTTAGGTGAATAGGGTGATGCTGTTTGCATTGTTGCGATGGTATTATTAAATTATAATATATATATATATATATAATATATATATTATAATAATATATATATAATATACATATAATCATATAATTAATTTAAGTAATTTAAGATGAGTTGTCCAAATTCCGATTCTCCGATTAACATATCAACAACTGCAAACGTGCTAAGTTGTGAAATTTTTTGTGCATACACGCATCAATATAAAGATAGCGCGTGCACAGTAACGCAATTTCCGAACTATTTAAAATTAAGTTATGATGCAACAACGAGTGCAGCAGTAACATTTAATAAAGAAGGTTACAATGTGAGAGAAATAAATATATACGCGCCGTCAATACACACGTACAATGGTTCAACGGCAGATGCAGAAATGTTAATTATACATGATGGGGCAGGAAAAAAACTCATTGTTTCGCTTCCACTAGTTCAATCAAATGGTGTGGCAAACTCTGCAAAAATTTTAGATGAAATAATTACAAAATATTCATCAACATTTGATAAAACAAAAACCAATGATAGTCAGCTCGTTAATGTTTCAAATTACAATTTGGAGAATTTTGTACCGAGCGCACCTTATTATTTTTATATGGGAGGTGCACCTTTTTCTCCGTGCGACGGACAATACAGTTTTCTTGTATTTGACAAGACGAAGAGTCCGGTTACAATCAACAGCGCCACTCTTGCAAAACTTACAGGAATGATTGCTCCGAGTGGGATAAAGGCGGTGGCTAGGTCAGACTACTATTATAACGCAGTCGGTCCGAATGCGAAACCGGGTTCCGGAGGTAATAAGGATGAAATTTATATTGAGTGTAATCCCGCAGGAGAAGACGGAGAAATATTGTACCAAACTCCGCCGCCCACATTAATTCCGGATATGAGCGCGCTAAGCATGGACAATATTATGAAGAATCCTTATTTGAATGTAGTTATTGGTGTTGGTTTATCTTATATGGCATTAAAAATGGTTAGCAAAATATTATAAATCCTTTTCCTTTATCCTTTTAGCATTTTCTATTTTTATTTATATTTGATTTTTATTTCGATTTATATTTAATTTATATTAATATTTATATTAATATACATATAATACAAAGAATAGATAGATATATATGTCAATAGCAACATTGAAAAGAAAAACATTTCGCGGCGGTAATCCACGAGTAGACCCTATTTCCGGAGTGGGACACAACGGATTTTCGTTAAACGGGTGTCTCCGAAACATTGGCGGAGTGGGCAGGTTTCGCTTGGTTAGCAACGTAACGCGCACACCGTTCAGAGGAATTACGCCGGTAGGGTGGGGTGGATGCTGTGGAAAATACCCGCAATATATTTCAAATTCGGGGGACTGTTGCACAAATGATTCATCCATTGTTAAATTATCGGTTAAAAATACAATGGGGATGCTTGATGAAAAATATTTAGGGATATTGCACGGAGCTTATCCTAATACCTGGGTAAAAGATGATGATAACAGCTATAGAGTTACGGATTCACAATCTCAGTACATTGAGTCACTCAGCTGGAAAGTTGGGGCGTGTAAGTTTGAAGCAGATAAAAGTGCAAATACCACTGTTGCCGACGCCAAAGTGTGTGAGTGCTTGCAAGGCAAATTTTATCATATTGGTGGCAAGAAATACATGTATTATAAACCAACTACAAAATTTGTTGGAGGATATGTTACACAAGGACAGTATATAACAACTGGCGGCGTTGCAAAAAATAATTATTTGCCCACTCCGGCATGTGCAAGGCCGTTTCCATACTCGTTATCTCACAACGGGTGTGACGTTAATTATAACACAATTGAACAGGCGGCAGGACATGGTTACATTATTGGAAAATAAATAAATTTAATTATATTTATTCGGGTGGTAAACATTTCGGGTCATTTTCGTATTCATTATTGAGGTTTAACAGATAATGCCATTGTATTAATCCAATTAAAAGGTTGCTGCAGTTATTTTTCGCACAAGTATTGATGTTTTGGGAAAATAATTTCAACGTTAAATTGTCTGGATGATTTGTTTGGGAAAACCAGCACACTCTATCAAATGTCGTTACATTCCAATATGGCAAATACTTTGAATATTTTTCATGAGGAATTGGATATGGTGGTTTTTGCATAGGATGTTTGTATCCAGAATACTGATGTCTTGGTTCCACCGGGGTGTTGTGTTTCCACCATTCCTCTGTTGAAACATTGTACAGGGTGGAATTATTCAGATTTTCGACTGTTCCGCCTTGTTTGAAATAAATATAACACTGAACCAACTGATTGGTCAATGCTTGTATGTTGTCATGTTGAAATGCTACTAATATATTTTTTCCTCTCATGGATGCATTGGTGAATATATTTATTGCAGTAGTGGCATCATACGGTTGTGAACAATTGGCATACCCAAATACAAGAACTGGAATACTCAATGCCCATGCACTAAAATGCACGGTTTGCTGAGAACGCGTTGCCACATTCCCAGATTTATTTATGTCCATGTGAGCATTTGATACAACAATGGTTGTTATAGGGTACCCATTCATTCCTAAATTATTGATAAAATTTGGAAGTTTTATGGAGCGTTGTATTCCATTGCAGTCCAGATTATAATGTGTGTCCTGATTTGTTGGATGTGCATAATTATCAAAAATCAATTCACCATGTCTAATAATGAAAATATTGGAAGGACCCATTGGAAGATGTGTATAATTGTCCGGATTTGTCAATTGCAACAAATTGTTTTGAATATAAGTTGGTGTGAATGTTTTTTCATACTTGGTATAAATGCTATACATGATATCATCATCCGTTGCATCTGTTGTTGAGGATGATGAATTGGAGACCAGATTGGATTTAGCCAATCCAGGTATGATTCCGTCTGGAAATTTATTCACGGGACAACCAGCACTGCATCCATTGTTTGATTGAACTGGCTGAGTTGTAAGGAGTCTGTCCACATCATTGCCTAAATGGTTTGAGATTTTACCTTGCCACCACATGAACAACGTTATGAGTAAGAGTAGCACAAATAAAATAGTTAAATAGTGGTACATTTTTATCATTATTTATGTATATTTTGTATTTTATTGATAATTATTGTGTATATATTTTATTAATAATATTAATTAAAAAAATTAATTAATATTAGTGTGAATTTGAAATAAATCAATGATATATTGTTTAAGATATTAGACCTGCTAGATAGCTGGACCCGAATATTTAAACTCTTACTGCATCGTACGTATCGTCAAGAACCGGCTTGTATGTTTCGTCATCGGCAATATGTCCTTGAAACGGCGCCATTTTATGCACCATTTCTTCTTCGAGAGTTACAGGCATTTCGTTAATATTGGAAAAAAAATTGGTTTTCTGATTTTCGCTGGGTAAAAACAAACTCATTGCGGCAGTTCCGGTGCTTACACGGGAGCGCTGAACAAATATTATCATTGCCACAGCTCCGAGAGCAGCAACCGCCCACACACTAACAGATTTGCACAATAAAATAAATAGGCCGACAACAACAACGTATCCGCCTACGGTGTCAACATATGAAGCAAGGTAATGCGGTGTTCTAATGTTGAATAAAATGTATATGATAAAAAGAATAAACAAAATCAACTCTGACCGTTTATCTCTACGCGATAATGTTCTAAACATTTCCATATTTTCTGTATATCAATATTTTCCGTATATCATAATATTATATTTTAATTCTATGAAAAAATATATTTTTTACATTTCATAATTTTAAAAATTGTAATAATAATATTTAAAATTGAATTTTATAAAAAATATATAAATATGATGCAAACACATTTTCACAGTTTCACATTTTAGTATGCAAGAACAACAACCACAACAAAGAAACCCTATAAACCCTATAAACCCAATAAAAAATATTAAAGCATATTTAGGATATCAAGGTTACTCGATTTTCAAAGATACGCTTACAGTGGAAGAACAGCATGCGCTAAGAAAAGAATTAACGGTTGGCGCATATATTCCTAAATCGCCAATACAACCAATACCGTTTCCAATATATCGCGAGTCGCCGTTGAAATTATACGTTCCACGGTATTTTGGTTTAGAAAAATGGGCCGGAATTCAAGTTGAAAGTAAAATAAGTCCAGGGCACGCAATATCTCTAAAATTTATGGGAGATTTGAGAGACTATCAGCAAGTGATTGTGGAAAAGTATTTGAAGGCGGCGCGCAACAGCAACAGCGGAATCGGAGGCGGCGGGTTATTGGACGTGGACCCGGGGAAAGGTAAAACTGTCATGGCATTAAAAATAATCGAGTGTCTGGCAACCAAAACGCTGGTGGTCGTTCACAAAAGTTTCTTGTCGAATCAGTGGAAAGAGCGCATCGAGCAGTTTTTACCGGGTGCGCGCGTCGGAATCATTCAGGGGCAGCTGATTGACATTGACAATAAAGATATTGTCATTGCAATGGTGCAGTCGCTGTCGATGAAGGAGTACCCGCAAAGCACGTTTGAATCATTCGGGCTAACTATTTTTGATGAGTGTCATCACATGGGGGCCGAAGTGTTCAGCCGCTGCATGATGAAGGTTACAACCACCTATACGCTAGGACTTTCTGGCACCATGCAGCGCAAAGACGGGCTTTCAAAAGTATTCAAAATGTTTCTGGGCGATGTTGTTCATAAAGAAAAGGCGGAATCGGACCATTGTGTGTTAGTCAAGGGCATCAATTACGTTGTTGATGATGACGAGTTTAACGAGGTTGAATATGACTACCGCGGAAATCCAAAATTCAGCACCATGATTTCAAAGCTGTGCAATTATAATCGTCGAAGCGAATTCATTGTAGAGGTTGTTTTGAAAGAACTGCAACACAAGGCAGACCAGCAGATTATGATTTTGGCGCATAATAAGTCGCTTCTTCAGTATTTGTTTAAAGCAATTGAACATCGGAAAATTGCGACAGTTGGGTATTATCTTGGCGGAATGAAGGAAGCCGATTTGAAGGCAAGCGAGTCGAAGAAAATTATTATAGCCACGTATGCGATGGCGTCGGAAGGATTGGATATTAAAACGCTTACCACACTTATTATGGCGACACCGAAAACGGATGTGTGTCAGTCGGTGGGGCGAATTTTGAGAGTGAAACACACAACACCGGTGGTGATTGACATTGTCGACGCGCACGACTTGTTTAAAAATCAGTGGCAAAAACGGAAAAGTTATTATAAAAAACAGAATTACAGGATAATTGTCACCGACAGCGGACTGTATCATAGCAACGAAACAAATGGATGCTGGACAACGGCGTATAATCCAAAAAAAATGAAAGGCGCAGTCGCGGTTGTTTCAACAGGTGTTAGCAGCGATGATGATGATGATGAGGAGACCGGCGCTGTAACAAAATACAATTCGAATAGAAAACAACCGATACTTAACGGCAAGTGTTTTCTATAAAGGGGGACATACGTCCCCCCTTTAACCCCCTGAAGATTTAAAATGGGATAACCCCATAAAATTCCTGTTTTTTTATATCTATAATTATATAAAAGATGACAGCAAAAACAAGAAAACCCAAAAAGATACATAATAAAACTTCTAAAAAAGTATCAAAAAGAGTTTTAGAAATGTGGAAAGACCCTACAACAGTATGGGGTAA
>Ga0315293_10007355_pt1 | contig 10228 bp, 7 predicted proteins | sample YL17G13_20_MG_FD_203071 | JGI IMG/M metagenome (GOLD analysis project Ga0315293, IMG submission 203071) | Sediment microbial communities from Yellowstone Lake, YNP, Wyoming, USA - YL17G13_20 | ecosystem: Environmental > Aquatic > Freshwater > Lake > Sediment | place: USA: Wyoming | collected... | reverse complement strand
AATGGAATCAAAAGAAATTCTTTTGTCTTCAAATAAATCGGTTAAATAAAAAGAAACGACAGGCAGGGCGATGATCGGAAAAAATCCGACGTGCCTGACCGAAATTAACGGCATGATGACCGCTCCGGTAATCAATCCCAAAGAAATCCAATCTCTTTTATGAAAGTCCTCTTTTTTCTTCCAAACCATGTACCAAACGAAAGCCAGCGATGCTGCCAGGATTGCGACAAACACTTTGGCCTGCCATTTAAATAAATAATCAAACAACGGCTCCCATTCGCCCACATGCATCAGTTTTACGGCCGGGGCAATAATCGAATTATAAATAATAATTTTATAGCCGTTGGGATTAATTAAGGTCGCCACCGAAGAAATCAAAAATGCCAGAGAGAGAGTTTTAACTGTTTTTATGTTCCACCGGCTGGAAATTATTTCCGAGAAAAAATAAAGCGCCATTATGGCAACGCCCAAAACAACCCCGGCGTGAAGATTCGCCCAGACCAAAAAAATCAACGGCAATGCATAAAGCCATCCATTATTGGAAAGTTTTTTTCTGCGCTCAAGAATATATATCAAAAGAACCGTCAATAAATACGAAAAAATTTGCGGCCTGACAACCCAGAGTTCCATGGACAGATAGGCAAAAACCATCAGAAGCACCAGAGGCAGCAGGGATTTGCCCTTTTTAAGCCAGATAGTTTTAAGAATCAGATAGTAGGTCAACGCCGCCATCAAGGCCACAAAAACAATTAATCCCTTAAAACCGGCAATGAAATTAACCAGATAAAAAATGACATCCGCCAGCCAATAGTGAGCTATCCAGCGGGCACCCGAGGCGGTGTATGAAAATATGTCATAAAGGGGAACGGCTCTGTGGGTAACGATGTATTCCCCGGTGGCCAGGTGATAGCCGGTGTCATAATCGGCAATCGGCCGCAATGCCAGAAGAAAAACCGCTATCAGAAAAATAGCGGCAACCAGATTAAAGTAACGGGAAGATTTATTTTGTTGGTTTAATACCTGCATGTAATTCCGTCTGGCGCCACAAACTGGCCATTTATCTGCGGGGTTTATTCCTCAAAATCCTTTCTTGCCGAACTGCGCTTTTTATCGATTATTTTCGGTGAACGTGGCTTTTGGCCATTTCAGTTGCCACTCGGCCTTGTGACGTCCTGGTCAAAAGTCCGATTTTAAGAAGGTAGGGTTCGTAGACGTCTTCAATAATTCCCTTATCTTCGCCCAGCGTGGCCGCCAGCGAAGAAATGCCAACCGGTCCACCGCCGAATTTTTCAATAATTGTCCTGAGTAACTTCCGGTCATGCTCTTCTAATCCCAGGCCATCGATTTCAAACATGGAAAGAACTTTTCTGGCCGATTCTTTGTCAATAATTTCCTTTCCACTGATTTGAATCAGATCTCGCACTCGTTTTAAAAGACGATTGGCGATTCTTGGCGTAAATCGCGAGGCAGAGGCGATGATGTTAACCGCCGCCGGCTCTATATCAACTCCCAAAATTGATGCCGAGCGCCTGACAATTTTTTCAATATCCGGATTGGTGTAGTAATCCAGCCGGAACGTTCCGCCAAATCTGGATCTTAAAGGCGACGAGAGTAGATTAACCCTGGTGGTGGCGGCAATCAGGGTAAATTGCGGCAAATTGAGAGTCATCATCCTGGCCGCCGGACCTTTGCCGATAATCAAATGAAGCTTCCTTGACTCCATCGCCGGATAAAGCATCTCCTCAATCGTTCGGTTTATCCGATGGGCTTCGTCAATAAAAAGGACATCGCCCTCTTCAATGGTTGAAAGAATGGCGGCTAAATCGCCGGTCTTTTCCAAAACCGGCCCGGAGGTAATTTTGATGTCGGCCCCCATTTCTTTGGCGACAATCATCGCCAGCGTCGTTTTGCCAAGACCCGCCTGGCCGTAAAGTAACAAATGGTCGATTGATTCGTTTCTTTTCTTTGCCGCCCCAATCATCATTTGCAGATTTTCTTTGACCCGTTTCTGCCCGATATACTCGCTAAAATCAATCGGCCTGAGCGCCGAATCAATTGTTTCGTCCCTGGCTAAAAGCGATGAATTATTTGAAGTTTTTCTGTTTGACATGCTTTGGAAGCGCCGCTATTATTTTTTACTGTATCAAAAAAAACGGGTTTATAAAAGTCTTTTTTCGATCTTGCTCGTTTGCAGACAGATTCAGTATGGGGGTTGACCCCGCACCTTTTATCAACTGCTCGTTGGCTTTATAAGTGAAACTTTATTGACAAAAGTTGCGGGGTTGACAAGTCAAGATATTTATGCTAACATTTACTCGTAAAGATCGTTCGGTTTCGTGGACAACCTTGGAATTTTTCTATGCTTTAGGACGTCTTGGTTCCGGCTAGGGCGCACCTCTGAAGGATTCTGAATGTCCTTGCTATTGGCAAGGGCTTTACATCCACACAGTTGTCCACGGAACCGAGCGATCTTGTCCAATGGTGTCCCGATTTGTCGGGACTACTACTGGACTATCCAGCACCCAACAACAAAAAACGTTTGCGAGTCAGGCGAGAGAAAGGAGATATGTAATATGCTGATCGGAATTTCCATCCTTATGGCCTTCATCTCCGTACGTTTCTACATGAAGGATGACGACAGGAACGGCGACTTCACAATCAAGCTTGCCATGTTCTTCCTGTTGCTAGCCATCGCCACGAAGTGACGAGTAGCTAGCAATTATCGCCATCCGCACTCGCGCCACATGCATCACCGCCGACGGACCCCCGCCGGCTTTTTCTTTGCCGTTTTTGTTCAAGAACGAAGTGATTGATAACAAAACCGAGCACCCCGCTCTAATTTTGCCAACACTTCACCATGCGAAGTGCGCAGAGCGAATAGCTCTACCCTTCTTTAGGGCGAAGCGCTTCGCTCATAACGGGATGTGCTTATTCAGCACCCGCGCTTCGCCAGACTGATATTTGCAAAATTAGGGCGGGGTAAACTTTTTATAACTAATAATTGTTCGCTTCACTCTAAATTATTAGATAAAAACTTTATCTTTCCTGCAGTTTCTTCAACTTCTTCAAAAGTTATTAACCATTAAATTTCTCTCCGTAAAGAACAATTTCTTTTTCGTCTTTCTTTGCCTGAGCATCATAATCGGCCGGATTAATTTTGAGCCACTTCTCAACGAGAGCCGATTCTTGAGGAAAATACTCTTTAAAATACTGGGGATAAGAAAAATAATTCTGGCAAAGCTCTGCCCACCACTCGGTAACCTTTACATAAGTTTCTATTTCTTTGTCGCTATTTTCCACTGCATAAACATAACCTGACATAGATTCTACGCTTTCGGATTTTTCTGCTTTTTTAAAATTTTTCAAAACATCGGAAAGAAACTCTATCCTTTCTTTTCCCGAAAGTGAGCGGTTGAATGCCCAACTGTTTTGATGACCAAGCTCATGGGAAAAAACCCAATCAAGACCCAACAAAGCAAATCTCCGTTCTTTCTCATCTCTGATGTCCTTAATATCTTTTACAAGAATTATATTCTTGAAAGAATCAGCTGTCCCAAGGGCCTTGGTTCCTGCCTTATTACCATATTCTTTACCAAGCTTGAGAAAATTCTTTTTAAGTAAAATTTGTTTAACCTTGCCGTTGACGGTTCCTTTGGGATAATAATCTTCTGACCACGCCCTCTTCAAAAGCGAGCTTTCTTCTTCGGTGAGCCCAATATCATCTGCTCCCTCTATTTTTGGCGGACTCTCTTTTGCATAAACATAACCTGACGTAGATTCTACACTTTCGGATTTTTCTGCTTTTTTAAAATTTTTCAAAACATCGGAAAGAAACCCTACTTCTCCTAGATTCTGAGAAGGGTTGCGTTCCAGATAAGACAGAGCCCAACTAGCCCCGCGTTCTCCTATTTGATTGGTTATTTGGTAAATTAAGTCGGTCAGTTTATGAGTTTGTTGGGGTGTAAGTTTTTCTTTTTCTCTGACTTTTTCTATTACATCTTGACAGTAAACGGCCGGATTCTCCAGTTTTAGTTTGGCAACTTCCGCCCCAACCCCAAACTCAACCGCCATAATACCCATCGCCAACCACCGACGAATTCTTTTTTTTATGGCTTCCCGGGCGCTTTTTTTCTCAACGTTATTTTGACCACTTTTATCAGTCTCGATATTGGATGGAATAGGCGCGGTTTCTTTAGCTCTTTTATCAACTGCTTTAGTCCTAAAAATTTCTCTTGGCATTTTATTGATAAGTAGTTGTTTTACAATTTCATCGCCAATTGATTTTTCCGGTCGTCTCCTCAACTTCTTCAAAAGTGGTCAGCCCGGTAATAACTTTAAGCACTCCGTCCTGCTGCATGCTGACAAAATCGGTTTTTTTGATTTCCTCTTGGATGGCCAACTGTCCGGCTCCTTTGATAATCAACTCCTGCATCTGGGGAGTAATCACCAGCAGCTCGTAGATGCCGACCCTTCCCTTATATCCGGCATTGTTGCATTTTTCACAACCGACGGCTTTATAAATTTTCATGCCTTCCAGATATTTTTTCTTATCGACTCTGGCCGGAATCAAGTTAACGAATTTTTCAATTTTTCCCCTTAATTCCGGGGTGATTTCGCTTTCCGCTTTACAGAATTTACACAATCTTCTGACCAAGCGCTGAGCAATAAGAAGATTTAATGCCGGTGCCAAGCTAACGGCCTTGACTCCCAAATCCAGCAGGCGCGGAATGGCTCCAGCCGCTTCATTGGCATGAACGGTTGATAAAACCAGGTGACCGGTAAGCGCCGCCTGGATGGCAATCTCGGATGTTTCATTGTCTCTGATTTCACCGACCAGAATTACGTCCGGGTCCTGGCGCATCAGGGACCTAAGGCCTCCGGCAAACGTATAGCCGGCTTCATTGTTGACCTGCGTCTGCTCAATACCTTCAAGATGATATTCAATCGGGTCTTCAATAGTAATAATTTTCAAATCGGGAGTGTTTTTATGCCTTAAAAAGGCGTAGAGAGTCGTCGTTTTACCCGAACCGGTAGGACCGGTGTTTAAGACCATTCCGTAGGGTCTATCCAATTGTTCCTGGGCAATTTTTAAGTCGTCGTCCCTCAGTCCCAGGTCGTTTAAAGAAAGATTGATGGCGTCCGGGTCCAGCAAGCGCATGACAACGACTTCCCCGAATTCCGAGGGGGCAATAGCAACACGAACTTCGACGTCTTTTCCAGGAAGATTTATCGTAAACCTTCCGTCCTGGGGCTCGTCCCGAACGTTTAACTTCAGATTGGAGAGAAGTTTGATACGCGAAAGCAGCGAACGGTAAATAGCATGGTCAAAATCACTAAAAACATCGTTCAGGTTTCCATCGATACGATAACGCAGTTTTATGGTGTCTTGGGAGGGCTCAAAATGGATGTCGGAAGCCCTGTTGGAAAGCGCGCCCGAGAGAACTGTCTCAAAAAGGTCGGGGATTTTCCCCGGGTCATTGGATTCTTTGATTGCCGCCGCGACTTTGGGAAGGGTGTCCAATGGTTCTCTGGAGACTGCGCCCATTTTATTTTTTTTATCAACGTGAACTTTACCACTGATTTTTTCCTGCTGTTTGGCGACAAAGCGATAAAAGCCCAGGGCATATTGAAAAGAGCTCTGAGAAACGACAAAGACGTTAACTTGATAACCTTTCTTTTTTAAATCTTCCAAAATCTGAACCGTCTTTGAGTATTTGGGGTCGATGGCAATAGCCGCGATTTTAACATCCTTAGCGGCAACCAGAGCTATATTTCCTTCTTTGGCTTGGCTTTCGGGTAAAATTCCCAGCGCCTCCAAATTAACCGATAATTTTGACGGCTCCAGATAAGGCAACTGATAAGAATCAGCCCGGCGCTTGGCATCCCTTTCTTCGGCCTCGCGCCTCATTTTTGCCAGTTGGTCTTGAAGCAAAGTAGCATCAGCCATATATGTGTAATTTTAACCTTTATCCATAAAAACGACAATCATTTTGCCTTTTATTGACTATCTGATGATTGTAGTGTATAATACAACCAGATCATAGAGAAAGGAGGATTGCTATGAGAAGGCTCGCGCTTGCCACATTCCTTGTAGTTCTTCTGACGGCTCTCTCAGGGTGCGAGACCACAAGCATGGTCACTCCCTGGGGACCGGAAGTAAGAACTTCCTGGCAAGGAGGCTTCCGGTACTACTCGAATTTGATTGTTGTTCGAAACGACACCCCCTACCCAATCACTATCACCATCGGCTACCTTCAGAAAACCATTCCACCCCGATCAACGACCGCCCACGATTTCTGGCATGGATGGGGTAACGCCTGGGCAAGCCAGAGCGTTTCGCTCCTGGTGACTGCCCAGCTCCCCGACGGAAGGACGGTGTCCGTCACGCCCAGCACATATGTCGACACCTACAACCGCTCGATTCGCACGCTGGTCATCGAACAAGACCGATGGTCAGGCATCAGCTACCACTGGTAGCCAGCTCCCCGCTTTTAGCGGGGAGATTTTTTTATAAACGGATGATTCTTTCGTTCTCTTTTCTCCCGTAAAAAAAAGCAAGGGCAACTTTCTCTCTAAATGTTTTTCCTTTTATCCGCTCCGGCCACTCAATTAAAATTATGTTTTTTGGATTTTTTTCGATTTCGCCAAATCCCAGAATGCCCAAGTCCTTTTTCGAGTGCAATCTGTATGCGTCCAAATGATAGATATTTTTAATTTTTGAGTTTTGAGTTTTGAGTTTTGAGTTAATTTTATAGCGCTTCATTATCACAAAAGTCGGGCTGGCGGCATGCGGCTTTATTCCAAAGAAATTCAAAAATCCCAAAACGAAAGTCGTTTTGCCGCTTCCTAAATCGCCTTTTAAAGTAACAATCCGCGCATTCCTGGAAGATTTTCTAACGACCGAAGCAGCAAATTTAGACGCTATTTTTTTGGTGATTTCCGGAGATTCGCTAAGAACTTTTATTTTTTTCATTCTACAAAGAGCCGGCAATAAAAATTAACACTACAAAAGTTCCAAAAAAAGCCAGATTCCTAAAGAGAACCTTTTTACTGAATTTCCCCGAGATGTGTGCTAAAAACAGGTCATTAATGGCAATGGAAAATATCAAAAGAATCGAGCCGGCATTTAAGAACCCGAAAGGAAGGAGGGAGGCTATCCAAATGCATTGGGATGCGACAAAAGCAAACGCCAGCGCATAATTTTTTTTTCGCTTGTCATACCCTCCGGTTTCAAACCGGAAGAAATCACGGGTAGACACATAAAAGACAACAAACAAAGACGGAATCGCTCCCCACCAAAGATTAAAGGGAGCAATCGAAGAGAAATAAGCGGCAATTCCAAATATCACCGAATGATAAAAGATGCCCAGAGCCGCCTTTGAATTGGAAAAATAAAAAAGCTGCCCTCCTAAAAAAACGAAAATCAGTGCCGCTGACACCAATGAAACTACACCCAAGGCCGCTCCGTTTTCCGACGCCAGTGCCGACATTAACGAAACAACAATAAAAGTCACGAATAGCGAAACCGGTCTAGTCGTTCCGCTTTTTAAAAACCTGGCATAAACATAGGAAGCGTAGCCCACGTAAAAGAAACCCCACCAATACGAATGAGAGCTTCCAGTCAGTTCCAGCAAAGCCCCAAAAACGGCGGCATTAACTAATAGTAATGCGGTTTGGCTCTTTAAAACCGATTTTAATTTTTTTATTTCCATTAATTTCCCTCCGGATAATTTTGTCGGCTAGTTTGTCCAAAATTTGCCTTTGGATAACGCGCTTTATGGGCCTGGCGCCAAAGACAGGGTCATATCCTTCCCGGGCGATGTATTTCTTAATGTTTTGGTCAACTTCAATCCTAAATCCTTTGGCCTGCATTCTTTTGGTCACCAGCTCGTTCAACTGGATTTCAACAATATTGGCTATGTCTTTTTGCGTCAAAGGATTAAAAATAATTATCTCGTCCAAACGATTGAGAAATTCGGGTCTGAAGTAATCTTTTAGTTGTTCGGTTATTTTTTCTTCAATTTCCTTGGCCGACACTTTTTTGCGCTCTTCTTCGGTGCCCTCCCTCTCAAATCCTATTTTCCCCGATACCGACGAGAAAAATTCTCCGCCGATATTTGAGGTCAGAATGACTATCGTGTTCTTGAAGTTGGCCGTTTTTCCTTTTGAATCCGTCAATCTTCCGTTGTCCAGAACTTGGAGCAAAATGTTAAACACCTCCGGATGAGCTTTCTCAATCTCGTCAAAAAGAATCAAGCTGTAGGGCCTATGTCTGATGGTTTCTGTCAGATACCCGCCTTCTTCATGGCCGATATAGCCTGGGGGGGAACCAATCAGTTTTGAAACCGAGTGTTTCTCCATGAATTCCGACATGTCAATGCGAATCAATGCTTTGTCATCATTAAACATGAATTCGGCTAAAGCTCTGGCGAGTTCGGTTTTTCCGACGCCAGTCGGCCCCAAAAACATAAATGAACCAAGTGGTTTATTTTCATCACTCAGGCCCGCTCTCGCCCGCCTCAAGGCATTAGCAACGGCACCAACCGCCTTGTCCTGGCCGATAACTCTTTTATGGAGAATCTCTTCTATCTTACTTAGTTTTTCCGTTTCCGATTGAAGCATTTTTGAAACCGGGATTCCGGTCCATCGGGAAACAACGGCAGCAATATCCTCCTCGTCAACCGCTTCTTTAATAAACGCGGTTGCTCTCTTCGATTTCATTGCTTTTCTTTTCTCCAGAAGTTTCAGCTCTTTTTCAAGTTGGGGCAATTCTCCGTATTTAAGCTTGGCCACTCGATCAAAATTTCCGCCGCGTTCTTCCATCTCTGCTTCCCTTTTAATCTCCTCTATCTTCTTCTGAATTTCATGTATTTTTAGAAAGCCGGCTTTTTCTTTCTTCCAGGCACTAGCCAGGACATCTTCCTCTTTTTTTAAATCAGTCAGTTTCTTCTCGACATCAGATATTCTGGCTTTGTTTTTGGCTCCTTTTTCCGCCGATAGGGCTGATTTCTCTATCTCCAAGCGGGTGATCTCCCTTCTGATTTTTTCGATGTTCGAAGGGACACTGTCCGATTCAAGTTTCCTGGCCGCCGCTGCCTCGTCGATTAAATCAATCGCTTTATCGGGTAAAAATCTGTCGGTAATATATCTGGCTGACAGATTAACCGCCGAAACGATCGCTTCGTCGGAAATTCTTATTCCGTGATGAACTTCGTATTTTTCTTTTAGTCCTCTTAAAATGGCGATGCTGTCATCAATTGACGGCTCATCAACCATAATCGGCTGAAACCTTCTTTCCAAGGCAGCATCCTTTTCAATGTATTTTTGATATTCCTTTATGGTTGTTGCCCCAATAGCCCTCAGCTCTCCTCTGGACAGAGCCGGTTTAAGCAGATTGGAAGCGTCAATTGCCCCTTCGGCAGCACCGGCTCCGACTATCATATGAATTTCATCAATAAATAAAATGAGTTTCCCCTGAGAATTTTGGACTTCCTTGATAAAGGCCTTCAGACGGTCCTCAAAATCCCCCCTGAATTTTGTCCCGGCGACTAAAGAGCCCAAGTCAAGCATCAAAATTTCTTTTCCTTTCAGACTTTCGGGAATATCTCCGGAAACAATTTTCTGGGCCAGACCTTCAACAACGGCAGTCTTGCCGACTCCCGGTTCTCCGATAAGCACCGGGTTATTTTTTGTCCTTCGGGAAAGAACCTGAGTCACCCTTTTTAATTCTTCATCCCGGCCGATGACCGGATCCAACTTTCCTTCTCTGGCTCTTTGAGTCAAATTTATGGAATATTTTTCTAAAACTTGGAATTTGCTTTCGGGCGACTCGTCGGTTACCCGAGCCGAACCTCTGAGTTCATCCAAAATCCTTGTCGCCGTTTCCTGGCCGAATCCAAAACGGGACAAGACTTGAGAGGCTGTCGAAGGAACTTCGGCTAACGCGACCAAAAGATGCTCGCAGGAAATGAATTCGTCTTTTTTGGAAGAGGCGAACTTACCAGCCCTGTCCAAAATCTGAACCAGCTCCTGAGAAAGGTAAAGTTGGGTGGGAGAAAACTGGGCAGTGGCAAAAATTCTGGGTTGTCTTGTTAATTCGCCCTCTATCGTCTTATCCAGCTCTTCTATGTTTATACCTGCCTTGCTTAAAATCGGTTGGACCAAGGACTGGGCATCGGAAACTAAAGACGCCAAAAGGTGAATGGCTTTAAGCTCTCCATGGTTTCTT
>Ga0315293_10007350_pt1 | contig 10229 bp, 10 predicted proteins | sample YL17G13_20_MG_FD_203071 | JGI IMG/M metagenome (GOLD analysis project Ga0315293, IMG submission 203071) | Sediment microbial communities from Yellowstone Lake, YNP, Wyoming, USA - YL17G13_20 | ecosystem: Environmental > Aquatic > Freshwater > Lake > Sediment | place: USA: Wyoming | collected... | reverse complement strand
TTCTATCGCGGCATAAGATTTGCTCAATTAGGAGGATGAATTCCGGAAGACGGGAAGCTATAGGACCATGGACCAAAAAGCTTACACGGTTATAATTCTTTCCCAGCAGGCTGCTAAAGTTAAGAAATTCTTGATTTCTACTCTTGCCCTGAGGATCGCCGCAGCTCTCCTGGGTATCCTCATTGTGGTATCCGCCTTCGTCATTTATGACTATGGAATATACCACGAGAAAGTTACCGCTTTGCACCGCCTACAGGCGGAAACTGATTCTCAACAGGTAGAAATCCGCGCTTTCATGGGAAAGATCACTGCCCTGGAAGAGCAGTTAAAGAAGCTCGCCGAGATCGAAAGGCAGATGGAGAGGGATTTAAAAGAAGTCAACGAACTGAAAAAGCCAAACAAGCGGTCCCCGGTCCGGCCCATTCCGGAGGTAACGAAGAAGGGTTCTACGGAGGTCATCTCCTTAGTGGGAGAGGAGGTTTCCATCCTGGAGGAAAAGCGGCCCCGACTGATAAGCCACCTGAACCAGGACCTACTGGTGTTGCGAAAACAGGCTCTGCGTACGGAGCAGAGCCTGGAGGAATTTGGGAAATTACTTCAAGTTCGGAAATTGGTCCTCCTGGCTACACCCTCCATGTGGCCGGTTGCCGGTCCGATTAGTTCAAGGTTTGGGGACACCCGCCTAAATGCTGATGCTGGGGGACCGAGACCCCACAGAGGAATGGACATCTCTGCTCCGACGGGAACGCCCATCGTCGCCCCCGCCGATGGGGTTATTCGTTTTGTCGGGCAGGGATTGGATTTAGGGCGCCTGATTATCATCGATCATGGTTACGGGTTTTCGACCAAATATGGCCACTTAAAAAAATATTTTGTCCAAACTGGGGATAAAGTCCGAAAAGGACAGACCATCGGTGCCGTTGGCTCATCGGGCACCAGCACAGGGCCCCATCTGCACTACGAAGTGCACACCCATGACCGCCCGGTTAATCCCGCGGATTATCTGAAACAGAGACCCTAACTCTGCCCGCTTATGGCGTGCCTCCCCCATTGCAGCCGCTTGGCCATTCAGTGATAAGATCCACCATCCCCCTCTCCCCAAATAGGCCCGCAGAGAGACAGATCCCCTTTCTTATGCCCGGATAACATGGTATATTCATCTAAATTGGGAAATGGAAGATCTCGTAAAAGGTAGAATTTCCCCTCCCCTGGCGGGAGGGAAGCTGTGAAAAATTTGGAATATACCCCCTCACCCTACCCTCTCCCGCCCGGGGAGAGGGTAAACATATTGAAATAAGAAAGAAATTCCCTCCCCCTCGATGGGGGAGGGCGAGGGTGGGGGTGATTTAGGGGATTATTTCACAGCTTCAGGGGATGAAGGGGAGGGGGACAAATACTTTGCGGGAATTTATCGATTCTTCACCCTCACCTTTACCCTGTGGAGTATTGAAATTTACTCCACAGGGCAAGCCCTCTCCCGTCGAGGGAGAGGGGATATTTTGACTTTTTACGTGATCATAAAAATTGCCGATCGGTTTATTCGAGCGGACGGAGGGAGCCGATGTTCATCATAAATAATTTTATCCATGCCATCGCAACGATTGTCGACATGATCCTCTCGATCTACATGTGGATCATTATTGCCAGAGCGATTGTTTCCTGGGTGAGTCCTTTCTCGAGAAGCCCCATCGTTCACGCCCTGATCCGACTCACGGACCCGGTCTTACAGCGAATTCGCCGAATCATCCCCCTGCGAGGAATGGGTATCGATTTTTCCCCCATGATCGCGATTCTGGCCATCCTGTTCCTTCAACATTTTGTAGTGGCAAGTCTTTACGACATCGCTCGGGCCCTATAGGCGCTTAGCGCCAAACTAAAACTAACATGTTGCTAAGAAGGAAATATCCCGCGCATTCGCGATAAATCCCCCCTCGCCCCCCTTTACCAAATGGGGGTTGGGGGGATTTCTAGGATTTTCGCTGCCCCGCAGGGGCCACTTTTTCCGCGCGAGGTCGCGGAAAAAGCGTAGACTCTAAGGTGTTTTTTGCCCGCCCGATAAAATAATATTGTAACCCTGATCCTCCAACCGGTTTATCCTAGCTTTCTTTTATTAAAGTCCTCAATCGCCCCGAAGAATTCAGGAGTGCAGCAACAAATGCTCTGGTTGCGGTTCTCCAGTTCGATGGCGGCCTCCAGGGAGGTAGCCGTGAGGTTCAGGTTCAAAGCCTCCTTGGTAAAGCGGAGGCCCACCGGGCTTTTAGCGAGCATCGTGCGGGCAGTCTCCATGGCTGCCTCCATCAGCCGTTCCGGCTCGACCACCCGGCTTACCAGGCCGATCCTCTCCGCCTCGGCGGCCTGAACCGTGCGGCCGGTCAAAAGAATCTCAGCAGCGCGGGCGCTGCCCACATGCTTCGGCAGGAAGAAAGTGGTCCCCATCTCCCCGCCGGAAAGCCCGATATTAATGAAAGAAGGCGTGAAGGTGGCGGCCGGCCCGGCGATCACCACGTCTGCGGCCAGGGCCAGGCTCATCCCGCCTCCGGCCGCCGGGCCGTTGACCACCGCGATGATGGGCTGGGGAAGTCGGCGCATCTCCGGGATCAAATTGGCGTATTTTTTCTGGATGGCTTCGAGATGTCGGGCCGCGCTCGGAAAGACGCCGGCGGCTTCGCCGCGTATGCGCGCATCCTTCAAGTCGGCCCCCGAACAAAACCCCCGGCCCTCGCCCGTGATCATAAGCACTCGTACCTGCTCCCGGTGGGAAAGCTGGCCGAAGAGAGTATGCAGTTCTTCAACCATATCCAAGCTCAGCGCGTTCAGGCGGTCCGGGCGGCTGAGCGTAATGAGTCCCACCCCCGGTTCCGGTTCTGCAAACTTAATAGTTGCGAAAGCCATCTTGGGCTCCTTTCCTTTTACGGAAGTCTTTCTTTCCCCTGTCCCCAAGGGAATTACCGGGAAAAGAATAGAGGAGCCCCCGGAAGGCGGCTCCCCAAGAGAATTACTTTGGATGGATCGTAAGGGATAGAAATTCGCCTTTACGGAAGATCCTGGCTGGCACAGGGGCCTTGATTTTCGCGAGGGCACCCTTCAAGGACATAACATCCTCTACGGTGCTCCCCCCTACTTCTACAAATATATCCCCCCGGTGCAGGCCATCCTTTTCGGCCGGGCTCCCCTCCCGGACGTGCGACACCAAGACCCCACGGGTTGATTTATAGGAAAAGGATTGGGCCAGTAACGGGGTCAGTTCCTGGATCGTTAAACCGTACCGTTCCTCGATCGCCTCCTGTTCCTCCAGGGATACCGCCATTTCTCTGAACAAGCTCTTGGAAACGAATATAGGCGACTTGAACTTCAGGGCGATAACGATAGAGTCGCTCGGCCGGGCATCGATCTCTTCCAGGGATCCTCCCCGATCCATCACCAACGTGGCATAGTAGGTTCCTTCCTTGCTATGGGTAATGATGATCCGCTGGACCTTGGCGTTCGCCTTCTGCATCATCCTGACCATGAGGTCATGGGTGAGGGGCCGGGGGGGTTTGATCCCCTGTATCTCCATGTTGAGGGCGTTGGCCTCGCAAGGGCCGATCCAGATGGGCAGAGCCCGTTCCTCAAGGGAGTCAGCGAGAAAGACCACGGGCTGCATGGTTGTGGGGTCCACGATAAGTTTATGGACTTTCACCTGGAGGAGGTCCTTTTCTTCCCGGACAGCCAGCGCAACCCTCTCTCCCATTGACTCTCCAGAAAGCCAGATCGAGGCCATGAGCCAGAGCCCAGCGGTCGCCAAAAATCGTCTCGTTCTACCCTGAAGCATAAGGATCCCTCCGTGAAACGTGTTCGGGTTACCGGGAATAGGGGGTCTGCAGATCTTCTCTAAAACGGCAGGTATTACACCCTATCAAATAGAGACATTATAGGCAGGACCAACTTTCTATAGCAAGGTAAATATGAGCGAACATGTCCTGCCAGGTGGCCGGGACATATCTATCCTTTCATGGGCGACACGAGCTGGAAATAATTCCCTTCAGGATCGGCCAGGGTAGCGATCAAAAAGTCCTGGTCGTCGCCCATATGATAGGGCTGGGCTATCACTTTCGCGCCCAGCCCTTTCATTCGCTCGAACTCGCCTTTGACATCGCTGGTTTCGAAATTAAACATGATTCTTTCCGGATTCTTGGTCTGGCCCTGAACTTCGCTGTGCGGACCGATGACCAGGGCGCAAGCCCCGACTTCAAATCCGCTATATTCTCCTTCCTGCCATTTCGGCTCGCGGGCTAGAACTTGGCGGTAAAAATCAACAAGCTTTTTCGGTGCTTCGGAAAACAAAAGCAGCGAATTTAAGTTAAGCCTATTCCCCTCCTTTTCGTATTTCCGAGAATTCACCCTTTCGGAGGTTATTCTCCCTAACAAGTTGCGTCCTGGACGATGTTATCCCGGAAAAATTCTATAAGATCATTCGAATCGGCTAAATTGGTCTGCTAAAATGGAGTAAACCCTGTCATCCCTCTTGACTTCTTTCTCTCCATTGGGGATACTCTTCGCGTATTGATTAATATAGGGCTTCTTTATGCCAGCAGCAGGAGGGAAGAATCGTGAAGCGGCTTCTTTTCTTTCTTCTGATCGGAATTGCGGTCCTCATCGGCGGTTTGAAGATTTATTTCATTTACGTTCCCGTAGAGCTTCCTTCCCATGTGGATCTCCAATGGAAAGCCGGTCCTGTCGTACACCTCCTCCCAACGGTAAGCCACAATCGGATTCTGGTGAAAGCTTCTTTCAAATCTCCCTTCGCCAAGCCTCCATCCCTCCTAATCGATGGCAGGGTCTTTGGCGGCACGAAGACCGACACGAAAGGATATTTCTGGTGCTTTGATGCCCCCGGCCTGGAGTCTGGGAAGAAGTATGAACTGATCCTCCAGGATGAGGCGGGGAAGATCCTCTGCGACCCCTGGCCCCTAGCCACATTCCCGGCCCCGCAGGACAAACCGCAGCGCTTGAGGCTCCTTATCTACACCGGCCTCGGCGGTCATGACGCCCATATCGAATGGTTCGGCTCCGGCCCCTTACCTCTCTCCACTCGGATTCGCCTTCTCAAAAGGGCCCTATCCTTCAACCCCGATGCCCTCATTTCCAGCGGAGATCAGATTTATTTCGACTTGCGCTATGATAAATCGGCCAAAACCATGGGCGATTCGATGCGGTCGATTGTTCAGGTGGGCAAATTCGACCCGTCTCTTCCGGTACTCGGGACGGAGAACGAAGAAATCCTCAAAAGGGCCGTGGGGCCTCAAATCGCCAATCTCTACGGAACATCCTGCCGTTCCCTTCCGACCTTTTTTCTTCTGGACGACCACGATTACTTCGAAAACGACATTGCCACCGAAAAAGACGGATTCGACATCCGCCTCCTCCTTTTGGCCTGGCGTTCCCCCTTCTTTAAGGGGGGGATTTCTTTTCCCCCGGACCCTTTCATGCTCGACCTCGGCCGCAACTCCCAGAAGCTCTACCTGCCCGAGTTCCTTCCCGATGAGAAAAGGCCGGCGGATCTTCCCGGTTCCAATGCGCCGAATCGCTCCCCTGGAGTTTCCGAATGTTACGGTACCCTGCGGTATGGGAATCTTTTTGAAGGACTGCTTTATGAAAGCCGGCGTTTTACAACGCTGACCGGCAAGGATGCGGTGATGATTCACCCGCAAGCGGAGAAATGGCTGGGTTCCCGCATGGCTGCCGAGGAAACCCTTCATGTTGTGAATTTGCCCGCCACCGTTTTTGGCTGGAGCGCCGGAAAATGGATGGAGTGGTATCCGGATATTCTGGGGGATGACGGCAAACTCACAACCACGCAGCCCAAATATAAATGGCAGGAGGGCTGGTTTGAGCAGCAGAAGCGGATCCTTCAGGCCGCATCCGCTATGAAGAAAAGCCTGCCCCTATTTATTTGCGGGGATTTGCATTGCCAGGGTGCGGAGAAAATCCTGAAAAGCGGCAATCTCTCTCTGGGAAAAAATCCCGTCCTATCCGTCCTGTCGGGTTCCCTGGGAACCGGCCCGCGCGGGTTCCCGTCGGGGTTTCGCGGAGTGCTCGCCGCCCCGCCTACAGATCTAAAAGCGGAACCTCTGCTCCCCGTCCTGGAAAAGAACGGGTTCGTAATCGCCGATTTCACTTCCGAGAATGTAACCATCCAATTTTTCGCCTGGAAACCGCCGGAGCCGGTGGAAAAGATCGATACTTTGCAGCCCTACAAAATCCTCGAACTCAAACTCCCGGGTTCCTTTAATCTGCACCCTCCCGCCAAGTAAACCCCGATTCCCCAACCGCCTTGGCACTTCCTTAATTTCTCATCTTCCGATCTTTGATCACCTTTTACGAAAAGAAATCCTTAAGACCCAGGCGTCCCGAATACCTCTCTTCCTGCACTCGACATGAATCTTCCTTACCCCCATCATTCAAAATACCAAGAGTAAAGACCCCACGGATTTGCAGCTATTTGCTAGAGGGCATATAAGCGATATCCAGAATGGAAGGGTGCAAGCAGCGCCGAGTTGTCAGGGGGATTTTAGATATTTTTCAAACCATGCCAAGACCTTCTGCCAGCCATCCACAGCAGCATGTACCCGGTAGCTTGGCCGGTCAACTGAAAAAAAAGCATGACCGGCTTTCTCGTAGGTGTGGAAATCGTATGTCTTGTTAAAGCGTTTAAGCTCTACCTCCATGCGCGCGACATCCTGAGGGGAAGGTGACGTGTCTTCCGCCCCGAACAGGCCCAGCAGGGGGCAGGCGAGATTCTTCGTCATATCAATCGGAGCCACGGGTTGACGCTCCGTAAGTTCCTCGGGTTTGGCAACTACCTTTCCCCCGTAGCAATCTACCGCAGCATCGATCCGCTTAACGTTGCAAGCCACGAGGTAGGCCTGCCGGCCACCGGAACAAAAACCGATGACGCCGACTTTCCCCCTATAGTACGGCTGCGTCTCCAGGTACCGGATCGCCGCATCGATGTCGCCGATACAGCGTTCGTCGGGTACCATGCCGGCAGCGCGCACCTTCGCGGAGATCGCCTCGGCACTGCCCGGCCCCTCTCGATGGTGGAGATGGGGGGAAAAGGCGGCATACCCGTGATAGGCCAATTTCCTTGTCATTTCCTTCGTGGCTTCATCCCAGCCCGGCAGGTGATGAATAACAATGACACCCGGGTAAGGCCCCGCGCCAAGCGGACGCGCCAGATACCCCTCAAGGGCATCTCCGTTGTACCCCTTAAAACCGACCGTCTCGGCAAGCATGCCTTCATACATGGCTGATTTCCTCCTTTCTCAGCGGATGGCCTAATAAGCTATTGTGCATTCTTAGCTTAGCTGTTTTATGAGTGCCCTGGGGAATGCCAAAATGCTTCGGACGGCTGCAAAGGATCACAAAATCGCGGGTTGCTTTCCCGGCTTCCCAATCATGGTAAAAATCGCTTTGGCGTGAATCGAGTATATGAGAAGGGGGATTGGGTGTCAACGCTAAAATACCAAGGGCATCGTTCGCGTATCTCTTTAACTGCGGGGAACGGGTAAATCTGATTGAGCTTGCCTCTGTTTTCCAGTATAGTGATATTTGATTTCATCCACTCTTCCAGGCTATCTGACTCTCAACTGCGAGGGGACATCATGGAGGGACCTCCAGCGTGAGATGGGGGAGCATGGACCGGGTTGGTAGCGAATGCGCTCGTTCAGGCCTATCACCCATTTCGATCATAACTTTGGGATTTCTAGGAAAAACAAATCTACTGAAGAAAGGAGAAAAGGGGATGGTTCGAAAAATTATCGACCTGTACGATGAATACACTCATGGATTATTAGGTCGTCGTGAATTTCTCGGGAGATTGTCTGTTTTAGCGGGGAGCACTGCCGCTGCTCTCGCTTTGCTGCCCTTACTAGAAAATAACCATGCCAAGGCCGAAATCGTTCCAAAGGATGATCCCCGTCTTTTTACGGAACATATGAAATATGCCGGGGCTACAGGCGAGGTTCGTGCCTATTTGGCGAGGCCGAAGGGAGATGAAAAGATACCCGGGGTGCTCGTCATTCATGAAAACAGGGGTCTTGTTCCCCATATTGAGGACGTTACGAGACGCGTAGCGTTAGAGGGGTTTTTGGCTATTGCGCCAGACGCTTTAACTCCCCTTGGGGGGACTCCCGAAGATCCCGAGAAGGCTCCCTCGCTCATCCAAAAGCTGGATAGCCAATCTACCATACAAAATTACCTTACTGCGGTGAGGTACCTGAAGACGCATCCTGTATCGACTGGAAAGGTCGGAGCTGTGGGCTTCTGCTGGGGAGGGGCAATGGCCAACCAGGTTGCAGTGCACTCCCCTGATGTGTTGGCCGTAGTCCCCTACTACGGCAGGCAACCTGCGCCTGAAGACGTCTCTAAGATTAGGGCATCTTTACTTCTGCACTATGCGGGCGTTGACGAAGCAATTAACAAGGGGATCCTGGCATACGAAGAGGCTCTAAAAAAGGCATCGGTAGACTACAAGATGTATACGTACGAGGGTGCCCAACATGCGTTTAATAACGACACAAATCCTGCCCGATATAACAAAGAAGCCGCCCAGCTTGCTTGGCAGCGTACTATTTCGTTCTTCAAAGAGAAGCTGAAAAAATGACGTCCAGTGGGTACTCGGTGCCTCGACAACTACTGAAAGTTGAGGTATTCCGGGACCGGACACCCCGGCAGTGATCAGGGGTCTTTTTGTTTTGGGCGATAGTCGGTTCAAAGGCTCATCTGCCCAGGCAGCATTTCTTGTACTTTCGGCCGCTGCCACACGGACACGGATCGTTGCGACCTGTTTTGGGGCTTACCCGGGCATCCTTGGCTTGCGCCAGCGGAATTTGCTGTTCAAGGGATTGCCGGCGCCAGAGGGCGGATAGCTCTGCAACGAAAGGCTGGCAGTGGGTGAAGAAGCGTTTATAGCCTGCACACAGGTAATTCAGCCCAGCCTCGCCATCTGGCGTACGAAGGATGCGATCCTTCGGGCACCCACCATGGCACATCTCCAGGACCTCGCATGCCTGACAATAGCGGGGTAAGGTATCCAATTTAGCCTGCCCAAACGCCCTCTGCACTCGACTTTCCAGAAGGTCGACCAGTGGAATCTCCTGGATATTCCCCAGACGATGTTTCGGGTCGACGAAGTGATCGCACGAAAAGAAGTCTCCGTTATGTTCGACAACGGGAACATCTCCGCAGGTCTTCCGAAAGATACAGAGCGCATGCTCTTGCCCGAAAGCGATTCTGGCCGCCTCTTCGAATATCTGCACTTTGACCCGCTCGATATCGCGGCTCTTCCACTCGTCAAAGATGGCACTGAGAAAATTGCCCAAGGCTTCAGCCGGCACAGTGCGGTGGCTAACGCCACCCTTTCCGTCTGGCTGCGGCTCGACCAGGGGCAGAAAGCCAATGTAGGGGGCTTCGATCTGCTTGAAGAACCGGTAGACCTCGGTGGGGTGCTGGACGTTCTCTGCATGCACCACGCACAATATATCGCACGGGATCTGGTGCCGTCGCAAGAGCCCATACCCGCGCATCGCTTCCTTGTGGGTGGGGTTCTGGCCCTTGGTGACGCGGTACCGATCATGCATTCCTTGCGGGCCGTCGAGGCTAAGGCCCACGGCAAAGCCCTCTTCCGCCAGAAAACGGCACCAGTCCTCATCGAGGAGAGTACCATTTGTCTGTATGCCGTTGGTGATGCGTTGGTTACGGGGCTGATGCTTGCGCTGCAGCGTCACGATCTTGCGAAAGTAGTCCAGGCCCAGGATGATCGGCTCCCCACCATGCCAGGAAAAGTTGATCACCGAACCGGAGGAGGCGGCAATGTGCTGGATAATGTATTCCTCCAGGAGGGAGTCGGGCATGCGAAACGACGCGCCTTTTGGATAGAGGTCTTTCTTCTTCAGGTAGTAACAATAGTGACAGTCCAAGTTGCAGATGGAGCCAATGGGCTTGACAAAAACCTGAAATTCGCGGAAAGCCTTAACCATTGCTCAATCCCTAATCTCCGGGGCGAGTATTCTAAAGGACCTGACTTGATCCGAACTCGCTTCTCCTGGAGCGATTATAAGTGGGATAACCCTCGCGGGTCAAGGAAGAAAGAAACAAAGCTTAGGCGATATGTTAGAGATGCTTTTTGTGAGGGGTCTTGTTTACTGATATTTCTCTCTTTCTTCAAAAACCGACTTAGAGGGCGCAGA